>Ga0182018_10004198_pt1 | contig 12320 bp, 10 predicted proteins | sample 812P2MmetaG_FD_120490 | JGI IMG/M metagenome (GOLD analysis project Ga0182018, IMG submission 120490) | Permafrost microbial communities from Stordalen Mire, Sweden - 812P2M metaG | ecosystem: Environmental > Terrestrial > Soil > Wetlands > Permafrost | place: Sweden: Stordalen | collected...
CATCCGCGACACCTGCGGCAGTTGCCACGGCAACGTCCGTCTGACGCGCAAGTTCGGTCTGCCCTCCGACCGCATGGTGAGCTTCGATTCGTCATACCACGGCCTCGCCGCCAAAGCCGGCTCGCAGACCGTGGCCAATTGCGCGAGTTGCCACGGCGTGCACAACATTCTGCCGTCGTCCGATCCGAAATCGACCATCAACCCCAAAAACCTGCCTAAAACCTGCGGCCAGTGCCACCCGGGCGCCGGCACGCGTTTCGCCATCAGCCAGGTGCACGTGGCCGAAGGGCGCGACGAACCGGCGATGTTGCGCTGGGTACGGCAATTCTACCTGCTGCTGATCCCGGTGACCATCGGCCTGATGCTGCTCCACCAGGGCGGCGACTGGATTCGCAAACTCATCCGCCTGCGATTCGAGCGGCGGCCCCTCCAACGCCGCGTCGAAGGGGCCGCGGCCGCCGGCGCTCACTCCGGGGTGCGCATGCTGCCGTTCGAGCGCGTGCAACACGCGGTTCTGGTGGTTTCGTTTATGACCCTGGTCTGGACCGGCTTCGCGCTCAAGTATCCGGATACCTGGTGGGCCCGGCCGCTGGTAATGCTCGAAGGCGCCCACTCCATCCGCAGCATCATCCATCGCATCGCGGCGGTGGTTTTTATCGCGGTGTCGATTACGCACCTGGTTTCGCTGATCGTCAACCGCAAACTGCGCGATCATTGGAAGGAGATGCTGCCCAACAGGAACGATCCGCGGGAGGCGCTATCGGGCTTTGCTTACAACCTGGGGCTGGGTTCGGTCGAGCAGGAGCGTTCGCCGCACAGTTACGTGGAGAAGGCCGAATATTGGGCCGTGGTCTGGGGAGCTATCGTGATGGCATCCACCGGCCTGCTGCTCTGGGCCAATAATCTGGCGATGCGAATGCTGCCCAAGAGCTGGCTGGATGTGGCGACATCGGTCCACTTCTACGAGGCCTTGCTCGCCACATTGGCGATCGTGGTGTGGCACTTTTACTCCGTTATTTTCGACCCCGACATTTATCCGCTGAACACCGCTTTTCTGACTGGGTACAGTTCCAAGAAGATCGAGCACTCACGGGAGCGGCACGAAACCATCAAAGCCGCGGGAGACTAACCGAAGCATGACGCCCGAAAATTCCGACCACCATAAACGGGGCTGGCTGTCCCCGCTGATACACCTTTCCGATAACTGGATCAGCCTGGCGGGAGTGATTATCGTCACTACCGCCACCGTCTTCTGGCTATTCCTGCTGCCGGTCACTTTGCGTGGAGAAACCACCAGCCCGTATATCGGAATCCTGGTATTTCTCGGTCTGCCCGCGCCTTTCTTCGCCGGACTGATCATGATTCCCCTGGGAATCTGGCTCAAGCGCAGGCGCGAAGGCCGCGCCGGCATCTATCCGCCCGACTTTCCAACGCTCAGTTGGGGCAATTTCGAGTTGCGCAAGCTGACTTACTTCTTCGGGGCCACCACAGTGCTCAATCTGGCGATCGCCAGCCAAGTAACCTACGGCGCCATCAATTACATGGACGGGGTTACATTCTGCGGCCAGACCTGCCATACCGTGATGCAGCCGGAATACACCGCGTATCAGAACTCTCCGCACTCGCGGGTGGACTGCGTGAAGTGCCACATCGGCCCGGGCGCCGGGTGGTTCGTCAAGAGCAAACTCTCGGGCGTGGGCCAGGTGATCGCGGTGACCTTCCACACCTATCCGACGCCCATCCCGACGCCGGTCCACAACCTGCGCCCGGCGCGCGAGACCTGCGAGCAGTGCCATTGGCCCCAGAAGTACGGCGAAGACCGTTTGAAGGTGATCCCCAAATACGCCAGCGACGAGACCAACACGTTGACGAAGACCGTGCTGCTGATGAAGATCGGCGGCGGCAATAAAGGGATCGGTATCCACGGAACCCACTTGGGCCCGGGCGTGACGATCACCTACGGCCATTCCGACGAAGCCCGGCAAAACATCCCCTGGGTGAAATACGACAACAACGGAAAGGAGACCGTCTACGCCGCATCCGACGCGAAACCGGATGGCGCCGGCCTGACCATGCGTACCATGGACTGCATGGACTGCCACAACCGTCCGGCGCACAGCTACGATTTGCCGGAGCGGGGCGTGGACAAGGCCATGAATAACGGCCTGATTTCCGCCACGCTGCCTTTCGCCAAGAAGAAGGCGGTGGAGATTCTCAAGGCGCCGTATCTTTCGCGCGACGAGGCGGCGGAAAAGATCCCCGCGGCGTTCGCCAAGTATTACCAGGAGAGCTATCCGGCCATCTGGGCGCAGCGGCAGGCGGAGATCGCGGCGTCCGGGAAGGAAGTGCTGGCGGTATACGACCGCAACATTTTCCCGGAGATGAAAGTCACCTGGGGCGAATATCCGATGAACATCGGTCACGAGGACTTCCCCGGCTGCTTCCGCTGCCACGACGGCGCGCATTCGTCCAAATCGGGCGATTCGATTACGCAGGATTGCAACGCGTGCCATAACTTATTGGCTACCGACGAGGCGAATCCCAAAGTGCTGACGGACTTGGGGATTGAAGAGAGCAAGACGGGGAAGTAAGGCGTCTGCATCAATTCGGCTATAATGGTGCATATGGCCAAGACGCGCACCACATTAAATTTGGACGACGAATTGCTCGAAAGGGCGCGTGAGTACAGCGGAATTCAGGAGAAGACCGCTTTAATTCATGAAGCTTTGCGGGGGCTCATCGCTCGAGGGGCCGCCCGGCATCTGGCCGCTCTAGGCGGCACGATGCCCGATTTTCAAGCCGGCCGGCGCCGGCGGTCCGCTAAGACCCGATGACCTTAGTGGATACGTCGGTCTGGATCGACCACTTCCGAAAACCTGACGTAGCGCTGCTGCAACTGTTGTCCGATGGCAGGGCCGGCATTCACCCTTTCATCGTCGGAGAACTCGCCTGCGGTAACTTTAAGGACCGCGCCGGCGCATTGAGATCCCTGCAAGCTTTGCCTCGAATCTCCGTCGCCGGCGATGCCGAACTTTACTATCTGTTGGAGACCTATCGTTTGTGGGGTACGGGCCTGGGATGGGTGGACCTGCACGTGCTGGCTTCCGCAGCGGTTTCGGGCTGGCGGCTACTGACCGCCGACCATGCCCTGCAAAGGGCTGCCGCTAAGGTCGGCATTCCACGCGGATGACGCCGCGCTACTCCAGCGGCAAGCCCCGCGATACCTGTTCTCACCGCATGGGCGGCGCCACACCCCACTCCGGGCCGGTCGCCACCGCTTACGTCCCTCTGCTACTCCAGGGGCAACCCCGATTCCTTGAGCGCCCGCCAGCCGCCGTCGAGCGAGAGCGCGCGCGTGTAGCCCATCTTCCGGAGATTGTCGGCCACCAACGCGGAGCGGAAACCACCCCCGCAATACAACACCAGCGGCGTCTCCTTGTCCGGGTACTTGGTTTCGATGTCGCGCTCGATGATCCCGCGGCTCAGGTGGACGGCGCCGCGCACGTGGCCCTTGTCCCACTCGTTATCCTCGCGGGTGTCCACAAGCACGTGCGTGTCGCCGGCCGTCACCATCTTTTTGTATCCGTCGATATCGATCTGTTGCACGCGCGATTTGGCGTCTTCCACGAGCTTCAGGAATCCTGGATTATGTTGCATCTTCAATCTCCGCTCAGGGGCCGGTCTCTGCCGGGCGAGCTTGCCTGGACGCTGCTGCGACGATCATATCACCCCATTGAGAGGCTTCCGCCTACTTTTGTGCGGGGACATGGGGCAGAACGGCTTTGACGAATGAAATCACCGTACCGTCGGGATCCGCTACGGTCAGCAGGGTAGCGTTATTTGCGGAGGTTGCTTTGGCTGCCAGGCCCAGACCGCTCAAAATCCCGGCGGTCTGCTTCACGTCGGCGACTGCGAACCGGATACCCGGCTTCGCCTCCGGGCCGGCGGCCACGATATCCACTTCCTGTCCGGAATCGCCGGGCATGCGCAGGCGCGCGGGAACGGCGTGGTCGATTTCGGTGAAACCCAGTTTCTCCAGGTAAAAGGTCCGCATGGCCGCGGCATCGCGCGACGGTGATGCGGCGCCCACCATCAGGTGCGCCACGCGGTTTGCGCCCAGGTGCTTGCCGCGGTCCTCGAAGTGCCGCGACCCGGGCATGTACTGCGTGTACTCGATGGTCTGGCCCTCGGGATCTTTCATGGTCATCAGCATGTTCCCGGCGCCCGCCTTGCGCACCTCCGAAACCGCCAGCCCGCGTTGGACGTACTCGGCGTGCAGCGCCTCGAGGTCGATCGATTCGTAGCAAATGTGCATCAGCCCGATGGGCTGCGACGGGTCGGTGCGCGGGTACAGTTCGAGGAACTGATGGTCGTTGACCTTGAGGAAGGCTTCGGTGGTCCGCTCCCCCTGCTTCATTTCGAAGAACTGGTCGAACCCCAGCTTGTTGTAGAAGGCACGCGCGGCCTCTAGGTCGGCGACGCGGAGTGCGACGTGCGCGATGCCGCTCTGGTTGGCCGGCTGCGCCCAGCCAAGCGAAGCGCAGTAAAGGCCGATGAACAACGATGTCGATCTCATATTCCGGATATCGGATCGGTTTCATCATAGCGCCGTTCGGCTCTTGGACGGGCGCCGGGGCCGCCGATCTTGCGAAGTTCCCCCAAAACGCCCCGAGCAGTCCGAATATCGCCGGCCACCTAAAAATTCCGTCAAAGTTGCCGATGAGATACGCATCCATGGATTCTTGCGTGAACCAAAGATCGCCATCAAAATGAGGCGTTCGGCAAGCATCAAGCGGCAACCGGCTCTGCTCCGCGCTCACGCGGTTGAAGAGCCCGGCAGCGACTCTTCGTGCGGAGGGCGCGGCTCGCCTCATGCTCTCAAAGGTCGTGGAATCCGCTCGCGGTCGCGCCCAGCCATCCATCGAGTCCTCCAATTGGAGTCAGCCATGTTCACAATTCGCGCGTTTACGGTACTGTTTGCCGGTTTCGTACTGGCGGTAAGCTCCTCGGGAAACCCGCCACCTCCCGCGACTCCCGATGCTCAGGCGGAAGTCGCCGGCACGTGGCAGGGCCGGGTAGAGGCCCTCGTTGTGGATGATTTCCAGGACGGAACCAGCCGGCTCCGGCTGTTCCTGCATACGTCCCAGGAGATCCTGGAATTGAAGATGGCCGGAAATGCCGCGTTGCGGGCGGGAAGCATGGTCAAAGTCACCGGCCGGACGTCCGGCAAACGGCTGGTTGTCTCCCAGGTAAGCGCGCTCCCCGCGGACACCGGGGTGGGCACATGCACCGCCATCGGGGAGCAGAAAACGCTCGTCATCCTGGCTTCATTTCCCAGCAAGGCGCTGCTCTCCTCGGTGACTCCCGAACTCATGCGCGCAAGCCTTTTCGGCGCCGGGGAGACGCTGGACAACTTCCTGCGGGAATCCTCCTTCGGCCAGACCTGGGCAACCGGCGACGTGCTCGGCCCATTCGTGCTCGATGCCGACTACTTCGACGAGCCGCTGGCAGCGCGGGACGCGGCCCTACGCGCTGCCGCGCCGGTCACCGACCTGACGCAGTACAATCGCATCTTCGTCGTGGCGCCCCAAGGCGAAATGGGCATGGACTCGGGCGGCATGGCACTACTCGGCTGCGGGCCGATTTCGTCGCCGCAGGGAAACCTGTACGCATCGTCGATGTGGCTCGGGGCGGAGAGCATGGTAACGCAGAACGATGTGGCCGATACGGCCTCACACGAAATCGGCCACGGCTTCGGTCTGGAACACGCGCGGTTCGCCGACTATGGCAACGATCCCCTTGGACCGGCGGGACAAACGCCCGCGCCCTGGGACTCGCTTCACGAGTACGGGGATTCCTTCTCGAACATGGGCAGGCAGTCCGCTCAGTGGGCCGCGCCACAGAAGGCGTTGTTGGGTTGGCTGCAGGCCGGCACGAACATTCAAACCGTAACCACGGACGGCAATTTCAATCTCTCGCCCTACGAGCTGCCGGGCAGCGCCCAGGTGCTCCGTGTGAGCCGTGGCACGGGCGGCGATGCGTGGCTTTGGTTGGAATTCCGGCACCCGCAGGGGACGTTCGATGCCACCCTGCCGGCGGCGGCGATGGCGGGTGCGTTGGTGCACTATGAGGACCCCGCTCTGACGGCGACTCTGAGCGGCGTGGATCCTACCACTTACACCAATCTGGTGAACTTCCACCCCGCGATAGGGTTCGCCAACGACCCTGCGCTCGATGCCGGGGAGACCTGGAACGATCCTTACGGCACCCTGAGTCTGACCGTGAACTCGGCCACGGCGTCCGCGCTGAACGTAAGCGTTGCGTATGCGCCCGCCCCTGTGTGCCCGAGTTCCGTGAGCGCCGCACAGTCGTTTGACGCCACCGGGGGTGCGGGTGAAATCACCGTCTCGGCATCCGGAGCGTGTACCTGGATTGCGAACGCCTCGGTTCCCTGGATCAGCCTGGGATCGGCCGCCTCGGGAGCAGGCAATGGCAGTTTGAACTTCACGGTGGCGGAAAACGGCGCCGTCTCGCCGCGGTGGGGCAGGATCGCGGTGGGCAACACCTTCGTGATCGTCACCCAGGCGGGCGGCTCCGGCTGGATGACCATCAGCCCACTGATCGCGTCGATCGCCTCCACCGGCGGCACCGGGGAGATCGCGGTGGCGACCAGCGCGCCGGACCTCGCATGGTCGCTTGGATGGGACGCGCCCTGGATTACCGACATCGAGTGCTCGTGTTTTCAGGACATCGGTCCCGCCATCGTCCGCTACATCCTGGCCGCGAATACCGGATCGGAACGAACCGCCGCTATCAACGTCGCGGGTCAGGTGTTTACGGTGACTCAGCAAAGCGGCGTGCATCGCGGTCCGGCGGGACAGAGCGGGGTCACCTTTGACCAACTCGCGCCGCCGGATGCGCCGGTAGCGCGCCTCAACATGGCGATCGCGCCGTTCGGGCATTCCGGACAGGCCATCCTCTATGGCGGCGCATGGAACACCACCCTCTTCGCGGACACCTGGCTTTGGGACGGGTCGAGTTGGACGCTTCTGCAACCTGCCGTCAATCCGGGGATGCTGGCGCAGCATGCGATGGCGTACGACGAGGCTCGCGGACAGATTGTGTTGTTCGGCGGTATGGCTGGAGCGGCGCCCGTGCCCAGCAGCGCAACCTGGGTATGGGATGGAAACAACTGGCGGCAAATGCAGCCCGCGGTGAGTCCCCCGGCACGCTTCGGCCATGCCATGGCGTATGACGCCGCTTCCCAGAGGGTGGTGTTGTTTGGAGGATATGGAGACTACGGCGAAACCAACGACACCTGGAGCTGGGATGGCGCCAATTGGACTCAGGCGTTCCCCTCGGACAGTCCCTTGCCGCGCGCGGGCCATAGCATGGCCTATGACGCGATGCGCGGCGAAATTGTGCTTTTCGGGGGTTTCCAGAGCCAGGGCACTCCCACCTGGTTTTCCGACACGTGGGTGTGGGATGGCACCGCCTGGTATCAGCAGTTCTCCGCCAATCCGCCGGCGGCCCGCTCCGGCCATGTGCTCGCGTATCATTCGGGTCTGGGGGCTGTGGTTATGATCGGGGGCACCGGGGGCAAAGACGTCACCGACAACAGTTGGAACTACGACTTTCACAAGGAAACCTGGGCGTGGACCGGCGAGGAGTGGGTGCAGCAGTTCCCCGAGAACCAGCCTGGCGCCGCTTATACCATCGGGGCCGCCTGGGACGACGCCAGGGGGGCTCTAACCGTCCACGTGGGCGATGACCTGACGTGCGCATCGCGAGGCCCGAAGACGCTCCTTCTCGAAGGGCAGACCCTTGCGATTCCCCCGGCCGGGAGGGGAGTTGGGCGCAGCCGCCACCAGCTCCAATAACTGTCGTGCAGGCTGCCGTACGGAACGGCTTCGGCGATGTGTTTGGCGGATGCGGCCGCGGACTCGGTCAGGTCGCCGACGGTGCGGGCGACCTTGAGGATGCGGTGATGTGCGCGCCGGCAACGTCCGCTCGCGGAATCGTCGAGCGCGCAAAACTGGCGGATGAATGGCGCCGGCATCCCGTTCACCGACAGCGGCTCATGTATCGCTCGGCCGTTCGCCGCCGTGGATGGCGACTATCCGATCCAGCTTGACACCTTTTATTGATTCGCCAGGTGCTTCGTGAGGGTGTGGGGCGGAATTCGGGCTCGGTTTCAGCCCGGTTCCGGCTCTGCCCTGTCAGTTCCAATAACTTCGATCCAGGCTGCGATACTGAATGGCCTCGGCAAGGTGCTTGGCGCAAACCCGTTCCGCTCCGCCCAGGTCCGCGATCGTGCGCGCCACTTTCAAAATGCGATCGTGCGCTCGTGCCGAGAGGCCCATTCGCCGCATCGCCATCTCCAGCGTGCGCTCCCCGGCCTCGTCCAGCGCGCACAACTGTCGCAGCGCGCTGGGGGGAATGTGCGCATTGTAAAAGCCCCGCTGGTGCTGGATGGATCGGGCTTCCAGGATGCGCGCACGCATTTCCTCCGACGACTCGCCGCCATCCTTGGCGCGCATCTCCTTATACGGCACCGCCGGTACTTCGATGTGCAGGTCGATGCGGTCGAGCAGCGGCCCGCTGATCTTGCCCAGATAACGCTGGATCTCGGCTCCCGTGCAGTGGCATTCGCGGGTGGCATCGCCCAGGAAGCCGCACCGGCATGGGTTGAGCGCACAGACCAGGATGAAGCTGGCCGGGAACGACAGCGTCATGTTGCTCCGCGCCAGGGTTACGGTGCGGTCCTCCAGCGGCTGGCGCAGCATCTCCAGCACATTGCGGGCGAATTCGGGGAGTTCGTCCAGAAAGAGTACGCCATTGTGCGCCAGGCTCACTTCACCCGGCCGGGGCATGCCCGAACCGCCGCCGATCAGGCCTGCGTCGGACACGGTATGATGCGGCGCGCGCAGCGGCCGCTGCGACAGCAAGCCCACCCCGCGCGGCAGCAGTCCGGCGACGCTGTGGATCTGGGTGGTCTCCAGCGCTTCCTGAAATGTCAGCGGCGGCAGGATGCCGGCGAACCGTTTCGCGAGCATCGACTTCCCCGAGCCGGGCGGCCCGATCATCATCACATTATGGCTTCCCGCGGCGGCCACTTCCAGGGCGCGTTTGGCCGTCGCCTGACCGCGCACGTCGCGGAAATCCGGGACCGACTCGTCGGGCGCCGAGGCTGCCGGCGAAGCGGGAATGAACGGCTGAAAATGCTCCGGGGCGCCGAGGTACGACACGACTTCGGCGAGGTGTCGCAGACCGAATACCCGAACCCCCTCGGTCACCCCCGCTTCAGCCGCGTTGTCCGCGGGAACGACGATGTTGAGAATGCCATGTTGCCGCGCGCAGGCAGCGATGGAGAGCACTCCGCGGACCGGGCGGAGCGTCCCGTCGAGCGACAACTCCCCTACCAGCAGATGCTGATCGGCGGCCTTCGCCAGACCCATCGCGCCGAGAATTCCGATGGCCATGGGCAGATCGAATCCGACACCCTCTTTGCGCACGTTGGCCGGGGCGAGGTTGATGGTGACGGATTTGTTGGGGTACCCGAAGCCGGAGTTCAGCATGGCCGATTTGATGCGTTCGCGGCTTTCGCGCACGGCGGTGTCCGGCATGCCGACGGTCACGAAGTCGCGGGCCGAGCCGTTATACATGTCCACCTCCACGTCGATCACATTCGCTTGAATGCCGTATACCGCGGCGGACCGAGTTCGGAAGAGGGCCATGAAGGGAGATAGTGGGCGCTGGAGGGAAGAAATCGCAGGAAAAACCAGATGTCGCGGTGTTTGTCGGTAAACTGTTGACTCGTAAGGGCGGGTTAGATTCGCTCGGGCAAGGAATTTGGTGGGCCCTGAAGGATTTGAACCTTCGACCAACGGATTATGAGTCCGCTGCTCTAACCGCTGAGCTAAGGGCCCGCCTGGAAACATCCGGCATCCCCATTGTACCGATTCGCGCAGCCGTTTCAGCCCTTCTTCCGCGGCCGGTATGCCACCAGTTCGAACCGCGGTATGCTGTCGTTGACCACCTGCGTCTTCAGCAGGACTTCGAAGTGAGGCATCGACTCCCCTCGCCGTAATCCGAGCTTCTGGCGAAGCTGGCGAATGGAATCTTCCGACGTCACGAAGCGGGCGCCGGCTTCCGTCGAGATGACGTCGCTGAGTATTACACTGACCGGCCGCAAAATCTCTACGTCGAGAACGGCATGCTGGCGATCAAGGCCATCAAAGAGGATTACCGCGGCGCGGAAGGAACCGGGCGTGGTTACACCTCGGCGCGCATCAACACCAAGGGCAAGTTCGCGCAGGCGGATGGGAAATTCGAGGCGCGCATCAAACTGCCCTAGACAGGGCATCTGGCCGGCGTTCTGGATGATGGGAGACGGCGCCGCCAAGTGGCCGGACCGCGGCGAGATCGACATCATGGAGAATATCGGCCGCGAGCCCGCTACGGTGCATGGCACCATCCACGGCCCCGGCTATTCCGGTTCGAAGGGGATCGGCTCGCCCTTCGTTCTCCCGGCCGGGCAGCGATTCTCCGACGATTTTCACGTGTACGCCGTGGAATGGGAACCGGATGCGGTCCGCTGGTATGTAGACGGCAAGCAGTATCACGCGGTCACCCCGGCCAGTCTGCCCGCGGGTACGAAGTGGGTTTACGATCATCCGTTCTACCTCTTATTGAATCTGGCGGTGGGCGGCCAGTGGCCGGGCGATCCGGACGCCACCTCGACTTTCCCACAGACCATGCTGGTGGATTACGTGCGAGTTTACCAGCGCTGAAATCCGATCCGCACCACGTGGTATGCTGAAGCCGGATGTTCTCTCGGCAGCGTAAAGCCCGTGTTTTGTTTGGGCTATCCGATATCTTCCTGGCCACCTTGGCCTTTGAGGCGGCCTACCGGACCCGTACCTTCCTGCCGCTCGAACGACAGTTCTTCCTCACGGCGCAACAACAACTCCTGGTCCTAGGCTCCGCCGTGGTCGCCTGGGTGGTGATCGGGCTGTGGCTCGAAATCTACGAGAGGCTCGATTCCGCCCATCCCCGCATCATCCTGCGCGACACCTTCCGCCAGTGCGTGTATGGCGCGGTGTGCCTGGTGGTCTTCGAATACGTTCTGCGTCTGGAGTTGAGCCGCCCGTTCCTGCTGCTCTTCTCGGCATATGCCTGGGTGCTGCTGTTGCTGTTCCGGCTCACGGCGGGCCGGGTGGTCGGGGTCCTCCGGCGGGAATTTGTGGTGCCGCATCAAATCATGATCGCGGGCACCGGCGAACGCGCCATCCGGCTGGCCCAGGCGCTGGAGGAATCGGCCGAGTACAATGTGCGGCTGCGCGGGTTCCTGAGCGAACTGCCCAACCCGCCCGCCGAAATCGCCCTGCGCTCCTTATATAAGGTCTGGCCGGTGGGCGACCTGCCCTCGATTCTGCGCCAGCACGTGGTGGACGAAATCATCTTCGCGGTGGGCAGCGAGAGCCTGGCGGACCTGGAAGAAGTCTTCCTGCTCTGCGACGAAGAAGGCGTGCGCACCCGCGTGGCGGTGGACTTCTTCCCCCACGTCAACAGCACGGTCTCGCTCGACCGCTTCGGCGACACTCCCCTGCTGACCTTCTCGGCCGCCCCCTGCGATGAGGTCCGGTTGCTGGCCAAGCGCGCCATCGACGTGGTCATCGCGGCGGCCGGCCTGCTGGTGCTCTCCCTCCCGATGGCGCTGATCGCACTGCTGATCCGGCTCACCTCGCCCGGGCCGGCCATCTTCCGGCAAGTGCGCTGCGGCCTGAATGGACGGCGCTTCGTATTTTACAAATTCCGCTCGATGGTCGAAAACGCCGAAGACCTGAAGGCGCAACTGGCCCATCTCAACGCGCGCGACACCGTGGTTTTCAAGATTCCCGGCGATCCGCGGCTTACGCTGGTGGGCCGCTACCTGCGTAAATTCTCGGTGGACGAGTGGCCGCAGTTGTGGAACGTGCTGCGCGGCGATATGTCGCTGGTGGGTCCGCGGCCGGCGGTGCCCAGCGAAGTGGACCAGTATCAGTGCTGGCAGCGGCGCCGCCTGCGGATGCGGCCCGGGCTCACCTGCCTGTGGGCCATTTCGGGACGCGACAACGTCGATTTCGAAACCTGGATGAAGATGGATATGCAGTACATTGATAATTGGTCCCTGGCGCTCGATTGGAAGATTCTACTGCAGACGATTCCACGCGTTCTAACCGGCCATGGAGCCAATTAAGAGGCGGATTGAAACATGCACCTGATCCCCACACAAGATGAAGTGGTGGCCGTATTGCGGGAAACCGGCGCGCTGCGCC
>Ga0182018_10004199_pt1 | contig 12315 bp, 10 predicted proteins | sample 812P2MmetaG_FD_120490 | JGI IMG/M metagenome (GOLD analysis project Ga0182018, IMG submission 120490) | Permafrost microbial communities from Stordalen Mire, Sweden - 812P2M metaG | ecosystem: Environmental > Terrestrial > Soil > Wetlands > Permafrost | place: Sweden: Stordalen | collected...
CCGGGGACGGCGGCCCGGCAGGTTGCGACGACTTCAACAACGATCAGCCGGCGCAGTACGGTATTGCCATGAATGGGTTCAGTTCGACTCCCTGGAACGTTTCTGTGGGTGGCACCGACTTCTATTACAGCAGCTACAACGGAAATTCGTCCGCACAGCAAACTCAGCTGGCGACTTACTGGGACACGGTCCCGACTATTTTTCCTACGACGTCTCTTCTACAACCTGTGCCGGAGCAAGCGTGGAACGATCCGTTCGGACTGAATCTTTCGGATGGGGGCATCTACAATCCCAACACTCCCGATACCGTTGCGGGTAGCGGCGGGCCCAGCAATTGCGCGAGCGGGACCGACGCTTCCGATGGCGCTTACAGTTCGTGCTCCGCTGGATATCCCAAGCCTTCGTGGCAGACGGGACAAGGTGTTCCCAACGACGGAGTCCGTGATCTTCCTGATGTATCGCTGTTTGCCGCGGCGGGGGAGAACGACTCTTTCTATCCCTTCTGCGCGGCCGAGGGGGAATGCGTGGTTTCCGATGGCGATCTGACCATCGGAATTGTGGGAGGGACCTCGGCATCTTCGCCTGCGATGGCGGGTATTCTGGCGTTGATCGAACAGAAATATGGGCCGCAGGGACAGGCTAACTATATCCTCTACCCCTTGGCAGCGCAGCACGCCTCCGCATTTCACGACATCACGACTGGGAGCAACATCGTGCCCTGCCAGCAGGGCTCACCGAATTGCACTCTGAGCACGGCCAGTGACAATACCAACGGCTATTACACGTTCGGGTACTATGCAGGCCCGGGATACGACATGGCTACGGGGTTGGGCAGTGTGGACGCGAATCAGCTGTTCAATAACTGGAACGCGCTTAGTTTTAAGTCAACCTCGACAAACCTCAGCCTCGGCCAGACCAGCTTCACGCATGGCACCGCGATCCAGGTAAACGTCGGTGTAACTGGGAGCGGCGGGACTCCTTCCGGCGGTGTGGCGCTGGTTTCGACCGCAACTCCACAGAACAACGAGGGACTAAAGCCATTAACCCTGCAAAGCGGAACGGCAAGCGCCAGCGTGAACAGCCTTCCCGGAGGCCAATATAAGGTGAGCGCGCGCTACGGTGGAGACAGTGTTTTCGCTTCCAGCACTTCCAATCCAGTATCGGTGAATGTCGCGCCGGAAGCGAGCAACCTGTCGCTGTTTGGAAGTTATTACTCGTATAACAGCAACACTACGGGGACCCTTGCGAACGGGGGAAGCTATCCTGTCGGTACTTCAATCGCGGTCGAGGCGCAGGCGGTGGGGGTAAATGCGCCTGCGGGATCAACCGACGGCATCGCGACGGGCACCGTCACGTTTACGGATACGGCAAGCACAGGCACGGTGAGTTCCGAACCGCTGAATATGGGAACGGCCAGCACGGCGGAGTGGGTGCCGACTGCCTTTAGTGTTGGCAGTCACCGCATAAGCGCCGGCTATTCAGGAGACGCCAGCTTCAACGCGTCGTCCAGTTCGACGCCGCTGAATTTCACCGTCACTAAGGCCATCCCCAGCGCTCAGCTGTGGGCATCCTCATCTGCGATCGCGATCGGCCAGAGCATCATGCTCCAACTCATCGTTGGTAACAGTGTCGCTCCCCCGCCCACGGGTACGGCGACCTTCTATTACGGAAACACCGTGCTGGGGACCGCCACACTCGCCCAGACGACACTTACTTGGCCCTTCATCAATTCCGCGGCGATCTTGAACGTGACGAACTTGCCCGTGGGGACGGACTCCATCACCGGGCAATATAGTGGCGATGCTAATTACGAAGCCGCAACCTCCAATCCCGTGCAAGTCACCGTGACGCAGCAGCCGGCAGGCATTCTTACTGCCAGTGCGAACGCGTCCTCGATGCTTCCGACGCAGGACCTGACAGTGACGGCCAATGTTGCTCGAGTGAGCGGGCAGCCGACTCCGACCGGATACATCGGTTTCTATGCTTATGGATCCGGCGGAAGCTACAGCTCTAGCTGCACGTTGGTGAGTGATTCCTGCAGCTTTGACTTTGGGGGCAGCTATTGGAGCCCCGGCACGGTCACCGTGAATGTGAGCTACGGCGGTGACGCCACATACGCCGGAAGCAGCACGGTCGTCCTGGTAACGATGCTGAATATGTTCACGATGACGGCGGCGACTTCTGCATCGTTTGCAGCGGGCGCGACCACGTCTAACACGTCCGCGCTCACGGTCACGCCAGCCAACGGATTTACCGGCCCGATCTATTTTGCGTGCACGATCGCATATTATCCGCCAGGAGCGCAGCATCTTCCCACGTGCTCGGTTCCGGCATCGGTGAATGTAACGAGCGCAACTGCGGTGACCTCCGCCATGACGATCAGCTCGACGGGACCGACGACGGTCTCACGTGCGGAAAAAATCAACAGTCCGTGGTGGCTTGCGGCGCAATCTCTTATTTCCGTTGCCGGGATTCTCGTGGTTGGATTACCGATGCGAAAACGCGTTCGTCTCCACAGGACTGCTCTGTGCTTGCTGATCGTGCTGGTGGGGAGCATGGCCTTGGTGAGCTGTGGCGGCGGTAGTGGGAGCGGTGGAGGTGGCCAGACGATTCCCGGCACAACGCCTGGGGCCTACAAGTTTATGGTCGACGGCGCGTACACCCCGAATACCAGTCTCACTACTGAGCCACTTTTTTACAGTACGCCACAGGTGTTCGTTGTGAACGTGAATATTCAGTAAGCAGACGGGGTGGGTTGGAAACCAACCCGTTTTAGGACGAAAAACCCTATCCGGCAGGTTCATGAGTGCAATCTGTTAACAACAATCATCTGTCTGCAAGAAAATACTGATCAGGGAACCACACATCGAGATGGCTAGCGGTTGCGGCAGTCAGTTCTTGCAAAGGCCTTCGGGCGTTCAGTCCGTCGCCGGAGAGCTATAAGGCTTTGAACCTTCATGGGGAACAAGCACCATCCGATTGACCTCCTCCTCATTCCCACCTCACATGTCTATCGAGTGTCCACGCATCCCTGCTGCTCGGTTTGATTGCCCAGACGCGACCGCACGCACGGTTGAGAACACGAACCCGTGAGGCGTGATAAACGGCACACATACTTTAGGGGAACGAATGCCTTTATTGCTTGAGTCGGCCGAGTCTGAATCTCTGCAAAAGCTGATTGCGATTTGCGGGCACATTGGATTTCGGGCGTGTGGGTACGACCTCTGCAACCGACCTGCCTATGCTTTGGTTTACAGGGGTTGCCAGAAAGGAGTGGATGTTGCCCGCATCCGGCCCGCTGAGTACGATTGCCATGCCCGCAATTTGTCCGCGCTCGTTGATCTTGTTAGCCATGGTTGCGTAGAGGTTGGAACGGGCAGGAAACAGCGTGTTAAGGTCGGTCATCACGCCGTCCTGCCAGATAAAGGCATGGGCCCAGTTGAAGTTGGAGTCAAAGGTACTCCCCACCACTTGGCCGCGGTTGTTGATGCCGCTGGCTATGGCGGCAAAATCTCCCGGCAGGGTGCCGAGATTTGTCAGTGCGCCGTTCTGCCAAAGCGCGCCATATTGGGTTGTGCCGTCAGGACTGCCGACTGTCCCGACAATTTTGCCCTGGTCGTTAATGCCCTGGCCGACAGCGCCAGTTCCGAAGTCAGGAAGTGGGATGGCAGTGCCGCTTTCCCACAATACAGCGTGAAGAATCGTCTGGGTGCAGTTTCCCGAGTCGCCTACGGCTTGGCCGTGATCGTTGATCCAAAACGCGAACCCGTCTGGATCGCTACCCACCGTAGGAAGAGCTTGGGCTTTGCCTTTTTCCCACAACACCGGCAGTGCAATCCGATTATTGGTTGTGTTAGGCGGGCATGAGGAGTCCACGGTACCGTTTTCCGCAAATCCTACGATTTGTCCACGGTTATTGATCGCGCTCGCCTGCCCGTTATTTCCGCCGAGGGTCGGGAGAGCGCTCATGTGGAAGTATTGCCAAAGAAACGGGCGACACGTAAGGTGTGTACCGAAGCCGCAAATGTCTTCGTCGTTCGGGTCCGGAACAGACGTTTCGGAATATCCTACTATCTGCCCGAAGTCGTTGATCTCGCCCCAGTTCATAAAACTGTTCTGCCCTCCGAGCGTGCCGAGGTCGATCTGGAATCCGTTGATTTCTATCGCATCGCGTCCATTTAGAAGTTGCCCAATCGCGTCCTGCTGCCCCGGTACCGCGTTCCCGTCCTGGATCGCCGTCCAGCCTTGATTATTGAGAGACATGGCACAACTCATATTGTCATTCCCCAGAGTGCCCAAATCGGTAACTTTGTAGCCCGTTTGAGCAACCGCATTGCTGAAGCAAGCCAGAACAATCGTCGTAACCCACGGTATCCAGAAATTTCGCAACGGTCTTACTGCGCTCATATCTTCTCCTTTTCGTCCGAACAAAGTCTCCGTGCCGAGATGCATTTTTCGGCAGAATGCTCCCGCTGTTAATGTGACCTGCCTGTCACTGGCTGACGAAAGTCGCGGGTGCACTCGCGTAGGGTGCTGCTGTGCAATGAGGCAAGCCGGGGGCCGTCTTGGGAGGGAAATACGCGAGGTTCCACTGCTTAGGTATGTGTTTGCGATATCAGAGAGTGACGAATTGGCCAATTACAGCAACCAAGTAACCCAAGCTCAGCGATCAATTCATACGGATATCAGTAGAAATCGCCGCCAATGCTCCGAGATTCGGGATTCGGAAAGCCACAAGAACATTGGCCTTCGAAAATTGCAGTCTTAACATGCATATTGGTACTCATGTTAGCAGCCAGCAACAGCCCGAGATGCAGCGGCGCTGCACCGCGCGATTCGGAGCGCACGCGAGGGCGCTTGTTGCGGGAGGCCTTCCAGGAGATGCACGCTCAGGATTTCGAAGCTCTGACCTGGACGTCATTTTGGCCACAGCAGGAGTGACGAAGGGCGCGTTGTACTACCAGTTCGATAGCAAAGAAGCGCTCGGGTATGCGGTAGTGGACGAGATCGTCGCGAGTCTTACGCGCGAAAAGTGGGTGCGGCCGTTGCAGAACGCGAAGAATCCCATCGACACCTTGATCCGCATTGTTCAGTTCACATCTCTGAAGCCCGAAGATCTCCAGCGCGGCTGTCCGCTGAATAACCTGTTCCCAAGAGATGTCGCCCCTCGATGCGGGATTCCGCGAGCGGACGGCGTTTGAGTTTCCTTGCCCCAGTCCCGACCGGTGGAGATCATGTTGATGAGATTCACAAAACACATGAGGAAATGGAATGGAGCGGGAACTTTTGGCTTCCTTGTGACATTAAAGAAGCATGAACGATGTGAAAAACGCCGCATAAGGATTGCGCGGATTGAGCTGGCGCACTGACTATGACTAGCGACGAAGCCTTGATGCTGGAATTCCAGGGGGGATCACGCGCCGCCTTCGAGGAGCTGTTTGCCCGCTATCGCAAGCCACTGTACGGCTTCTTCGGGCGCCGGCTGAACAACCCCGAGCGGGCGGAGGATCTCGTCCAGGAAACTTTCCTCGCGGTGATCCGCGCAGCCTCCCGTTATGAGCCGCGAGCCTTGGTTCGAACGTATCTGTATGGCATTGCGTTGAAGCTGCTGGCTGCGGAACGGCGCAAGTTCTTGACGAGTAGCACATTAGGACAGTCCGCTCCGGAGCCTAAGACTGACGGAACTCCCGAGTGCGTGCTCTGGGTCCGGCAAGCCATGGAAAAGCTGGATTCGCCGGACCGCGAAATCTTGATGCTGCGCGAATACGAACAGCTGAGTTACTCCGACATTGCGGAGCTGTTGCGAATTCCCGTAAATACGGTCCGTTCCAAGCTTTTTCGATCGCGTCTCGCATTGAAGAGTTACCTAGAGTCGGTGGCAAGAACCAATCCTGCCCTGAGAGCGAGCGCCGGGCAGCCGCACCCACGAAGACGAGGCATGCAATGAGCACGAACAGACATCCGATCGAACAGGAAGAACTCATGGCTTATCTCGACGGCGAACTGCCCACGGACCAAGCCTCCGAGGCCTTGTCGCACCTGGAACTGTGTCCGGAGTGCCAGACCCTTGCTGCCGATTTCCGGGGTGTTTCCCAAGAACTAATGGCCTGGGAAGTTGAGTCACCAGAAGTAGGCATCCCCTCGGAGATCAACGCGGCGCTCGGGGAGCGCCTCCAGAAGCGGGAAGCGGCAAAGGTCACTTCGCCGAGATTGGAAAACAGAGTGATGACGAGCCGCTGGGTCTGGGCCGGGGCCTTGGCTATCGTCTGCGTGGCTGTGGGACTGAAGTTAACGCTTACCAGCCGCAATCGGAATGAGGATCGCTCGACAGCGTATCCGAGTATGGCTTCGATCGAGCAATACCTGATGCCGGCCAACGCCGAGATCGCAATGGCGCGAAGCGCTGCCCCGGATGCTATATCGATCGACGCAAAGATCCTGGTCCTCGGGTGGCACGGCTATGAGACCGCTATCGAAGGAAGGAACGGTTTTGTTTGTATGGTGGAACGATCATGGATTCTCCCATTCAACTCGGCGGAGTTCTGGAACCCCAAGGTGCGTGGGCCGCTCTGCTTCAATCCGGCAGCCGCGCGATCCATTCTGCCTCTCACGATCAAGCGGACGGAGATGGTATTAGCCGGACTCTCGAAAGCTCAGATGATCGACAGCATCAAGGCCGGATTCGACAATAAAGAGCTGCCGGTACCGGAGCGGGGAGCGATGTCTTACATGATGTCGCGGGCAGGCTACCTTAATGACGCCGTTGGGCACTACGTACCTCATCTGATGTTCTATTTTCCATTGACAGACAAATCCTCCTGGGGTGCGGATCTGCCCGACTCGCCGGTCACGCTGAATCTGCAGTTTCAGGGCGGTCCGGAGCCCATCACCGAGTTCGTGATTTCAGTTGGCAAATGGTCGGATGGAACGGCTGCACCGGTTATGTAGGAATGTCTCCGTGAGAAAGAGCGCGACAGCGGTTTCACTCCAGCCAGCAGGGAGTGGAGACCAGGAAACCAATTCAAAGGGGCATCATAGGTCTCGAGGGTGTATTGGAATCCGTATCGAAGGGGAAAATCAATGAACCGAAAGATGATCAAGACAATCACATTGAGGATTTTGGCGTTGGTTGCCGTACTATGCGCGGCGCGGCCAGGACGCGCAGCAGACGCCAAAAATCCATATCCCACAAGCATGGCCCGGCTCGATCAGTACCTCATGGACCGCAATGACGAGATCGCCTTGGCACGGAGCGCGGCTCCGCCATCCATTGCCAAGGACGCCACGGTTATGGTCCTCGGAAGGTATGGCTATGAAACCGCGGTCGAAGGCACGAACGGCTTTGTCTGCAACGTAGACCGCTCGTGGATGGATCAATTCGAAAACAGTCCCGAGTTTTGGAACCCTAAGAGGCGCGGTCCGGTTTGCTACAACCCGCAGGCTGCCAGGACGGTGCTGCCGATCACTTTGATTAGGACAAAATTGGCATTGGCTGGAGGATCGAAAGCTGAAATGAACGAGGGTATGAAGGCCGCGATTGAGAAAGGGGAACTGCCGGCCCTCGAGCCTGGTGGGATGGCCTATATGCTGTCGAAGCAAGGATTTCTTAATAGCAAATGCGGGAACTGCGCTCCCCATCTCATGTTTTACGTTCCCGTGAAAGACGCTCACACCTGGGGTGCAGGCGCGCTTGGCTCTGACGCCCCGGTTCTGCTGAGTCCACACTTTAATGGTGCTCCGGAGCCAGTGACCGAGTTCATCGTTCCGGTGACCGAGTGGTCGGATGGAACGCCGGCGAGCAGGGATGATCACGCTCACTGACATCCGATCCTAACGCGAATTCAAGTCATGACCATGCGCGAAGAAGATCGGTGAAATTCATAAGGCTGGTCGTTTTGTTTGCGAGAAAGGAAGGAACATGAAGTACGGGATGGATGAAAACGGCTTTTGCGGGCGCTTATCAAGCACCCGCGCACGTGATCGGGCTTCATCTGAACCTTATAACCGTGGACCCGCCGAAACCGGAGGCAGTCGCGCAAATGAGCGATGCGGAGTGGAAACTATGCGAGTGCTGCTCGTGGATGATGAGCGCCTGGCCCACAGGGCTTTGGCGAATGTCCTGTCGACAAGGTGCGACGTGGAGCATTTCGATTCGGCCGACGATGCGATCGAAGCGCTCGAGAAATTGGCCACGGACTCTTACGATGTTTTGCTTCTCGACATCGAGCTCGACCTGTCGGGCTCTCAACTGGTAGACCAGCTTCGGGAACGAAACCTTCCGTTGCCGTCTATCGTGTTTGTAACAGCACACGTTGAACACGCGGTCGCAACGTTCGAGAGGCACACCGTAGACTACGTAATAAAGCCTTTCTCGAACGAAAGCATCAACGAAGCCTTGGACCGGGCCTTTCGCAGAGCGAAGGGCGAGCGAGCTGCAAAGTTCATCGAAGCTATGCCGCAGTTGCAGAAGCTGTTTGGTCCGGGTCACCCGATGATCGCAATCAAAGCTAAAGGAAGCATTCTGTTCATCGATCCTGGCGATGTGGTCGCAGTTCAAGCCGAGGGCAATTATGTGTCACTGCAGCGGGAATCGGATTCCTATCTCCTGCGCGAATCAATCTCGAAGGTGGCCGAAAAGCTGAAGCCGTACGGATTCATTCGGATCCATCGATCCGCGCTCGTGAATACCTCGTTTGTGGTAGAGCTTAAGCCGTACTCGACGGGCAAGTGTGGTGTCCGCGTAAAAGGTGGGAAGGAATACGCAGTTAGTAGCGGTTACAAGAAGAATCTCAAACCCCTCACAGAATTTCGGATCGGTAACGGTGCGTTCATCGCGGAATAGCCTACTCATAGACACCACGGAGACGTGCGCGATGTTTCAAAAGCGACCATTTGATAGGGCTATCTCGACGAACATCTATTCGGAGTGTAATGAAAATCACAGCCAGCGGCACAAGGACACGAAGGAATTTTCCTAGTTGCGATCTCCCAGTCCGTGTTTCTGGCCGCAGAGTTTGCACTGCGTGCGTTTCTCGGTGTTGTCTATCAGATGATGGACCGGCTTAAGACTACGCAGATAGGCGAATACCGCCTTTAGGTCATCGTCAGCCATGTTGCGAAAGACCCACCAGGGCATGGCCGAATTGAGCTGGCGGGCGCGAACCGAGCCGGTGCGCATGGTCTGGACGAATAACGCCTCGTCGTAATACCCGATGCCAGAGGGGTCCGGCGTGATGTTCGCGGAGTTTACGCCTTCTTCCATCAGATTCCCGCCTGCCATCTCCATCCCGGGGATTGGCTGAAATTTGGGATTGAGGGGTGTGTGGCAGTCGCTGCAAGTTGCCATCTTGACCAGGTAGGCGCCGTACTGGGCAGGGGTGGACCTGTCCGGCTCCGGCACTGGTTCGGTCACCGGTTGCGGCACGGTTTGGACGAGGCGGGCGAACACAAACGGAATTTTCGCCGGGGGCAGATCGCTGTGCGCCGGCGGCACGCTGCGAAGAAAGACCACGATAGAAGCCAGGTCTTCATCGGACAGGCGACGGAAGTGCTCATAGGGCATGACAGGAAGCAACGTGCTGCCGTCAGCGGCGATGCCTTCGCGGATGGCGCGGGCGATGGCGTCTTCGCTCCACTTGCCGATGCCGGTCTGAGGATCAGAAGTGATATTGGACGCGACGATGCGAACATTGCCTTCTTCATACAAAACTGAGCCGGCACCTTCTTTGGAAAGCAGCGTCGGTGGGTTCGCTTTCATGTCGAGATTCGAGTGGCACCCCATACAATGCATGACGGCGTGCACAAGGTAATCTCCGCGGCGCATGCGCTCGGGCGTGACTTCAAACTTGCGTGAGGTGAGCGCACGCTTCTTCGCGCCGATTACCGGCCGCCAGCCTACGGTGAGGGTTATGGCAAGGACAGCGAGTGCCAACAGAATAAGAACTCCGTAGCCGGCAATTATTGCCAGACGCTTTCCCCACCTCCGAGCCATCGCCCCTCTCCTCGGTTCGCAATCATCAAGCGAGGAATGATACCGCAAGCCACGACTTCTCAGCCGGGTTTCGCTGCCGCGGAGGCGTTGTTGTGGATAGTAAACATTCGGAAAAGTTTATATCCGAGTCTGGGGGTGCAGTTCGGTTTTCTGGCTTCAGTTTGGCTCAGGTTCCCGGCAGCGTTCTTGATCTTAACCCTACTGATGCGAACCATGCCGTGTCTCGTGACCCCAACGCTGGTGCTCCGCCAATTGGAGTACTGTTAAAACGCTTGGTTTGGCTGCCCCAGACCGCCACGACACGATTACAGAAAGCGCAAAACGGTAGGGCGTGCGTGGGTCGCTTCCAATGGCTGTCACCACGGCCAGATAGTCGCGGTTCTTCCCGGCTCAGTGATTGCCCCATCCAACGACTTCCTGAACTCACACCCGCAGCGATGGCAACGCAGAGGTGCTGAGTTCAATCTGTGTCACGTAAACCATCGGCAAGACGGCAACGTACGAGGCAGGACTTTTTCCAGCTATTGCAGCTTCGCGTATTCCGCTTTGGCTTGCTTCAGGAGGGGGATGTCGGGATCGGCGTCTTTCCAGAGGGTGAGGAAATCTTTGTAGGCGGCGAGCGCCCGAACGCGGGCGGCATCGGCATCCGCTCCCTCCGAGCTTCTAGCCTGCCAAGCGTTCGCACGAGCCACTCCCAGACGCGCCAATGCTCCGGTCCAACAGTTCCAGACGACGCCGCTGTGGTCGAGAATCTTCTGAAACTCGACCGCGGCAGATCTGCCTTGTCCCGCTGCCAAATAAGCCTCTCCGCGCACATACACCGGATAGAGGCAGGAAGTATTGATGACGAACAGAATTTGCCCCAACTCGATGGGTGAAGCAGCTTGCAGGGCCTTCAGGGCGACAGCCGGTTTCTTTCTGTCCAGCGCCAATTGCGCCTGAATCGCAGGCAGCCAAAGCGCCTGCATCTGCGTGTTCAGCGGGAAGCGTTTCCCTAAGTCTTGAGCCAAGGGTTCGGCTCGTGCCGTGTCGCCCGCCAGGGCAAGCGCCAGCGCCGCTTCGCTTCCCACGGCGGGACTCGCCGGGGCGAGATTTAAGGCCTCCCCCGCTGTTTGTCGGGCTTCTTGGGCAGCGCCATAGACGGCTTCTCGCTGAGCCGCAATCGCCTGCCAGATTGCCGCATTTTCCTTGCTATCAGCCCGAACGGCGGAGTCCGCCGCCTGCTTGGTCAGCTCCCGGGCTTTGCCCGCATGCCCAGCGTACGCCTCGGTATCGGAGGCCAGCGCAAGTCCATAGTTTCCAAACTCGGGTTTGTCCGCATACCAGCCCTGCTGTTCAACCATCGCCGCAGAGTTCGCCCCAAGAAAGGCGAGAGCGTAGAGAGCATTGTGCAGAACCGCGTCATCCAATTTTCGCGCCTGCGCCTCTTGGATGATCCGCCGCGCCTCGTCGAAGCGCTGCAAGGCAAGCGCATAGTTGGCGAGATCGTCGTACAACGATGGATCGTCCGCAAGGCGCGGCTCTTGGCGAATGATCTCCGCAGCTTTCTCATACTGCCCTTGTTCGGCGTACACCCCGCTCAAAGCCCCGTACAGTCCACCTCGGGGGTAGCTTTCAACCTCCTTCCGATAAGCTTGGCCTGCCTTGTCCAATTCTCCTGTTACAGCCGAATAGTAGTCAGAGGTGATCGACAGCCTTTCCCGTTCGCTGGCATGCTCCCGCAACTGGAACGCCTTGGCAAAGTATTCGCTGGCTCGCCCGGGCTCGCCTAGAACAAAATAGTCGGCGCCCACTGCCGTGTATCCCAAGGCAAAATTCGGATCAAGTTCGATGGCACGCTGATCGTACGGCAGGGCGGCGGCAGAGTCTTTCGCGCCACGGCCCTTGCTGTACGCCTTCAGCGCCTCCAGCGAAGACGTGGTGGCCTGTTCGAGCGGTACGTCAAACTTCTGCACCGTAGCCATCGATTCGCCCAGTTCGCCGCGCAGCTTCGATGCCACCTCACCCAGCGCGTCCAGGACCTTTTCCTTGGACGTCGCCGTCACTTGCTCCTGGGCCAGCGTATCTCCGCTCTGGCAATTCATGGCCTTCAGCTCCAGCACATATTCGCTGCCCAGACTGCTAATTGAGGCCGCAATGTAGGACTTGCTTCCCGCCCGCTGGCAAAGCTCGCGGGCTATCTCGGGCGTGATTTTCGTGCTCGGGGGACGGGTCATCAGTTGCAATGTCTTCGCCACTTGGCTGTCGGAGAGCACATTCAGGAAAGGCGATTGCCGCAGGGAAACAATGAGCGCGGTCTTGAGCGTGTCGTCGAAGACGACATC
>Ga0182018_10004200_pt1 | contig 12315 bp, 20 predicted proteins | sample 812P2MmetaG_FD_120490 | JGI IMG/M metagenome (GOLD analysis project Ga0182018, IMG submission 120490) | Permafrost microbial communities from Stordalen Mire, Sweden - 812P2M metaG | ecosystem: Environmental > Terrestrial > Soil > Wetlands > Permafrost | place: Sweden: Stordalen | collected...
AACCGATCCTGAATCAGGCTTCTCCAGGCCGATGATGAGCCTCAGCAATACGCTCTTGCCTGTGCCACTGCGCCCGAGCACGGCTAACGTCTCGCCGCGCGCCACGGTCAGGCTAACCCCGTTCAAAACCTTTTGACTTCCGAATGACTTATGAAGATCCTCGACGGCGATAGCTGGAGCGCTATCGTCTTTCGCGGCCTCTTGCTGGTCCATCGCGGTTTGAATCGGAATTTGATCAATTGTGTGCATATACTTTCGTCGCGTTCCGAGTGCTTATGGGAAAAATATGAGAATGAGTTTCACTAGCACGACATCGGCCAGGATCACGAACAGCGATGACAACACGACCGAACTGGTGGCGGCACGGCCCACGCCCGCCGCGCCTCCCTGGGTACGCATTCCCTGAAAACACGCGACCAGACCGATGATCAGGCCAAACACTGCCGTCTTAAGCGTGGGCGGCAGAAAGTCATTGAAATCGGCGCCTTTGAAACCGGCAGTGATGAACTGGTGTAGTGAGAGCGGCTCAGTTAAAGCCTGAGTCACCCAGCCCATCAGCACCCCGCAGGCATCGCCGGCGAGGGTCAGCAGAGGCAGCACCAGGATGCACGCCAGGATGCGCGGCGCTGCCAGCAGTCGATAAGGGCTAACGGCAGATGCCTCTATGGCATCGATCTGCTCGGTTACTTTCATCGACGCCAACTCCGCGCCAATGCCAGCGCCCACACGGCCACTCACTACCAGACCCGTGATGATCGGGCCGGTCTCGTGGATCACGGAGAACACGATCGCGGCGGGAAGCAGCGACTTCGCCCCAAATCGCGTCAGGCTGTAACGGGCTTCCAAGGAGAGGACAACTCCGGTGGCGGCGCCGGCCAACGCGACCAGCGGCAGGGACATCGACCCGATTTCGTCGAGTTGCCGAAACAATTCTCGGAATTCAAACGGGGGAGTGACTGCAGCGTGTACAACTCGCCAGAAAAATATGCCCAGATCACCGAACCACTCGAAAAACTTGTTGATGAGGCCCAAAAAGGAGCCGACCATGGGCGACATAACTGACGTCCGCGGCCCTGAAAGTGGAGGCTGCGTGCCTGCGACCGTACTGAAGTTCCTATCGATCATTGACTTGGCGAGCCAGGGTTGGGCGAGCCTGGACTTCCACCCTGGTCGGGCGCTCCATGCGCATCATTAAGATGCATTCTGGAAAGAAGTGAGCGGGGGCCGCTGTAGAAAAATTCAAGGGAGATGTTTGCGCCTATATACCCCAGCAAGCTGTAGTTGCCCATGCGGAATCCGTCCTTGTAGTCGTAGCGGCCGGGATACCAGCCATAAACCGCCGTCATGGTACCGGCATATGGGGAAATCAGATCAGGAAAAGAAAAGGCGGGATGCCCATCAGCGCCGCGGCGTGCGCTGGCGGCGGAGTCTCCCACATCGGCCGGGGCTTGCGCTTTTGCTGGCGCAGAGAGAGCTGCCATGGCCGCGATTCCAAACGGCAAGATCACAGTTCTGTAGCTCTTCATATCGAGATTCTCCCCGGTCAGTTAAATTGCCAGCCCATACGCCCAGAAATTACTGCTCCTCAAACGGTCAGCGGACAAACTGCATGGTCGCACTGGCACGCGATCTCAACATCCTTGGATCCGGCCTCTTTACAGGCTTGACCGCAGTATTTATCGTTAGCTTGCGCTGTGCACCGGCATGGCAGGTGCGCACATTTGTTCTGCTCGATTGTCGTCATCATTGGTTCTCCTTTTCTTTCTCGTATTAAATCGGCGTCAAACTAGTAGCGTCGATTGCCCTTTAACATCCGGTTTTTTCAGAAAGCGATCCCCGGAACCCACCAGAATTGTTGTCGGGAGCCGCAAGGTGCGTATCTGTCGGTCGGCCCCGCTGATGGCGCGAACTGCTACGCCATCACCTTCGCTGAAAGGGTCCGACACTATTTCAAAACTCTCGCCGTACATCTTGATGTGGCGGGAGGATGCGAAACCGAGGTCCTTGATCCTTGCACAGCGTTTGGAACGTGTCCGCTCGCACCTATCACCTTCGGCATCCACTGCCGGTGCGTCGAGTTTTCCATGAACATTCGTTTTCGGAGTAACCACGTAACCTCCATGTTGTTGCCGGCAAGAAGACATTGAAAGCCGCAGCTTACGCTGTTGCGCGTCACTTTGGCTTTCTTAATCTACCTGCGTCTCAGCATCCATCCAATGAGTGTTCCGGCGGTGAGACCGACCGCAAATGACGTGGCAACAGTCAGCACCGGGTGTCGCTGGATGCGCTCGGTTGTGTCATTCACGATTTCTTCGGCTGCATCGCCACCTTGTTTTGCAGCACGCCGCACTGCTCCCGTTCCATCCTCTATTGCATCAGCGATCGCGCTGGTGGCACGCGAGACCTGGCGAGCTGATTCGTCAATATGTTCAACTGCTCTGTCGACCACGGTTTGTGGCATTGGTCCTCCCCTTTTGTAGTCAGTGACCTTGATGGTGAGATATCTTTAATTCCTCGATTTATTCTCCGACGGCTTTTTCAGCGCGGCCGATCGCGTTTTGAATTTTTCCGGTGTTCTTTTCCACATTCCCTGAGATTTCCAGGTCGGGTTTGTTGGTCACCTTTCCGACCTCTTCCTTGATCTTTCCTTTTACTTCGTGGATCTTGCCTTGCGCCTTGTCTTCTGTACTTGGTTTCATAATTTCCTCTCTTCTCTAATCTCCAACTCAGTTATTAAGCGACCGCTTTCCTATCCACAATTGTGGGCACTTGCATCAACTCCTCGAATAGAGAGCGGTAATGAATCATCGCCGTCCTCAGGTCTTCGGTCGTCGCTGCATCTTTCCCAACTCGCAGCGCAATCTCATGCGCAGAGCGGTAGTTCTCCACTACTCGTGGATGGTCGACGGAAATGTCGGCCGCGCGCTGATCGAAATCGGACACGGGATAGCCACGAGCTTTCATTAAAGTGGACACAAGGTCATCGGCTTCTGCGACCGCGCCCTTCGGGGAATCGACAAAGCGAGACTGTACCGACTCCCATCGCTTCAAGAAACGCTCAAGTTCCCCTGGATCCAGATCGCGGAGGTTGAACTTTTCGGCCCGCTTCTCTCGATCCTCTAGTTTCGCTTCCGCTTTTCGACCTGTGCCATGTACTAACACCGCGCGGTCGTATTCGGGGCCAAACTTCTTCCGTAGGGCGGCGGTTGTATTTCGGCGTTTTCGCGCATACATCCAGGCAACCACTACGATGACTATGATCACCACGCCGGCGAGCATCAAGAATTTAGGGTCCATCAGATTTGGATTCATCTCAGCGCCTCCTACCAACTTGTCTACAAGAACCGACCTTTGTCCCTATCACAATTCCTTCGGAGAGTCAGAATCTTGCTAACTGACAGTATCGAGCTTTCAGATAGCGGAAGGCTGATCAGAATTGACCGGTTTACGAGAAGTTGGCTGAATGTTCGACGGGAAACTCCAGAGGGCCGAAGATCGACGATAAGCCTTCTTTCTCCCGACGCCGTCTATGACGGATTGATATATTGCGTCGTCGGCGGAGCCAGGGGTTCAATTCCAGGGGAATTCAATCTCGTGCGGATTTATCAGCCGTAGCCGGATGAATCGGCCTTAAGCATTTCACCGGAAGTGTCCCGCCCAAGTTCTGCTTGTGCGGAGTTTTTATTTTGGGTTGGTGCACTATCCCGGGAGTCATTTGGAGCCGAGCTTTACTCGTCGGACGAACGAATATAATCTCATGTTCCTGGCAGCCGATCCTCCAATGTCTGGCTGAGCGATTCGATGGAGGTGGTCTGGGTGAGCTCACGGATCTCCTTATCCCCCATGATGTCTTGAAGCCCCATATGTCCACAGATTGCGCGGACCATCTGTAACACCTTCGTGATCTCTTTTTCCGACAACAAGTCAACTTGCAGATTTAGGTGGTCTCGAAGTTCACCTCGACGCATCATTCGATTCTGACGCATGAGTATGAAACTGGAGAGAATCACCGCTTCCATGGCGACAATCATCCCGAGGAGAGAGAAGGGGTAAGGATCGAACGGCCGTAATCCACGAATCTCGCCGTTATTCACGAGTAGCCACGCCACCAAGAGGACTAAGTGGAACACAACGAAGGGAAGGCTGCCCGCGAACTGTCCCACACCGTCAGCGAAGCGTTCTGAGATGGATCTCCGTTCTAACGCTTCTTCCTCTTGCCTGACAATTGAGTCGATGTGTGACTGGGACTGCCTTGAATTCTCGATCCCCATTTTGCGATACCTACTTCACATGAGCTACTTCACATCGACGTTTTTACTGCCGAGAAGTCCTCTTCGAGCCCTGGCCACAAACTTCGGGGTATGGGCTTTCATGATCTGCTGGATGCCAGGCCCGAACTCGTGGAAGACGTTCATCCCGGCGTCTTCGCCAACCGTCGAGCCAAAGTCGTTGAATGGCGCCAAAGCGGATTGCATCCTATTTGCACGGCTTGCAGAGTGGGCTGCAACCGATGCCAACACCCCGAGAAAATACCGAGTGTTCAACTTTCCTTTTCCAGAGCTGTCATGCGTGACAAGAACGCGCGACGCCGCGAAGAAGGTCCGGCCCATAAAGCTATCGCTGGTCGAAGCGTGATAGCGTGCGTCCCGCTCCAGCGACGAGGGATACAAGTGCCTGGTCAGAAAAGGGCTGGACTCTTCTTGAATAAAAGCGTTTTGGTAGGGTTCCGCTTCGCGCCTTACGGCCGCGCTGACTCCAATCGCACCGACGAACTCGTGCAATCTCAGTTCTTGTGTCTGTGGCTGTATCGACTGCTGTATCGACGATGGAGCGTCAGGGAATGATGATTCCCACGTGCGCATTTCCCTATGGTGCACTTCGGCTGAGTTTGGGCTGTCGGACGGCAATCCCCTAACCAACTCAGCAGAAGGAAGTTTCTGGCAGTAAGCCGCGCAAGCAGCGAATAGAAAGAAGCCGAAACAACTATCCCGAATTGGTGATGCTCTGGTCACGATAACTCGATCCTGCACGGCGGCCGGTAACTCTCCGGGCGCCTCGACAATTCCGCCGGAAGCACGATATGAGGTTAGCGCTTAACGGGACCTATGTCTGAGCTAGAATGCTCACGCTCCCCGCGCTGGACTTGGCTTTTCGTGCGCTTCCCGGATGGTTATAAGGCTCGTGAGCAAGCGCGTCGGCTCACCAGACCTTCGTCGGCATTGGCGCAAGACTGTGCAATTTTGAACAGATTTCGACCTGGCGTTTCTTGTAAATTGCGTTTTTTGACGAGCAACGCGACCCGCAGCTGCCCCGGGCATTGTGATGTCTCGGCTGTGTGGCTTTAGTCGCGTTAGTTTCAGGTTTAGAGGCGTGGCCTCTACCGCGTGGCAAGACAAGTGCGGAGGCGACACTTATGGCACTGGCTAGAATCATCACGCACTCTCAGGTGTGTTCGCGAGAACTGGCGCTGAATCTGCTCACCCGGGGGTATGCCGTCGAAATATTTTCTCCTGAGAACGTCCCCGACAATACTGCCGATCTGGAATTGCGGGTCGACATCGGTCCCGGAGATCAGTTGATTGCAAGCGTGCAAGCACGCGATGGCGAGCGGGAGGCTTCGCTTGAATTTGTGCGTCATTTGAAAGAGCCGACAGTAAACTCCCTGCACGGGCTGTCGGAGCTTGGTGAAGCGGTCCACTTTTCGGGCGAACCGGTCACCTTCAACGCCACTGCGGGTATTGAAGATATGGGAATGGTTGCGGACGCTCTACAACCGCCGGTGAAAGACCCCTCTCCGGCAAATCTGGTTCTGCTTAATCGCGACCTCGATCCCGGTATCGATACCGAAGGTGACGTACGTCAGATTCTATCGCCGACACCAGCGGAACCTGCGAAGATGGCCCAGCCAACGATTGGCTGGCGCCCGCAGGCCGCGCAACTCCGCGTTCGTTCTGCGGGATGGCCTTGGCGCGCTGCTTTGATTTTGATCCTCATAGCTCTGCCGGCCGCGGTGCTCGGGTTCGGCATACGGCGGACTGGTAAAGCTGCTGCGCGAAGTTCCGAAACATTGCCGGCAGAAAAACTTGCGGCGGTGTCAAGGGGCGTGAATCTGCCAAGCGCCGTCGGTGCCCACAAAGACGGGGCAAGATATCCGGGACAAGTCTTGGCTGTACCGTTGCCGCCGACGGTCGAAGAGTCGGGAGGGAATTTCCGCCACGCGCCAAAAGAAGTGCAAGTCGCGAAGGTCGGAGTTCCAACCGCAAGCCCGCGGAACTCAATCTCGCCCGACGACTTGATCGCGCGCGATACCGTGACCTATCTCGACAAACGGTTCGAACCCACTCCGAAAGCCAAGCCGTCAAAACCCCGCTTGCCCCGCGACATCCGAGGTCACGCAACGCACCGCACCGGCATGATCGCGGCGAATACTGTTACCTCTATCAACAAGCCAGCTCCGAAAGCCGTGAAGTAGCAGTCCGGCATCAAGAATTCCCCGGAATCTGAGTTGGAAACTAAACCTCGCGCGGGTACGCCGCGCAAGCCTGCATCCTACAGCAACTTAATTTCTTAGTCTGTTCAAAATTTTGACACCTTGAACTGATGGACCAACGCTGCTGGTCACTTTTGGTCAGTTTATGCGCCGGCGGTCACCTATGATGACCTTGTCGGAGGTCTTTATGTCCTGCTCCAGTCATCAGTCTCTATCCTATTCTGACAAACGAATATGGGAAGCTTGGAAGCGCTTGAATGACAAGACAAACAAAAGTGCGTCGGAAACTGACGAAATGCGGAGACTCGCCGGGGCTGCTGCCGATAGCAATCAAGCAGTGACGGATCATGTTGCCGACTGCCCTGAATGCGGAAAAGAAACTGATGTGACAGCAAGTTAGAGGCCCTCGCCACGTGCTCAAGAGTGTCCCGTTTCTGGAGCTTGGGATCGTTAGTCGTGGCGTGGGTCCGCGATCCCGGCTCGGGCCGGAGCAACTCGCTGGGGAAATAGAGGACAAGAAATGTTACTGGCTAGTAAGGCCGCGTTGTCGGGGATTGTCTTAGTATTGCTGGCGACAGGGATCTTCGTCCCACGCCCGACGCTCACTCGTGAAGCCAATCTCGACAAAGAAGCGCCAGTGGTCGAGAATCGGACCGATGTCAGGAAATTGCAGGAAGCTCTGCGAGACAACGGACACTACCGCGGCGAGGTCGATGGGGTCATTGGTCTGCGGACCCGAGCCAGTATTCGCGCGTATCAGACGGCCGGGAATCTACCAGTCACGGGTCAACTCGATACCAAGACGGCCGGTCAACTGGGAGTCAGCCCGGAGGGTCACGAAGAGATCGGAGACGCAACAAAGAAAGATAAACCGTCGGCGGGCATAAAATGGGCTAAAGGTGTAAGGCGAACGAGCAAGACACCACGGAAGGCAGTCACCGTTGCTGAAAGCGGAGAGGGCGAGAAGAAGCTTCAAGCCGAGGACGTCGACCATCCACATTAGTAAAGGCGCGAATGGAGCCAACATTTTGCCTACGCCGATCCAGAATCCAACAACATGAGACTGATAGGAACTTCCCGTCACGATCAAGACATCCAAAATCAACGTGGGGTTGACAGACGGCGAACCTGAACCATTAGACGGTTGGAATATCCGAAGTGCGGTTGGCCCGCGTCGCAATTCAAATCGCCAGCACACTGTTGCCAGCGGCGCTTGAAGCCAAAACCCAACCTAGGTTTGTTCAGGATGACGGCTCGATGCTAATCGAACCGTCCCCTGACGCCTAAGCCTGCTTTTTCTTCTCTTGATCGCGTTGTTCTTGTTGCGGCTGCGGGCTCTTGGGCTGTCCGCCTGGGTTCTGCTGCTTCTGCTGCACGGGCTGGTTCGGCTGGTTTCCAGGTTTCTGTTCCGAAGAGGGTTTCTGCGCGTCGATAGGTTGTGGGTTGCGATTTTCTTGATCTGACATTGTTTTCTCCTTGAGGATGGTTTACTTAGTTGTTGGATATGCGATAGAGAGATTGGCCGCTCCGACCGCATGGTTCATTGCATGGAAGGTAGTGGCCTGAGATAAGTGCTGCGCGCCGTGCCGCCGTTTTCCAGCCTTAGCGCCAGCGGGAGTATCCCCAGCCTCCGCCGCCGAGCAAAAACAACACCAACAGAACAATCAATACGGTCTCCATGCGGTACCTCACTTGTAAGAGGAAGCTAGACTGACCTTTGTAACGGTCGTCTCAAGTCTTCACTACCAACAGAATAGAGAGGGCCAGCACGGAAGTCTGGTCAGATCAGACCACTTTGGCGCGCGAGCTTTCCGGGTCGACGCCCGCAGGATTGTGAGCAGATTCACGTTATGATTCGTAGGCGGGGTGCGCTCCGCTGATTCATGCCGACATCTGCCCCGGTCCGATGGACGCGATTGCTGTTGAAGTCGCTGGGCCCGGGCATCATCACTGGCGCCGCCGACGACGACCCATCTGGCATCGCCACCTATTCGGTTGCGGGTGCGCAGTTTGGAACGAACCTTCTCTGGACCGCACTCCTGACGTGGCCGCTGATGGCCGCGGTTCAGATGATGTGCGCCCGAATCGGTAAGGTGACCGGGCAAGGATTGGCCGGCAATTTTAACCGGCGATTCCCAGGTTGGTGGCTGCGCGTCTTCATTGTTGCCCTGCTCGTGGCCAACACCATTAACATCGCGGCGGACCTCGCTGGCATGGCCGATGCGGCCGAAATGCTGTCGGGGATCAATTCGCACTTCTGCGTGGTGGTTTTCGCGCTTCTGATTTCGTGGGCCACCGTCCGGCTCCAGTATCACCAGATTGCGAACGTGCTCAAATGGCTGGTGCTGGTGCTCTTCGCCTACCCCATCACCGCATTAGTGGCAGGGGCTGATTGGGGCCGCGTGATGCGCGATACCCTGGTGCCTGCGATGCCGCACAGCAGAGAAGAATGGTCCATGCTCGTGGCCATTCTCGGCACTACGATCAGTCCGTATTTGTTCTTTTGGCAGGCGAGCGAAGAGGTTGAAGAAGAGAAATCAGCCGGTCAGAATACACTGGCTAAACGGAGAGGGGCAACGCTCAAAGAGCTGGAGCTGAGGAACATCGATGTGGGCGTGGGTGCTTTTTTCTCGAATATGGTCATGTTCTTTATCATCCTGACTACGGCGATTACCCTCAACCGTCACGGCATCAATCACATCGAGACGACTCGCCAGGCCGCCGAAGCGCTTCGGCCATTCGCGGGCAAGTTTGCCGCGACCCTGTTTACCATCGGCATTGTCGGCGTCGGATTTCTTGCCATCCCGACTCTGGCGGGGTCGGCAGCATATGCCTTCGCGGAAACGCTGGGGTGGCGCCAGGGCCTGAACAAGAAACTGAAGCAGGCCCGTTGGTTTTACGGTCTTATTCTGTTCTCGACAGGAGTGGGGGTCGGACTGGACTTCGCACACGTTAACCCGGTGAAGGCACTTTACTGGACGGCGGTCATCAACGGATTGTTAGCTCCATTCCTTTTAGTCGCCATCCTCATCGTCGCCTTGGATAAAAAACTGATGCAGGGGCAACCGAGCTCTCGCTTGGGATGGACCGTCGTAGCGATCACTACTGTGGCAATGTTCGCCGCTGGCATAGCCATGTTTGTTGTGTAGACTGACGCTCCGGCTTCCGTCGTGCCGCACGTTAAGGACACGCGCGTCCATTTCTTAGAACTGTGCAGTTTGGATCAGCCGAGAGATTCTTTCCGGGGTTATGCTTTATCCGTGGGGAGATGAAAAGTCTCGACAAAAGGGGTCTGCTCTGGGCCTCCTTGGAAAGAAATAATCGAAATATGAGACCCATAACCAACAAGCCAGCCAAACTGCGGAAAGCTCCCCAGCCGCCCCTGTCGTACCCCGGGGCGCCTCCTGATTCAGACCGAGCCAAGAGGCCGCCGCTCGCCGAGGCCGCCGCCTCCGATCAGGAGTTGAATCCCGGAGATCGCGTCGAAGGTTTGGGCAACTTTGGAAAACCAACAGGAGAATTCGGCACAGTTCAGCAAGCCAACGACGATGATGCGGTCGTAAGCTGGGATGATGACGGCCGCGTGAGGGTCCACCAGCCGTCGCTCAAGAAGATCTAACACCGCCCGGTTCCAATCTCTTGCGGAACGGCAGCCGCGGTTGCCAAGTGCTGATCCGCCTCCGAGCGCCTGTTCTTCGTTTCGGCCCGGGTGACAGAAAACGGAACTGGCGATAATCGCCATTACAATCATGCGTCATACGAAGACGTAGCGATCGATCGGCATTGGTGCAATTCCGCGATCGCGGGCAACAACTGGCTACCCAAGTGATCCTTAGCTATGAAAACGTCTACCACTTTCAGGACCTGCTCCGGAACGTCCCTTGATGCGGAAAGCATGATGATTGGTGCTTTAGGCCGCAGGCGTCTCATTTCGATCGCGACCTCTTGTCCGTTCATTTCGGGCATGAAATAGTCGACGATCACGACGTCAACCGGATGTAGAGAAGCCAGCTCCAGTCCTCTGCCGCCACTGAGTGCGGTTAGAACGGTATACCCAAAGGATTCAAGAAATGCCTTTTCGCATTCCAACACATCCTGGTTATCGTCAATGCAAAGAAGTACTCCGCTTGACGGTCCCGGAAAAGACGACGGAAGCATGGTTCACCTTCTTAAGGAACCAATTCTCCGACAATCGGAATTAGAGAATCTGTTCAAAATTGCACAAAACGCGACAACCGTGTGTAGGAGTCGGCGGTTTCGGAACCCGGCCCTGCTTGTCTATCTGGGGTTCGGAGGTTTGACAGGAGAGTTCCAGAGGCCTAGAGTCGAAAGTGAGGTGGATCCCGCCTCTTTCAGGTTCCCTGAAACTAAGTCAGCTCATCTGAAGTTCTCCCCTCTTAGCGACAACAACCCGTGGAGGTTGATTATGTTTGCACGCAATGTATCGTTTCGTCTGAAATCGAACACGCATTCGGACTATACCCGGACTCTTGAAAATGAAATTCTGCCCATGCTGCGCAAGCAGGCGGGATTCAAGGAAGAAATCACATTGTCAAATCCCGGTACCCAGGATGTGGTTGCGATCAGCCTGTGGGACAGCAAAGCGCATGCCGATGCTTATAACGCGAATTATTATCCAGAAGTGGTGCGAACATTTGCCAGAATGATCGATGGCACACCGAGGGTTCAGACGTTTGAAGCCGTCACCTCGACCTACCATAATGACCTTGTGGCAGTGTAAGGACGCTCTTTCCCGCGGGGGGCCCGGTTGAAGGGCACCCCCTTTTCAAATTGCCCCGGCTGTGATCTGGTAGAAATTGTTAGATGATACATAGAACATCTCAATGAGCCGTTCCCCTCTTGGCCGTCGGAACAACAATTTGGATTGTGATATGACAGACAAATCCGAGACTTCTTTCGCGGTTGTTCGGTTTAACGAGCGGACCTACCAGTCGGGCGGAGTTGTGGCCGTCATCAAGGGAATGGAGGCCGCACAAAGAACTCTCAATGATTTCGATTGGTGTCAGAGCGCGGAACACCCAAGGGAGGGCTGGCGCTATTTCCTGGAAGAGACCAACCTACAGCCCGGAATGGACCCGGAGAAGGCCACCACACTTCGACAAGTGCGGCTCGATCTCCAAGAGACAGAGCCCTCATGCGGCCACGACAAAGCGCTTCGCACATTGCCAATGACGATCATCGGCATTTCGAATCGCCGCAGAAGCGGCTGATGACAGGTTCTGGTTAACTAGCCCCGTTCATCTGGGGCTGGGTGGAGCTGTAGAGATCATTCGTTTCTGTAGAGAATCCATCAATCGGTCGTCTTCCGCGATCAGCTCCGGGCTTCTTTGTCTTCCGCCGCTCTGGATCTCAAGCAGCCTTTGCATCAACTCCACAAGGTTTTCCATGACTTCCTCCAAGGCTGGAAAGGCTGATAGGCGAGAATCATAGGCGGAATCGAAGTCGAAAACTGGTCAAAAGTGCTCACCTTGCCGGGAGAACTCAACGGCTAAAACTGACCCTCGATGTAGATAGATTGACTGTTCATGCCTCCGATTTTGCGTGCCGACCGGCGCTATGAGTACACGTATGCTGATCCGCCCAGAAGTTTGCCTTTCATTAAAATGTGAGCGGTTCGAGACAGACGATCACATTCTTACTGGATAAGATTGTGTGGTTTCAGCTTAAGTGCTTCAAGTTCTAGACTTCGGAGGGTTGGACTATCGAAGATGAACAGTGACAGAGATTGGCGGAGGGTATGAGGCAGTGAAGTTCAGATTTTTACTGTTTCTCTGAATGGAGCCAACATTTTTATCTACGCCGAT
>Ga0182018_10004201_pt1 | contig 12306 bp, 13 predicted proteins | sample 812P2MmetaG_FD_120490 | JGI IMG/M metagenome (GOLD analysis project Ga0182018, IMG submission 120490) | Permafrost microbial communities from Stordalen Mire, Sweden - 812P2M metaG | ecosystem: Environmental > Terrestrial > Soil > Wetlands > Permafrost | place: Sweden: Stordalen | collected...
CTCGGCGGTGCTAACCATCCATTGATTGAGGGCGTTGCAGATGGTGCGGCGCTGGGGCTGGTCTTCGATGATTACGAAGCGGACGAAATAGCGGCCCGAGACCAAGCGGGCGCGCATGGGATTCTGGCTTGAGAGCATGCGGTCGAGGACGAAGGCCATGTTGTCGTCTTCGAAGAATTGGGTGACGGCCAGCATGCGGGGGGTGGGCGCAGTGGTGCTGCCCGCAAGATCCCGCCGGGCTTCGCTTGACCTGGCCGGGTCTGAGACCCGGTCCCACACAGAAACATTGCGGGCAAAGCCAGCCGCCGCGGACGCTGCCCCCACCGATCCTACCGAGCTTTGCTCAGCTGGGCAGCAGGGGGCGGCTGTCCCCACATGAGCATCGCCAAAATCCATTATCTCTTCCGCTAGGGCGAAGACTCCCGGCTTGCTGGGGACGAACAGGAGGCTGTGAGGGGATTCGCAGCGGAACCAACGCGACCAGTGAAGGCGACGATAGTCCAGGGGACGATCGAAGCCGTGGCGCGCCATCGATTCTGAAACGAGGCGAGTTAAACCTTCCATTGCGGGCTCCTGCGATTCTGCTGGCCGCGCCGCAGAAAGGAAGTTCCTTATCTGCCGGGCAGTCAGGTTACAGATGATGGCTTGCTGCACTTTACTGTTGTCGTGCGCCGGGGGAGGATCGGGGCACGGCCACCGCACTGACTTCGGCTTCCGGCATCCCGGATTCGGCTTCCGGAACACCTGAAGGTTGAGCTTGCCTTAAAGGTTTCAGCCGCCAAGCTTACGGATGTGGAAGCCCGGGCGCCTGAGCCTTGCTTTCGCGGAGAGCGCCGAGTTACCTCTGGCTAGGCGCTGAACCGCAGAGTTTGGTTCCCCTGCATTCACTGCCGGCAATTTTCCGTCTCATTCCCGTGAAGCGGAAAATTCATGCTTGGGATTGCAAAGTTACTCCCGCCAGTTGTGCCTGTCAAGAGGGAAACACTACAGGTTGTATCCCTAACAATGACGGCCTTGATGCCGGGGTAAGGGACGGGTTTTCCACACCAAGGAAAACCTGCTCGTTCGAGATCAGGGGCGGTACGCCGCAAAAATCCGCATTTCCTCTCCGGCTGCTCTCTCACATCAGGCTCAGGGCGGAGGCGCGAGGGTCGCGACAGGGTTGCGGGAATTTCCGGACCGCGGCGGCTTGGTCACTTCGGACGGGATCGTGCCGGATGGCATCGCGCCCCAGCGCCTTTGGCCGCGCCGAGATGGTTTCGGCAAGTCGCTCGGTGTCGAGCCGGGGCTTCCCGAGTTTGACCTGTTCGATTTGGAGTGCCTCGAAGTGCATGCGGTCTATCTCTCGGGGACTGATTGGTCCAGCCATCCTAAGAGCCGGTGATCCTTCCCCGGATGATCTTTCCTCAAACGAACGGTGCTTGCACGAACTTTGCCTGGAAGAACTTGCATGGCTGGACATTTGTTTGATCGAGGTGGGATTTGAGGATCGCCGTAAGCCGATCATGGTTTGGCCGGTGCGAGGGTCGTCGAACGGCTGCATGGGGACGTAAATGTCTTCGAAGATGCGGCGAGGGGCAATGCTGATTACGCCGTCAGAGGATTCGACGAGGTAATCGCCTTTGCGACCGCGATGCTGGCGTCCGAGATGGTCGACGAAACTGAGATTCGAGTTAAGTTGCTTGGCATTGACCAGAAAGCGAGTGCGGTAGGAATTCCATTCTTCTGATTTCATGTTTGGCGCCCCAAGTGTTATCTGCTGATTGAGATTGTCGAATGCGATCCAGAAGCGGCTGACGTTGCTGAAATTGACTAAGAGATTTTTTATCAGAGCGAAGCTGACTGTACGGGCGAAATGGGCGGGGGTCAATTCAGTATTTTTGGTGCAATTGAGGAAAAAATCGGCCACGAGTTTTCGCCGATTGGCAGGTTTACCGCAAACGCTAGAGACGAGTCATTCCTCCGCTGGATGGGCGGCGGTTTTCGTGTTGAGGGAATGGCGCGAAGAAAATCTGGTAGAGTGGGCAGCCGGATTGTCCACAGGGCGTGCACAGGAAATGCAGAAAGACAGTTCTCAGTTCTCAGTTCTCAGTTGCGAGGTTCACTTTATGCCAAAGCTTGGTTATGGAATTGCGGCGTGGATTCTTCTTCTGTTTAGCGCTCCTCTGTTTGGACAGACAGCGGCGGAAACGAGAGTCGTCGCGTTGCGGTGTGGCAGTTTGTTTGACGGGCGTGGGGATTCGTTGCGCAAGAATGTTGTGATTGTGATTGAGGGAGAGAAAATCAGGGAGATTAGCGGCAGCGCGCCTGGCGGCGCTGAAGTGATTGATCTTTCGCGGGAGACTTGTCTTCCCGGGCTGATCGATACGCATACGCACATTTTGCTGCAGGGGGACATTACGGCCGCGGATTATGACGAGCAACTGCTGAAGCAGTCGCCGGAGTATCGAACGATTCTGGCGACGGTGAATGCGCGGAGGGCGCTGGAGTATGGCTTTACATCGATTCGCGATCTGGAGACGGAAGGCGCGGGCTATGCGGACGCGGACGTGAAGAAGGCGATCAATAACGGAGTGATTCTGGGGCCGCGGATGCAGGTGGCGACGCGGGCGCTGGATGTGACGGGGGCGTATCCGCTGCAGGGCTATGCGCCAGGCGTGACCGTCCCGCATGGGGTGCAACTGGTGGATGGCGCGGACGGTGCGCGACAGGCGGTGCGGGAACAGATCAGTCACGGCGCGGACTGGATCAAGGTGTATAGCGACCGGTCATATCGCGTTCGCGAGGATAGAGTGCTGGACGATATTCCGACTTTCACCATGGAGGAGTTGCGGGCGATTGTGGAGGAGGCGCATCGCGAGCGGCATAGAGTTGCGTCCCATGCCATGGCGTTGAACGGAGTGCACAACTCAGTCGAGGCGGGAGTCGATACGATCGAGCATGGGAACTATATTGCGGACGAAGATTTGAAGACCATGGCGGCGCGCGGAATTTTTTACGTGCCGACAATTTTTGTGGGGGAATATGTGGCGCAGGGACGGGCAGCGGCGGGTGCTCCGGTGTGGCTGCAGATGATTCCGATTCATGAAGAGACGTTTCGGCGGGCGATGAAGGCCGGAGTGAAGATTGCATTTGGGACGGATGCAGGCGGATTTGATTGGAAGATTAATCCGGCAAAGGAATTTTCGTCGATGGTGAAGTTTGGGATGACGCCGGCACAGGCGATCCGGGCGGCGACGGTGACGGCGGCGGAGTTGCTGGGGATGCAGGATTCGGTGGGGACGATGGAGGCGGGGAAGTTGGCGGATATTGTGGCGGTGCCGGGGGATCCTTTGGGGGATGTGACGGTGATGGAGAGGGTAGATTTTGTGATGAAGGGTGGGGTGGTGTACCGGCGGCATTAGCCGTTCTAGGCAAGAGCCTTAACCACAGAGGGCACTGGGGACACGGAGGAAAATCAGTGAGCTACGAACCAGGCTAGGAGACGGCGTTCGAATTCTTGTGGGGCGGTGCTGATGGCGCCGCCATGGTCGGCGGCCGGGACTTCCCAAAGTTGAGTGTTCGGATTTCGGGCGTGAATGATGCGGGAATGGCGGCCGGGAATGTTGCTGTCGACCTGGCCGTGGATGAGGAGAACAGGGATAGTCGTTGCCGCCACGGAGTCTTCCGGGGAAATGTTTTCCATGTTGAGGTGGTACTTCAGGCGGGCGCGAAGGAATGCGACTTCGACGAGCGGGCGGAGGATGGTGCGTCCGACCCACGGACCCAGGTGGAAGGGCTGTCCCATGCGGTCGTAGGCGATCTCACGAAAATTGGAGAAGGGAGACTCGGCGGCTACGGCGCAGAAGTGTGGGTGGGTGTCGAGCGACTGGAGGAGTTCGGCGGCTCCCATGGATTCGGCGAAACCGAACATGCAACGGGGATGATCCTGCGCGTTCACGAACTCGACCCACTGGTGGATGTCGTTGCGCTCCAGAAGGCCGTAGGTGGCGAGTGGGCCGCCGCTGACGCCATGGGCGCGGGCGTCGGGAAGGAGCACGGTGAATCCGTGGGCGAGAAGGAGTTGCGCGTATCCGGTCATGCCGATTCGGTTGTCGCCGAGACCGTGGAGGAGGAGAATGGCGTCGCCGTTCGGGTGGTGGGGACGGATGATCCACGCAAGCAGGACTGAGCCGTCGGGCGTTGTGATAGACGCGTCGGTCAGTTCGGCATCGATGGTGTGGGCGGATTGACGAAATTCGGAAGCTTCGGTTTCGGTGAGCGGACGGCGCGCCGGGTGAAGAGTGCCGTCCGCCAGGTAGATGCCGCCGAGGGTGCAGAAAGTCATGTATAGGATGAGAGCGAACAGGACTCGACGGCTTCGACGGGAAAGTGGCATGGTCTGGTGGACGGTACGAGGATTGCGACGAATTCGTTCCCAGGGCTTGCCAAGGCTGTCTCGTAGAAGACTGAAACGAAAGTCATCGGGTTTCGATCTTAGCCCCGGCGCCGTGTTTCGTTCAGAGATTTCAATTACGGGAATCACCGGAGCGCAATTTCGATGGAACGGGCAGAGAATTTATATCCAGGAAGAAAAGTCATACCGGAGAGTGACAATTTATGACCCAAGACCCGGTTTGCGGAATGAATGTGGACGAGAACAAGGCTCAATATCAATCGCAGTATGGCGGAAAGAAATACAACTTCTGCTCGGAGCAATGCAAGAAGGAGTTTGATCGGCAGCCCGAACAGTATGCTCGGTCGGCCGCCTAGCTCAGTTTGCGATAGAAAAAAGCCCTTGCTCCGGCAAGGGCTTTTTCATGCGTAATGGCTTTTAGCGGTGGGCTAATTCGGGTTCGTGTACGGATTTTCCCGACTTGAAGGCGGAGTAGCGCTTGTTGATCTCGTCCCAGTTGAGGACGTTCCACCAGGCCGTCAGATATTCGGGGCGACGGTTGTTGTATTTCAGGTAGTAGGCGTGCTCCCAGACGTCGTTGCCGAAGATGGGATAGAGTCCCTGGGAAATTGGGTTGTCCTGATTCGGGGTGCTGATGACCTGCACTTCGCCGCCGGACTTGCCTGCGAGCCAGACCCATCCGCTGCCGAATTGCTTGGTGCCAGCGTCGTTGAACTTGGCTTGAAAATCCTTGAAGCCGCCGAAGGATTTCTGGATGGCTTCTGCGATGGGGCCGCTGGGATCGCCTCCGCCTTTGGGTTTCATAATCTTCCAGAACATGGTGTGGTTGACGTGGCCTCCGCCGTTGTTGCGAACCGCGGCGCGGATGTCTTCGGGAATGGCATTGAGGTCGCGGAGAAGGTCTTCGGCGGACTTGTTGGCCAGTTCGGGATGCTTCTCGATGGCGGCGTTCAGATTTTTCACGTAGGCACCGTGATGCATATCGTGGTGCAGGGTCATTGTCTGCTTGTCGATGATGGGTTCTAGCGCGTCGTATGCGTAGGGGAGTGCTGGTAGTTCGTGAGCCATGATTGATCCTCCAAGCTTTTCTGATGACATTGAGCGGAGATTCGATGCAAGTGTTATTTGATTAGATTCTAGCAGTTGCGGAGTCCTGAGGCTTTTTTGCCAGGGTAGGGATGCTTCGACTGCGCGCTCTGGCTGACAAGCGATTGTCCGTTACTTCTTTCCGAGGAAGCGGATGCGGGAGGTGAAGGCGCGGCCTTCGCAGGCGGTGAAGGTGGGTTGGGGATGCGTGGGGTCGATTACGTTTTCGACTAGGTAGGGATTGCAGCGGCCGTTGATGTTGTCGAAGCCGCCGCGCAGGGCGAGATCGTATCCGAGGAAATGAAAGCGTTTTTCTAATTGGAGGTTGAGGGAAAAATATTCGGGGAAACGCTGGGCGCCGGGTGGGCCGATAAGTTGTTGCTGGTCGGTGAGAAGATTAAAAGGGAATCCGGTGCGGGCTTCGAGCGAGTAGGCGACTTCGAGTTGGTGGATGATTGGCAACTTGAACAGGGGGAAATATCCCCAGGAGAGGAAGCGGTTGGGGGTGTCCCAGAGATACGGGCCGGGTTGCTGAGGGCTGAGGATGGGACTGTCGACATTGAAATCGAGGGCTTGACTAGAGTGAGCGCTAGAGCGCGTGTAGGAGCCCATCAGCATATAAGTTTCGCGGAAGTTGTGGCGGAGAGAGAGTTGGAGGGCTTCGTAATGGTCATCGCGGGTGTTCTGAAGGAGGTAGTCGGCGCCGGGGAGGTTGTGGAGCGTGTTGTAGACGAAGCCGCGACTGCCGCGGCGGTCGAGGAATTCGGCTTTCAAAGAGATTGCGGCGGGGAGTTTTTTTTCTAGAGCGAGGCTCCAGTTGAGGAAGCGCGGGACTTGGAGCGTGCTGCGGTTGACGGTGAATGAAGTTGTGACGGGTCCGGTGGTGCTGACGCAGTTCCCAGTGCAGGTCGAGTTGGGAATCGAGTAGAAAATATCTTCTCGTGTGCCGGCGTAGGGGCGGGCAACGAGGAAGATGGGAGTCGCATCGTAGACCAGGCCGATTCCGGCCGATAGTTTGGTGTTGCCGGAACTATCGAGGACGTAGGTTGCGGCGAGGCGGGGAGAGGCCACGGCGTGGCGGACGATTTCGTCCCAGTCGAGGCGGACGCCAGGCGCGATCAGCAGACGATCAGTGAGGAGCCAGCGATCTTCGGCATAGGCGCTGACTTCGGCGTTGTATTGTTGGTGCCGCGGGGCGGCGGTGAAAGTGGAGTAACGAGTGCAGGGGAACGTTGCGTTCAGGGGCGCGGTGAGGCACAGGTCGGGCGAAGTCAGCGTGTTGGTTCCGCTGAGGAATGAAATCGGCTGGCGTGCGAATTCCGCGTCGTAGGAAATGCGATCGAGATCGACTCCGACTTTGAAATCGTGGCGGCCATGCCATTGCCGCGGCGGAAGAAATAAGTTCGCGAGAGCTTGCCAGCGGCGAGCGTGAGTTTCGTCGTCGAGATAATAGCTGCCGCCAGCGATGGTGGGATTCACGTAGTAGGGCAGCGTGCCATAAGGAGTGAGTTGCACGTTATATTGATCGAAGGCGAGCCCGGCTTCGAGAAGTTGTCCTCCAGCGAAATAGTGCTGGTCCTTGGCGCTGGCCACGTAGGCCGATTCCACATCTTTCGGATTCGAGAGTTGCGGGCTCTGCGGTGAGAGGAAGGCATATTGATCGTGAAGATAGTTCACGAGGAAACTGGTGGTGAAAATGTTGCGGCTGGCGAGATTGGTTTGAACTTTGGTGAGGTTGCCGAGGCGCACAGCGTGGTCGTTGTCGGCGTTGACGGGCAATTCAGTGTAGACGATGTTGTCGTATTCGCCGTCCAAGCCGTTGTAGAACCACATCTTTCCTTTTTCGATGGGGCCGGAGAAGGTGAGGCGCGGCAGGAACTGGTCGAAGCGCCATCCGTGCTTGTCTTGCAGAGAGGGGATAAAATCGGTTCCGGCGAAGCGGAAGTGGTCGTCGCCGATTCCGGTGTTGAGGCTGAGCAGTCCCCCGGATCCTTTGCCCGCTTCGGCCGGCTCGCGCGAGGGCTCGACCTGAATGGAACGGAAGGCATCCGTGCTGACGCGGACCAGAAGTTGTCCGTTGGCGGGTTGAGTGACGTTGAAGCCGTCGAGCAGGGTAACGGTCTGGTAAGTCTGGGCTCCGGCGACGTGCGGCTGGCCGAATTGATCCTGCACCACGCCGGGAATGAAGTTGAGGACGTTGCGATAGTCTTGAGTGCCGGGATACACGATGTTAATGATGTCGAGGCCACTGATGGTTTCCTGAGCGGCAACTTGGGCGGGGTCGATCGCGGGAGGAGATTCGTGGACATCGACGATCTCGCGAACTTCCTGCTGGTGCGAGATGGCGACTTCGACGGCGGAACCGGGCGTGATTTTGATCGGCTCGAGGAGCGCGTAGAAGCCTTCTTTTTCGACGCGGAGTAGATATTGTCCGACTGGAAGTGAAGGAAACTGACAGCGCCCGGTGAAGTCGGTTTGGCAGCGAATGGCGGGGAGCGGTGGCAATTGCAGCACGACGCGGGCGGAGGAGACGGCGACACCGTTCTCGTCGGTGACGGCCACGGTAGGAGTGGGAGCGGACTGGGCCGCAGCCATGCAGACGAGGGCGAGCGTGAGGAAGAGAGCACGCATGCGGTCAGCCACATTTTACTGTCGGATGCGGAGGGTGCGGGGTTGGTTTTGAGGGTTTGTCGCGTCTCGGTCCCCTTTGTCGAATCCTTTCTGTCGAATGCTTGCCAACCTAAGCAGTGCGGTTTTAGTCTCCAACTGCGTCCTGATCGGCTCTTGCATGAAAACTTCTCATGACCCTCTGCTGCGACTGATTGCGGTATTCAAATTTTTTAAGTGCGCGATGTTGATCGCGCTTGGGGTGGGAGCATTCAGGTTGCTCAACCAGGACGTGGGCGCGGTGGCCAAACACTGGGCTGAGGCGTTGAGGCTCGATCCGGGGAATCGGTTTGTGGATGCGGCGCTGGGCAAGGCGGCGCATCTGCGTCCTGAACAGATCAAGAAGCTGGGATTGGGAAGCTTTCTCTATGCTGCGTTGTTTTTAGCCGAGGGGACAGGGTTGTGGCTGGAGAAACGTTGGGGGGAGTGGCTTACTGTGGTGATTACGGGCAGCCTGGTGCCGGTGGAGATTTATGAGATATACCGGCATTTGAGTGCGATGAGAGTGGCAGTGCTGGTGATGAATCTGGGAATTGTCGGATATTTGATCCATCGGATTCGGAGTAAGCGCGGAGCGATGAGAGTCTGAGGATTCGATGGCGGCAAGGGAGCCGAGCTTTCGCTCGGCCCGTCCGGGTCAGAGACCCGGGCCCTCACAGTCTGGCCTGCGACCTGAAGGACACACTTTGCCTACCCTTTGGTGGCCAAGTATTCGCAGACGCGTCGAATGGTGTCGCGCTGGCTGTCGTTGAGAGTGAGGAATTCAAATCCATAGCGGAGGCCCTGGCGGTAGCGAACGATGGCGCGGACCTTGATGGGATAGGGCGCCAGGGGCAGGGGAATGTCGAGGGTGACGATCTCGCCGGGTTCGAGGCTTCCGGTGAGTGTGGCGCCGATGCCGTCCTGGCCCATTTCGGTGGAGCGTCCCCAGCAGGTGCGGAACTCTCCGGCTTGAAACATTTTGACTTGCAAACGCATGTCGATGGCGAAGCGGGGAAAGCGGCGGGTATAGGCGACCTTGGCGGCAGGAGCATTGCCGGGCGCACGCGTGCCAGATCTGGTGTCGGCGGAAGCGGCGGCGGCCTTAGCTTTGTTTTCTGTGCTCATGGTCGATACGGCCCTGCAGCAACGCTCTAAATGCCATGCAACAGGTAGCCCGGCTCGAGCGGCAGTTTGCCGGCGAGTTTGACGACCGCGACGCTGCTGTTAATGGCGTAGACGTCTACGATTCCGATGGCGCCCGGGATGGAAGCGACCCTGTTCACCAACTCCTCATCGGAATCCACGATGATCACTGCCGGATGGCCCATGCGTCCGTGATTCGCGGAAGCAATGATTTCCTTCACCTGAGAATCCGGGACTTCATAGACCTTTTCCAGGAGCAGTTTCATTTCCGGCGAAGATGGAGAGCGCATGATGAAAGTGACAGGCTTGCCATCAGGCCAGCGGTTGGTCTGCCCTTTACAGATCTTGACCAGGTCTGGCACGGTGAGTGCCGAGACGGAGTTGACCTTGTTGGAGACCAGCGCCAGGTCGCGCGCGGCGGCCAATGAAACGCTGACGGCGACAAGAAGACAAACGCTTAGAGTTTGACGGTAGAACACTCTCTCTCCGGCTGGGCGCAATCGGCCCTACAGTGATTTTCGCGGAAATTGGGCGGCGGCTCAACGGTCACGAAGGTCATGTACCTTCGGAGGTAATGGCGAATAGGGGTGGGACGGCTGCGCCTCGGGGGGGCAAGAAGTAGCGCGTTGCCTGCGGTCGCGGGAAGCCTTTAGCCGCTCTGGCGGAAGATCCGCGCATCCCGTGAGAACGGCGGCGGCGCGGATTCGGAGCCGCTGGGTGTACTGATGCAAAGCCACCTGCAATTCCGCGAGAGTCGACTTTACTTTGTGGGAGCTTCGAGCGGCGACAGCCTCAGCACACAGTTCTCGAATGCGATCATCTACTCGTCGGGCGCGTACACCCATAACGACAAAATCCAGTTTCTGAGAGAGAAGGTATCGTTTTGGATATCACAATCTTCATGTCGAATCCCTACCCTGTATCCCGTAGAAAATGGCGTAGAATCTGTCCTCGAATAACGTTGCAAGGGCTTGGCAAGCCGCGGGTAATCGAGTAGGCTAGAACTTCTCTTCTCAACTTGGATCATTCCCTCATGACAAATCGCGTTACTTACGCTCCCCAGGATTTCCAAAAAATGTGCAAGCAGGCCGAGAGAGATCATGAGTCGAAAAAACTCGTGGTTCTGATGGATCGCGTGAAGAGGCAGATCGCAGAACGCGAAAGCCCGGATTTGAAAGTGGAAGCGTCGATCACTACCGGGGTGGAGAGTGGTGACGGCGTGGTGAGTCGGCTGCCCAGCCGCTCGGTTCCGTTGGAGAGATAACCGCACCGACGAGCCTTTTCGATCCGCTTCTTGAATTTGGAAAGCCGCGCGCTGTCGGTCATCGATCCCGTCAAAATCGCTTGATGCTCGCCGTTCGTTTCACTTTCCGATACAACGTCGCTGCTACGGTATGTCTATCCTGACAGGCCCGTTGAGTTCCGTCTAGGTTGAGTTCCGTCTACAATGAGAGACTAGCGTGTGAAGAAATCATACGGAGGAGACGATCATGCAACGTAAGGCGAGTGCGGTTTGGAAGGGTGGGCTGAAGGACGGGAAAGGAACGATTTCGGCTCCGAGCGGAGTGCTGAAAGACACGCAGTATTCTTTTTCGACACGGTTTGAGAATGGGCAGGGGACGAATCCTGAGGAACTGATTGCGGCGGCGCACGCGGGATGTTTTTCGATGGCGCTATCGGGGCAGTTGGGCGGAGCTAATCTGACGGCGGAAAGCATTTCGACCACGGTTACGCTGAGTTTGGAAAAGTTGGATTCGGGATGGACGATCACGGCCAGCCATATTGATGTGGTGGGGAAAGTTCCGGGCGCGGATGCAGCGACGTTTCAGAAATGTGCGGAAGCGGCGGAGAAGGGGTGTCCCGTGTCGAAGGTGCTGAATGCGAAGATTACGATGAGTGCGAAGCTGGGGTAGGGAGGGCTCGGGCTTCCGGCCGCTCCGGCCGCCGCGCTGTTTGACACTCGGCGGCGTGTCTGTAAAATGAAGTTGTGGGCCTTCCTGATTCGGCGGCCGATCTGGCCGCCGCTGCAAAGCAAGTCCACTTGCCATCGTGGCGGAATTGGCAGACGCGCATGGTTCAGGTCCATGTACCGGCAACGGTGTGGGGGTTCGAGTCCCTTCGATGGCACCAAGAGTCTTTTCTTTCGCCCCTTCTGGGGCTAATTCATTTTTGGCTGCGCCAGACCCACGGCTTGCGCGGGCTGCATTGCTGCGCCGCTTCGCGGCTGGGATCGATTTACGATCAGCGTCCTCATATCCTGTGGCTCCGACCGGGCTTCGCCCTGGCCATGCAGCCGAGGCGGCCATCCCTCGACTCAGTTGTGCCAGCGGTAGGAGGTGTTCTACGTTAGAGGTTTGGGGCGGAGGATTTGGTCAAACGTGAAAAAGGCGATCTCTGGTTGGAGATCGCCTTTTTGCAATAAGGGGATGGTTTACAGCGGCTGGACGTTCTCAGCTTGCCAGCCCTTGGGGCCCTTGGTCACGTCGAACTGCACGGTCTGGCCCTCTTGCAGGCTACGGAAGCCGCCCGCTTGAATCGCCGAGAAATGCACAAAAACGTCTTCGCCAGACTGGCGGCTAATAAAGCCGTAGCCTTTGGCGTCGTTGAACCACTTTACTGTTCCTTGTTCTGCCATGGTGTTAGGTGTTCCTTTAGTTGATCAATTTACGCTGGAGAGATTCGGAAGTACTGCGAGAGGTTACTGGCTGTTGAGGCAAGAACTGCTCACGTCCGATTCGGACTAACGTACATCACTATCCTACGCGCAGAGACAAAGATTAGCAAGGCCCAGTCTTATCCAATACAAGATGAGCCTGAAGGGGAGGTAGGATTCCAATACAAGATGAGCCTGAAGGGGATGGCATGCTGAGGATTGACCATCCACGTGCACGAAGCAGAGAAACTGAGCCTGGGGCAGATCCAGGCTTTCCTGAGCGCCAGCGAAACTATTCGGTTCGAAGGCGAAACTCAAGCGCAGATTTATCACTGGATCGAACAAGTGCTAGGTCGGCAGGAATACCACCAGCAGAGCC
>Ga0182018_10004202_pt1 | contig 12303 bp, 13 predicted proteins | sample 812P2MmetaG_FD_120490 | JGI IMG/M metagenome (GOLD analysis project Ga0182018, IMG submission 120490) | Permafrost microbial communities from Stordalen Mire, Sweden - 812P2M metaG | ecosystem: Environmental > Terrestrial > Soil > Wetlands > Permafrost | place: Sweden: Stordalen | collected...
CTCGGCCAGCAGCCGACCCGCGAGTGGCCCGTTCTGGCGGATCGTCGTCAGCGGCGGGTCGCTGTGCGCAGCGAGCGACACATCGTCGTAGCCGACGACTGCGACGTCCTCGGGAACACGCCGGCCCTGGGCGTGAAGCTCCTCGATCGCGGCAATCGCCATAAGGTCACTGCTGACGAAGACGCCGTCTAGATCGCCTGCACGCTCGAGCAGCGCGCGCATCGCCGCGGCTCCCGAGGCCGGTGAGTAGTCGCCGTATTCGACGAGCGCGTCCTCGGCTTGCGTGCCGGCCTCCCGCAGCGCGGCCAAGTAACCGCGGTATCGCTCCTGGACCTCGCGTGCTCGGGCAGGACCGCCGATGAACGCAACGCGCCTTCGTCCGGATCGCAGCATGTGGGCAGCCGCGGTCCGACCGCCGGCGAAGCTGTCTCCATCAACGGAGCAATAGTCATGCGACGCCGGCATGCTGCCCCAGATGATGAAAGGCGCGTTTGCCTCGACAAGCGTGCTGATGTGCTGCTGGGTGCAGCTTGCCGCCATCACGATGAAGCCGTCGGCGCGACCGGAACCCAGGTAGCGTCCCACCCACTCGGTGTCCTTGGGCGTGATCTGGATCAAGAGCAGGTCATAGCCGTTTGCGTGCAGCCCAGTCGAGACACCGCTCATGATCTCGAGCGAGAACGCGTCGGCAACCGCCCAGTCCGGCTGATACGCGTACGTCACGAGCGCGACGATCTGGCTCTGCTTGAGACTCAGCCGTCGAGCCGCCTCGTTCATCTGGAAGCGATGCTCACGCGCGATCGCGCGGATCCGCCGCCTCGTCTCGCCGCCAATCAGCGGGCTGTCGTTCAGCGCGCGAGAGACGGTCGACTTCGAGACGCCTGCCAAGCGCGCCAGGTCGGCGATCGTCTTCATTTGAGTGTCGGGCGTTTGCAACCGGTTGCAATATACAGCGCCGCAACCCCATCGTCAACCTCGAGGGCCGCTCCGATCCACTCAACGAGAGCCCCGCGGCATAGTGATGTAATCCCGATCACGGTCGCGAGGACGTCCAAGAAATCCTCGGCTGAACACCCCGACCCGAGTGCTCGGATCTGGGCGGGAGCCGGAGCGACCGTTTCGGCGGGGTCCTACGCTGGGTGTTGCGCCGTCAGGGCTACGAACGTGAGGTGACGCGGACGTAGTAGCCGTCGGGGTCGGCGATTCGGAAGTCTCGGAGCCCCCAAGGTTGATCTGTCGGCGGTTCGACGTCCCCGCCGTGCCGCGCCGCCCAGCTCGCAGCCAACGCGTGGTAGCGGTCGACGTCGTCCACCTCGATCACAATCTCGATGCCAACACCTCGCGGACCCGCCAGCCGCTCGGGACTGAAGTAGTGGTCGGGCGTGAGGTTCGTCGCGCGAGAAACGCCAATCGTCACGGCGCCGGCGCTTAGCGGAACGTAACCATCCGGGTCGTAATTCTCGGGCGGCCTCAAGCCCAGGTTCGCTCGATAGAAGCGAATCGTGGCTTCAACGTCATCGACAAACAACTCAAAGCGCACACCGACCGGAGCGGAGGGCACGTCGCGCGACCTGGATACATGAATCTCTGGGTCACCCGGCACGGGCCATCATTATCAACGCTGTACGCAACGCGAACGCCGCTGACCACGTCCGTCGTACGCTTCCGCCAGGGGCTACCGGCGGTCGGCGAGAGCGGTAACGAGCGGCAGATTTCCGTGCGTTGCTCCAACGGGCGAAACGGGCCGCGGGTTGGATGATCCCCTTAGAGCGGTGGGACTTGTGCGACCACCTGAGGACCGTGATAGAGGTGATCCTGGTCGCTGCAGCCGGCGGCAAAGAAGAACTGCATGCTGTCGCTGCGGACCCCGTTGTAGCTGGCGAACATGGTTATGTGTCCGTTCGTGCCGACCGTGCACGCGGGATCCGTGCTCGCGGTGACCGTCAAGGAGGTCTTGATGAGGTTCCCCGGGTAGCCCCACATCACCGCGTAGTGGGAGTGATAGCTGATGAGCGGCCCGACCTTAATCGCGATCATGCTCGCAGGAGCTTGAACGTGTTGGCAGATCTTGCCGGAGATCCAGTTCGTATTCAGATTGTTGTCCCCCCAGCCCCACGCGAAACCGCTCCCCCCTCCGTGGAACGACTGCGAAGCGTGGAATCCCCACGGCGGGATGCCGCTGCCCGGCGGGATGCCACTGCCCGTGTAGTTCATATAGTGGGCGCAGTCCGGGAGCGGAGCTCCGTGCGCCGAAGCGGGGGTAGCCGAGCCCGCGGTCAAAGTAAGGCACGCGATGGCAATCAAGCCCATCGGCCGAAATAGTCGGACGCGCGACACGCGAGCCGGTGTACGGGGACTGGCTCCCCCCAAAGCGGTCATCGCTGTCCCTTCGGTCGAGGGTTGGCGCTGCCATCCGATCCGCTAGCGCACGCTCGACCGGTTCTTATGTATCGGTCGCAGTCGGGCTCGACGTTAGTTGGCGATCCGCCGCTGGACTGTCGGGCAGCAGCGGCAGACCGGGACAGCCGCTTCGCGTACCACGAAAGCAGCCACCATCAGACCGCTGCCCATTCACGCTTCCGCGCGGCCGCGATCACGCGGTCCGCTCTCGCTTCCGCCCAGACCAAGCGCCCGAATTCCGTGACTTGGGCGTGACAGCCGAAATCCGCCGGGGCGGGCAGTCGAGGTCTCGGGTCAGCTGTCAGCCTCAATAGTCGAGGCGATCCGGCGCCGCCAACGCGCGGGTCCCATTGCGCAAACTGCGATGCTTGGGCCTACGCGCTGCTATTCGGCGCCGCTGAGGGCGTTGACCAGGACGTCCAGAAGACGTTGGGTGCTGTCCCCGTCCTGCGATCCGTGATGGGGGTTGAACTCGGTGATCGTGAGCGCGCGTACGCGCGTGTCGGCGAGTAGTTCGCGCAGTGCCTCGCCGCATGCCGCCAGTGATGGAGCGATCCCGCGATCAGTGTTCTCGGCAAGCGGCGCGTCGAGAAAGTCGACGAGGTCGACGTCGAAATGGATGGCTAGGCCGTCACAGGCCGCAAGCGGCGAGAGCGCGGTTCGCGCGCTGCCAATGGGATCCGATGCCATGCTGAGAGCGTCGACCACCGGCAATGCACGGTCAACGATCACCTTGGCTTCGAAATCGGTGTGTGGGCCGAGCCCCAGGAAGCTGACCTGTCCGGCGCTCAGCATTGGGCGCTGGCCGGCAAGGGCGGCAAGCTCATCGAGGGTGCCGTCGACATCGAGCATGTGAGCCACCCCCATCCAGTCCAAAGCGCCGTCGATCCTGCTGTCGGGTACGTTGAGGTCAGCGTGCCGGTCGACGTAGACGACACCGAGTCGCTCAACACGATCCAGAAGGCCGGCCACCGTGCCGACACCAACCGTGCAGTCGCCCCCGAGGACCACGACGATGCCCTCGCCTGGAGCCGATCGGACGAGCCCAGCGACTTGGCCGGCGCGGTCGATGACCGCGCCGACGTTCGCTGCCCGAGGACTCTTAGGGTCCGGACGCCACCGAAAAGGGCTTACCCGGCCGCCGCGGTGCACCACCAAGCCTCCCGCTTCCAGCCGCTCGACTAGGCCAGCGTCAAGCAGCGCGCGAGGACCGTCTTCCTGACCAGGCGCGTAGGCGCCAGCGCTGGTCGGCGCTTCCACAAGCATGACCATGCGCATCGGCACATCATCTCCCAAAGCCCGATCGCTCAGCGAAGCAGGACTTTTCGGGACCGATTTCGTCGAAACCGAAGTCAGAGATTGCGATACACGGCGCCACGGTGGGCGACACGCAGCGCGAGCACAACGAGCTCGGCGTCCTTGATCGTGTAGACGACTCGGTAGTCACCGATCCGAATGCGCCACAGACCTGGATAACCGACCAGTGCCCTGGCGCTCGCCGGCCGCGGATCGGCTTCGAGCTTGCCTACGGCCCTCGCGATGCGCCGGGCAATTTGCCGGTCGAGCTTGGTCAGCTCTTTGAGGGCCCTTGGGTCGTATTGGACGATGTACTGCCGCGGAGCGCTCAACGCGCGAGTATCCGGGCCACCTCATCGGCCGAGACCGCGTTCACGCGGCCTGACTCGATATCCGTGAGCCGCTCTGCCGCGATCAGACCGTCCTCCGCATCGAGCATCGCCTCATACCGCTCAACAAGATCAGCCGGCACGATCGCAGCAGCTCGATGATGTCCGCGGCCCCGCGTGACATATGTGATCTCGCCACCAAACGCCGCGCGGTTAACCGCATCGGAGAAATGGTTTCGCGCCTGACTGACCGACAGCTCTTGGTTTTCTGAACTCATCGCGCCATTATAGCGAAGCACGCTAACTTGGCGCCACTGGTAGGCCGTGGCGCTCGCGGCAACTGCCCCCGACAGCTCTCGCGCGTACCCAGCCTCGTGGTAGCTTGACGGCCGTGCCGCGTGCCAGCCGTTCCCGGTACCGAGCGCGATGGGTGCCGGTGGTGGCGCTCGCCTTCATCGTCATTGCGGTGCTGGTCATCGCGGTGAGCGGCAGCTCGTCGCCGACCACCGGTCATGACGTCTCCTATCCGCAGTGCTCGGGTTCCTACCCGTCGAATCCCCTGTTCGGGATCGTCGGTGTCAATGGCGGGCTGGCGAACAAAGCAAACCCGTGTATCAGCGGCGAGCTGCACTGGGCCCGCGACGCGCCGGGGCAGAAGCGGCCGAAGCAGCCGCCCCTGTCGCTGTACATCGACACCGGTAACCCTGGCGGTCATCACGTTGCGGACTGGCCTAGCGTCGGCACCGCGCCGGGCTACGGTGCTTGTAACGGCCTGCTGACCAACGCCTGCTCGTACATCTACGGCGAGCAGCGCGCCGCCCACTCCTACCGCCTCGTCACCGCGCGCGACCCGGTCGCTGCCAAGACCGCGCCATGGTGGCTGGACGTCGAGCTGATGGCGAGCTGGGCCGGGACCTACCAGCTCAACATCGCCGCGCTGCAGGGCTTCATCGCCGGCCTGCACAACGCCGGCGCGACCGGACCGATCGGGATCTATTCCACCAGCGCCCAGTGGAAGGAGATCACGGGGCTAACGGCGCAGACAACACCGACGGCCTTCAACGGCCAGCTGCCCGACTGGGTGGCCGGAACCGACGCAACACTCACGCAGGCGCGGCAGAACTGCACGAGCGGTGGCTTCACCGGCGTGTCGCCGAACCTCACGCAATACCGGATCGGCCCGCTCGACGCCGACCTGCGCTGTACTGGCACACGCTGACCACATCCCTAACGCGCCCGACGTCAGAGATCACGATCGCGTTGCCACGAACGGCTACTAGACCGAGATGGCGAACTCATCGCCACGCTCCGCGACGGGAGACAACTCCGTCTCGGTCGCGAGGACGTCCAAGAAATCCTCTCCTGAACACCCCGACCCGCTGGGGAGCGCGTGGAAGTTTGGGCTCGCTGTTGGTCGCTCAGTCTGTCGGTGGGTTTGTGAGGTAGCCCGGGACGTCGAAGCGGGTGGGGATTCGGATTCCTAAGTCGGAGAGCGCTTCTTCGAGGCGTTCGAGCTCGGTGGTGCCGATGCGTTCGGCCCATTGCGCGCGGAGCTCGTCGAAGACCTGTTCGCCAGTGCGAAGGAGGGCATGGCCCTCGTCGGTGACCGTGAAGCGGCGGCGGCGGCTGTCGCGCGGATCGACCTCGCCGGAGACGTAGCCTCGCTGCTCGAGAAACCCGATCGTCTTGGCTGCCGCCTGTTTCGAGACGCCGAGTTGACGGGCGAGCTCTGAGGCGGTGTCCGCTCCGGCGTCGATCGTGCGGATGGCGAAGTCGTGGACCGGGCGGATGTTTTCGTGCCCTCGTTTAGCCAGCTCTGCGCTAGCGGCGTCCGCGAGAGCCCGGAAGCCACCGAGCAGCAGCAAGGCGAGATCAGCGCCGGAGCGGGCCATCACGGGAGCATAGACAATCGAGTTGACGCAACGACAACTAGGTTGCTAGTCTATAGACAACCTAGTTGTCAAAACCGTTTGGAGGAGCATCATGCCGCAGACCCGCGCCGGCGCCACGATCCCCGAAGTCACCCACCACCGCACCACGCTCAACGGGCGGGGCGTGCACTACGTCACCGCCGGCACCGATGGCCACCCGATCCTGCTCGTTCACGGGTTTCCGGAGAGCTGGTGGGCGTTTCACAAGCTCATCCCGCTGATCGCCCCAGAGCACCGCGTCATCGCCGTCGACCTCCCCGGCTTCGGCGACTCCGGTCACGAGCCGGGCGACTACACGAGCTCCTTCGCAGCGGAAAGCCTGCGGCAACTAGTCGAGTATCTCGAACTCGGAGCGGTGCATCTCACCGGCCAGGACATCGGCGGAGTCAGCACCTTCCGGCTCGCCGCTGGCCACCCCGAACTCGTCCGGAGTTACGCCGCGATTGAGACCGGCCTGCCCGGTTTCGGACTGGAGATGCTGGCCGACGTCACCCATGGGGGCGCATGGCACATCGGCGTTCTCGCTGCTCCCGGCATCCCTGAGATGCTGCTCACCGGGCGCGAGCGCGACTTCCTGGCCGGATACGCCTACCCCGCGATGAGCGCCACCGAAGGGGCGATCTCCGAGCAGGACATCGACGAGTTCACCCGGGTTTACTCCCGCCCCAACGGCTTCGGCGGTGCCACGGGCCTCTACCGCTCCATGCTCAAAGAGGGCGAGGAGATCAAGCAGATCGTCGCCCAACAGCAGCTCACGATGCCCGTCCTCGCCGTCGGCGCAGGCACTGGACAGTTCACCTACGACACGATGGCCCAGGTCGCGCAGAACGTCACCGAGGCCAAGCTCGACGGCATCGGCCACCTCGCCGCGATCGAAGACCCCGAGACGCTCGCGCAGACACTGCTCGGCTTCTACCGAACGCTCGACGCCTACGCCTAGCGACACCAACCGCACCCCTCAACCGAGCGGCCCAGCTCGGCGTGCCTGGCCATTGTGGCTAAGCTCGCCCCGATGAGTCGCGTTGTCGTGATCGGTGCCACCGGCCACGTCGGTAGCTACCTGGTCCCGCGCCTGGTCCGGGCGGGGCACGAGGTTGTGGCGCTCAGTCGGGGCGAGCGCGACCCCTACGTCGCGGCCGCGGAGTGGCGGGCGGTCGATCGGGTGACGGTCGATCGGGAGCTCGAGGACGGGGCCAGCGTGTTCGGCGAGCGGATCGCAGCGCTGGCAGCGGATGCTGTCATCGACATGCTCTGCTTCACGCCCGAATCCGCGCAGCAGCTAGTTGAGGCGCTGCGGCCAACCCGTCCGTTGCTGTTGCACTGCGGCACCATCTGGGTTCACGGCGCGGCCGCGCGCGTGCCGGTCACCGAGGATGAGCCGCGGACCGGCTTTGGCGAGTACGGAGCCGGCAAGATTGCGATCGAGACGCTGCTGCATCGCGAGACGCGCGCCGGCGGAGTACCAAGCGTGGTGCTGCATCCGGGTCACATCACCGGCCCGTGGCCGTCGATCACGCCAGCGGGCAACCTGGATCTCGACGTGTGGCGACGCTTGGCTGTGGGCGAACCGCTGCCACTTCCGGACCTCGGGCTCGGCGTGCTGCACCACGTGCACGCGGATGACGTCGCGCAGGCCTTTGAACTGGCGCTCAATCGACCTGCCGCGATCGGATCGAGCTTCCACGCGGTCTCCGAGCAGGCCATGACACTCCGCGGTTTGGCCGCCGGCGTGGCCGGCTGGTTTGGCCGCGAGCCGGTGATCGAGCTCGTCGACTGGGCGGAGTTCGAGCAACGCGTCGGTGTCGAGCACGCCGGAATCAGCCGCGAGCACATCAGCCGCAGCATCGCAGCCAGCATCGACCGTGCCCGCAACGTCCTCGGGTACCGACCGCGGTACACCTCACTCGACGCCCTGCACGGCTCAGTCCGCTGGCTTGCGGCGAACGGTCTCGTCGACCTGGACCTCGACTAGTTCTGATCGAGCAGAACGCTCGCGCCGCCGCCACTTACGATCGGTACTGCACCACCATCCCGGCGTCGCGGCGCGCGCAGGGTCCGGTCGCGCCGGCCGCCTACAGGCGCGCACCATGGTGGCGCCCTCGCTGAGCACGGTCTGACAACGGGAGGTGGGGAGCGGCGACGCCGTCCCAGGCCTCGAAGTCTCCCTGGCCGATGTCTACCTCGACGCCGGGTAGGCCGGTTTGCGTGGCCACGCCCGCTAGTGCAGCGCGGCTGTCGGGTCCACAGACGCCGTCCTGAAACGCGAACCTGAGCGCCCCATTATTTCCCGCCGAGCGGGCCGCCCACTGCTGCAATAGTAGCCACCATGCGCTACGTCATCTACGGCGCGGGAGCGATCGGCGGCACGATGGCAGCCCGCCTCCACACGACCGGCCAGGACGTGCTGCTGATCGCGCGCGGCGCCAACCTCGCGGCACTGCAACGCGACGGCCTGCACTTCCAGACCCCCGACGGCGACGAGTGCCTCGAGATCCCGGCGCTCGCCACGCCGCGCGAGGCCAAGATCAGCGCCGACGACGTCGTGCTGCTGGCGATGAAGACGCAGGACACCGCCCCGGCGCTGCTCGAGCTGCGCGACCATGCCGACCCGGCCACGGCCGTGGTCTGCGCTCAGAATGGCGTCGAGAACGAGCGCCTCGCGCTGCGCTACTTCGCCGGCGTCTACGGCATGTGCGTCTATCTCCCGGCGCAGCACCTCGAGCCCGGCGTCGTGCAGGCGTTCGCGGCGCCGACGCCCGGCGTGCTCGATCTCGGCTGCGCCCCCGACGGCGTCGACGAGCGTGCGCAGCGCATCGCCGCCGACGTCGCGGCGGCCGGCTTTGCCTGCGAGGCCCGCCCGGACATCATGCGCTGGAAGTACGCCAAGCTCATCTCAAATGTCGGCAACGCCGTGCAGGCCCTGTTCGGTCCCGGCGCCCGCGGTAGCGACCTCGACCAGCGCGCCCGCGCCGAGGCGCACGCCTGCTGCGCCGCGGCCGCGATCGACTTCACGCCCGCCGCCGAGACAACCGCGCGCCACAACCTGATGTCCCCGCTGCGCCCGGTCGCCGGCAAGCCGCACACCGGAGGCTCCTCCTGGCAGAGCCTCGCCCGCCAGGCCGGCAGCATCGAGTCCGACTTCCTCAACGGTGAGATCGTCCTGCTCGGGCGCCTGCACGACGTGCCCACTCCGGTCAACGAGGCACTGCGCCAGACGGCAGCGTGGATGACCCGGGACGGCTCGGCTCCCGGCTCCGCCGGCCCGGCGCAGTTCGACGCGCTCGTCGTCCAGCTGGGCGGCTGAGCAGCGGCGGCGATCGTCACGGATGTGACGGTACGGCGCGTCGCAGACGGATGCACGATCTCTTGTGCGCGAGCCGCCGGCGCCGATCGCGCCCTTCTAGGCGCGCTGGATTACAAAACGACCAAGCGCCCAGGTCTTCGTCGATCCGTCCGCCGCGAGGGTTGCGACGCAGCCTCGTCCTCTCTTGGTCCGCTACGCGGCCGTGAGCACTGCGTACTCCCGCTGGACATCGCCGTCCGCGACGCGCTCGAAGCAGATGATTAGCTCCTCGTCGAGTACAGCGGCGATGCGTTGGAGCGTGTCGAGTTGCGGTGTGTGGCTGCCTCTCTCCAGTCGGGAGATCGCAGTGTGCGAGGTACCCGCGGCCTCGGCGATCGGCTGTTGGGTCAGGCCAAGCTCGAAACGGCGCTCGCGCAGGTGCGCGGCGACGGCATTTGTCTTCCGCAACCCGCCAGCGTCAGCACCACTCAAGCGCAAAAGCCCCCTGGCGAGAGGGGGCTCCTGCATAGCGGGGGCGGGATTCGAACCCGCGACCTTCGGGTTATGAGCCCGACGAGCTACCAGACTGCTCCACCCCGCGGCGCACCTACACGTTAGCAAGGACGGTCTGGCGTGAGCCAACGATCGGTCGGCGCAATTCGGCCTGCATGGTGGCCGACCGTTTAGCGAGAATCGTCACATGGCGCTTGTCTATGTGACGCGCGAGATCATCGGAGATGCGATGGGGCGCCTCCGGGCGGCGCATGACGTGGTTGTCTGGGTAAAGCCCGAGCCACCAAGGCCGGAGGAGTTGCGGGCGGTGGTTGCTGACGCCGAGGGGCTGCTTTGCATGCTGACCGACCGCGTCGATCAGGATCTGCTCGCTGCGGCGCCGCGGCTGCGGGCGGTCGCAAACTACGCGGTTGGGCACGACAACATCGACCTCCAGGCGAGCGCCGCGCGGGGCATCGCGGTGGGCGTGACGCCGGACGTGCTCACCGACGCAACAGCCGATCTGGCGTTTGCCTTGCTGCTCGCGGCGGCCCGACACCTGCCAGAGGCGGCCGCGGCGGTCGCAGCGGGCCAGTGGTCCACATGGGAGCCGACGCGCTGGCTCGGTAGCGACGTTCACGGCGCGACGCTCGGGATTGTGGGCTTCGGACGCATCGGGCGCGCCGTCGCGCGGCGCGCCGAGGGCTTCGAGATGACCGTGCTCGCGACGCCCGAGACGCCACTGGAAGAGCTCCTCGCCCGCAGCGACTTCGTGACCCTGCACTGCCCGCTGACGCCGGCTACTCGCCATTTGATCGACGCTCGGGCGCTCTCGTTGATGAAACCGACTGCGGTCCTCGTGAACACGGCGCGAGGGGCGATCGTTGATCAGCTCGCGCTCGCGGCGGCTCTGCGCGCCGCGGCGATCGGCGGGGCGGCGCTCGATGTAACCGATCCAGAGCCGATGCCGCCCGTTGATCCGCTCCACGGTGCACCGAACCTGATCGTCGTTCCGCACATCGGCTCGGCGACCTACAACGCCCGCGCGCGGATGACGGAGCTCGCCGTCGACAATCTTCTGGCCGCGCTGGACGGCCGGCCGATGCCAAACCCGGTTGGCTGATGCGCGTTGCGGTCGTCGATATCGGCACGAACTCGACCCGCCTGCTGGTGGCCGACGTGGATCGCGCGGGGCGCCTACGCGAGCTGGACCGGCGTACTGAGGTGACGCGTCTCGGCGAGGGCGTCGACGCGAGCGGCTCGCTCAGCAGCTCGGCCGTGGCACGAGTGAGCAAAGCGCTCGACGGCTACGCGCAGGCGATCGACGAACTCGCCGCCGACGCGCGGATCGCGGTCCTTACCAGCGCGGTGCGCGACAGCTCGAACGGCGAGCAGTTCGTCGCGTCGTTGCGCGAGCGCTATGGGCTCGAGGCGCGGATAATCACCGGCGAGGAGGAAGCGCAGCTCACGTTTCTTGGCGCGATGAGCGATCGCGACGCCGAGCACGCCACAGCTACTCTCGTGATCGACGTCGGCGGTGGCTCGACCGAGCTCGTCGTTGGAGCGCTCGGGATTGTCAGCTTCCACGTGTCGCTACAGGTCGGCGTCGTGCGCCAGACGGAGCGTCACCTGCATGATGACCCGCCGTCGCCGGGCGAGCTCGGCGCGCTGCGACGCGACGTACGGACCTTGATCGAACGTGACGTTCCCGCGGCCGAGCGGCGCGGCGTCGAGCGGGCGATCGCCGTTGCCGGTACCGCGACGTCGCTAGCCGCGATCGACCAGGCGCTCGAGCCCTACGACCGCGAGCGGGTGCACGGCTACCGACTCGACATCGTTACGACCCGCCTCCTGCTCGCGCGACTGGCTGCGATGCCGCTCGCCGAGCGGCGCGAGACGCGCGGGCTTCACCCCGACCGCGCACCAACGATCGTCGCTGGGGCGCTGATCCTGATCGAGGTGCTCGAGGCGTTCGGGCTCGGCGGTTTCGAGGCCTCGGAAAACGACATCCTCCGCGGTGCGGCGCTGCGGCGCGCAGGCGCGGCAAGTACAGCCTGAACGGCAGGTGCCCGGGGCGGGATTCGAACCCGCACGCCCTTGCGGGCAGCAGTTTTTAAGACCGCCGGCTGTACCGATTCGCCAACCCGGGCGGGAATGCCGATCCGCGGCCCATCGTAGTCGCTCCCGTACGTGTGTTGAGGGCAGGTGAAGTGATCGGGAGCGCAACTAATGGGCAGCTATGGTGTCACTGAGGACAAAGGGGAATTCAGACGTGGAGGGCTACGCACTCAGCCAGGAGCGCTTTGCCGCCAGGCGCGGCCCGTCACGCATGCTCCGAATCGCCAGCGATGAGCGACTAGTTGCGCTGACACGAGCTGGCAACCAGGGCGCGTTCGAGGTAATCGTCGACCGCTACCAGGCGCGGCTGCAATCGTTCTGCGCACGCATCGTCGGCTCGCGCGAGGACGCCGAGGACGTGCTGCAGGAGGTCTTCGCGGCTGCGTTCAATGCGCTGCTCGGCGACACTCGCGAGATCAATCTGCGGCCCTGGCTCTACCGCATCGCGCGCAAC
>Ga0182018_10004203_pt1 | contig 12302 bp, 13 predicted proteins | sample 812P2MmetaG_FD_120490 | JGI IMG/M metagenome (GOLD analysis project Ga0182018, IMG submission 120490) | Permafrost microbial communities from Stordalen Mire, Sweden - 812P2M metaG | ecosystem: Environmental > Terrestrial > Soil > Wetlands > Permafrost | place: Sweden: Stordalen | collected...
CCCAGATTTTAGGGAAGCTATTGGGGAAGGTAGCTTCTTCATCTCACTGAAGAGAGGAAGTAGCGATGCGTCCATGTACGTCTTGGTAGAGAGGCGCATGTCATCTCCGCACCCCAGCTCACAACGATCCGCAGGCACCTCGAGGTCCTGAAGGCGCACTTCCCAGGGTCCCCTATGGCCGATCTTTCGGCTCAGAGTCTGACGACGTACCTCCAGCACGGGAATCCGGCGCTCAAGACGTACAACAACCGGCGAGGAGTCGTCTCCACCTTCATGAAGTTCGCCTTCCAGCAGGACTGGATCGCCGTGAACCCGATTGAGAGAGTAGCCTACCACCGCATTGCGCACCGGCGCGGTTCGGCCTCGACGCTGAGCGCCGAAAGGGCCCAGGAGCTGATGACCTTCGTGGAGAGCTACCGCGGCGGCGCCCTCGTGCCGTTCTTCGCACTCTGCCTGTTCGCGGGGATACGCCCCTGTGTGCGCACCGGTGAAATCCTCAAACTCCGGCCCGAGCATGTCCGGCTCGATACCGAGGTGATCCACATCGAGCCTGAAGTCTCGAAGGTCCGGATGAAGCGCAACGTGACCATCCAGCCGAACCTTGCAGCCTGGCTGCAAGCGTTCCCCCTCGACCATTACCCGATCATTGTCCCGGCCCTGCAAAAGCACCGGGCGCGTATCGCAAAGCTGTTCGGACTCTCGCACGACGTGATGCGGCACACGTTCATAAGCTTCTTCATCGCCAAGTTCCGTTCCATGGGAGAAGGCGCTCTTCAGGCGGGCAATTCCGAGACGATCATCCGGAAGCACTACCTCGACCTCAAGACGCCGAGCGAGGCTGAGGAGTTCTTCGGAATCATGCCCGCACGCGTAACCGGCCTTCCGGTTGGGAACGATACCCTGGCCATCGGCGCCAATGCCCCATCCCTCAAATTCGAAGGGAAGCGATCCCAGGCTGCGTAACTGGGGACTCCGGCGCCAGTGAGCTGCCCCCAATGGGCGTCGTGCCGGCACGACGCATGCCCAATGATTGCTGAGAAGGGACCTTGCTGCCCGTTTTGGGGCGCTGGGCGGGTCCACGTGGGCTCTTTGCGTCAGTTGACACACGACCATGGGCATGGAAACACAACACGAAGCATTGAATGGAAGTCAGCTGACGGACGTGACGGGGCTACGGCTCTGCGGAATATTCCCGGCAGGCAAGGAGCCGTCGATTCGCACATTGCGGGAATGGACCAAGATGCGGCGCATTCCGCACCACCGCGTAGGGCACTTCGTTTATTATGATCCGAGCGAGGTGGGCGCACATATCCGATCCAAACTGCTCGTGCCGGCGCGGAGTTAGACCATAGATTGCAATTTGCACGAGAAGTGTATAGCCGGCTATACACTTCAAGCCCCAGCTGATCGCAGCGACGCCACGTATGCTGCATTCGAGCCAGTGAGCAAGAAATTAGCGTGCGGAGAAATTTAGCACTGCAGAAACATCTCCCTGCTGGATCAGCCGTTTGCCCGCTTAGTTTCCTTGCAGAAACCGAACAGGGGAATAGGTATTGGAAATGCCCACTGTCCTAGCCTCCCGAGTCGCAAAGAAGCATTCTGGACGCGGGTTGCCGCGTGCCGATATTCAGCGCCGGCTGGAGGACATTGAACTTGCAACCGTTAGCGCAGTCAGGGCCCTCCAGATGGATGTCGATGGCGACCCGGGCGTACCTTCCGCTGCGGTTTTGCGTAAGGCCCGGCTAGCGATTCGGTGACGGTCTCCTTCAACCGGTCCGCCGGGCAGGAATTGATTTCCGCTGCCAGAAAGCTTGCGGAAGTCGCGAATTTGGGCGGGGCATTCTTGGACGAGTACGAGACTTGGGAGGCCCAGATCAAGAGGCACCCGCTCTCTTGTGCGGAAATCGCTTCCGGCATCCGGCGCGGTTATTTGCCGCGCTTCAAATACCACGTTACGTACACGATTCGCGGCCATTCAATCCGCATTCTGTACGTGCGATACGCTCGCCAAACGCCGCTGACTTCCTTCAGACGCACCTAATCGCACTTGCAGGCGAGGCGCTTTGCATCGGCGTAGCCCGCTCCGGCAAACTGGCTGCGACTCGAATCCGCGGGCAGCGAATTTCGATGGGCCGCGGATCACCAATTTTTCTATAATCTCCCTACAAGCTTCAGTCAAAGTTCAGCTAACTTGGCTTTTCAGCGGAGCAGCGCCGTTGATGGCGATCCCATTCTTCGTACGATGCCCATTCTGGCGGCTCCCAACAGGCCTACAAAGGGCTCAAGGGTCGGGATCCAAGCTGGTGGTGCTATCTGTGAATGATTGCTAATGAGATCGAGAGCGTTTCACTAAGCCTTTTTCATGGAATCCCTAGCCAGAAATATCGAAAAATATAATGAGCTCGTCGCGCAACTCCGCTCAAACTTCGGCGACGAAGCCGCGTTTGAGGCCGCGGTGGGCGGCGATTTTGTTACAGTTGGCAGCCTCGAGTTCGCCCTTCTCCGTTCGCTAAAGCTTTCGGCGACGGATCTAGTCATCGATGTGGGTTGTGGAAGCGGGCGTCTAGCCATCCAGTTGGCCCCGCTTTCAAGTCTACGTTATGTTGGGACTGACATCGTGCCGGAACTTCTCGAACAGGCTCGTAATATCGCGAAGAGAGAGGATTGGAGATTTGAAGTTACAGATGGACTTGAGATTCCGTGTGAGGACGGTGTCGCGGATTTCGTCTGCTTTTTTTCCGTATTCACACATATTTCCCATGAAGACTGCTTTCGCTACATGCGTGAGGCGAAGAGAGTCCTAAGGCCAGGCGGGCGAATCGTTTTTTCGTTTTTGGAATTCTACATGTTTTCACATTGGCCGATTTTCGAGGCATCCGTTGATTATGAACATACTTATGATCACCATAATCAATTTATCGAACGCACGGCTATTGACGCCTGGAGATCGCGGTTGGGTTGAATTTGGATCTCATCGCCGACGGCGACAAACCGCACATCCCAATCGACGTGGACCTTAAGTGGCATGACGGGCGCGTGATGAAAGATTACGGGGCCTTGGGGCAATCGGTCGCAGTTGTTTCCAAACCGAGGTGATGCTGTGTCGACGATGTAGGCGTGGATAATTGTCCCGGTGTGGGATACTATGCCGAGACCGATCGTCGGCCAAAGTGCACTTTGCTGTTGTCCACCAGGCAGCGCCGACTATGAAATTAGCCGTGACCAAGCTCGCTGAAATCCAAGAAGCGATTCTACAACTCGACCCGAAAGAGCAGCAGGTCCTGCGGCATTGGCTCGATGAGACCGCCGAGGAGACCCCTGAGATGCTTGCTGCACTAGACGAAGGTATCCGCTCACTGGCAAACGAACCAACCGTGCCAATCGAGGAAGTACGAGAGAAGATCAAGGCGTGGACTACGAGGTAACGTTTGCCGCGCAAGCTGTCTAGGAAGGGAACAACGCGGGCGTCGATTTTGTGGCGCGTGATCAGACCCTGATCCGCCCACCGGAATACCGTTCGCGGGTAGAAGATTGCCAACAAACCACATTCCGGATTTTCCTAGCCGAACGCCACTGACGATCAAGGCGACTAGGGGCTGCTCGCAGAATGTGACCTCGATAAACTCCGCACCTTCAGCTCTTGCCGTACTCGTCGCGTCGGCGCCACCAAGGGCCGTCCTCATTGCGCCCCTTGGGTGCGCGGTCGAGCCACTGATACATCCCCCAAAGGCCGTCAACACCCCGTCCATAGCTGGAGTAGGTGTGGTACACGACCCCGTCCTCTAATGCAAATGCGCTGATACCCGGTCTCTCGCGCAGATAGGTGAGGGTGTCGGTGCCGCACATGGCCGCGTGCGGACTCGAACGCGAAGGATTCGCCGGAATAGGATCCTCACGCCGATAATTGTATTCGAGGCCCTGCTTGCGTTGCTGATCCTCGGTGAACCCGACGCTATAGTCGCTATTGAAATCGCTACCGTGAGACGATGCCCACGGAAACGTCCATTCCAGCCGCGACTTGTACGCCTGCAGCTTTGCGATTGGTGCCCGCGAGATCGCCCAGAGCATCACGTCATGGTTTTCCAAGTGGATCGTGAATCCATTGAAGCCGTCCGCGATCGCAGAGCAGGATGGGCACGGGGCTATGTAATCCGGTCCGAACATAAGATGGTAAACAAGCAGTTGTGATCGTCCCCGAAAGAGGCCTACAAGTGAATCGCCTCCCTCGTCGGTCGCGAATTGATACTCTTTATCAACTCGAACCCACGGCAGTTGCTGGCGCTGTTGCGCTAATTCATCGCCGCGCCGCGTGAACTCCTTTTCGGATTCGAGCAGGGTTAAGCGTGCAGCGAGCCATTCTTCCCGGGTTCCAGTCTTGTGTGTCCATTTTTGTTGTTTCGGCATGGTTGTTTTCCCTTTTTTTGTGAATTGTGGTTTCTAAATCGTAATGTTGGGTAGGATTCACACAGCACTGACGGGGCAGTGTCATCTGGTTTCACCGGGGTGATAGCCCATTTGAGCCGTGACCACTGGGCGCCTATTGACCGGCTTTTCCAAGAAGTGTTTAACGACTTCGACCACCCTCTCCGGTTCGGAATACAGCGCGAAGTGGCCTGCATCCGGGATGACGGCCAGCTCGGCGTTTGCAATGCGCTCGACGGTCTCGGCGGCGTGTTGGACGCTGACAAAATCGCGATCGCCAACAGCAATCAGAACTGGCGCAGTGATCGAGGCCAACTGTTCGCTCGAAAATCCCTCCCATTTGATTGCCGCCACCTTTTCCCAAAGCTTGGGCCAGTAATTCGGATCGGTAGCGACGCCCTCATATTGCCTCTTTTGAAACTGGGTGCCCTTGGAGTCGGGGGTGGGCGGTTGGTCGAAGCTGAGCATCTTCGGATTATGGGCCACCTGTTGCGGGCCAAAGGTTGCCCCATAGGCCGCCACACGTCCAACGATCTCGGGCTTGGAAACAGCGATCATGACCGCCGCAGAGGCGCCGTAGCTTTCACCGAAGAAGTCGGCTTTGGGGACGCCCAGGTAGTTCAATAGGCCAACCACGTCTTTAGCATATTGCTCGATGGTAAGCGGACGCTCCGGGATATCCGCCGTTCGCCCATGCCCTTGGAGGTCCACTTTAATGATCTTATGGCATGGTGCATCCTTGCTCACTGTTTTTTGCGTCGGGCGTTGCCAAACTGCTTCGGGAAAATATCCAAAAAGTAGTTCCAGCCTTTTTCGTGGCCCCATCCCCCGACAGTGTCGGGAATATCGGAATGAACGAGGGTCATGAGGGTGTCGTCCCCCTGTTTCTTGAACGTGACGGTCACCGTGGATTCCTCACCCAGCGTATTCGGGGACACCCAGGTGTGCTGAATCCGTTCCGGCCGCCGCACCTCTGTGAATCGCCCGTAATGGGGAACTTCGTGAGCCAGCACAAAATAGAGCCCATCGACTTCCGGGTGTAAGATCAGTTTGTCGGCGATATTCCAGATATTGCCCGGTATTTTTGGGTTCAACCACGCGTCGTAAACTTCAGACGGGGGAGCGGATATCGTGCGCGCAACCTTGAATTCGAGTTTCTTCATGGATTTTCTCATTTCTTCTTTTTCTTGATATTTTTGTCCTGAAAATACTGTCCAAATTGGTCGAGCCGGTCGTCCCAGAACCTCTCATATCCATGCATCCAAACCCCTACGCCCCGGAGTGGCTCGCCGCGAAAGGAAATGTAAACCTCGCGACCTTGCTTTCTGCGTTCAATTAGGCCTGCTCTGGCAAGAATCTTTAGATGTTTAGTCACCGCGTTGAGGGCAGTTTCGAACGGCTTTGCGACATCCAGAAATCGAGCGGGTCCGTTTGCGAGTTGGCCGATGATCGCCCTCCGCGTCGGGTGGGATAGTGCCGTCAGCACATCTGACAGTTGGTCCATGCCATATCCTACACCATAAGGTGTAATTCGGGGCAAGCGTTTTCCTGCATTGGTTTCCCCTGAATGAAATGCGCTCACAACGTCACTTACTTTCGATAGCACGCTTACCGATCTTTGACGCAGGAATTATTTTTTTGTCTGACTATTGGGGAAGTTTACACCAGTTCCAAAGAAACACTCATTCTCAATTATTTTTCCTTCTTTTAATTTAAAACGCTCAGTGTTCCGAAATAATCTACCGTCGTTAGTCCAGCCATTGTAGGTTACAAAGGCATCATCTCCAGCAATAATAACCTTTTCCAAATCAAAATTCTTGGTGTTGCTGGAATTTGGCCAGCACTTTTCCTTATATTGCTTCAAATTAATATGATCATCGCCTGCTGGGCTGGTGAAAGTGAATCCGTCAGCGAGAATCAGCTCCAACATATGCCAATCCTTTTTTTCGTAAGCGGAGTAATATTCGCGAATGACTTTTTCGTTCATTACAATGTCCGGTGGTTTCTGGGCGAAACATGCATTGGCGGAAATGGTCATCCATGCCATGAGGAGGCTGGCAATGATTTTAGTCGTTTTCATATACTTGTGCTAACTACCGGATCGTAGACACGCGACAACTGGGAAACTGGGTGACACTCCAATGAAACTGTGCTACCAACCTAGTTAACACCGGCCACCGGTGCTTCCCTTCAACGTTGCGTCGGCCCGGCGCCAGGCGGCGTTTAAGCTTCGGTGATCGATCTTCTCCAGTTATTCGATCCTGCCCTCTGCGTGGGTTGATGGGTTCGAATCCCTCCCTCTCCGCCATTTTCCGCTCGGGTTACTGGAATTCGAAGCTCATTTCGTCCGCTATAGGTTCGGAAGAAACAAAAAAAATCCCCGCGCCGAAGCGTGGGGACGATTGAGAGGTGTTGCTTGATCGCCCTAAGCAGGGAGCACTTTAAGCCCCTCTGCGATCAAGGCGATTTGCGCTCAGCGAGATGCCGCAGCCCTACCGCGAAAGAGAGACCTGCAAACCCCCAGAGCAATCAAGGCGCCGGCGACCAGCTCGAGTGTGCCGGATGCGTCCGGAACCGCAGCCGTTCCCTGAGTCCAGGTTCCCGTGGGATCCCCAGATTTGTCAAACAAGGTACCGACCGTCCCTATATTCTCGCCCTCAAAAAAGAAGTTTGAAGCACCCGTGGAGGTGACGCCCGTAGGACTGCCAACTTCAAAATACCAGTCATTGGCGCCGAATGTACCTTCTTCAATGATCGAGCTATTTGCCAAGGTTAGGGGAAGGCCTTCACCCGCTCCGCCTGGAGCGGAATCCACCAAATTCCAACCGTCGATTAGGTCCCCTGCCCACGTAATAGTGCTTCCGTCGAGGGCGGTGTTACCGTCGGTCGCTGTGAAAGTATAGGTTCCGTCGGGAACATCATTGGCACGTGCAACGGTGCCGGTTCCGATAACTAATGTCGCAGCCGCGACCATAAGACTCAGGTTCAATAGCCTCATCTGTTTCATAGTCTTCAATATGTTTTGGTGGATAACTGAACGATGCCCAACGTCGGTATTCGACGTCCTCATCATTATAGGGGGTACAGGCACATAATATTTAGCCGGATTCATACCAATCGGCTAAATTAATAAAAAGGGTACTTAAAATGTTACAAATAAATGTTTTATAATTTAATAACATTTTTACAATCCTCGCGGCCGGAAGTGCCTTCTGTAAACAAATCCGACGCTTCGGAATTGGGAAACCGACCATCAAACACCTAAAGCCATTTGCTAACCCATTGCAGCGCCAATCAATAGCATTACGTGCAACGATTTTTTAAGATCAAAATCCGCACTGTAAAGAAGACCGATAGCTGAGGCCGAAGAGCCGCCGTATCCTATGCGAAAACTACATCGATCCCGGGAAATGGTCTCCCCCGCTTTATATCTTTCGGCATTATTTCCGGCTGGCCGAAAAGGAGCTGGGCAAGACTTTCCGGGCGGAAAAGTAGATTCATCCGCGGTGAATCCATGGGTAATCCCTGGATATCGGCGTCGATCGCGTGAGACGCAAACTCCTTAATCCCTGATGCTTGCATTTTTTAGGGGGTCTAAACCCCATGGTGATCGTTTGGTGTAATCGGTATGTTGGTTGGGCATCTGAACTGATTGGGCGCTGTCCGCGGAATCGAAAATAACGAAATGAGCGTCAAGGCCCCTCCGGTTTCGTCAAGGGCAGCGGACGCCAAGGTACCTGACATCGCCGTCGGCTCGGTTCCCGACACTCTTGCAAGGCTCAAGGTCGATCCCGACGTCGGCCTCACTCACTCGGAGGTGGATGTTCGACGCAAGGAGGGCGGATACAATGAGGTAGCCGAGGTAAAGACCCACCCGGTGCTGAAGTTCCTTCAGAAGTTCTGGGGAGTTTCCGCGTGGATGCTGGAGCTGATCATGGTTCTGTCGGCTGTACTGGGGAACTATTCGGATTTCGCCGTGGTAAGCGCCCTTCTTGTCGTCAATGCAGGCGTAAGCTTCCTGCAGGAGCAGCGAGCTGCCGGAGTGGTAGCCACGCTGCGCAGGCGGCTTCAGGTCAGCGCGCGGGTGCTTCGCGAGAAGGACTGGCAGGTCGTACCCGCTAGGGAATTGGTTCCGGGCGACATCGTCCGCGTGCGTCCGGGCGACATCATCCCCGCTGATGTGAAACTCATAACCGGAACGGCAACGATTGACCAGTCAGCTCTCACCGGCGAGTCCAAGGACGCCGACAAGGCGCCCGGCGACATGCTCTCGTCTGGGTCTGTCGTCCGCAGCGGAGAGGGGGACGCTGTGGTTCTTCTCACGGGGGCAAGGACCTATTTTGGGCGCACGACCGATCTGGTGCAGAAAGCCCACCCGAAACTCCATATCGACGCCGTCATGTCCAAGGTCGTCCGCTGGCTTTTCCTGGTCGTCGGCGCGCTCGTGTGGGTCGTGCTCGTCATGTCCCTCATGCGTGGCACGCCGCTCCGTGAAATGGCCCCGCTGCTTCTGATCCTTTTGACGAGCGCCATTCCGATCTCCCTGCCCGTAATGTTTACGGTCAGCATGGCCGTTGGATCAAAGGAGTTGGCAAAACGCGGCGTCCTCATCACGCGTCTCAGCGCGTCGGAGGATGCCGCAACCATGGACGTCCTTTGCGTGGACAAGACCGGAACGATCACGATGAACCAACTGGCAGTCACGAGCGTGATTCCGATGGATCACGCCACGGAATCCGACGTGCTGTTTGCCGCTTCCCTGGCGTCACGAGAATCCAACCAGGACCCGATCGATCTCGCGATACTTTCCGCGTCAAAAGACCGGCACATTTTCGAAGGAAGGCCGGGAGTCACACCCGTTTCCTTCTCGCCCTTTGACGCAAAGAATAGGAGGACCGAAGCGGTCGTCGAGCAGAGTGGTCAGCGGATTCGCGCTATCAAAGGCGCGGTTGAAACCGTCGCCCAGGCCTGCGGTCTGAATCCCGCGGCGGTCGAGGCGCTCGATGCGCGGGTCGGCGAACCGGCATCGAAGGGGTATCGCACGCTGGCGGTTGCGCGCGGTCCCGAAACCGGGATGCCGGTCTTGATTGGATTGGTGTCGATGTATGATCCGCCGCGCCCTGACGCCAAACAGCTGATCGCCGCACTCCGTGACATGGGCATCTCGGTGAAGATGCTGACGGGCGACGCTCTGGCGGTTGCGAGCGAGATAGCTCGCGGGGTGGGTCTGGCGAGCATCCGGCTCATATCGGACCTAAAGGCCGTGGGAGCTTCCGCCGTCGCGGACACAAAAGACGTGTTGGACGGGGCTGACGGATTTGCCGAGGTGTTCCCGGAGGACAAATATATCGTGGTAAAGCGCCTTCAGGCAGCCGGTCACGTGACCGGGATGACCGGCGACGGCGTGAACGACGCACCGGCACTCCGGCAAGCCGAAGTTGGCATTGCCGTCAGTTCGGCCACCGACGTTGCCAAGGGTGCGGCGAGCGTTGTCCTGACCGATCCGGGATTGACGAACATCATGGCCCTGGTCGAGCAAGGGAGAACCATCTATCAGCGCATCCTAACCTACATCATCAACAAGATTAGCCGGACAATCCTGAAAACAGCCTTCGTGGCCATAGCATTTATGGCGACCGGCAAGTTTGTCATGTCCGCTTTTTCGATGCTGATCCTGCTTTTCATCACGGACACATCGAAGATTTCTCTGGCCACGGATCGAGTTCGGCCGTCCAAGAAGCCCGAGACATGGAACATCGGGCCGCTCATCGGCGTCTCGGTGGTTCTGGGCATCTTCATGGTTGCGGAAGCGCTCGTAGCCCTGCGGGGCGGCTGGTCCTTGTGCGGGTTGCGGACAAACGACAAAGCCCTCTATACGTTCAGTTACCTGACGCTCCTTTATTTTGCAGCGTTCTCCATCGTCTCCGCCCGCGAGCGCCGTTGGTTTTGGTCGACGATGCCCAGCAAGGCGGTTGTTGGGTCGGTGATCGCGGAACTTTTCGTCGGCTCCGGCCTCACATTTGTAGGACTGCCGGGCCTGACCCCATTGCCGTGGCGGGACATGCTCGCGATTTTAGTCTTCGCCTCGATCTCGTGCCTGGTCGTGAACGACGCGGTGAAGGTGGCGTTGATCAGATGGCGTGCGCCATCGGCCGTCGCCTGAAGCCCGCGCCGTCGTTAATTTCACCCATTTCTCAAGTTTATTATAATAAAGACCTTAATGCGACCATGTCGCGTCTATAAACGGTCGCCGGTTCGTTTCCTTTGCCAGCGGGCTGGGCCTGAACGCCATTTCGGCTTCAATTGACGCCCGATTGCCGGAAGGCTGGTTCGGCGCCCGACCCATCTGCCCTCTCCCGATCGTTCGGCGTTCCCGCGGACGGGTTTCGGCGTTGCAAAGCCTCCGGCCAAGGGTTTGAACCTGCGCGCCCTTGTTCTCCAGCGGGGCGGTCTGTGCTCTTCAACACCCTCATTTTCGTCGTCTTTTTTGCCGTGGTGTTGGCTGCCTATTGGAGCCTCCGGTCGTGGACGACGCGCAAAAACCTGCTGCTGGTGGCCAGCTACATCTTTTACGGCGCGTGGAACCCGCCGTTTGCGCTTCTTCTCTTCGGGACCACGGCACTCGACTTCTTCCTCGGTAGCCGCATCGCCGCCGCCACGCGGCCCGCCGCGCGCCGGGCGTGGATGATTGCCAGCGTGACGTCGAACCTGAGCATGCTGGGTTTCTTCAAGTACGGAAACTTCGCGCTCGAAAACACGCGATGGCTCCTCGCGCACGCGGGCATCGCCTACAACCCTCCGCACTTGGGCATCATCCTGCCGATTGGGATATCCTTTTACACCTTTCATTCGCTCTCGTACACACTCGACGTCTACCGCGGCGTGTGCGCGCCGACCCGGTCGCTGCGCGACTTCGCGCTGGCGGTGTCGTTCTTCCCCCAGCTTGTGGCCGGCCCGATCGTTCGCGCGGCCGATTTCCTGCCGCAGCTCGTGTCGCCACCGACCCTGCGTCGAAACCAGTTCAGCTGGGGACTGCTGCTGATGACGCTCGGAATGTTCGAGAAGATCGTGCTCGCGGACACGCTCCTGGCGGGATCGGCCGATGCCGTCTTCGGCTATCCCGGCCACCTTCAGTCCCTCGACGCCTGGACCGGAGTCCTCGCGTTCTCAGGGCAGATCTTCTTCGACTTCGCGGGCTATTCCACGTGCGCCATTGGCGCGGCCCTCTGCCTCGGGTTTCACCTCAAGGACAACTTCCGCTTTCCCTACGCGGCCCTGGGCTTCTCCGACTTCTGGCGGCGCTGGCACATATCGCTCTCCACGTTCCTGCGCGACTTCCTCTACATTCCACTCGGCGGAAACCGCCGGGGACCGGCCCGCGCCGCGATCAACCTGGTCATCGTGATGTTCATTGGGGGACTGTGGCACGGCGCCGCATGGACCTTCGTGGTGTGGGGACTCATTCACGGCGTCTTCCTCATGATCGAGCGCATCGCCAAGGCGGTGACCGGGGACGTCGTCTTCAGCCATACGCTGGTGAGGAGGCTGATGCTCGGTCTCGGCACGTATGCGGTCGTCTGTTTCGCATGGGTTTTCTTCCGTGCCTCCACCTTCGGGGGGGCTGCAAAGATCATCCAATCGATGGTGGGCGGTTCGAACCATGGGGACGCCATCCTCAATTCGCGCGATATCCTGCAGGTTGCGGTCGTGATCGCCGCTCTCCTGCTCGTGCACTGGACGATGCGCGACACCGACCTTGAGACGACGGTGACACGGATGCCGCGCGCCGTCGTCGCCACGCTTTGGACTCTGATGCTTTCGGCCATCATACTGACACAGGGGAGCGGAAATGCCTTCATCTACTTTCAATTTTAAGCGGG
>Ga0182018_10004204_pt1 | contig 12293 bp, 8 predicted proteins | sample 812P2MmetaG_FD_120490 | JGI IMG/M metagenome (GOLD analysis project Ga0182018, IMG submission 120490) | Permafrost microbial communities from Stordalen Mire, Sweden - 812P2M metaG | ecosystem: Environmental > Terrestrial > Soil > Wetlands > Permafrost | place: Sweden: Stordalen | collected...
GGGAGTTACGCAGGGCAGGCCAGAGTTAAATTTTGCTGGCACTTCCGCTGGCACTCATCTGTGGAAGTCTTCCAAACCATTACAGTTCCAACTGGTTAGGTTTGGAGGCGAGGGTCGGAATCGGATGTTGATCAAACCTTCTTCGCGCGAACCACGAGAATTGGAATCATCGTTTTGTGCCGGACTTCGGTGATGGTGCTGCCGTGAAAAAGGTCGCCAAAAAAGCGGTGGCCGTGGCCGGCCATCGCAATCAAATCGCATTTCTCGGTCTCGGCGGCCTTGATGATTTCCTCCGGCGGATCGCCGAGCGCCAGCAGGGTTTCAACGGAAAACCCGTCGCCGCGAAGCTGGCCGGCGACTTTTTCCAGATATTCGCGGTCGGTTTTCATCTCCTCGGACTCGGCGAGTTTCAACTGGTTGAAATTGCGCGCCACCCAGCCGTCGGCCACATGCAGCAGCAGGAGTTTCGCCCCGGTGATCTTCGTGAGCGACCGGATGTGGCCGAGAATCGCGCGGTCGGTCACGCTGTTTTCCAGTGGAATGAGAATGTGTTTATACATGTTGGCTATTGTGTTGGCACGGGCAGACCGAGATGCCCGTAAAACGCCTTCAAAACGGCCGCCGGCATGAAGGTGTCAAAAAGTAATTTCACGTTCAGGATGATGATGACGGCGGTGGTCGTCCAGCCGAGAATTTGGAGCCACAGCCGGTTGACGAACTGACCCATCTTGGCTTTTTCATTCGTGAACCGCATCAAGGGCCAGACGGCGAAGCCGAGTTGCATGGACAGCACGACCTGGCTGGCGATGAGCAGTTGCGTGGTTTTGCTTTCGCCAAAAAACCCAATGACACAGACGGCGGGAACAATGGCGATGAGCCGCGTGATCAACCGCCTCAACCACGGGCGCAGCCGGATGTTGATGAAACCTTCCATCACGACCTGCCCGGCGAGCGTGCCGGTGAGCGTGGAATTTTGTCCCGAAGCCAGCAGCGCGACGGCAAAGAGAATGCTCGCCACGCCGACACCGAGCAGCGGACTCAACAATTTGTAGGCGTCCTGGATTTCCGCGACGTCCTGATGTCCCGACCAGTGAAACGCGGCGGCGGCGAGCGCGAGAATCGCACCGTTGACCAGCAGCGCGAACATGAGCGCCACGGTCGAGTCAATCGTCGCGAATTTGATGGCCTCGTGTTTGCCTTCGTTGTTCTGCTCGAACTTGCGGGTCTGGACGATGGAGGAGTGCAGGTAAAGATTGTGCGGCATGACGGTCGCGCCGATGATGCCGATGCTGATGTAGAGCATGTCCGGATTGGTGATCAGTTGCGGGCCGGGAACAAAACCCATCAGCATTCCCAGATAGCCGGGTTTCGACCAAAAAAGCTCCGCCGCAAAACAAGCGGCGATGGTGGTGATGAGCGTGATGACCAAAGCCTCGATATAACGAAAACCTTTGCTTTGCAAAAACAGCACGGCAAGCACGTCCGCCGCCGTGATGACGCAGCCCCAGACGAGCGGAATGCCAAACAGCAGTTGCAAGGCGATGGCCGAGCCGACCACTTCGGCCAGATCGCACGCGGCGATGGCAATTTCGCAGCCGATCCAGAGAAACCAAACCGTTGGTGTCGAATAATGATCGCGACACGCCTGCGCCAGATCGCGTCCGGTGGCGACGCCAAGCTTGATGCTCAAATGCTGGAGCAGAATCGCCATGAGATTGGAAATCATAACGATGGAGAGCAGCGTGTAACCGAACTGCGCGCCGCCCGCCAGATCGGTCGCCCAGTTGCCCGGATCCATGTAGCCGACGGCGATGAGAAAGCCGGGGCCGGAGAACGCGAACAGCTTCCGCCAGAACGAAGCCGTCACCGGCACAAGAATGCTCCGGTGAACTTCCGACAGCGAAGCCTGTCCCGCCGGTTTGCGCCACGCGGATTTGGTGGGTGTAATGGGTTTTGAGTCCATAAATCAGAATAATCATCTAAAACTCCCAGTGCAAACGCGCCGCGAAGACGGAAACCGGCCCGCGATCACGGTTGAAAGCCGGGTCGGTGATGAACTGGTAATCCACGGCGGCATGGATGGTTTTCCAGATTTTGAAATCATAATACGTTTCCAGAATTTTTTCCCAGCCGTAAGTCAACGCGCCGTCGCCGGCAAGAATGCCCGTGCCGCCAGCCCCGAAAAATTCTTGGTGAACGTGCGAGAGACCATTGGCCACGCCCGCCAAACCAAACGTGTCATCGGGTCTTCCCCACCATTCGCCTTTCACGCTGATGCCAGCGGTCGCCGTGTAATCCACGTCGCTGAACACCCACGCTTCAGTTTGCCCATCACTCCATCCCAGGCGCGTGAAGCAGCCAACATTTTTGACCAGCTCCTGTTCGAGGTTGATGCCAAATCCGTATTTGTAACGATAGGCACTCGTGGCTGCGATGTCTGCTGGCCGGGCTGGATTATCAATCGCTTGCTGATAACTGCCCATGTCGGCGCGATTGAGATAGGCCAGAAACCGGATGACCCCCGGATGGCCGCTAATTGCGTAACGACGCTCGAATTCCGTCACCATTCCCCAGGAACTGAAAAACGGGCCATCCGCTGCCGAACCGTCATACGGCCATTTGAAATAAAGGTCTTCTGCGGTCAAGCCATTTGGAACATTCGCCAATTGGAAAAATCCGTAACGGAGCGTCCATACCGGCTGATTCAACTCAACCGCGAAACCGGTGGTGTAACCGAGGGCGTCCGCTGGATAATCCCAGGCTTCGTTGGCCATGAGCGACCAGTTCATGAATTGCGTGCGCGGATCGTTCGCGTAAGCATTGTTGTCGAAAATATCCTTGGCGCTGAACCGGCCTAGCGTGAGTGTGAGCCGGGAAACATCCTGTTTGCCGGCAAGCGTTAGCTGGTCATCGGGTACATCCTCCTGCTCGCCACCAAAGCCAATGGTTTGCCGGATAAACAGGCGCGCGATGGTGCCGTTGGGAACCCCGGTGCCGAGCTTGAAGGCCTCGCCGTTTGGAAAACCCTCCGCGCCTAAAGTGTTACCCAATCCAAATCCCTGCCACATCAATCCGTCTATGTGCGCCTCGGCCCCAGACCACAGCCCGACACCGGCATACAAATCAAGTGAAACGGTTTCGCGGGCTTCACCGCCGTTGGGCAGGCTGTTGGGGCCGGAATACTTTGCCGGAAAGCCGGGATAGCCCTGCACGATGTCGGTGTTCTGAACGTGCCAGTTCCAGGTCTGACCATCGGAACCTGGGCCGGAACTGTTCGTTTGTGTCAGGCCGGAAGAAAGAACCGGCCCGGTCGGCGCGGTGCTCCGCGCGAAAAAGACGGGACTGTTCGTTGCCGTGCTCACAGGCGGGGAAGACTCCTGGGCCGCGCCGTTGCAGCTCACCGCCAGGCAAAACAGGCCTGATGTCGCGACAAAAAGCCGCTGGCGGGACGGCGGCAACATCCGGTTGGCCCTGATAATTATTACCATAAGCAAATTTATGTAGCACTAGATACAATTTTGCACCCGTGTCGTCAACGACAATTCGTATCTTTAACTACAAAATAAATCCTCGACTAAAACCGTCCCGGCTGGTTACCTTGCCAAGGTCATGCCGCGTTCCAGACCCAAGACGCCCGCGCCCGTGCCGGGGCCGCAGGCCGAGAACTTCCGCCGTTCCCGGCGCGACCACGCGCTCGAAACGGCGCAGGACTACGCCGAGGCCATCGCCGACCTGACGGCCGCCCAGGGCGAGGCGCGCGTGGTGGACCTGGCGCGGCGGCTGGGCGTGACCCATGTGACCGTGAACCGCACACTGGCCCGCCTGAAACGGTTGGGCTACGTCAACACGCGGCCTTATCGGGCGATTTTTCTGACCGATGCCGGGCACAAGCTGGCCGCCGAGAGCAAGCAACGGCACGAGACGGTCACGGCCTTCCTGCAATCGCTGGGCATACCCAAAAAGACCGCGGACTTGGACGCGGAAGGCATCGAACATCATGTCAGCCCGGAAACTCTGGCCGCGTTTGAACGGTTGTTGAAAAGGCGCTGATGCGACCGCTGGACATTCAACCAATCGGCGCCGAACTGGCCATCAAGTGGGACGATGGCGGCGAAAGTTTCATTGCGCTGGAGCATTTGCGCCGTTGCTGTCCTTGCGCCGGTTGCAAGGGCGAGGCGGACATCCTGGGCAACGTCTATAAGAACCCCGACCGGCCGCTGTCGGCAAAGGCATTTGAACTGGTGAAAATGATCAGCGTGGGCGGTTACGCCATCCAGCCGGCCTGGGCGGACGGCCACAACACCGGGATTTATTCCTTCGACTATCTGAAACGGATTGCGAAATGAAAACGGCGCGTTTTGTTCTACTTTGTCACATTCGAATTTTCAATTTTTCAAAGGATTTTAATAAAATTATGATGGCATTATGCCGTTCACAAACTATGGCCGATCAAATTGACATTGGCACACTCCACGACGCGACGCGCGGGTAGGGCGGGCAGTCCTCTGCCCGCCGCCCTTTTGCCAGCGGGCGCGTTCTGTTCACCATTCCGGCGCGCACGGAGTGACGCGCCCTACCTTCACCCGCTGCCGGTTTCCCGGCGGCATGCCAAACTGTGCTAATGTTGACTGAAACTGCCATATCAAGGTAGGGATGGCGCGCTGCGCTGTCCCCGTCGCCGAGCGCAGCGCCCGCCGTGCTCGCGCCCGTCGCGGCAGGTCAGGCGACGGAAAAACGGAGCTTTTGTTGGAATTGTCACCGTCCATTACAAATTGATCTCAAGCTCATTCGGCAACAACTTTGGCCGCAGGCTTTAATTTCACCCGATGCACTTCCCGGGGGAAGGCAAAACACCCTGTGCGGGCGGGTATGCTGGAAAAACCATTCCGAACTTCCGGTCTTAAAACGGCTTGGACCCCCACCAAAGCGTGGTAATTTACCACTATGAAAACTTTGAGGGTGGACGATCACAAGCGAATCCGCATCCCCGATGCCGTGCCGCGCTCCGTGTTCAGCTATGAAAATCTCGGCGACGGGCGGCGGTTGCTTACAGAGGTCAAGGCGGAAGCGGCGGAACCGTTCCCGCCCGGTTCACTGGCCAAGTTTGTGACGCCCGAACGCGATGCGGAGATGCTGGACGTGCTCAAGGGCTGCACGCTGGATGTTCCGGCGGCATGAAACCCATTGAGCGCATTTGACATATTCTCCCTCGTTTCCAGTATTGCCTCCATAATTCTTGCCATTGTTGCGATTGTGCTGGCAATTCTATCCGACCGGCGCGCTGCCGCGATCTATCTTAAAACGTTGGAAGCGCTTCAACAAATTGACAGGCGCGCCGCCGTAACAGAATCAACGGTTGGCACGCAGTTCCAGCAGATGATGGAGACGGTTTTGACCATCGTTAAGACCGTAACCACCGATAAGGAGATTCAAAAGGCCGAGGTTATTGCCAAAGGCATGGAGGGGCAGACTCAAACCCAAAAGCAGCTTTTTGGTATTCTGCAAGAGGTTATTCAGTCCGGCGATAAAGAGAAGGTTGAATCTTTTGTCCGCATCTTTGTGTCATGCCCCGGCAGCTACGCATTTGAAAGTTGAACCGGACGAACAAAAGAATTCAAACTGGTATAAAATCCTTGGGACTGACCCCTTTACAATCTTGCAGGCAAACAGGATTGGTTGGTTTGACGTGTTTCGGAAATTTTGGATGGCGGCACATTGATCGAAAACTTTCCGTATGAAACACGCTTTGGCGTCTCGATTTTTGAAATTACGGCGAAGTTTCTCACAAAAAAGGGTGAATAGGTTTTGCCGAATCCGGCGCGATGGGGATTCCAAAATCAATTGATGAATTATCCGTGGAAAGCCGTTTGGCATGAAAATTAAATTGGCCCAACAACCCAACTAATTAATTATCTTGACACTTTTTAGATAGTCGTCAAGCTTAATTTTAGACATAAAAAAGTCGAATTCAAAGCATAAAAATTGATCGTTCGACGCAAATGAGGTGCGCTTGAGCATTAAAACTTTCATCGCCGTGAACTGGTTGGCTTTGTCCTTGGTGTTTGCCGGTTTATCGGGTTCGGCCACAGCATCGCCGACCGCCAACCGTTCGGTGCCGGAGCACTCCACCCCGCAACTCGGTCTGGTGCTTCCAGATGATCCGTCGGAAGATCAAATCAAGTCGGCGCGCATTTTTTCAGAGCCGCTCATCCCGATTGGTCACAAGCCGACTGCCCTTGAGAACGAGCAGGTGGCACTTGCCCTTCGAGGTTATGTGCAGCGCTCCGTGCCGGACGACTTTTCGTCGCTGGAACATTTTGTCGGCCAGAATCCTGATTCCGCTTGGACACCGGTGTTGTTGTTCGATCTGGCCACGGATTACTACAACACCGGTTGGTATTCCAAATGTCTCAAGACCTGGGAGAAAGCGTGGCCGGCGCTGAAAAATGCCACCGCCCCGGATGCCAAGGCGCTGGGTGATCGCGCGGCGGGCGAGCTTGCTTATATGTATGCGCGGTTGGGTCGCATGGGGGCTTTGAAAAGCCTGCTCGATTCGATCCAGAACCGCAACATCATCGGTTCGGCAACCCAAAGAATCTCCGGAGCCAGGCAAGGTCTCTGGAACATGGAACACCGGCCGGGTGTCTCATTCAAATGTGGACCATTCGCGCTGGATCGCATTCTGGCTTATGAAGACCCGATGAAGGCGGACAACCCGTTCATCCGGGATGCCCAGTCCACGACCAACGGCTGCTCACTCGACCAGGTCGCGGAGCTGTCGCGGAAAGTGGGTTTGAACTATCAAATGGCCTATCGAAGCCCGGGAGCGTCGTTGATCCTGCCCGCCGTGGTGAACTGGAAAGTGGGCCATTACGCTGCGCTGATCAAAGAGGCGAACGGCCAGTATCTTTTGCAGGACCCGACCTTTGGCAACGATGTCTGGGTTTCCCGGCGAGTGATGGAGGACGAAACCAGCGGATACTTTTTAGTTCCGCCCGGCAAACTGCCATCCGGCTGGCGAAGCGTATCCGATGCCGAAGGGAGAACCATCTTTGGCAAAGGCGTCACGGCCGAAAGTGATCCCAATGCGAACACTGGTTTGGACCAACGATGTTACGTCTGCGAACTGTTCCAAGGGCTTTTCATGTGGACATCGGGCTTGATCCAAAAGCATGAGACACCTCCTCCTGTTGAAGAACATGTCTTTTTAAATCAGTTTTTGGATGATTTGCACCAGGTATTAGAACCTGCCGGGGGTGGCGGCATCGAAGACGGTTCGGATCAACAAAGTTACATCAGTAAAGAGTTGCAAAGACTGTTTGTGTGGACATCGGGCTTAATCCAGAAGCATGAGACACCTCCTCCTGTTGAAGAACCTGTCGGGAGTATCGGTATCCGCGGCATGGCAGTGGCAAACGCCCATTTAATGCTGGTGAGTTTGAGTATCCAGGACATGCCGGTCAGTTATACGGCACCCGTCGGTCCGCCAACGGGCTTCATCGCCACCTATAGCCAGCGCGAAGCCAATCAGCCGGCCGTGTTTAGCTACTCCAATCTTGGGCCGAAATGGACGTTTAACTGGCTGGCTTATATCACAGACAACCCGAGCAGCCCTTCGGCGGATGTTAATTACTATGTGGATGGCGGCGGCACGCTGCCATTCACCAGCTTTAACAGCACCAATCAGACTTTCGCGCCTGAAATAAAGTCCCAGGCTCTGCTGACGCGCACCTCCACCAACAGTTACGTCATGTCGTTCCGAACCGGCGCAAAAATCATCTTCAGCCAGCCCGGCAGCGTCGGGGGCACTTCGCGTCGCGTATTCATGACTCAAGTGGTGGATCCGGCGGGAAACGCGGCGAATATCACCTACGACGCCAATTTCCGGGTGGTGGCCGTCACCGACGCCATTGGCCAGGTCACCACCTTTTCCTACGGGAATACGAACGACATTCTGAAGATCACCAAGGTGACCGACCCCTTTGGCCGTTTCGCCACCTTTGCGTATGACTCCAGCAATCGTCTGGCACAGATCACCGACCAGATCGGCCTCACATCGCAATTTCAATATGATTCCGGGGATTTCATCCAAACCATGATCACGCCCTACGGCACCAACTCCTTCACCCAGGGCTCGGACGGACGCACCACCTGGCTGGTCCGGACCTACCCCGACGGGGCGCAAGAGCGTCTGGAATACAATGAAAGCTCGGCCAACACTGTGCCCGCATCAGACCCCGCCGCCATCGTTCCTGCTGGCATGGGGCTGTTAAACAATTATCTTGAGTATCGCAACACGTTTTTCTGGGATCGCAAGGCGTATGCGGAAGCGCCCAACGATTACACGAAGGCCCACCTCTATCATTGGCTGCACTTGAGTGACATAAGCATCTGCAGCGGCATTATCGACAGCGAAAAACCCGCGCTCGAAAACCGTATCTGGCACATGTATGACGGCCAGCCGGCCGGCAATATCGAAGGCACGACCGCCCAGCCGAATGCCATAGGCCGCGTGCTCGACGACGGCACCACCCAGCTTAGCCTCTTCAATTATGACTCCTTTGGCAACGTGACCAATTCAATAGATCCCGTTGGCCGCAGCATGACTTATATCTATTCCACGAACCTCGTGGATTTGCTCCAAGCGCGCCAGACCACCGGCGCGAACAACGATCTGCTGGCCCAATATGTTTATAACTCCCAACACCTGCCCGTGGCCATCTATGACGCGGCGGGCCAGTTGACCACCAACACCTACAATGCCCGCGGCCAGTTGCTCACCACCACCGACCCCAAAAATGAAACCACCACCCTTACCTACGATACCAACGGTTACCTGCTCTCGGTTGTCGGGCCGCTCGGCCCCAGCGACACTTTCTCCTTCACCTACGACTCCGTCGGCCGGGTCCAGACCGCCACCGATCCTGACGATTACACCATCACCAACAGCTACGATAATCTGGATCGTCTGACCAATGTCACGTATCCCGACGGCACCTTTACGGCGTTCATCTACAATAAACTTGATCTCGCCACGGTCCGCGACCGCCTGGGCCGTGAAACGTTTTCAACCTATGACGCCCTGCGCCGCCTCACCTCCATTCAGGACCCGCTCAACCGGGTCGTGCAATTTCAATACTGCGACTGCGGTTCATTGTCCGCCTTGATTGACCCGATGGGCCGTCCGAACCGTTGGGACTACGACGTGGAAGGGCGTGTGACTTCCAAGCAATATGTGGACGGCTCGCGCGCGCTCTACACTTACGAAAACACCACCAGCCGCTTGAAAACCGTCGAGGACGAAACGGGGCAGATCAAATCCTACACTTACAACGTTGACGACAATCTGGGCGGCGTTTCTTATTTGATCTCGCAGGTCGCGACACCCCCGGTCACTTTCACCTACGACCCCAACTACAACCGGGTTCTTTCCATGCAGGATGGCATCGGCACCACGGCCTACACCTATTATCCCGTGGGTGTGCTGGGCGCGCTGCAAACGGCGACGGTGAACGGGCCTTGGACGAATGACACGGTCACCTACCAATATGACGCCCTCGGCCGGGTGGTCAGCCGGGCCATCAACGGCGTGGCGCAAACGTATGCCTACGATGTGCTGGGCCGCACGACCAATGTGGTGAACGCCCTGGGCAGTTTCAACTATGACTATGACGGCCCGACCGCGCGGCTGCTCGACTCGTTTTATCCCAACGGCCAGACGGTTCACTACGCTTATTTCGGCAATCCCGGCGACCGCCGCCTTCAAAGCATCACCAATCTCAAACCGGACACATCCCTCATCTCGGGCTTTACCTACGCCTATAATGCGGTCGGTGAAATCACCAACTGGCTACAGGAGTTGAGCGCCGTGACGAACAACTGGAACATCGGTTATGACGCCGCCGACCAGTTGGTGAGTGTTCTAAACAATCAGGGAACCACGAACATCAACTACGCCTATGGCTACGATCCGGCGGGCAACCGGCTCTCGGAAACGATTGGAACCACAAATCAAACTTTTCAGTATAACGCTTTGAACCAACTGGCTTCCTCCTCGGATACAACGCTGACCAACGTCACTTATGAGTGGGATGCCGAGCACCGTCTCGCGGCGGTGAACCAGGGATCAAACAGTTCCGAGTTTTATTACGACGGGCTTGGGCGGCGCTGCCGCGACGTTGAATTGACCAACGGGGTTGTTCAATCGGAAACGCGTTACGTCTGGTGCGGGACGGATATTTGCGAACAGCGGGACACGAATAACGCGGTCGTCCAACGTTTCTTTGGCCAGGGCTTTGTCAGCGGTGCTACGAACTACTTTTACACACGCGATCGTTTGGGTTCCGTGCGTGAGTTGATTGATTCGAGCGGCCAGGTTCAAACGGCCTATTCCTACGATGCCTTTGGAAACAGGACAAAGTTGAGCGGGTCAGTTGATTCGATGTTCGGCTTTACGGGATTCCCAGTGCATCAGGAAAGCGGCCTGTGGCTAACGCTTTACCGGCCGTATGACAGCAGTTCGGCCAGATGGCTTTCAAGAGACCCGTTGGGCGAGATGGAAGGCGCCAATCTTTATGCCTACGTGGTAAATAATCCCATCAATTGGGTGGATCCGCTGGGGCAATGTCCCGTAAAACATCTGGGTTTCGCCATCGCATTGGCTTTGACTCCTCTTTATAGTCCCACGGAAGGTTTCGATCTTGGCGATTCCACTCTTGGTGCTTATTCCGATAGAATGAAGGAATCCGAGGAAGCGCTGGATGGCATCAAACTAGGAAGCGCGGTGGGGCCACGATACTAGGAAACAAGGTGGGGCCACGATAGGACAGTTCCAGGCTCCTAGAGACAGCATTATTATATGTATAAAAAGGCCAGCGTGGTTCAGGCGAGCCCCGGTAATTCCATCAAAATTACCTTGGGTTGGGTCGCTATCCTGCTGTTGGCTTCTCTCGGTTCCAGTGCTTCAGCTCAACAATCAACCTACACCTACGATCCGCCCGGCGACCTGACCAGCGTCACGCAAGCCATGACCTCCGTCCCAACGTTCACGGTTCAACCCTCCAGCCAGATCATTTCGCAAAACGGCACGGTTTATTTTTCGTTTGTGCCCGCCGGTCCGGGTCAGCTTTCTTATCAATGGCTCTCAAACGGTGTGCCCATTCCCGGCGCCACCGGCGACGTGCTGGCGGTCACGAACGTGGTCGTGCCCACCAATCTGGTCAACAACGGCAGCTTTGAGACGCCGTTCATCGGTGAATCCAACCTGACGTATTTAACGTATTCGGCGGGCCAAATCATGGGCGGATGGACGGTGACATCAAATTCAGTGGATTTGATTGATACATACTGGCAGGCCGCCGACGGCGTGCAATCGGCGGATTTGAACGGCGGTTCGGCAGGCGGCGCGATTTACCAGGATGTGGCGACCGTTCCGGGCCAGCAATATTATCTGAGTTTCTCATTGGCGGGCAATCCGGGCGGCGCTACGACCATCATGACCAACCAGGTCTGGTGGAACGGCAGCCTGCTGGACACCGTGACCTTTAACACCACCGGCCACTCCGTAACGGCCATGGGCTGGACCAACCTTGAATATCTCGTCACGGCCACCGCCGCCACCACCCGCGTCCAATTCGCCAGCGTGACTTCCGGCTACTACGGCCCCGCAGTGGACGATGTGATGCTCGAAGCGGTGCCGCCGGCACCCGCCGATTATAGCGTCATCGTCACCAACGCCTACGGCAGTGTCACCAGCGTGGTGGCGCAGTTGCAGTTCGACGTTGGTCCAATCAATCCCGCGCCCTTTCGGTCACTCCTCACCGTGCTGATCACACCCGGCGGGTCGGTAACGGTCTCACCGGTCCAGCAGAGTTATGCTACGAATGATACGGTGCAACTCACTGCGATACCGGATCCGGGGAACTTTTTTTCCTTTTGGATCGGAAGCACCAACAACGTCCAGCCGGTCGTGAATCTGGTGATGAGCAGTAACGTGACGATTACCGCCGTTTTCGGCTTGGAGTTGATCAACGGGGATAACACGACCGGAACGATTCCTGTGGGAGGAACAAATTTCTACGCTTTCACGGCCAACGCGGGCGACAACATCAATTTGCGGCTGGGCACGGTCAGTTTCAATGGGAAGCTCCAGTTCTATGGGCCGGATGGAACGTTGCTGGGCACAGCTCAAAACAGCACGGATGACCTCATCGCATATACGGCGACCAATAGCGGAACCTTCACCGCGCTGGTCAGCAGCTATTTTGCCGGCGGCACCGGCAATTATGTGTTAA
>Ga0182018_10004205_pt1 | contig 12293 bp, 14 predicted proteins | sample 812P2MmetaG_FD_120490 | JGI IMG/M metagenome (GOLD analysis project Ga0182018, IMG submission 120490) | Permafrost microbial communities from Stordalen Mire, Sweden - 812P2M metaG | ecosystem: Environmental > Terrestrial > Soil > Wetlands > Permafrost | place: Sweden: Stordalen | collected...
ACTGCTGGAAGAGACCTCATCCGCAGTCTTTCCCCCATTTTCCAGTATTTTCTGTCCAGAGCTCGATGTTCGAATAGCGCCGTGGCGGGTGCAAGGACCTCATCTGGCAGATTATGACAGAAATACCCATCAAACGCGAACAAAAAGCGAAAATTTATAACCTCCGTCATTTGATGTTCTGGCGTTGGAGAACCTTTCGCGCACGTGCGAGGCGTTACTCCCTGCTGGGTCGCCGACTCGCGGAAGTGCTGCGGCCTCCGCTTGGCCGACGATTGCCCACCTGTAGTCGCGCAGCGTTTACCAACAGATTGTTGAGTCGCCGGGCGAGCAACAGCTACCGATATTAGTCATTAACGCTAAAGCCGCATACCAGTCGTCTGCCGTGTCTGTGCGAAACTTGGCAGCATGCTCCGTGTGAAGGTCCCGTTGACTGCGGTCTTGGCCATAGTGTTGGCAACCGCAGCGTGCCAGCGGGCTGAAACCAGACGGCGGGTGACTTCAAGCGGGCGCGCTGTATACCCCGCGCTTTCGCCCGACGGCAGCAGGCTGGCCTATGCGGAGCCGCACTGCCGGGGCAACGCCTGCGCCTACGGGATTCTGGTTCGGGATCTCGGCACGACTGCGGTCCGGAATCTGGGAGTCGAGGCGACTGTGATCTGGACGATGCGCTGGAGCCCGGACGGGTCCGTACTGCTGTTCACAGGGATCGCAGGTAAGGGATGGGCAACCTACCTTGTCCCGGCGGCGGGAGGCTCGGCGATCCGCGTGGCGCCAGAGTGCGCGATCCTTTCGCCCGACGGCCGCTCGCTCCTTTGGACTGCCGAAATGGGGCGGGGCAGCGAGCACCATGTGGAGGTCGGCGGACTTCCAGGTACGCGGTTTGTGATCCGCGGCTACGCCGAGTATTTCATGCTGGAGACGGCCGTGCCAGATTCGCGGTGGATCATCGTGCGCGTTGACGCAGGGGAGAAACGAGACGAACTCCGCGCGGTGGACCTCACCGGAGCTGAGGGCGGGAGCTTTCTCGCCACGGGGCTAGGCGCGGCTGCGGTGCTGGCGTCGCGGGACGCCGTGTGGCTGCAAGTGGACGGCGAGGCGCAGGGAACAGTGAACATCCTTCGGGTGCCGTTCGACCGGCAGACCGGGCAGTTCGCGACGAAGGCTGAGACGGTGTACACGGGCGACTCTGCCGGTAGTCCGGCAATCTTCAGTGTGACGGCGGATGGCCGCACGCTTGCCCTGCTTGAAGCCAGGACCGAGTTCGGAGGCTGGGCAACCTCGATGGAAGATGTGCGCAGCGGGAACCTGCCGGCTGGTAGGCGCCTGTTAAGCGGTGTGACACAACAGCCGGGACTCCGGATTTCTCCGGATGGAGAACGGCTGCTCGTGAAGCGGGAAGGCAGATGGAGCGTCGCGCCGTTCGCCGGCGGGAAGGAGACGCCTCTTGGGGAAGGCATCGAAGACGCCCGCTGGAATAACGCGGCGACACTGCGAGTGAAGGAGAAAGGCCCGCGGGGCAGTCTGCTCTCGCTGATAGACGCATTGACGGGTGCGCGGAGCGCCTCATTCGAGCTGACGGAGGCGGCCAACGACTTCGTCAGCCTACCCCGTGGACGCTGGGCGTGGATCGGTGAGTGGGGCACGGTGCTGAATGTGCAGGGTCCGGACGACAAGGCCGTACGGCGTGTGCCGATCCCCGGCTTCACACAGACGATCAGCCTGGACGCGACCGCCGATGGCCGGCAGGTCGGGGTGTTCGGATACGGAGAACCGGCGGCGGATTCGCCATTGGCCGTCAGCGTAATCTCATTGGACGACGGGCAGGTGCGGTTATGGTGGAGTGATACAGGTTACGACGATTCGGGTGGCGCGCACTGGCTGCCAGATGGGTCGCTGCTGTTGCCGGTGTTGGAGTCGCCGGGAATCACTGGGCTGTTCCGCGTGTACGGGCCCGGGAAGGTCAAGAAACTGGGCGTGGTGCCGCGGGCGCTGGCAGACTTCACGGTGTCGCAGGACCTGAGAAGATCTGCGGTTGTGACGTTATCTGTAGTCGGCGACATCTGGCTGCGTAGCCACGCGGAGAAGTGATGTCCATCGTGCGTGGCCTCCATTCGGGCAAGGAGCCGTTGCCGCCCAGACAGCCTTCCGATATTCATACTATTGGCTACCCTTTGCGAAACGCGGCGGACAGGGTCAGAGGTATCGTCCAGGAATTGATGAGAGAGCAGATGGAAACAGCCAAATCGATAAAGAAATGAAGCTCAGCCTCGTGGGACAACAGACGACTCAGTTCGTCGCGCTCATGATCGCCACGGCTGCATTGGTGCAGTGCGGCAGGGGCAAACCCGAAACCGATTTCGTTGGGGTCTGGAAATTAGTGTCCTCAACTGCCAAGGACGGCGGCGGACATATTTTATCCGATCCGCTTCTTGGGCAGCATCCGCGCGGCTATTTGATTTACGGGGCCGGGGGACACATGTGTGGCCAGTTGACGAACCCGGATCGCGTAAAGTTCGCCAATGAATCCAGTCCAACTCCGGATGAGGCGTTAAATGCTTTTAATGAATATGATGCCTGGTGTGCCACTTACAGCATTGACAGCAACGCAGGAACCACCTCGGGGCGCTCGGAAATGGACATGAACCCCAATGACTCTCACGGCGAATACCAGAGAAGCCTCAAATTCTCTGGCGACGGACGCTTGGTAATTACCTTCGACGATTCAACTGGCAATGGTCAGACCTACACGTTTACGAGGGTCTACGAGCGTGCCACTCCGGTCGAGGCCGCCAGGCCCACTCAAAGATTCCCGTAGACGGGCTGCCAGCGATAGTTCAAAACTCCTTTAATGACAAAAATAGAGCCGCGCGCCCTTGCCAAAACCCGAACAACACCACCACATCCAATACTTGCAAAACGGCAGCCCGAGATAGTTGACAAACAACCTACCGATATATGTTGATATCGGATGGAAAGCTGTTCGCTGCCCTTTCTATGGCCCAATTCATTGACAATCCCAAGAATGGCGGCGCGCCAGCCACTCAAGTTCGACAGGACATTCGATCTGCCGCGTAGCAGGGGTCTGCAAGACCTGAGTTCGTCGGTTTGACCCGACTCGCGCCCCGGCGCTCATGCAGACACCCGCATATCAAACTTAGGATCGAGAATGATGCCCGCAATTGGAAGAGACAAAAAGCTGTAGTGCTTTTCGATTCCCTCTCTTGCCACCACATTTTCAATAACTTACAAGCGCTTCAAAGTCCAGTTTCATTCCAATTCATTCCAAAACTATTGGTCTGCCGGATTTGCCTCCGGTATGAAATCGGATCTTGAGGACAGTGTAAATATACCCTCATTCCAACCAAGTAGCGCGGCGCGGCCATCGCCCCGCGCTACTGCTTTTCTCTCGAAGGAGTGGGCCGGACCGGCAGTGTGATAGCCCCGCACCGCCGCCCGCTGCCACTGTGGATGGGCGGACACGGCAGCGGTCGGTGGGGACATCATTCGAGGAGAGCGACGACACGTGAGTGCCGTGTCCTCGATGCGTTCAGCTTGACGCGGGAGGGCACCCTCCGTGGAGGTGTCTGCGAATCGAGCGTTCGCGAGTGGATCAATATCAACTCGGGGGAACTCCGCTGGACGCTCCAAATCGAAGTTGATACCCGGGCCTCGGTCGATCCAACCATTCGCCTGAAATATACAGCCATGTTGACTGGAGAGCAGTTCAATTATCCGGTCTGTCTCAAAACAACGGTGCCGACCTATGGTGGCCTGAAATGGTGGTTCACCTGTCCACGGGCCTGCGGACGGCGGGTGAGGAAACTCTTCATCGCACCCGGCTCGAACCAGTTCAGTTGTCGCCATTGCCATGACCTCAGCTATGCGAGCAGGAACAGTTGCAAATACACTGCCCTGTTCAACGAATCCAAGGAGTACTGGATTCCGGTGATAGAAGTGACAATACACGCTGTGAGCAGACCTTGGCCGCAAAATGCGCAAGGGGAACGGCGCGGCGGAAATATGGCGCGGCTTCGGTCTTTCACGCTCAGGTGTGGAGTCCCGCTCGCAGACCACCACCCGGAACGACAACGAAGCGTGGCTGGAAGGTAAAGAGGAGTAACGATATGTCGGTCCTTGAAAACCAACGCCACGGGCGCTTTGTCCAAGGCATTATCGCCGGAGCAACTGCCACGGCGGCGTATGTTTTAGCCGGCTATAGCAAGAACGGGGCCGCCCAGTCTGCTCAGCGTCTACTGAAGGGCACCAAGATCCGAGCAAGAAAAACTGAGTTGGAAGAAAACATTGTTGTAACGTTCGTTGCCGGGCAGATCGCCGATCGCCAGTGCCGACTGCAAATGTATCAGGACGTCGTTGACAGGATTCTGGCGCTGCTCGACGAGCGCGCGGCGGCGTACCGAGATTTGGCGCCGGGCGAGGCGACCGGGCTCGGAACAAGACAAGAGGCACCCGTTCCCCATCAGCGGACTACCGTGGTGCCCCCGTCAGAGTCTATCCCCGCAGGATCGCGAAGCTGACGGATGAAGTGTTCCGCTTCGTCGATTACCAGTTCCGGTCGGTCATTCTGAACGTAGTGGTGGCTGCCTTTTGCGACGACGCGGCGACTTCGGGTGGACAACTGCTTGAGATCTTCGTGCAGCGAACTCCACGCGGAAGCCCATTTCTTCCGCAGGGCTTCCGGGAAGCCACTCCAGTCAGTACCCCACACGTCGGGATCGCTGGAGAGAATCAGGATCGGAAGGCCGCCCCACGGACCTGTTGGAGCGGCTTCCTTGCCGGACAACTTAAACGCGGCCATCTCGCGTTCCTGAGCCGTGTACAAGGCCGGGTCGCAGTCGCTGTCGCTGGCCTTCAGCCAACCTGCCCACGCCTCAGATCCGGGAGGAACCGCGCCGCATTTTCCGAGCAGCCGGGTCAGGCCCACGGCAGCCTCCCACTTTTCCCGCCTCGCGTCGGCCAACTCCCGCTGATCGAGTTCAGGACCCTCCGGCATGAATGCCGCGAATTGACCTGGGGTAGATGGATCTACAAAGACAATGCCGGCGATGTCCTTCGGGTAGCGGGCGCGGTAAACGCGCATGTGCAGCCCGGCGGCCGAGTGACCCATCAGCACGAACGGCTCATTCATCGTTCCGGACTTCTGCAGGAGCAGGTGCAATTGTTCCGCGATCGCGTTTGAGTCGCGGGTACCCGGGCGGGCCTCGCTCCAACCCAGACCGGCCCGGTCGTACGAGCACACGCGCGTCAGTTGAGACAGTTTGGGCTGCACCTTCGCCCACGAGAGGAAACTATCCCCGAGGCCCGATTCGAGCACGACCGTTGGCGAGCCCGAGCCAGCACAATACAAATGCATGTCGTAGCCGGCTACTCGATACACGCGGCCCGGCGGTGGATAGACGGCACGGTAATGGCGCAGGGCAGAGTAGTTGAAGACCGCGCCGCCAGCCATTATAACGGATGCTGCAAGAATCAACCAGAGCGAGATTCTCGCGAGAAAAGGCAGATTTCCCCATCTGGCGGACGCGCTGGGAACCATAAGCCCATAAGTTTAGCATCAATACCGCGTGGGTGCTTAGTCTTGCCGCTGTGACGCACTGTCGGCCATCAGGGAGTTGAATTCCCGGGTTGTGGCGTCGACAGATCTCCCCTGGTCGCGCAGCGTTTACCGATTCCTGGCGAAAACAGCCCTTCCCACCATCAACCCACCAGGTTGCCCCCAAACGCGCGTTCTGAGAGACCAACCCGGCGACAGCATGCACGAAAGTCGGGCTTCCCCGAACTTCGGGCCGTTTCGATGGTGAGCAGGGGATTCGCGACAGGAATCCCCCTCCCCTGGAATCTCGTTCCCCAACCTCGGGGGCCTGTCTCTCCTTCGCCCGATGTCCTGCTGGGCGCCATCGATGAGTCCAAGACATGGTTCCCTTGCCGCTTGAGATGCGGGACAATATAAAGCAGGGTCGCGGCATGGATAAGTCCTCAATCATAGCCAAACTGCGGGAACACGAAAGCGAGCTGAAAGCCGCTGGCATCCAGCATCTGTTCTTGCACGGCTCCTACGCGCGGAGGACGGCTATCCGCGAGATGTCGGACGTGGATGTCATAGCCGAGTTCGCTCCCGGACGGCGTCTGTCGCTTCTGGACATGGTCGCTCTTGAAAACCGCCTCGCGGACATGCTGGGTGTCCCAGTGGATCTTTCCCCAAAAGGCCTCAAGGAGCCTGTTGCCGTCAGGGCCTCGCGCGAGGCCGTCCTTGCCTTTTAGAGAACCCACACTTTCCCTGCGAGATATCCTCGACGGCATCGACATGATCGTCCAGTTCGCGCGCGGCATGGACTTGGAGGCGTTCAGGTCAGACCCGAAGACAGTTGCCGCGGTCGAGCGCAAGCTTCTGCTCATCAGCGAGGCGGCTTGGAGAAGATGCCGAGGGTTTGTGCCCCGGCTTGCCGTGGCACAATATCCGCGGCATCGGCAATTGGCTCCGGCATCGCTATGACAGAGTGGATGTCGAAACGGTGTGGAACACGGTCATCGACGATCTTCCGCCGCTCCGATCCGGGGTCGTGCGCGCGCTAACTCCGCCTCCAGCAAACGCAAAGGGGTAGGCGCCGGGCTGAAATAACTCCCTGCGCGCCCGGATCGATTCCGCATTCCTGGCGATGACATTCCTTCCGTCCAACAACCGAACAGATCCCGCGACACACCGTTCCAGAAATTGAGTGTCCACCCAAAGCGTCTCCGAGAGGCATCCCGCCCACCGACGTTATCTTCAGAATTATTCTCCAGCTTGGGCGATGGCCCGATCATAGAGATCTTGATCCATGAAGAACCGGACTGCCGGCAGCCGGTCCAACTCCAGCCGGATCCTGGCCACGAGGCCGCGCCCCTTGCCTGCCATGAGGAGACCGACCGTTCCAATCACCCGAAAGCCCAGAGCTTGGTCCGCGCGGGTCATCCTGGAACGGTTGCCGCTGCAACGGCAGCAACTTCTCACATAACGCGAGCCCGGCGAACAAGGGTGTCGCCGGCCCCGAGGCCTTCAAAAGAAACGCGCTTTGAGGTCCGTCCGTAACAGCCTGGCGATAAGGCGACGTCCGGTGAAAGGCAGCCGCCGGGGCCGGTCACAATGTCGGCATTGAATTGCCTAACTTCCCGGGCGCGAGCCGCGATTTGGGAGAGGATGCGGGCTGTTTTGGTGACGGTCGCCGTCAAGACGCCGGCTGCGGTCGCCGTGCGCGTTGTGCCAGGTAGTGTTGATCGAGCGCTTGCCGCACGAGCGTCTTGATAACCGCCTGGCGGCTGACGTTGAGGTCTTGAGCAGCCCGGTCGAGTTCCTCCAGCATGGCGGCGGTAACGTCCACGTTCACGCGCTGAATCGGCTGAACCATGCGGCCTTGGCCCTTGAAGAAATGGGAAACGTCCTTGCCTCTGTCCGCCAGCCGCGCGATCGCGTCGGCGGAAACCGGTTTTGCAGCTTTACGAGTTCTCTTCATACAGCCGGATCTCCTCCTTCGTTGACCTCCACAGAGTAACGAGGTGCACGATCTCTCCCGCTTCGTCTTCCCTGACTTCAAAGATGACAGAATACATCCGGTCAGCCACCCAGCCGACGGCCAGAAACTGTTCCGGAACGTCCGATCGCCGATCAAGCCAATATGGCCGTGAGAACAACTCACGCGCCTCTTCAAACCCTATTCCTCGGCGGGGATTCGCTCTGAGGCGCCTGCTCTTTCGAGGATCGAAGCTAAAGCGCATCTAATATGACTGTTATACCACTCTGAGCCGCTTGGCTGGCGGGGAAAAACGGCCGGGATCTGGGGCATGCGGGACTCTCCACCCGGGTTCAACTCTCCGATGAGCCGGATTCGGTCCGCCCCACACGTCCGCCCCGCCGTTGATCGGCCCCTCCGGACGTGATAGTGTCTTCCACATGAAGGTGAAACGAAGGCGCTTCATTCAGACCCTGGCCGCCGCGCCCGCGATATCTGCCGTCGCTCAACAGCGGGGCGCCACGCCGCCCAACGCATCGCCGGCGCCGAAGCTGGCCACCACGGATCCCGACGCCGAGGCGGAAACCACGCCGCGCTTCTTCAATGCCGCGCAGTTCGCCGCCCTGCGCAAATTGGGCAGCCTGTTCATGCCTCCACGCAAGGGCCGCCCCGGAGCGCTGGACGCCCGAGCGCCCGAGTTTGTAGACTTCCTGGTCGGCGTATCGCCTGCCGAACGGAAACTACTCTACCGCAACGGACTCGACGCCCTCAACGCCCGAGCCCACACAAAGTTTGCGAAATTCTTCGCCGACCTGGACGATGCCCAGGCCGATGCCATCCTGCGGCCGCTGGTTGTCACCATCGCATGGGTGCTCGACCGGCCCACCGACCCGCTCGAGCACTTTGTGGCCCAGGCACACGACGACCTGCGGACGGCCACCGTAAACTCGCTCGAATGGGCCAATGCCGCCGCCGCTCAGGATGCGGGCCGCCGCGGCCGCGGCTCGGGCGTCGACCTGTTTATACGCCCCATCGATCCGGTTTACCGCGGGTGAATCCATATGGCGCAAAAAGAACACGATGTCCTGATCGTCGGCTCCGGCCACGCCGGTGGGATGGCGGCCAATATCCTCACCGGAAAAGGTCTCTCCTGCCTGGTGCTGGAGGCCGGGCCGGAGATGGATTACCAGCGCGATCGCACCACCAAGGCCGTTCACGAGTTGCCCTATCGCGGCTTCAACCAGCCGGGGCGGCTGCCGCACGTGATTCAGGCCAACGAGTTCAATGCCAACCAGTGGGTGGACGAGCATGAAGTGCCGTACACCCACGACGCGGACGCGCAGTACAACTGGGTGCGCGTGCGGCTGGTGGGCGGACGGTCGCACTTCTGGGCCAGGCAATCGTTCCGGTTGAGCGATTACGAATTCAAAGCCGCGGACATCGACGGCAGCGGCGAGAATTGGCCCATCAGCCTGGCCGACGTGGCGCCGTATTATTCGCGCGTGGAGGCCATCTTCAAGGTCGGCGGCCGCAAGGAAGGCTGGCCGCAGTTTCCCGACGGCGACTTCGTCGAGACCACTTACCCACCCGATAGCGAAACCATCAAGAAGTTTACCGAGGTGGCGAACCGGCGCGGCATCGGCGTTTCGAAAATGCGGGCGGCACAAGGGCAGAATGGCCTCGCCAGTTCCATCAACCTGCTGCTTCCCGACGCGCTGGCCACCGGGAAGCTGGACATCGTTTCGAACGCCATCGTCCGGCAGCTCCGCGTCGACAAGAATACGGGACTGGTGAATGGCGTGCATTTCGTCGACCGGCACTCGCGCCGCGAGATGGAGGTGAAGGCCAAGGTGGTGGTGCTGGCGGCGGGATCGCTGGAATCGACGCGCTTGCTGCTGAATTCCGGGCTCGCTAACTCGAGCGGCGCGATGGGCCACTATTTGATGGACCAGTTGTACGGTGTTTCGGTGGTCGCTTCGGTGCCGGAGGCGCGCGACGGGAAGGCGCCGCGGGGGTTGATGGGAGGCAGCGCGTTTGTGCCGCGCTTCCGCAATCTGAAAAAGACGGAGAAGAATAATTTCATCAAGGGATACTGCCTGAACATCTCCAGTGGTGGAAGCGCCTCGCCGCATTTCTTCACCGCTTATGGCGAAGAGTTGGAGCGGAAACTGGAGAGCTACGCCGGTTCGTGCGTCACGGGGAGTATCTACGGCGAGCGCGTGGCGCGCTTCGAGAACCACGTGAGAATCAATAAGGACGTAGTGGACGCCTGGGGCATTCCCGTTCTGCACATCGATTATCGAAACTCCGACAACGAGCGGAATCTGGCCAAAGACGCGGCGAACACCCTGGACGAGCTATTTCGGGAGGTGGGTTGGGAGATCCTCTCGAAGACCGACCGCTGTTTCCCGCCGGGGCGCAGCATCCACGAGCAGGGCACCTGCCGCATGGGCGACAATCCCAAAACCAGCGTGCTGAACCGCTGGAACCAGAGCCACGATATCAAGAATTTGTTCGTCGTGGACGCCGCCGCCTTCGTAACCTGCGGCTGGCAGAATCCCACCATGACGATTCTGGCGTTGTCCATGCGCGCCTCCGAGCACCTCGCCGAACAGATCCGCCAAGGGATTGTCTGACGCCAAGCTGTCTTGGCTGGCGAAAAACTCGCTGATTCCCGGCGGCCGGCCCGTCGAAATCGATTGTTTCGCGCGTCGCCTGGCGTTAGACTCCAGGTATGAGAGAATACTTGGTTTCTACTCTGATTCTCTTTTGTCTGCCGTCTCTTTCGGCACAAGTGGTGCCCGCGAATTGGCAGATCGTCAAAGACGCGAAGAACGCCTGCCAGATTGCCGTTCCACCGGATTGGTCCCCGTATGGCGACACCCGAAGCGCGGCCATTTTCCAGGACACTTCGACGGCGCTGGCGGTAGTCACCAGCCAGCCCGGACAGACCTTCAGCCCGCTGACGGAGTTCTTTCAGAAGGTGCTGAACATCGGCAAGGAGAAGCTGTTCGAGAACACCAACAAGCGCATTTTCTATCAGGACAAGACTTCCAGGGGCGCGGACGATCCCAATTCTTACACCTTTAGCGTGCCGGGAAAGGCCGGTACATGCAGCGGTCATCTGACGTTTCTGCCCAGCATCACCGAGGATGTGGCGCGCAAGATCTCGCTCAGTCTCGGTCCGGTGCCGGAATCGCACGGCGGAAGCCTCTGAGAATCGCGCCTCCGCGACCCCGGTTGGAACCCTGGGGCTGGCCGTGCCGTTGATTCTAATGTGCGGCTGATTCTGGGATTCCTCGCCTGTTTCACGGTTTCCGCTTTCTCGCAAGATGCGCGGGAGATTGTGCGCCGGTCGGTCGAACTGGACCAGGTCAACTGGCTCCGGATGGCCGATTACACGTGGGTGGGACGTTCGCGCGAGCGCCATTTCGATTCCCACGACCAGGTAACTTCGGACCACCGGGAGGCATGGGAAACCATCGTTTTGGACGGCCAGCCCTTGCGGCGCATGCTGGAGCGCGATGGCAAGCCGCTGTCCCCGGCGGAACAACGCAAGCAACAAAATAAGCTGGACAAGGACACGGCCGGGCTGGAAAACCAGACTCCGGCGGAAAAACAGCGCCGCGCCGCCGGCTATGAGAAGACGCGCCGCCGCGAGCGCGCCTTCCTGCTGGAGATCCCCGATGCCTACGACCTCAAGCTGGAGGGAAGCGACCGGATTGACGGTCAGGACGTTTGGGTGGTCTCCGGCGTGCCCAAACCGGGATATCGCGCCAAGAGCCGCGACGGCGCGGCGTTGCTGAAGGTCAACGGGAAAATGTGGATTGAAAAGGCGGGATACCAGTGGGTTCGTTTGGAAGCGCAAACCACCCGGACCATCTCGTTCGGGCTGTTTCTGGCCCGGCTGAATCCCGGCGCGAAGCTGGTGCTGGAGCAGACCCGCGTCAACGATGCGGTCTGGCTGCCCAAGCGCGAGTATGTGAAAGGGAGTGGACGGATCGCCCTGGTGAAGCGGGTCGCGGAGGACCAGGAAATCACCTGGAACGACTATAAGAAGTTCCAGGTGGATTCCAAGATCGTGCCCCGCGAGCCGTAGCCGTGGGCGCCTGGCCAGTTCGGGACAAGCCACGCCGGGCGCCGCCGCGCGAAAACAACCCCGGTTACTTTACTTCTTGTGGTGTTCTTCTACCCTATCGTGACCCATGCGGGATGCTTCCCGTTCTTTCGCCGACCGTTCGATCGATTCGTGTGTCTCCACGCGGCGCGCCGCCTCGTAGCGCGGCAGCGCGTATGGGTGGGCCTAAGTCGCCCGGTTGGCCCAGGTCCGGCCCCAGGGTCTATCGCCGATGAACCAGCCATGCGTCTCCCAACCGATGCGGACCGCGCCCCATCCCCAGGGACGAAAGGGAGACTCCGATACTGATGCCGAACCCGAAATTGATGGCATCGCCCACCGCAAAACCGGGCCGCGGCGCGAAAAATACCAACGCCGGATCGTAATATGGCACGCCATAGAAGTCCGCGCGCGCCGGCAGAATGGTGATGTAGGGACCGCCCGAAGGATGCCGGCATCCCGGCGTTCGATATCGTCGCCACTCCTACCGTCCCCCAACAGCGCGCCCTTGACCTCCTCGCAGTACCGCTCAGGCCAATCGGCGCGTACTTTAGTTCCCGTTATAGAGGCCCCAACGAGAATTTTGTTCTCGTTGTGTTGGCAAGTCCATTCGATTCAATCGCCCGCCGCGCCTTCTGGCTTCTGACTCCTGACTCCCTCGACTCCCATAT
>Ga0182018_10004206_pt1 | contig 12289 bp, 6 predicted proteins | sample 812P2MmetaG_FD_120490 | JGI IMG/M metagenome (GOLD analysis project Ga0182018, IMG submission 120490) | Permafrost microbial communities from Stordalen Mire, Sweden - 812P2M metaG | ecosystem: Environmental > Terrestrial > Soil > Wetlands > Permafrost | place: Sweden: Stordalen | collected...
CCGGCGATCCGCTCGCGCTCGCTTCGGCGACGATCTATCTGCCGACACGCCGCGCCTGCCGGCTCATGCGCGACGCATTTCTCGGTTCGCGCAACGGCGACGCCGCGATTTTGCCGCGCATCGTCGCCATCGGCGACATCGACGAGGACGAGATCGCCTTCGCCGAGGCCGCGGCCGGCGACATCGCCGTCGAGGCGCTGGCTTTGCCGCCGGCGCTTGGCAGCCTCGAACGCCGGTTGCTGTTGACGCAACTGGTCACCAAATGGGCCCAATCGCCCGAGCTGCACGGCGCAAGCGGCACACCGCTGATCGCCCAGACGCCGGCGGCGGCCTGCGCGCTGGCCGATGACCTGGCGCGGTTGATCGACGACATGACGACGCGCGGCGTGCCGTGGGACCGGCTCGACGATCTGGTGCCCGACAAGTTCGACGAATATTGGCAGCTCACGCTGAAATTTTTGCAGATCGCGCGCGGGGCATGGCCGGCCGTGCTGCGCGAGGCCGGGTTCATCGAGCCGGCAGAGCGGCGCGACTTGTTGATCAAGGCGGAAGCCGCGCGCCTTGCGCGCAAAACAGACGGACCGGTGATCGCGGCCGGTTCGACCGGCTCGATCCCGGCGACGGCGGAACTGATCGCCACCATCGCGCATCTGCCGCACGGCGCGGTGGTGCTGCCGGGGCTCGACACCGATCTCGACGAAGAATCGTGGCGGCTGATCGCCGGGGAAGAGAAAAAAGACCTCGCGCCGGTAGCGGGCCATCCGCAATTCGCCATGCAGGCGTTGCTCACGCGCATCGGCATCACACGCGCTGCGGTGACAAATCTGGCAGATCCTCGCGGGCGCGAGCGGCTGGTCTCGGAAGGTTTAAGACCCGCTGCGGCGACCGATATGTGGCGGCAAAAATCCGCCGAGCCGGCATTCGAAGCGCATGCCGATGCCGCGCTGCGCACGCTATCAACGATCGAAGCGGCCAACCCCGAGGAAGAGGCGCTCGCTATCGCGGTAGCACTGCGCGAAGCGGTGCATGAGGGCCAGACGGCTGCGCTGATCACACCGGACCGCGCACTCGGACGCCGCGTGCTGGCGGCGCTATCGCGCTGGAATATCGCGGCGGAGGATTCCGGCGGCGATGCGCTCGCCGACACGCCGGCTGGAATTTTCGCGCGGCTGGCGGCCTCCGCCGCGCTCGGCGGCCTTGAACCGGTGACACTGCTTGCCCTGCTCAAGCATCCGCTTATGCGGCCTGACTTGCGCGACCGGCAGCATGCCGTCGCCACGCTCGAGCGGGCGATTTTGCGTGGACCGCGCCCGCGCGCCGGCAGTGCCGGACTTAGGCGCGCGCTGGCAAATTTCCGCACGCAGCTCGAAAAATTCCGCCGCCACGAAACCGTCGATCTGCATCGCTCCGATCCGCGCACCGAACTGACCGAGGGCGAGTTGGCGGCCGCCGCGGAGCTTGCGAGCCTACTCGCTGACGCGCTGCGGCCGCTCGAAAGTTTTGGCCGCGAGCCCCATTCGCTTGCCGAATTTGCCGCACGCCATCGTGCTGTAGTGGCCGCTTTGTCGCAGCAAGACGGCGATGCGGCCGCTTTCGCCGGATCGGATGGTACAAAACTCGCCGACGCCCTCGACGAACTTGCAACCAGCAAAGCCGCCGCGCGGCTCCTGGTCGATAAATCCGATTACGTCGAGCTGTTCGCTGCGGCGATCGCGGGCCGCGTCGTGCGCCGACCGTTGCAGCCGGGACTGCGCGTGCGAATTCTCGGTCCGCTCGAAGCGCGCCTGACGGAGAGCGACCGCGTCGTGCTCGGCGGCCTCGTCGAAGGAACGTGGCCCCCCGAAAGCAATACCGACGCTTGGCTCAGCCGCCCGATGCGGCTTGCCCTCGGGCTTGATTTGCCGGAGCGCCGCATCGGGTTGTCCGCCCATGACTTCGCGCAGCTCCTCGGCGCGCCGGAGGTGATCTTAACCCATGCCGCCAAGATCGCCGGCGCGCCGACCGTGCCCTCGCGCTTCATCCAGCGCCTTGCCGCCGTCGCCGGCGCGCGCTGGCAGGCGACGGTCGAGCGCGGCGACAATTATCTCGCCTGGGCGCGCGGGCTCGACCGGCCCGAGACAATCGCGGCAGCGCCGCAGCCCGCGCCAAAACCGCCGCGAGCGGCGCGGCCTAAAAGCCTGTCGGTGACCGAGATCGAGGATTGGCTGCGTGACCCCTATACGATTTATGCCAGACACGTATTGCGTTTGCGGGTACTCGATGCGGTCGACACCGAGCCGGGGGCCGCCGAACGCGGCACCATCATTCACGCCGCCATCGGCGCGTTTACCCAAAACTTCGCCAAAACCCTGCCGGCCGATCCGGCGCGCGAAATCATTGCGCTCGCCGAGCCGCATTTCGCCGCGCTGGAGGATTTTCCGGAGGCGCGCGCCTTCTGGTGGCCGCGGTTCCTGCGCATCGCGCACTGGTTCGCACGCTGGGAAGCACAGCGGCGCGGTTCGATCGATTCCATTGCCGCTGAAATCCGCGGCGAAATCGAAATTCCGCTCGCCGACGGCACATTCCGGCTGCGCGGCATCGCCGACCGCATCGAGCGCAGCCGAAACGGCACATATGTCATTCTCGACTACAAAACGGGAGCGGCGCGAAGCGCCAAACAGGTCCAAACCGGACTTGCGCCGCAGCTTACGCTGGAAGCGGCGATGCTGCGTAACGGCGGCTTCCCGAATATTGCCGCCCAGGCTTCGGTCAGCGCGATCGCCTATGTGCTGCTCAAGGGCGGCGAACCAGCCGGCAAATACGTATCGCTCGATTTTAAGGGCGCCACGCCGGACGGCCTTGCCGAGCATGCGCTCATGAGACTACGCGGCCTCGCCAAGCTTTTTGACGACGAGAGCGTGCCTTACCGCTCGCTCGTTCATCCGATGTGGACGACCCATTACGGCGACTACGATCATCTTGCGCGCGTCAAAGAGTGGTCGAGCAGCGGCGGCGTGAACGATGACGCCGGGGGCGGCGAATGAGAACGCCGGACCGCATTCCGCCGCAAGTCAGGAAGCTGCAGCGCGAGGTCGCCAACCCGGACGTTTCAGCATGGGTGGCCGCCAATGCCGGATCGGGCAAGACCCACGTGCTGGCGCAGCGCGTGATCAATCTCCTGCTCGACGGCGTGCAGCCCGAAAAAATCCTCTGCATCACCTTCACCAAGGCGGCGGCCGCCAATATGGCGAAGCGCGTTTTCGACACGCTCGCAACCTGGACGACGCTCGACGATGCGGCGCTCGATGATGTTATTCGCGAGCAGTCGGGAGAAACGTCCGACGCGCAACAACGCGCGCTGGCGCGGCGTCTGTTCGCGCGCGCGCTGGAAACCCCCGGCGGGCTGAAGGTGCACACGATTCACGCCTTCTGCACGCGGCTCCTGCACCAATTCCCGTTCGAAGCCAATGTCGCCGCCCGTTTTTCCGTGCTCGACGAGACCGAGCAAACGCAGCTTCTGGAGCAATTAACGCTGACCGTGCTGCTCGACGGCGCCAATGATCCGGATGGCCGCCTTGGGCGCGCGCTCGCCGTGGCCATGACGGCGGCCGCCGATCAGACGTTTCGCGACGTGATCCGCGCCGCGATTGGCCGGCGCGATGCAATCGGCCGCTGGGTTATGAGCGCGGGCGGCGTTAATGCCGCGATTGCCGGGCTGTCACGCGCACTCGGCCTCGATCCGGCCGAGGACCGCGACAGTATCGAGGCGGAGTTCTTTACCGGTTCGCCGATTTCGCCCGCGGAATGGGCGACGCTCGCGGCGGCGCTGGCGCAGGGCGGCAAGACCGACGCCGAGCAGGCGCGCCGGTTTAATTTGCTCACCTCGCTGTCGCGCTCCGACCGCGTCGAAACCTATCTCGATATATTCTGTACCGCCGACGACCGGTTGCCGCGTAAATCCATCGTCACCAAGGCGATCAAGGATGCGGGCCTGATCGAACGGCTCAACGCGGAACAGGGCCGCGTTCGCGCGCTGCTGGAGCGCCGGCGCGCCGTAATCTGCCGCGATCGATCCGCCGCATTGCTCACCGTGACCCATGCCGTGCTCGAGCGCTATCACGGCGAAAAGGAGCGTCGTGGCCTCCTGGACTACGACGACCTCATCGACAAGACGCTGGAGCTCCTCACCAACGTCGATGCGGCCTGGGTGCATTACAAGCTCGACTTCGGCATCGATCATCTGTTGATCGACGAGGCGCAGGACACCAGCCACAAGCAATGGCAGATCGTCCGGCAACTGGTCGCCGAATTCACGGCCGGCGCCGGCGCGCGCACCGTGACGCGCACGATCTTCGCGGTGGGCGACGAAAAGCAATCGATCTATTCGTTCCAGAACGCCGCGCCAAAGGAGTTTGCGGAAATGCGGAGCTACTTCGAGCGCGCGCATACGGCCAGCGGGCTCGATTTTGTCCCCGGCCGCCTTGAGCACTCATTCCGCTCCGGGGCAAGCATCCTTGCCGCCGTAGACACGGTGTTCAAGGACATCGCGGCGAGCGTCACTTCCGATCAGGCCGGCTTTCCGTCGCATATCCACTTGCCGGACGCGGCGCCAAGCGTGGTCGAAATCTGGGAGCCGGTGGAACCGGACGAGCGCAAGGAGATCGAAGGCTGGGATGCGCCGTTCGATCAGGTCAGCGAAACCAGCCCGCGCGTAAAGCTTGCGCGCAGGATTGCGCGCCGGGTGCGGCGGCTGGTGGATGAACGCGAGCCGGTCGGCATCGAGCGCCGCGCCACGCGCTACGGCGATGTTTTGGTGCTGGTGCGCCAGCGCGGCGAATTGTTCGAGGCGATCATCCGGGCGCTGAAGAATGAAAAAGTCGAGGTCGCCGGCGCCGACCGTCTCGTGCTGACCGAGCATATCGCGGTCATGGACCTGATCGCGCTTGCCGACGCGCTCTTGCTGCCGGCCGACGATCTCGCGCTGGCAACCGCGCTGCGCAGTCCGCTGTTCGGCTTCGAAGACGAAGATTTGTTCGCGATAGCATGGGATCGCGGCCCGTTGTCGCTGCACGCGGCGCTTAAGCAAAAAGCCGGTGAACGCGAGATATTCGCGGCGGCCGATGCGCTCCTCGAAAAAATGGCGCGGGACGCGCAGCGCAAGACGCCGTTCACGTTTTACGCTGAAATCCTCGGCGCCGGCGGCGCGCGGCGGCGGTTTTTGGCGCGACTGGGCCTTGAGGCAAACGACGCGCTCGACGAGTTCCTCAATCTCGCCTTCGACTACGAGCGGCGGGAGACGCCGTCGCTGCAAGGTTTCCTCGCCTGGCTGCGCGAGGCGCGCGCCGAGGTGAAGCGCGATATGGAGATTGCGCGCAACGAAGTGCGCGTCATGACGGTGCATGGCGCCAAAGGTCTTGAAGCGCCGATCGTGATCCTCGCCGATACGATGACGCCGCCCGCCGGCCCTAAACAGCCGCGGCTCCTGACGCTCCCCGGCGAGGCGATGATCTGGGCGGGACGCAAGGCCGACGACGCGGTCCCCGTTGCCGCAGCCCGGCAGACGGCGCTCGGCGAGGCGGGCGACGAATATCGCCGGCTGCTGTACGTCGCCATGACACGCGCCGCCGACCGGCTGATCGTCTGCGGCGCGGAAGGCGAAAGAAAGCGCCCGGATGGCTGCTGGTACGATCTCGTATACGAGCCGCTGCAACCGTTGCTGATCGAGGAGGACGACAACGGCGAAAAAGTTTTCCGTTATCGCAAGCCGGCCGCGAGTCCGGAGCGCGTAGCGGCAACGGGTTCGCCCAAACATCCCGATCGCCGCGAATTTCCCTCGTGGCTGCGCGAGCTGGCGCCGCCGGAAGCGCCGCGCACAGCGCCGCTGTCGCCTTCCGCCGCCTTTGAGGACGAGATCGGCCGCATGGCGCAGGCAGCGTCCGCCGCCGACCGTCAAATGGCGCTTGCGCGCGGCCGCATCGTGCACCGCCTGATGCAATCGCTGCCCGACATTCAGCCGGCGCGGCGCCAGGATGCGCTTGAGCGCTATCTTGCCGGTGCCGCCAAGGATTTTCCTCGCGCGCAACAAGCCGAGATCGCGCAACAGGTGTTCGCCGTTCTCGACGATCCGCGGTTTGCGGAAGTATTCGCGCCGGGTAGCCGCCCGGAAGTGCCGATCGTTGGCCGCATCGCCCGCGCCGGCGCCGATCCGGCCGAGATCGCCGGTCAGGTGGACCGGCTGATCGTCACCGCCGATGCCGTCCTGATCGCCGACTACAAGACCGATCGCGTCATCCCGCGTGAGCTCGGCGAGGTGCAGCCCTATGTCAGACAGCTCGCGCTTTATCGCGGCGTGCTGGCGCGGCTCTACCCGGAAAAAACCGTGCGCGCGGCGTTGATTTTCACCAGCGGGCCCACTCTGGTTGAGGTTCCGGCGGCGGCGATGGATGCGGAACTTGGCAAAGTCCTAACCGAGGCAAAGTCCTGACCAAGGACTGCGCGCCCCGGTGAAGGTGCCTTGACGGTCAGAGCACCCCTTCATACGTTCATCGTCCCCGGGCAGCCGATTCCCCGAAAAAGACGAGGTATTTCATGGTCGACAAAGTAACCGACGCAACGTTCGACACGGACGTGCTCAAGGCGAGCGGACCGGTGGTCGTCGATTTCTGGGCGGAATGGTGCGGGCCATGCCGGATGATTTCGCCGGCGCTCGAAGAGATTTCCAAGTCGCTCAACGGCAAGGTCAAGATCGTCAAGCTCAATGTCGACGAGAATCCGGGCACCGCGTCAAAGTACGGCATCATGTCGATCCCAACGCTGATGCTGTTCAAGGACGGCCAGCTCGCGTCCCGCCAGGTCGGCGCCCAGCCGAAGCAGAAGCTCGAGCAGTGGATCACCGCATCGGTGTAGCTCGCTTTTTCGTCAACACCTCGGCCGTCATCCTTCGAGGCTCGCTACGCTCGCACCTCAGGATGACGGCTCAAAAATTACTAATGCCGAAAATGCCGCGTGCCGGTGAACACCATGGCGATGCCGTGGTCGTCGGCGGCTTTGATCACCTCATCGTCGCGCACTGAGCCACCCGGCTGGATCACCGCCGTGGCGCCGGCCTCGACGGCGACGAGGAGACCATCGGCGAACGGAAAGAACGCGTCCGAGGCGACAACCGATCCTTTGGTCGCCGGCTCCTTGCGGCCGGCTTGCAGGGCCGCGTCTTGCGCCTTGCGCGCCGCAATGCGCGCGGCATCGACACGGCTCATCTGGCCGGCGCCGATGCCGACTGTCGCCAGATCCCTGGCGTAGACGATGGTGTTCGATTTCACGTGCTTGGCGACGCGGAAGGCGAAGCGCAGGTCGCGCAGCTCGGCATTGGTCGGCGCGCGTTGGGTCACCGTCTTGAGCGCCATGTCGTCGACCACCGCATTGTCGCGGGTTTGCACCAATAACCCGCCGGCGACGGTTTTCGCGGTGAGGCCGCTGCCGCGCGGATCGGGCAGGCCGCCGGCGAGAAGGAGCCGCAAATTCTTCTTGGCGCCGACAATGGCGACGGCTTCCTCCGTCGCATCCGGCGCGACGATGACCTCGGTGAAAATCTCGGTGATGGCGCGCGCCGCCTCGGCGTCAAGCGTGCGGTTGAGCGCGACGATGCCGCCGAAGGCCGAGACCGGATCGCAGGCCAGCGCCTTGCGATAGGCGTCTAGCAAAGTGCCGCCTTCGGCAACGCCGCACGGATTGGCGTGCTTGATGATCGCACACGCCGCGGTGCGCGCCGGATCGAACTCGGCGACGCATTCATAGGCCGCGTCGGTATCGTTGATGTTGTTGTAGGAAAGCTGCTTGCCCTGCGCCTGCCGCGCGGTGGCGACGCCGAAGCGCGGCTCGGGCGTGCGATAGAACGCCGCCGACTGGTGCGGGTTTTCGCCGTATCGCAGTTTTTCGATCAGGCTGCCGCCGAAAGCGCGGTAGTCGGGGGCGGACTCATCGAGTTGGCTGGCGAACCAATTGGCGATCGCCGCATCGTAGGCGGCCGTGCGCGCAAAGGCCTTGGCGGCAAGTTTTCGGCGCAGCTTAAGCGTCGTCATGCCGTTATGCGCCGTGAGCTCGTCAAGCAGCGCGCTGTAATCGCCCGCATCGACCAGGACCGCGACGTCGTCGTGGTTCTTCGCCGCGGCGCGGATCATCGCCGGTCCGCCGATATCGATATTCTCGACGCAGGCGGCGAAATCGCCGCCGCGCGCGACGGTGTCATCGAACGGGTAAAGATTGACGACCAGAATATCGATCGGGCGAATGCGGTGCGTGCGCATCGCTTCGGCATGGGCGGGATTATTGCGAATGCCAAGCAGGCCGCCATGCACCGCCGGATGCAGCGTCTTGACGCGCCCATCCATCATTTCGGGAAATCCGGTCAGCTCGCTGACATCAAGCACTTTCAGGCCGGCCGCGGTGAGCGTCTTGCGGGTGCCGCCGGTGGAGACAAGCTCGATGCCGAAGCCCGCCAGCCCATGCGCGAACGCGACGACTCCGGATTTGTCGGAGACGGAAATGAGGGCGCGCGAGGCGCGGCGCAGTTCGTCGGTCATCGTTGGCCCAACATTATCACAGCGGCAGCCATTACAGCGGAAGTCTTCAAAGCGGAAGTCTTGGCTCGTCCTCGTCATCGCGCGCGCGGCGCGCCGGGCCGGCACCGGCGGGCGCAGCCGGATTGGCCTGCTGCAAGCTCCACTGCACGCGCGAGGCAGTGCGGGCGTGACCGCGGATGACCATCTGCATGGTCCGGCGCGGGCCTTCGCTGCCGGCAAGATAAACGCTGTCCTCGAGCTCGACCTGATCCTCCCGCGCGCTAAAGGTCCACACTTCCTTGGCCGGCGTCATCAGCATGACGCCATGACCGTCGGTGAGCCGGGTGGCTTTCACCGCCGGGTGCAGATGAAAGCGAACGGCAAATTCATCGCGGCTGGTGGGTAGTTGCGAGCCGCCGTTGGCGGCGAGAAATATGTCCTCGCCATCGAGCCGCGTGCCGTCGGCCGCAAGCGACAACACCCGCTCATGCAAGATGCCGAAGCGGTCGGCGTAACCATCGTGCGCGGCGCGCAACACGATCCCCTCCGGACGATCCTCACGCGTCACCGCCACATGGCTCGGACCGCCCAGCATCGGCGAGCCGCCGAGCACGCGCCGGAACGTCGCCAACTCGACGAAGCGGGCCGAGGACGTATCGTTGAACGTGACCGTCGAGTGCGCCGCGGTCGCCCGCGCGAACTGCCGCCAGTTCTCGCGCCCGATCACCGGCATGCCGCAGTTCACGACCAGGAGGCTTGGCTTTGGCGTGGAGAATTCAAATGACAGAAAGCCGGCATGGGCATCGAGGCTCATTTCGATCGGCGGCGCGCGGCCGGTATCGACGATGAGCACGCCGCCGGCTTCGAGACGCTGATAGGCCGAATAGGGCGCGTTCGACAGCGGCGCGCCGTGCGCCTCGTCATAGGCAAGCAGCGTAAGGAAAAGATCGGCGGGTGACGCCCCCATGCCGTTGAAATGCGCAAACGTTCCTTCGGAATGACGAAAGAAGCGCAACATCGGCATCATGCGGTCGATGGCGTTGAGCAGCGCCTGCGGCGGCGCGATGTTGCGCGACGCGAAAGCCTGCCGCAGCGGCAGCATTTCGAGCAAAATTTCGATGACGGCGCCGGGATCGCGGCTGACATGGCCGCCATCGGGAAGGATCTGCCGCTCGATTTCGTTTTTCAGCCACTCGGTCGTCGATTTGATGTGGCGTCCCTGGCCGGCGATGCACAGCGCGGCATAGCTGAGCGCGATGACGGCCTGCATGCGCGCGACCCCGCTGCGCGCATCGCCCGCGGTGTGCCGCAGATAACGCACCTGACGAACGAGGCTGCGCAGAAAGCGCCGGTAGAACCGCACATCGGTATCTTGCAGGACCAGCGTGGATTGGCTGAGCCAGGAGATAATGCGGCGCGACAGCACGTCCGGCCGCCAGGCGAGCGGGTGCCAGGAGCCTTGCAGCGTGATCCATTCGTCGACGAGAGCGCGCGCATTGGCCCGCGTGATGCCGGATTCGGCCGCACGCAGATGGCGCAGCCAGCCGAAGCCCAATAGAGCCACCGCCCATTCCTCCGACGGCGGCTCCATTTCGAAAATCGAGCGCCGGTCGCAGATCACGACCTTGCCGGCAAACGTGAAGCGGCCGGAATAGATTTCGCTCGCCCGCGTGGCATCGGCGGTGCGCAAATCCTGCGGCGCGATCAACAGGCGGTCGGCCTTGAGCGGAGTGAACGGCCAGCGAAACAGCGGATGACCGTTGGCGCGGCCGGCGAGGCGCCGCATGGCGCCGCGAACAAGCAGCCAGGACAGCTTCGCGTGGTTCGCGACGGCAACGCGCGACATCGGCCCGCTCGCCCCTTTCTCCCGCTAAAAAAATCCCCGCGCGGGCGACCATAACGAAACCGCGACAGTCCGGCCAATCGCCGGATAATCCACTGATATCTTTAGTTCTTTACCAGCCGCGCGGCATAGAAGCCATCGAGTCCGGAAAACCGCGAATCGGCATCCGGAAAGTGGCAGGGCAGCGTGCGCAGATCGCCGTCTTTGGTGATGAATTCGCCGTGGCCGAAAACTTCCGCACCGGCAATCGGCGCGCGCCGCATGCCTGGTTCACGCGCCAACAGCTCGGCGACGATGCTTTCGTTCTCCTCGGGCTCGAGCGAACAGGTGCAATAGACGAGCGTGCCGCCCGGCTTTACCAGCGCAACGGCGCGCGCCAGCAAAAGACGCTGCACGGCGGCGAGCTGGGCGATGTCGCCGGCAGTCTTGAGCCATGGCACGTCGGGATGCCGGCGGACGGTTCCGGTCGAGGAGCACGGCGCGTCGAGAAGAACGGCGTCGAAATTTTGCTCCGCCGTCCACTCGCCGGCGTCCGCGCAGACAAGCTCGGCCGCGAGCGACAGGCGGGCGAGATTGGCCTTAAGCCGCCCAAGCCGCGCCGGCGCGCGATCGACTGCCGTGACCAAAGCGCCGGCGGCCGCAAGCTGCGCGGTTTTTCCGCCGGGCGCGGCGCACAGATCGGCGACGCGCCACCCGCTGATGTCGCCGAGCAGTTTTGCCGGCAGCGCCGCCGCGGCGTCCTGAACCCACCAAGCGCCTTCGGCAAAGCCGGGAAGCGCCGTCACCGCGCCATGCGCGATGGTGCGCACCGAGCCGGTTGGCAGCACCCGGCCGTTGAGCTTTGCCGCCCACAATTCGGCCTCGCTTTTCACGGTGAGATCGAGCGCCGGCTCGTGGCCGTTCGCGGTGGCGATGGCATGCGCAATTGTCTCGCCATAAGTGCCGATCCATCGCGCCATCAGCCATGCCGGCGTGTCGAGAACGGAAGTGTCGAGCGCGGCGAGCCGTTCCGCGCCCTCGCGCGTAACGCGGCGCAACACGGCGTTGACCAGGCCGGCAAAGTGCTTGGCGTGCGAGTCTGCTCGAGCAAGCCGCACCGCGAGATCAACGGCGGCATGGTCGGGTACGTCGAGAAACAGGATCTGCGCCGCGCCGATCAACAGCGCGGTCTCGGCCCGCGGCGCTTGCGGCGGCAGGCCGCGCTCGACAAAGACGCCGAGCAGATGGCGCAAGCTTCCGAGCCGGCGCAGCACGGTGGCGACGATGGCGCGGGTGAGCGCGCGGTCCCGCTCCGCGAGTGCGGCGAGCTCCGTCGTAGCGTCGAGCATCTCGTCAAGCGCGCGGCGGCGGCGCAGCACGCCGTCGACGATATCGGCGGCGACGCGGCGGACCGCGAAGCCCGGCACGTCCGGCGCGCGCATGGGACGACCCTTCGGTTGGTCCGAAGCCTGCATTCGAAAAAATGCCTCCTTGCGGCTGCGGCACGGCTACGCCAAGTGAGCAATAATGTCAGCAGCGATGCCAACAGACCCGCCAAAACCGCCCGCGAAAGGCGTGGCAGAGCAACCCGGCAAGCGCCCACTGACGCCGGCGGCCGAACGCGCGCTGGCCGAGGCTGCGGCGCGCCGGGCCGAGCGCGCGAAAGCCGAGCCGTCGAAAGAAGGCGGAGGCCGCGGCGGCCTCGAACCGACCCGCTACGGCGACTGGGAAATCAACGGGCTTATCTCGGATTTTTAGCCGGTACGCCGTAGTTGGGTTCTTGACATTTTTCCTAGGATACGGAATATAATCCTGTCTCCTCTGATCGATTCCGTTCCCCTTTTTTCAGGGGCAGCCCATGCGACGCAATTTTCGCTTTGCAGCCTTCGCTCAGCCGCGCCGCGGCAATGTTTTGCTCGTCGCCGGCGCG
>Ga0182018_10004207_pt1 | contig 12288 bp, 10 predicted proteins | sample 812P2MmetaG_FD_120490 | JGI IMG/M metagenome (GOLD analysis project Ga0182018, IMG submission 120490) | Permafrost microbial communities from Stordalen Mire, Sweden - 812P2M metaG | ecosystem: Environmental > Terrestrial > Soil > Wetlands > Permafrost | place: Sweden: Stordalen | collected...
ACCACCGTCTCGTTCGAGGCCAACAGCGATCTGGATAACATCTTCGGCATCAAGTTCGTGCTTCCGGGGGCCCGGGTAGGCAAGGCGCATCGGGTTGAGATTCCCGAAGATGCGCAGCGAATGCTCGCTGAAGTGGCGAACTTTTACCTTACCGAAGCGAAGCGGCGCGGTTTCGTTCTGCAGGGCCTCGATGATCAAACATTTTGCGAGCGCATCCTCGAAAGCGTGATCAACCCGGCGGAAGTGGAAGACATTGTGGCGCTGTGCGAGACCACGGCGCTGTACCGCAAGCGCAGCAAACAGGCCACAGACCTCGTCTTTACGGCAGAAATCCTGGAGCTGGCGATGGCTCGCGTCGTTGTCGGCTGAGGTCTCCCACCCGCAATCTTGCACTCCGTCCGGCTCACCGTAGGACGGAGAAAAGAAACTGCAGGTCCCTCCACTTCGCTCCCCCGGATTTCCTGTCGAATTGAGTGGGTTCCGCGAGTTCATGCGGCTTTCTGAGAAGAAACAAGTTCTCGATTAAGCCGCGGTTGGTGTTTGGCACAGCAGGAAGCACCACGAAAAGCCGGGTGCCCCATCCTTTGCGTTCTTGGCAAAGGGTGGGATACGGGACGGTCGGTATCGAGATTCGTGGTATCCCACCCTTCGCAAAAAGCGCGAAGGATGGGGCACCCGGGGATTGGTTGCACTATCTGCCGAGGACAAGAAATGCCCCGTTTCATGCCCGGCGGGTCGGCAACGCCGGTGGACGACTTTACGGAAAGCCGCACACGGTTCAGAGCGCAGGGCATAGGTCCGCGTCTGGCGGTGCCAGGAAATTGCCGCCTGTGTTAACTTGGGGGCTTGGGGCACGGAGATGCCTCTTCACGTGATGATCCGCCCGGTTTTCCGACGGACCACAGAAACCGGCGGAGTTCATTCCTTATGGTTCAAACGGCCGTAACCCAAGCATCAGTCAGCGACGAGTCCCACCCCAGCAATTATCGCGCCATGGCGATGGTAACCACGCTGTTCTTCATGTGGGGATTTCTCACTTCGCTCAACGACATTCTTGTTCCCCACCTGAAATCGATTTTCGAGCTGAACTATACCCGGGTGATGTTGATCAACTCCGCGTTCTTCGGGGCCTACTTTGTCTGTGCCATTCCGTCCGGCCTGCTGATTGAGAAGATCGGATACAAGAAAACGATGGTGGTCGGCCTACTGGTCATGGCCGTTGGGGCTTTGCTCTTCGTGCCCGCTGCCAATGCGCCCTCGTTTGAGCTTTTTCTGGCGGCGCTGATCGTGCTGGCTGCGGGGGTCACCGCGCTGCAGGTCGCCGCCAACCCATACGTCACCGTGCTCGGCCCGGCGCGGACTGCTTCCAGCCGTCTGAACCTTACCCAGGCTTTCAATTCGCTGGGAACCACGATCGCCCCGTATGTCGGCGGGCTCCTGATCCTCGCCGCGGCGCCGCTGGCCTCGACCCAGCTGCGGCAACTCTCCGCCCCGGCGCTGCTGGCCTACCGGCAGCAGGAGGCCTCTTCGGTGAAGCTGCCTTATATTGGCATTGCTCTTGCGCTCACCGCCCTCGCGCTTGCCATCGCCATGTTCAACTTGCCCAAGATTGAGGCGACCCGGGAATTCCGGCCTATGGGAGATACCCACCATGCAGCGAGAGACCTCTGGAAGCGGCGCCAGTTGGTGCTGGGCGCACTGGGGATTTTTCTGTATGTCGGCGCCGAAGTTTCCATTGGCAGCTTCCTTATCAACTATTTCACCCAGCCGGAGATCGGCAACTTGACGGTCAAGGTCGCCGCCGGCCTGGTCTCACTGTATTGGTTTGGAGCCATGACCGGCCGCTTCATCGGGTCGGCGGTGCTGCAGAAGCTCCCCACGCGTGCGGTTCTCGGCACGGTCGCGGTGGTGGCCTGCCTGCTGGTGGTGACTTCCATGCTCAGCACGGGCTGGTTGGCGATGGGCACCATTATCCTGGTAGGACTCTTCAACTCCGTGATGTTCCCCAACATTTTTTCCCTGGGAATCGAAGGTCTCGGACCCTTGACGGGAAAAGGTTCAGGGCTGATGGTGATGGCCATCGTTGGGGGAGCCATCATCCCGGTGGCGGAAGGCGCGCTGGCGGACCACATTGGCATCCACCACGCTTTTATTTTGCCGGCGCTCTGCTACATTTACATCGCGTTTTATGGATTCAAAGGCTCGGTGGAACCGGCCAAGGCGCCAACATCTCAGTTGGCGTAAGCGCGCATTAGCCTCTTCGCTTTCTTAAGACCCAAGTCGTCATGCAGCGATAATCCTGCACGATCGTGGTCTTCAATGGATCCGCGAGGACTCCGTTCATCTCCTCCGTCAATCCGAGGAGCATATCCTCGTCCACCAGATACCACTCCGAGCCATCCCCTACCACGAATAAATTGCCGTGTACGTGCTCGAAATCCATTCCGATTCTCGAACCCAACCGGCAGAACAACATCCCGCCTGGCCTTAACACTCGCCAAAGCTCGGCCAACATAGCCCGGAAATGCCGATCGTCTTGCGAAAAGTGAAGCACCGAATTGCAGATCACCACATCCGCAAACCCGTCCGGAAATGGCATCCCCTCAATTGACCCTACCTGGAAGTTCTCCGCGGGCAATCTGGTCATAAGCGACGCGGACAACTGGCGAACATGCTCCACCGCATCGGCATCCGCGTCCAGCGCGAATACCTCGCACCCCTCGCGCAGCAGATGCACCAGGTTTCGCCCATAGCCGCATCCAGCGTCGAGAACGCGCATATCCGGTGCAATGTTCCCACGCAGAATCTGATCGAATACGTAGATATCAATCTGCCCAAACTGTTCCTGAATACTTAACGTCAATCCGCCACCATTCTGGCCATCAGGCTAAAATCTCCACGTACAAGTTCTGACCTGCGGGTTTCGTGCCTACAATACAGCCTACCGACCGGTGGAAGTGCCCTCGAAGTAGGGCAGCATAGCGGCTCCAAGCAACCCGGCGTCGGGTCCAGAGACAGCAGGAACCACATACGTCTTTCCTGTCGTGAACACCTGATCGGCCGGTGGTTCGGTGAGGGCATAGATATAACTCAGGCGACGCAGTTCCTCGAACATCCGCGGGGCAAAGAGGTCCCAACCGCTGACCACACCGCCGCCGATGACGTAGAGCGGCAGGTTCAAGACATTTACCAGCATAGCCAAGCCCATCCCGAGGTACTTGCCCGCATCGGCAAAAACCTGGCGGGCAGCCTCGTCTCCTTCTTGCGCCAAGCCGGCGAGATCACGCGCGGTGAATTCGCCGTGGCTTTCGATGCGCCGGGCGATAAGCTCAACGATACGGGGTGCGTTGCCCAACGCGGCCGCCCGGTTCGCCGCCCGGCAGATCGCCGTTGCGGAGGTATATTGTTCGAGGCAGCCGCGGCCGCCGCAGCCGCACGGAAAGCCATCCTCGACCAGCGGAATATGGCCTCCCTCCCCGCCCATGCCGTTCATGCCGTGCCAGATTTTTCCTTCCAGAATGATGCCCGCGCCCACGCCTGTGCCCAGGGTCAGCATGCACATGGAATCGCCGGGCATCTCCTTGCCCGCGCCGCTCTTCCATTCGGCCAACGCAGCCGCGTTGGCGTCGCACTCCACAATCACTGAGGTCTGAAGATTCGACTCCATTGCATCCTTCAGGAGGAAGCCATCGAAGCCGGGCAGGTTGGGGGGACGGTGAAATCTACCCGAGGGCAGTTCGAGCGGGCCGGGAGCTCCAATACCGACGCCAATCAGCTCCTGATTGGCCCCGCACCGCTGGAGCACCCGGCGGATAGCGTCGCACATGTCGCCCACCACGGCTTCGGGGCCGTCGCCCACGCGGGTTGGTAAATTGATGTAATCCAGGCGCTTCCACTCAGAGTCGAAGGCGGCGATCCGTAGATTCGTGCCCCCCAGGTCGACGCCGACGGTCAGACCGCTCTTTTTGTCTCTCGGCCGCACCAGTCCTTGATGGGGTTCCGCCGGGTCTGTTGACAAAGGCCGGTTGAGCGGGCTTTCCGGTGGTGCAATCTCTTGTCTGGTCAAGCCTTGCCGCCCTTCAGTGACCGGCGCTACAACCCGATCTTCTCGCGATACTCTCCACACCACGTTAACAAGCCGCAGCAGCGCAGGCTAGAGCGGAGAAGACCGCGCCTGCAAAACACCAAGCCCGCCGCCCGCCGATCATCTTAGGACAATCTGTCGGGCGCGGCGTGTTACCATCGATCCGGGTCGGGCGGTTAGCTCAGTTGGTTAGAGCGCCTGCCTTACAAGCAGGATGTCGGGGGTTCGAGTCCCTCACTGCCCACCAATCGATCCAACACCTAAAGCATTATCAGAGTTACTGTGATGTGGTCATGGCAGCTATGTGCAGCCTTTGTTTACACCAACTCTGATAATGGTCTAGCCGCTTTGCGCAACCAACAGCAAACCCCCTGCTGCGAAAACAGTGCAGGTCGCGACCGCTCAATGAAATGCCGGGCCAGGTAAAACCTGTAAACCTTTGCGAGGAGAGTGCGAAATGAGGAAACTTATTTGGCTGGTTCTGTTATTGGCGGTCGCGGGCAGATCGTCGAGAACATGGGCGCAGAGCGGTATCACCGCGCAGAATGGCCGCCAGGTGACCTGTGCTTCTGATGACATGAAGCGACATCTGTGCCAGGTCGATACCAGTCGTGGTGTACGGATGACCAACCAACGAAGCGGCTCGCCTTGCATCCAGGGGCAAACCTGGGGCTATGACCGCAAAGGTATTTGGGTTGACCGTGGCTGCCGCGCCGACTTCTATTTGGGCAATGGCGGTCCCGGTTACAGACCGCCCCCACCTCCGCCCCCGCGTCCGCCTCAGGGCGTAATCGTGACCTGCTCATCGAATAATGGAAAGCGAAATTATTGCCAGGCAAACACCAGCCGCGGTGTACGGCTGACTAACCAGCGCAGCGGCTCACCTTGCATCCAGGGGCAGACTTGGGGCTATGACAGTCGAAATATTTGGGTTGACCGCGGATGCAGAGCGGACTTCCTCACCATGCAGCGCTAACGATCGGGATGTGGAAGGAACGGAGGTTGACCATGGTCGGCCTCCGTTCCTGCTTGTGGAAAGGAAGCGTCTAGCCTTTACTCCCGAATATCTTGCTCGCCAGGCCGGCCAGTCCTCCAGCTTCGGCGGTCTGACCGCTGGCACCAGAGAAGTGGGAGACAACGAGCGGAAGAACTACGGCAATGATTCCGCTCGCGACCGCCGGAGAGATCCCCGCGCGCTGCGCAATGCTTTCTATCGTCGAGGAGCCGAGGCCCTGTTGCACCTGTTCGGGGCTGACGCCTTTGTTCTCTCCTGGAGTGACCCAGGACTGAACCTGGTCGGCGAGGCCGTTTTGCTTCAATTGACTAAGAATGCCGTCCATCCCACCTGGATGCTCCTGCATCACCTGGCTTAGTGCGTCGGCTACACCGTGGTGTTCGGGGGAAGCTCCGCCCGCGATCGAGGTCAAGGCGTCGAGTAAGCCCATAGTTGCTCCTTTGTGTGTTTTCGGTTTGAGATGTGCTTGCGGCGGTGGGATTCAGACGTCGCCAGACCCCCCCGGATTTCCTGTTGAGCCCGGTGGGTTGTACGAACTTCATGCGGCTTTCCTTAATGAAAGCCGCACACGCGGTCACGGATAAAGCCACGCACAGGAAATCCGGGACTTGCGGATAGACTACGCCGTTTGCGTCAAGTTTTGCGAATTAAACCGAAGTCAGCGAGCTTCTAGAGCGCAGATTCACTGCTTTTTCACGCGCAGGTTTTGATCCGCTCAAAGGTCCGGAACCACAGTTAGGATAAGCCTATGCCTCGCCGCATCTCCGTTATGCTCTGCCTATTCGCTGCCCTCGGTCTCACCGGCTGCCAGACAACCTACTACAAAGCCATGCGTACGCTGGGAAAGGAGAAGCGCGACATCCTGGTCTCACGCATCAAGGACGCGAAGAAGGACCAGCAGCAGACAAGCGATCAGATCAAAACGACCATGCAGTCGTTCCAGGAACTCACAGGATTCAAAGGTGGCTCGCTTGAGAAATCGTACAACCGGCTCAACTCAGAGTACGAGAAGGCAAACGGACAAGCGAATAAGCTGCATGACCGCATCCAGTCGATCGACCAGGTGAGTCAGGATCTGTTCAAAGAGTGGCAGGGCGAGATCAATGAGATGGACAACCGCAAATTGAAAACCCAATCTGCGGGCATGCTGCGCGATGCGCGCATCCGGCAGGCGTCTTATCTAAGATCGATGCACAAGATGGAGGATCAGATGACGCCGGTGTTGCACGCGTTCCGCGATCAGGTGCTCTTTCTGAAACACAACCTGAACGCGCGGGCGATAGGATCGCTTAAGAATACGAGCGCCAGCATCCAGGACGACGTGACGGTGTTGCTGGCCAGCATGGACGGCTCAATGCAAGAGGCTGACAAGCTGATTGCCAGCCTGGACACGGACAACGGTGGCAATACCAACAAATAATGCGCGCAGGCAAAACTCTTTACGTTCGGCTCGGCGGGCTCGTACTAAACTCGTAACACTTTATGCGTTGGACACCGGGTGGTCTTAGCAGCGACGTTGAGGACAGGCGAGGCCAGTCGGGCGGCGGCCTCGGCGGCGGTGGCCTTGGAATCGTGGGATTCATCATCCTGCTGGTCATTAGCCTGATTACCGGCCGCAATTATCTTGGCGCATACTTCGCCGGCGGTGGCGGTACGCACATGAGCCAGGGCGCGCCACCGCGGGCGGCGTCGCCTGGGGAAGACAAATCCGCGCAGCTGGCTTCCTTTGTGCTGGGCGATACGCAGGACACCTGGACGAAGATTCTCGCCCGGGAGAATATCCGCTATCCCAGGGCGCGCCTGGTCCTCTTCCGCGACCACACGCAGTCGGGATGCGGTGCGGCGCGAGCGGCGACCGGCCCGTTCTACTGCCCGGCAGACCAGAAAGTGTATCTCGATCTCGGATTCTGGGATCAACTGCGCCGGTACGGTGCGTCTGGAGAGTTTGCCCAGGCATACGTAGTAGCGCATGAGATCGGGCATCACGTGCAAAACGTGCTCGGCATTGAGCGCAAGGTGCGTGGAATTCAGCAGCAGAATCCGCAGGCAGGCAATCGGCTATCCGTAGCCATGGAGCTGCAGGCGGACTGCTTTGCCGGAGTGTGGGCCAACTCGTCGGCTGACCGCCAGATCATCGACCAGGCAGACGTGAAGACGGGCTTGCAGGCCGCCGCCGCCGTCGGCGATGACCGGCTGCAAAAGATGTCACAGGGATACGTGACCCCGGACTCGTTTACGCATGGCTCCTCACAGCAGCGGATGGCCTGGTTCAACCGCGGGCTGCAAAGCGGCCAGGTAAGTGCATGTAATACTTTCGCCGCCGGCGGGTAACTCGATAATTCGATGGAGCTTCACCGCATCTCTCCGGGCTGAGTCAGGCAGCTAACGCCGGGTGCCCCATCCCCCCGATTTCCTGTAAGGCTTGGTAGGGTCAACGAACCTCATGCGGCTTTCCTTATAGAAAGCCGCACACGCTGCCATGGCTGGGGTCGCGCAGTAGGAAATCCGGGGTCCTTCGCGCTTTTTGCGAAGGGTGGGATTCCACGAATCTCGATACCGACGGTCGCGGATCCCACCCTTTGCAAAAAAACGCAAAGGATGGGGCACCCGCTTATTCGTGGCGCTTCCTGCCGTGACAAACACCAACCGCGGCTTAATCGAGAACGTGTTTCTTTTCAGAAAGCCGCGCCGCTCAGTAGGAAATCCGGGGTACACTCCGGTCGGGATGACAAAATTGTTATGCGAATTAACAACTCACCACAACTAGTGACTCAGCAACCCGCCCAGCGCATTGCCCAGTGGATTGGTCTGTTTTCCGTTCTGCTTGCCGCTCGTCTTTCCATTCAGGGCGCCCGCTCCTATCCCTTTCGTAAGCCCCCCTAGATTCGGCGCAAAGGTCGGATTGCTCGTCGTTCCCCCGATGGCGACTGGTATTCCGTTTTTCAACGCGACGCCCGCCAGCCCTCCGAGAGATCCCAAGCCTCCCGCCGCACCACCTCCGGGGATCATGCCCGCCAAGCCGCCTAGTAGCGCAGCATTTCCTCCGCCGGAGGCTGGCGCTGCGGTGTTGTTGCCCGGCGACCCCGCAACCAACCCCGTAAGTTTCAACACCATGTTATAGTTCAGCGCTCCCGCCGCGCTTACATTGCCCGCCCCCGTTGCCGTTCCTACCCCAGCGACATCCAGCGCAATATTGTCGGTCTGGATCGCGCCGCCCGCCTCGCGAATATTCATGCTTAGCGAGCGAATGTTGGTTCCCGACCCGGTTGCGCTGCCCATCTTGCCACCCGTTAACTGCGATAGCGTTTGCAACTTCGAGCCCAAGTCGAAGCCTGCCAGTTGAGTATTGTTCAGCCGAACCGGTCCGCTGATCACAGGATTTGCCGACGACCCCGACACCGTCAGCGCAGTCGTCAAGGTTCCGCCCTTGAGCGTCGACCCCTGTGGTAGCCGTACACCGAGAGCCGGCAGAAACGCCACCAGCTCATCGATCGGCACACCATCACCGTTCACCTTTAAATTGATCGCCGTAGTCGGTCCGCTGGTCTGATACGTGCCGTCCATGTTGATGGTTGCGCGCCCCACCGTGAATGTTGCATGTTGAACCTGCCCGGTCATCGCCTGTTCATTCTGGGTGACCGCAAACTGAAGCTGTACCGGCTTTGCGGAAGGCTGTCCGTTCTTCGCCAGCTTGATTCCGGCAATCTGCGTCGAGCCCGTCGCATTCAGGGTCTGCCCGTTCGACTGCACCTGCGCCTGCAGATCCGCCATTCCACCGATGCCGGCATCCGGTGGCAGCACGCCTGCTGTGGCAAGATCCACATGCTTCAGCGTCACCTGCGCATCCACGGGCGTCGCCGCATTGTTTTGCTGGTTGAACGGCCCTACCTTTCCATTGGCGCTCAGGCTGCCTCCGCCGGGGAGCTGCGCGCTCACGCTGAACGGCGACGACGTCTTCGGCGTAACGTTCGTAATTTGCGCATTCAGCTGCTGATACACCGCCGTTCCCGTCTGCCCCGCGGTCGCGAGGGTCACGGACGCGTTCTTGATCTGTGCGTCATCCACCGACAGGTTTTCCAGCATCGTGGTCCCTTCGGGATTGGCGCCAGCGGGCTTTGGCGGCGAGGGAGCATTGCTGCGCACCAGGGTTACATGCGGGGTATCCACCAGCAGTTTCGTCACATGCATCTGCTGTCCATTCCAGCTCGCGTCCAGAATCATGCTCTCGACCAAGCCCGTAATTCCTGCGGACGCATCCACAAATCCAGCCGCCAGCGGGTCAATATGCTTTATCTCCAGATGCCCGGCGAACGGAGTCGCCGATGCATCCTGCTGGTTCAGCGGGCCCGCCGTGCCGGTCAGGCTGACTTTCCCATCCCCCGGGAGACTGGCCGAAACGGTAAATGGAAACGAATTCTTGAAGCCGAAATCTTTTACATCCAGATTTACCTGGTCGTAGGTCCGAGCGGGAGCGCTCGCTACCCCGCCGGCCCCCGGCTGACTTCCCACCGTGAACCGGCCATTCTCAACAATCACGTGCCCGACCGTAAGGTCGGGAAAAGTCTGCTTTGCCTCCTCATCCTGCGCCGCCGGCTTGGCCGCCGCCGCCCCGATGGTCGAGTAGTTCCACGTACCGTTCGCCGCGCGCAGCAACTGCACCTTCGGCGAGATCAGCGAAAATCCCCGTATATGCACCTGCTTGCTTAGCAATAGTGGAAGTAGCTCGACCCCGATCTTCACGCTGTCTGCCTGAATAAACGGCTGCGTGCTGAACGCCGGATCATCGGCCACGGTGGCATTCTCGGCGACCAGGCCTCCCGACCAGACGGAGAGGCTCAGCTTGCCGATCGTCACCTTACGGCCAAGCGATTTTGTCAATGTGGATTCAATCCGCGTGCGAAAGCTGTCCGCGTTCAGAAACAACGGCAGGCAAATCGCCACGATAACGACCAGCGCCAGCACGGCGCCAATCGCGATGAGAACGAAGCGCGCAGATCTACCCATGTCATGACCTCAATTCTCTTTGCCATCTATGATGCCTCGAGCGAAACTGCCGTTGTGCTCCGCACATGCAGAAAGCACAAAATCGCCAGAGCTTTCGCAAGCTACTTCCAAGGTTGCTGCATTTCGCCGCTTCCTGAACGCAAACGCCACTTCGGCCATGAGCGCGCAGCTCCTGGCAGCCAAGATGGTCGGACGATGGCCAAGTGGCGCGCCACTCATGTTGGCCCCGGAGCAGGACGCTCCGGAACTCGGCTCGGACTTGCAGCAGATGAATAACTTCACCTATGCGCAAGACCCAAAAGGACTGCGGTGTCCCATCGGGGCCCACATCCGCAGGATGAATCCACGGGACACTGCGCTGGAGGTCATGACCAATGTGAAGATTCACCGCATCATCCGCCATGGAACCAGCTACGGCCCACCCCTCCCCGAAAACGTCCTGGAGGTGGATGGCAAAGAACGCGGCATCTTCTTTATCTTTCTCAGTGCGAAGGCTCCGGAGACATTCGAGTTTCTGAAGAAGGAGTGGATCAACACCGGGAACTTCCTCGGGCTCGGACCAGAGGAAGATCCGATCGCTGGAGCACAGACTGGGACGGGCATGTTTACCATTCCAATGAAACCCATTCGGGGGCGCCTTCGGGGTCTGGAGCGATTCACGGTCACGCGCGGAGGGGAGTACGGCTTTGTGCCGAGCCTGTCTGCGCTGCGTTGGCTGGCAAGCTCTCCCGCTGAGCGAGCAACGGCCGCCTCGGCCACCGGCTCCTAGATAGCAGCGCTTCGCTGCGGTCTCGAAGATTTTCCAGGAGAAACCTGATGGGTGACTTGAACTATCTGCGGTATGGCAACTCGATCGAACTTACACCGCCGGATGAGGCCCAACTAACCGAGCTGATCGTTGCCTCCATGGGTCGCGTGAACCGGAAGATCTTCGACCAGCACCGTCACGCCGTACGCGACGCGCATGCCAAGAGCCACGGTATCCTCAGGGCGAGCTCGAAGTTTATCCGGATATGCCGCAGCATCTCCGCCAGGGAATCTTCGCGACGCCAAAGCGGTATCCAGTCATCGTCCGCCTTTCGACAGCTCCCGGCGATTTGCAGAGCGACCGTATGCCAGCCCTATACGGCATGGCGATCAAGGTGCTTGGAGTCATTGGGAACAAACTCCTCTCTGGAGATGAGGGCCATAACCAGGATTTTCTGCTTGTCAATCATCCAGTTATGCCTTTTGGCAACGTGGTTTCCTATTGGGCCTTTCAGCAGAGGATGGAGAAGCTTGCCGAAAGCTCTTCGGATGTTCAGCCTGCCACCACGGAGAAGCCGAGCGAACCAGCCGGCATGGTCGATGCATTGGAATCCCTACCAGCGTCTCTTCGCGCGGTAGCGGCCGTACCCTATTCCCACATCCTCGGCGCGACCTTTCACTCGATGGCGGCACTCCGCTTCGGGTCCTATGTGGCGAAGCTCAGCGTTGCGCCGCTCTCCAACTCAGTCCGATCCCTTACCGGCAGCCCCGTCCCGGATGGGGACTCTGCGCTGCGCGATCTGGTCGTCGATTTCTTTCGCAAGGATTCAGCGGAATATGAACTGCGTGCGCAGTTGCTGACTGACTTGCGCGAAATGCCAATAGAAGACGCTTCCGTTCAATGGCCCGAGGATCTTTCTCCTCATCAGCCCATCGCTAAGCTCACCTTCCCGGCCCAGGATCCTTACAGTCCCGCACGACGCGTCTACGCCGACGATGTGCTTAGTTTCAATCCTTGGCACTGTATTGAAGAACACCGCCCATTGGGCTCCATCATGCGAATTCGGATCAAGGCATATGAGATGTCAAGCAGTTTTCGTCACCAGATGAATGTCCAGCCACGTGTGGAACCAAAGGACATTAACGAACTGCCGCTATGATCCGCGCATCACGCTCTAAGGCCTGGCGATGCTGGCCAGAATTCGTCAGCTGTTCTTTTATAACGGGCTTCAGCCCGTGAAGGGTACGGGCTTCAGCCCGTACGTAGACCGAACAGAATCATTGGGCCTTTAGGCCCTGAGGGGATGCTTTTCAGCACATCTCGGCTCAAAGCGGGGTGCCCCATCCTTCGCGCTTTTTGCGAAGGGTGGGATACCACGAATCTCGATACCGACCGTCGCGTATCCCACCCTTTGCAAAGAACGCAAAGGATGGGGCA
>Ga0182018_10004208_pt1 | contig 12287 bp, 7 predicted proteins | sample 812P2MmetaG_FD_120490 | JGI IMG/M metagenome (GOLD analysis project Ga0182018, IMG submission 120490) | Permafrost microbial communities from Stordalen Mire, Sweden - 812P2M metaG | ecosystem: Environmental > Terrestrial > Soil > Wetlands > Permafrost | place: Sweden: Stordalen | collected...
ACGAATTTCGCGAACCGTGTGTGCATGCGGTAGCCCGAGCCGTCCGGCGCGAGTTCGAGCGCCGTGACAGGTTCACCGAAATTGGCGGCCCAGGCGTCGAAATGCTCAACGCCCGCGGCCTTCAGCGTCTCCGGCGCAAGATAGCGTTGCAGTGTGTACATCTCAGCCATGGTGTTTGAGATGGGCGTGCCGGTGGCAAACAGGATGCCGCCATTGCGTTCGGCCAGATAACGGGTCTTCATGTACATATCGAGCGCCCGGTTGCTTTCGGTATTGGGCAGCCCGGCGATGCGCGTCATCTTCGACGTGAAGCCGAGATTTTTGTAAAGATCCGATTCATCGACGAAGATACGGTCGATACCCATTTGCTCGAAACTGATGGCGTCGTCCTTGTTCTCGCGGTCGGCGCGCTCTTTCAGCTTCGTGGTGAGGCGCTTCTTGGCCTTTTCCAGTTCCTTGACGATGCGGCGGTTGTCGCCTTTCTCGGCCCTGGCTTCATAAATCGCCTCTTCGAGCTGCTCAATCTGCTTGCCGACGAAGCGTCCGAAGGTCTCGTCGGAGACGGGAAGCTTTTCAAACGAGCTGTGCGACACAATCACCGCGTCATAAGTGCCGGTGGCGATGCGCGACATGGCCTTCTGCCGGTTGCCTGCGGCAAAAGCTTCCTTGCCGGCAACGAAGAGTTGCGCATGAGGGTAGAGCGCAAGAAAGGCCGCGCCCCATTGCTCGACGAGGTGATTGGGAACGACGATCATGGGCTTTGCGGCAAGCCCGAGGCGTTTCATTTCCATCGCGGATGCTGCCATCACGGCCGTCTTGCCGGCGCCGACACAGTGCGCGAGAAGCGTGTTATTGCTCTGAAGCGCCCGCCATACCGCGTCCTTCTGGTGTTTATCGAGATCGTTGCGCCTCAGAAGCTCGCGGTTCATGCCCGGAAACGTCAGATGCGATCCGTCGTAAGTGCGCAGGCGGATATTGTTGAACGTGTCGTTGTACAGCCGGGATAGACGCTGGGCGCGTTCCTCGTCCTGCCATATCCATTCGCTGAACCGGTCCCTGATCTTTTGCTGAGCCTCGCGCGCGGCGATCGTTTCCTGCTGGTTCACCACGCGTGTGTCTTTGTCGATCTGGTCATAAATGGTGGGCGTGCGTCCGTTAAGCGCGTCGTCAATCAGGTCGGACGCAAGAGCCCGCGGCGTGCCCCAGGCCGTGGTGTTGCTGACGTTGGATTTCGCATAGCTGTCGAGGGTGAGCGCCCAGGTCGCTATGGCGCCGGAATGGCTGACGGTGATGGTGCGTTCGGGAGTGTCGAGCAGTTCCGAAACAAATCTCTTCACGTCGCCGGGTGGAATCCAGGAGGAGCCGAGGCGTGCGCTGATGTCGCCGGGCAGGAGATCGGCGGGCTGAACCTCCTTCAACGCTTCGACGTTGCGGCGGTAGGACGGATCGAGGGTGGCGGCGGCTTCGGCGGTCTTGAGTTTCGCGCGCACATCGCCGCTCAGGTAGCGGTCGGCGGTCTCCCATTCGGCAACGGGGTTGCGGTAGACCAGGCTGTCCAGCTCGCGCTGCAGGTGCCGCGGGCTATGACCCGTGAGCTTCTCCATCAACGGCCAGTGAATCCTGCCGGTTTCATTCAGCGAAATGGCGAGTGCCTCGGCGGCGGTTTCGACATGCTCGGCAGGCTTGTGCTTCTCCAGGGTTCGCCGGGCGAAGATGGCGGTTTTCTGCGCGTGCCTCGTATCGGCATCGTAGATTTCAAGGGACAGGAGGAGCGGCTGGTCGGGGTCTGACGAAAAGGCCCGGATATTGTCGCGGGAAGATATGGCGCCATGCCGCGCGACAAACGAATCGTAAATGTTGTTAAGGAGTTTTCGGGCCTCGATGATGCTTTCTTCCGGTGCATCTTCTAGCTGCGTCCTGAACACCAGCCGCACGGCGTCACGTACGGCCATCATCCCCTTGATGCGCGCTTCGGCCGATACCGAAAGGCTTGCAGGCTCGAAGCTGTTGCCGTTGCGGATGACGAGTGCGCCATCGCGCACGGCATAAGCGCCGTCCTTGATGCCGGTGAACGCATCGGCGTCGAGCAGGGTAGGGGGCGGTCCGCGTGCCTCGTCCCTTGGAACGTAAGCGCCCTTCGGCAAAGCGTTCACCGCATTGTTCAGAAGCTCCGCCGTGAGCTGGCCTTCGAGCGTCGGTTCCGCGCCGCGGTACATGGTTCCTTCGAGTTTCATTTTCCCGAGCATCATCTCGGGGTGGCGGGCGTAGTATTCGTTGACCGCAATCGGCCCGTCGGGGCTGTCGATCATCTCAAGCTTGCGAAAGGCATGGCCCGCGGGCGCCGCTCCGGGCGCATGTTTGCGAAGAAAGAGGATGTCGGTGGTGACTTCTGTTCCCGCATTTTCTTTAAACGCGGTGTTTGGCAGCCGTATCGCGCCGAGGAGGTCGGCCTGTTCGGCCAGATGGCGGCGGATGGTATCGGCCTGCTTGTCCATGGTGTAGCGGCTCGTGATGAGCGCCATCACGCCGCCGGGCCGCAGCTTCTCAAGCGACTTGGCGAAGAAGTAATCGTGAATGGCGCGCGTAAGCTGGGGCTTCATGGACGGGTCGTGTACAGCATAGTCGCCAAACGGCACGTTCCCGACCACGGCATCGAAGTAGTTATCCGGGAGAGGCGTCTCCTCGAAGCCTTTCGCGAATATCGTGGAATCGGGATAGAGCTTTTGGGCGATACGGGCCGTGATGGAATCCAACTCCACCCCCGTCCTCTGGCCGCCCCGCATGGACTCCGGCATGAGGCCAAAGAAGTGGCCCGCGCCCATGGCGGGCTCCAGTATCTGCGCGCCCTTACCCAATCCGAGACGCTGCAATCCGCTCCAGATGGCCTCAATGACCTGCGGCGACGTGAAATGCGCGTTCGGCGTCGAGGCCCGCGCCGATTCAAACTCTGTCCCGGAGAGCAGTTCTTTCACTGCCCCCGCCGTGCTTCTCCATTCACTCGGCGGGATGTACCCGAACACGTTGGGCATTGCACCCCAGCCCACATAACGGACGAGCACGCCCTTTTCATCGTCGGTGGCATCGCGGTTTTCGGCTTCAAGTGTCTTCAGAAGGCGGATGGCCGCGATATTGTCGCGGGCCTTCTCCTGAGGGCTGCCCTGTCCGATCCGGTTCGCGCTGGTTACGCGGAAGTCGCGGGAGGGTTTTTCCTCCGGCTCGATGTCGAAGACTCTTTCGGCGGAGTGATCTCGCCTAGCACCGGTTCCATTGCCCGGTGATATTCCGCTTTGCCCGCCGGTCTCAGGTGGTCCCGGACGCTGGGAAACCGTTGCTGCGTCTCCGCCAGGGCTCGCCGGAGCCGGTTTTGCCACTGGAGTCCTGACGGCGTCTTCGGGTGGTAGGGGCACCCATTCGAGAAAATGCATTTGCTCGGGCGGTCGCGGCCGGCCTTGAGAAGACCCGGAAGTTCGTGCCGAGGCATTCGAAACCGGCGCGGGCGTCTCTGGAACCGCTTCCGAGAACAGATCAAGCTGATTCGTGTAGTCCGGGATGACCCGCTTTGTAATCCACCTCTTCGCATTCCGAAACGAAAGGTCCATGAGATATCGCCCGCCTTGGTTGCGCGTGAGGTGTAATTTAAATAAATCCGCCAGGTTTTCAAGTGAATCGGTTTTGTTCTTCGGCATACCCTGCCGATCCTCCGGCATCGTACGTCCTCCGGTGATTTCGGGTCGCGGCAAAGAGGCGACGTGAAGCGGCGGATTTGCCGGTCCACGGCGGGTAGTCGCATGATTGACGCCGGGCGAGTTGGCAGGGTAGCGTAGGGGCAGCAGGAAGAAAGACGGGTTTGGAAATCAGGAGGCCTCGTGACGATTGACCTAAAACCGGAACAGCAGCGCGTCATCGACTTGGCCGTGAGGTCCGGCGCGTATCAGAACCCAAGCGAAGTCCTCGACCAGGCGTTCGAAATCATTCGCGAACAACTTGATCTCGAAGACTGGATGCTCGAACAACGCGAGGCGATAGCCGCCCATATCGGGAATGGCTTTGCTCAAGCCGAGCGCGGTGACTTGATCGATGGGGATGCCGCCGTTGAGATGTTGCGGCAACGGCGCGCCGAGCGGCTGAAGCCGCAGGAATGAATGCGCCGTTCCAGTTCACTCCGCAGGCGACGGAAGACCTTGATGCTATCTGGTGGTTTATCGCGGATGGCAACCGGGACGCCGCTGCACGGGTGGAAATGGAAATCCTCGGCACCTGTCGCCGACTGGCGAAACATCCCCTAATGGGAACGATGCGGCGGGACATAACGCTGCTGCCGGTGCGCTTCTGGACCGTCGCAAAATTCCCCAATTATGTGATCGTCTATCGTCCTGAAACGGTCCCGCTGCAAATCGTTGCGATCCTGCATGGCAAGCGGGATATAAACGAGATTCTTGTGGAGCGACCTCTATGAATCGTCACGCTCTGGCGCTCGTAGCTTCTCCGGCTCCGTTAAACGCCAGGAGGCCATTCAGGTGAGAGGTCCGTTTTCTGCCCGGCCTTGTTCGCCTGCTGCCATTGCTCGATACGCGTGCGCGCCTCCCTGGCGGCATTCTCCATGTGCTTCAGATCCGCAGCGCCGTAGCTGTGGCTGGTCTGCCATTGCTCTTGCTTGTTCCTGTAGCGCAGCTCAAAAGAGGCCGTGCGAAAAGCGCCCCTTGGACCGTCATTCTCCCAGATGCTCACATGGACGGGGCCTTCATGGAATTTATCGGCAGGCTTCCGGCCTGGATTGGCTGAGGGGTGGTCGTTCTGTTCCGCTGCCGCGGCGCTGGATTTTGCCATACTTGCCTCCATTTGTATTGAGGGTTGCTGATGAGCGGCAGTATAAGGGTCTAATTTAGCTTTTCAAGCGAGATTCTTGGCCATGGGGATACGCGCGAAAATCGGGGATGAGTGCGACGCAGCTATCGGAAGGGATCATGCGGCGCGGTCTTCGTCATCGGTCTCGGCGATTTCGGCGATATAGATGTCCGGGTGAATCCCATTCGGGTCCGGCGCAACAATGAACTGCCCGTCGTTACGCCAAGGGCCGGGTGTGTGTGTGTTTCTGTCGTCATGGTTTCCGCCTTTCTTGTTTCTGCAGGGTTATGCCTGCGCATAACCCCTGCCCTTGCCGAGAGCGGGCGGTAGCAAGGGCAGGCGGAAAACGAGAAAGATCGTCTGCCGTTTTCGGGCAGGGGACCAAAAACGCAACGATCTGTGCGCTGTTTTCTGCTTGCGCGCGAGGGGGAGACCCCCTGAGGGCAATTGGAAAAGAAACAACGGCAACGCCGCGCCGTATTCAGCGAGAGGGATCGTTACCGGATGGCCGGGACGTCAGGCCCGGTGCGCAACGCGCATAGAGCGCGGTCCGCAATTAGGCGGATTCGCCAGGACCTTTCACAGCGTCAGAGACCGTTTGACCCAAACCCGTGAAATCACTATACTTATGGCTGGAAGACTCGCCGCGCCCGGTTCCCGAGAGGTTGGCCATGAGCATCATTATTAACATCAAGCCCGAGGTTGAGACGGAATTAACGCGCCAGGCTGTCGCGCATGGCGTCGATCTCGATGCCTATGCCGCGACCCTGCTCGAAGACGCCGCCCATATGGGAACCGCATCAAAGAAGCTGAGCTCGGACCAGCTAGATGGGACGCTTCAGGAGCTTGCGCAGTTCTCGCACAAGATCCCAATTCTGCCCGATGAGGCATTCTCCCGCGAAAGTCTGTATCAGGATCATGATTGATGCCCGAGGGCGAGGCCTGTCTTCTTGACAGCAATATCCTGCTGCGAATCAGTAAGAGCGATGACCCCCAGCATGCCGTGATCGGCCGGGCGCTCCATGCGCTGGTCGGGGAGGGGGTTCGGCTGTGCTACACCTCGCAAAGCCTCGGCGAGTTCTGGAACGCCTCAACCCGCCCGCTTGACAAAAACGGCTTCGGCCTGAGCGTGGCCGAAACGGATCGCCTGGCCCGCGTGATCGAGCGGGATTTCGAGTTTCTGCCGGACAGCCGCGATGTTCATGACCGCTGGCGCGCCCTACTGGTCGCGCATAGCATCCAGGGCGTGCAGGTTCATGACGCAAGGCTGGCGGCGAGCATGTATGTCCATGGTGTCGGCCAGTTGCTGACCATCAATGTCCGAGACTTCCGGCGCTTCGGCGGTCTCCGCATCCTCCATCCCTCCGAATTGTCCGGCGCACCCTAAACACGCACTGTGTCCAAGCGGAAGCCGGACCCTGTTCAAGGTTATGATAGAAGGTCACCTGCAACCGGAAAGCGAAGCGTCCGTCCCTGCGGAGCAGGCGACCGGCGAAGGCTGTTGCCGGATGGCGGTTTTTTCTTTAGAAGCAGGCTTTTCCAAGTAGTGTGTTGAAACATGATCTCGCCGATACATCCGAGTCTTCAAGGTATTGCGGCTGAACGATTTTTCGCTCTGGGCCAGGAGCTCATGCGGCGGCAGCGCTCCAACCAGTTCGATCGCCTCACCGAGTTGAGTGAGCGGGAGGCGTCTTGGGCCGATCATCAGATCGGATTGAACGGTGATCGCGAGAAATACAAAGCCTGTGCGCGCATTCTCGTTGATCTCGCGAAGGCGCGGTGGACGGTGGCCGAAGACCGTTTCGGTATCGAGCTGCAATCGCCCGAGGGCAGCCCCAGCCAGTACTTGTCGCAGCAGGAAATTGAGCAGGGCAAGCGAAGGGTCCGCGCAGAATTGCAGCCGCTGCTGGATCAGCAGTTTGGCAGTGTGTCTGTGCGGAAGTTCATCGCCCAATTGGAGCAGCCGTCGAGGACTTCCAAAACGAAATCAATTGGTCTGCTGGTCGCGGACGGTCGCGAAGTTGGAGCGCGGCTGGAAACGGCACGCCTCGCCCGGAACAGTTCCAAGCGGGTCGAAGCCTTGCAGGATGCCGTGAAGCCCTACCTCCAGCTTGTGGTTCCCGGTGAACGCGATACCTTCACCAATCTGCTTCTTGGCGATGTCTGGCGTTACTTCCGTTACAGTTGGTGCATTCCGCAATTGCCGATACCGGGCAGGCAACTGCTTTATCTGATCCGCGATGCAGCGCATCCCTATCACGCCGTCATGGGGATTGCCTCCCTGAACAATTGCGCGATGCAAAACAAGGTTCGAGACGAACGGATCGGGTGGACCGGGGAGGCATTCGTCACGCGAGCGCAGAGCGTCGCTCTCGCCGGCGGGCCGTCCGCTGCCAAAGAGCTAAAGGAAATGCTGGTTTACCTGAACGCTCAACTGGATATCGCGATCTCCCACATCGAGACAAAGGGACTCTGTACAGAGAGCGATTTGGAGCAACCAACCCTGCAGTTGATCGACAGCTTGCGCCGGAGAAGCGGGCAATTTGCCGAGATCCGTCGCGATGCCCTGGAGGTGATAAGCAGATCTCGGGACGTCCCGGACCTGGTTCAGGATTACGAGAGTAATCGCGCGGATGCCCCGCCCGTGTCGGATGAAGTCCTTGCTCTTGAAGACAAGCCGCTGACAGATCGGGCAATGACCCATGCGCGCCGTATGTTGGTTGCGAAAAAAAGAGCGGCAGAGCTGGCACGTTTACTCGACGCGAAATTGACGCTTCTGGGAAACGCCGCCGCCTTTGTTGATCCAAAGTCCCTGGCCCTTTGCGTGGAGAAGGAAGCGATGATGACGGCTGTCCATACCGCGCTTCTTTCAATCAAGAGCGAGCGCATAGGCACGAACATGCTCGAATTGACGACCTGTGGTGCAGTGCCTCCGTACAACCCGATCTTGGCGGGCAAGCTCGTCGCCTTGCTGATGCTCAGCCCGCAAGTCGGTGCCGACTATCAACGTCGTTATGGCAAAGAGGCATCGATCATAAGTTCGCAATTGAAAAACGAGCGCCGCCAGAAAGACAGCACGCTGGTCTATTTGGGGACGACGAGCCTGTTCTCTGAAGGAAGCAGTCAGTACGAGCGACTGAAGCTGCCCGCCGGAACGATCGCGCCGGACCAGCCGGAGCTTCGGTACGAGTCGCTGGGCAATACGACGGGATACGGAACGGTACAGTTCTCGCCCGAGACGGTACGGTCTGTCGAGGGCGTGCTGGAGGGCGAGTACGGTTATCAGGAAGTCAACAGTGTTTTCGGGGAAGGATTCAGCCCGCGTTTGCGAAAACTGCGCGCGGGATTGCAGATGCTCGGCTTTGAGGCTGAACATTTGCTCATCCACCACCAGCAGCGACGCGTTTATGGCGTGAAGCTTTTTCCGGCTTCGTCCGATTTTCTGATGGGCAAGAAAACCAAGCTCCCGGATCACCTGCGTCGCCCGCAACGCTACCTCGACGCCACCCAACGGATCACGGACTACTGGAAGACGCGATGGCTTTCTATGCGACTGGATCACGGGCCGGCGCTTGAGACGCTTGTGTCCGTCACAGGTTGGAAACTGTCGGATCATCTTCCGGTAAGCACGGACAGCGAGGGAGGACAGTCATCGAAACCACCCGCGCCGCCGCGCCAGAAGCCGGTTAACGCCGAGGTGAACAAGGTCGTCGAGTTCTGGCGGTCACTGGCGTTCGGTGGGCCTGAGGTGTGCTCGGATGTGTTGGGTGAGGATGATCTGAATGTTCTCCATATCCCGCAGGACCTTGATCAATTCCTGATTGACAAGGTACGGAAGGGATACAGCATCATTTTGACGGGTAATGCCGGCGACGGGAAGACGCATGTTCTGCGACGGCTCGAACCGGAATTCCGGCGCTTGAACGCCGTGGTGCAATATGACGCCTCGGCGGCGATGGACCACACGAAAATCGCGCCGATCCTGAATGAATGGCGGAAAGCGCGAAGATCCAATCGAGCCTACTGTCTCGCTGCGAATGAATAACGCCAAAAGCAACGTGGAATTGAACTTCAGCGAGAGCTTTCGAAGGCTCTCCCAGGAGACGGTGCGGAAACGGTTGCTTGGCCTGTTTGATCGTTTGCGCGCCTTGGGCCATCGGGCCACGGTTCGCGAGCTCTGGATCGTTCTGACCAGGCTGCTGTTTGGGGGAAGGCCGTCCGGAGTGACGCCGGTGGCCGGTCGATTCGTTGACTGGTATTCCGAGCGACTTTTCGATTCGGATAATCGGCTGCTGCTGATCGAGAATCTCCGGCGCTGGGCCGACCCGGCTTCGGTTAGCCATCCGAGATGGGATTTGAAATTGGAGGATGCGGAAGGAACCCGCGGGGAAGACTGGCTGGTGGATCGTGCCGTCCCGCCGCTGGACCGGCGCCGGATGGGCCAGCGCGATGGCCGCGCCATGTTCGAGGCGATCAAACGGCGGTTCTATTTCGAGCATCGCGCGGGCGAGGAAGCTTTTGCCCTCGAAGGCGGTTTTGCCGCCGAGTTTCGGGATCTGTTACGAGAATCGGAAGGCCATCGATCCCAGGTGGGCGAGCAGATCGTTGAAGCGATCAATCGCTGTTATTGCCCGGCGACCTCGGTTGAACACCGCAGCAAGCTTTATCTGTGGGTAGGTCACCGGTACCATGAGCAACCGTCGAGCGCGTTCGTTGCCCAATCGTTTTTTCATACGACAGAGTTTGATATCTTGCTGCCGCGATTGCCTCAACGCCTGGAAGGGGCTTTCCAGTACCGGCCGGATCATTTCGTCCTGCAATTGCGCAAAGCGGGTGACCGGTATCGGCTGGTGATCGATTTCCCCTTATTCGAAACCCTGCGAAAGGTTCAGAAGGGACTACCCCGGCATTTGCTGCCGGAACGGGATCTCAATCGGCTCGATAGCTTCCTGACCCAACTCCATGCCGCCGAACCACAACGAACGGGTGAGTTCCTTGTGTACAACCAGGACACGCTCACGACATCGCGTATTCAGGTCTCTGAGGACCATTCGCAATATATCCGCGCGATGCAGGCCGTATGAAGAAAGAAGAAATCCATTCTCGGACTCTCGGCTACGAACCTAAACGGATGAAGCCCGTCCATCTCTTTACAACCTTTTTCCTGACAGTGACTGGTCGCGCGCAACGCAACGAGGTGCTCAACCAGACGGCGGTGGTGCGGCACAAACGCGGGCTTTCGGGCGGCTATTCTCTGGACAATCTTCACGAACGCCTCTCGGTCGAGGGCCGGATCGCTGACACGATGACGAAGAAGGAACTGGACCTGATTCGCCGACAGTTGCATGCGTTGTTGAACAACGACCAGGCTGTCAATGCGGCGTTCCGGCCGTTCAGCACGTTCGGAAACGACTATACCGGAACTTCCGAGTTGTTCTTGAGCCGGCACAACCGTGTCGATGGCTATGCCGGTGCGTTCATTTATCAGATCCTCGACGCGACGCGGGAGGGGAAGGAAGTCCTGAAGTTCGCGCGGGAGACGATCGCAGAACCGGACGATACCCTGACCCTGTTGGCGCGACCGGTACTCGGTACAAAAGGCTCCGAGGAAGCGATCGACCTTCTTGCTGAATACACCGCCAAATTCGGGGATTTGACGAGCGAGCGATTGCAGCTGCTTTCGCAGAAAATGCGGACGGAAACGAAGGCTCTTGTTGTGCTTTGCCGCAATCTGAAAGAGCGGGAGTCGAAGTATTCGAGATTGCGTCACCTCGTTCTTGGTTTGGGTACATGGCTGTTTCGATATCTGCTGAAAATGAGTGCTCCCGGCGACCAGAGGCCGACCTTGCTGCTGGATTTCTCCGACCGGGCGGATTCGCGACTGCGGGCTCAAAGTCGATGGTGTTACAACCGGCACTACAACAACGTGCTTGAACTCTATGATCGTTTGAATCGGGAGGGATCATACGAGAGCGACATTGAAGAGGAAGGTGTCTTTGCCAAGAAGAACGGGAAGAAGCCTTCGCGGGGAAGCGACTATGCGTTCCTGGCCGAACACTATCTGGAGCTGGCTGTGCGTATGGGCCTGGCTCAGCCGCGCTCCGGATCGCCCTACAAGCATTTTGAGCTGCAACCCGACACGCTCCGAACGCTGCTGTTGTCGGTTGTCCCGCCACAGGAAGTCCAGGAAATTGGCGATGTCGCTCCGCAGCTGCGCGAAACCTGGGGATTGGTTTTCGGCGGATGCCCGGATGATCGCCGCTATTTGCGGGAAGACGGCTACAGCGGCATAGACGAGGAAGACCTGTTCAGGATCGATCGCGCTGGGTTTATTGAGCTGGCGAAAAAGTTGAACATGGCGAGCGAGCCTTCGGATGGGCTGGTGCTGTTCGCCTCGACGCCGGAGATCCTGCCATGACGCCGGAAGCTTTGGCCTCGCAGGCCCTCGTCAGCTGGATCAACCAGCAGATTCCGAGAGGCATCCCCGACATCGTTTGCCAGGGCCTTCCTCAACTTGACGTTAAACATCTTTTGAGGGGGCTCAAATCGCTTGGCAAGGAAGGCTTGGATACGGCGAAGGTCTCGCTGGCGCTGGACGGGTTCGAGGTCGATGAAGCGGGTTTGAACAAGATCGCCAACACCGTCGGATACAAATTCCACAACGGCCTTGCCGACAGCCTGTTTATGGCGGCGCGCTGGCGGAACGATCACCGAAAGTACCCGATTATCATCGCGCTCTCCGCAGGCCATGAGCGCCTGGTCAACACGCTACAGCATTTTCAACGCCCCGGCGTTCGCGAACTGGTCCGGGCTTTGTTCGACTGGGCCAAGAGTGACGAAGGCCTGTGTCAGATTCCTGGGCAGCGGGCTCTGCTGGAGGCCCTGAGCAGCGCCCTCGACTCTGGGAGCGAACTGGGAGGCCTGCTCGGTCTCGACAATGTTTGCGAATTCCTTGCTGAATGGCATCGCAATTCAAAACGGGATGCCAACGACGCTCCGCGTCTCGCGCTGCCGCGTTTGCAGGGTTTCTTATACGATCCTCAGTTGTTCGCAAAGCCCAATTCGCTGGAACAGCGATTGATAAAGAACCGTGAAGCGGTCCAGAAGCTGATGGCCGCCGGACCGGGTCAGATCGCGATCTGGCGAGCGGCCATGAAAAGCAAAACGAAGAAAGCCGAGCGCGACCGGCGGCAGGCGGTTCTCGACAAGGTGGAGGCGATCCGCCGTACCCCGTCCTTTGAAACTTTATCGGCGCTGACGCTGGAGGAAGCTCTCGACCTGCTCCAGCCGGCAAAACCGGCGCCGGATTCCTCCGACGAAAAGCCGGTCAAGGAGCCCCGAACGCCGGATGATGAAGATCTGAAAGACGCCGCTGCGGACGCTCTCCTCGATAACCGTGCCGAGCAGTTGACGGAGGCGCTCGACGAGCTTGAATCCGCACT
>Ga0182018_10004209_pt1 | contig 12284 bp, 12 predicted proteins | sample 812P2MmetaG_FD_120490 | JGI IMG/M metagenome (GOLD analysis project Ga0182018, IMG submission 120490) | Permafrost microbial communities from Stordalen Mire, Sweden - 812P2M metaG | ecosystem: Environmental > Terrestrial > Soil > Wetlands > Permafrost | place: Sweden: Stordalen | collected...
CAACACAGGCTTCCTCGGTACAAAAGCGCCGCTCCAACTCCAGCAATGTCCTCGGATAATCCTCGTCCATAGCCCCAAACACTATATCTTGGGGTTGGTGGCGTCAAGTAAATACCCCTATCAATAAATTCAAGAGTTCATACTGACACCATGGGACCCCGTCGGTCACCTTGCATTGGCGCGAGGCTGGCTCGACTGCTTAAAGACAGCTCTATAAGCCTCCAAAAACCTTTGTTCCTCATGCTCCCAGGAAAGCTCCTCGCGGACTCTTTTCAGGCCAATAGCGCCCATTGCCTTGGCAACATCGGGTGCATCCAGGAGTTCTAGAACCTTGTCGCCAAAGTCCGCTGTGTCTTCATTCCGCGCATAAAGTGAAGCGTCGCCCGCCGAGTAGCGCCCCTCGGTCAGATCAAATTGAACCATGGGTTTCCCAAGCGCCATATATTCCATGATTTTAATCGTCGTTGACTTATTATTTACCGTATTTGGTCTGTCGGGATTTACGCAAACATCTGCGGTCGAGAGAATGGTAAACAGCTTTCGATCATCGTTGATGCGGCCAACGAAGGTTATGAAATCCTCGACCCCTGCGTCCTTTGAGAGCCGGATGATGTTGCTCAATTCGGGGCCGTCGCCAACAACAACAAACTGAATATCCTCTCGCTTTCGGATGTGCCGGATATGCGCCACAGAATATACAAGAAGATCCAGACCATCCTGGTTTCCGATCATACCAACATACCCAACCATAAATCGTCGGGCCGCCTTCCACGCTTCGTCGGCGGGGAATGGTCGGACCCGGTTGAGGTTGGGGCCGGTGCGAACTGCAAAGACACGCTCCGGTCGCATCCGTCCGCGTTCGATTGCGATGGAGCGAAACGACTCATTGGTGGCGATAGATACATCCGCGGCACGAAAAGTCCAACGTTCCAGAAGTATCTGGAGTCGCCAGAAGAAGCCTTTGCGACCGAATTTCGCCTCGTAGAGCTCTGGGCAGATGTCATGATGGTCAAATACGAACCGCTTACCACATGTGATTTTGTAAAATGCGCCAAGCAGGAAAATCAAATCAGGAGGATTGCATCCTTGAATGACATCGAAGCCGCGCGTCAATAAAATCCTGAAGCTAAGGATGAATTCCCAAAACAGTGCTGCGCCATACTCAACAAAATATCCCGCCACCCCATTCGCTTCTCGCGGCGCCCAGTGACGATAAATGCGGATTTTGTCGATGATCTCGAAAGAGTGGGACGCATTTTTACCCTTCGGGCAGATTACGGAGACTTCATAGCCCGCCCTGGAGAGCGCAGTTGCTTCGGACCACACCCGTCGATCGAACGGTACAGGCTGATTCTCAACAACTATGAGTACATGGCCCAGCCGACTTGTAATTGTGGCAGGTTGCGAGTCCGGATCGCCCGCGACATTCTGCGCAGATGCGCCGCCGCCCTGAAAAGCTTCGTTCGATGTTTGTGCTTTTTCGTCGCGACGCGTCTGGCGGTTACTCATCTCTCTCCGGCGGGTGATTACTTAGATTTGTTGGTTAAAATGATTGCCTACGTTGGGTTCAGCGTTTCGATAGAGAGGCGGGCTAGAGCCACTTGCTGATTCCGGATCGCAAAATGCTTGTGGCATCCTCTGAGCAGGTGAGCGCTGAGGAAAGTTCTCGTCGCGTTTCAGTCACCAACTTGGCAATAGACAGCGACGGCAGTTTGTTAGCATCTGACGAGATTGGCGGCCACAATCCCCTTCGTGGCATTCCGCGTGTCAACGACCAGTTGGGCCTGCTCTACAACTCTGGCATAGTCGTATTTTGAATGGTCGGTGACGATCACCAAGATGTAGGAACCGCCCCGACTTAGAGTTTCTCCTTTTGCCAGATCGATGTCGATGCCGGTGATTGCAAAGCCTTTCTCTGCGAAAAAGTGCGAGCGGCAGGCCGACATCGCCCATGCCGACAACTCCGATGCGGGTTTCACAACTAGCAATTGTGCGTTTGGTCTCTACCGCTCTATCCGGAAGGGTTTCGGTCACAGGTCACACCAAGAGTAGGGATCTGGTGATTTTTCGCTCGATTGGCCAAAGGCAAGACGCGACTTATGTTTTTTGAAGAAGGTAGATGAACTGGTTTCCCATCCAGCAGTTCCGATTCCGATCAGAAGGGCCAAACAGATACCGAGTCACCCGATACATCTGCTCTTGATCCATAAACAATGAAGCTCCGATGGGTGGCAGTCCATATCGGTAGACAGATAACGCATTAAGGGAATTTTCGTGGCAGATGCTCTCAATTTGCTGCCTCTTAAGGCGATTCAGAGCGTACGGTTCGGGCCTAACAAGCTTCAAAAGCTTCTGATACAGAATGACCTGGACACCCCAGAAATGGAAAGCATCGGTTGGACTCCAGAGCCACCCAAGAACCAGACTTCGGAAGCGTAGCTGCAGCCTCATGTGCCGGAGGCGATGGCAGCAGGGACAAGCTTCTGAAGCAGAGCATTCACAGCGACAGCCCCCTGCGGCGTCAGGTGGACGCTATCGATATAGTTGTCGGGATCGCTACGCAGGGCTGTGTATTCGGCGCTGTTTAGATCGATGACCGGGGCAGGCGGAAGGAGTTGTCGAACGGTATAAAGATAAGTCTCAAAGGCAGGCTTATTATGCTGAAGTATCGGTTCATAAATTGGTGGGACGACGTAGACGATCGTGGCTCCCCTGCTCCTAAGGGATTGGACGAGATCGCGGTAGTCTTCGAGTGCGACAGGGTCGATTTGAAAAAAGTTAGGTGGGATAGGCAACTTAAGATTCTTGCGGTAGGGGAGTTCGACCTGGCCGTCGGGAGCGGCATTGCTCTTGTGGAACCTGATGTGCCAAGCGTGAAGGGCGCTAGCCACTTCATTGTCATAAACATGGAAGCTGCCGAGAGCCTCGACATTCTTAGTCGTATCCAGCCCTTCATTGACATCGTGGTGGGAAGTCATAGTGGGCACAAGGACCACGACGACCAATCTGTAATGGCCCTTTGGCAGCGCCTGGTTCACCACAATCTGCTCTTCCGCTACACTTCCGCCTGGTAGCGACTCATTATAGATACGTGCGCCCGCAAGGGTTGGCACATCCCAATTGGCACTACAGGAGGGACCTATGATCAATCCATCGAAATTGGCGGGAACGTAGCGCCTGCTTAAGAGAAATTTCGCCTTGCGCTCGAAGTCGTAGACAGTTAGCTTACGTCCGGCAGGGCCGCGCCAGAGGCCATACGGATCGACTGCATAGCTGATGGCAGCAGATATGCCAGCCACAGTCATTATCGTTGCAAATGTCAGCAGCATCCAGCGACGACTAGTCATCGGCAACTCCTAAAATGCGAAATACAGGAACGGCTTTGCGACATTGGAGTTGAGATAAAGGACTGAGATCAACGCATATGCCGCCGTAGCGGCGTAGCTGGACCAGGTGGGCTTGAACTCGTGTGACAGTTGGTCGGACGATTTGCCGCAGGAAACAGCGACGATCCCGGCGACTTGCGAAAGCGCAAGGACCACCAACATCGGACCTATACCGTTCATCTTGAGCAAGTTTCCCGTGCCAAACATTTTGGCGCCAACAAATGAGCGGGAGAGAAACAACCCAGCCGTCCGTAAATTCGGGGAACGGAAGAAGACGAAGGCAATATCTACAAGAGCAAAGGTTAGCAGCCATCCGACAGGCTTTGGCATCCTCGGCATCTTCTTCTTTCTCCAATATTGGTTCACCGCCAGCCCAGTGCCATGGATGGCGCCGAAGATCACAAAGGTCCAGTTCGGGCCATGCCAGAGTCCCGCAAGGGTCATCGCGATCAGGGTCACTATTGCAGATGTGGCAAGGGTCACACGGCCGAAGGACTGGAGAAGGGGCGTATAGATGTACGTTGTGATGAAGGAGGTGAGGGTGATATGCCAGCGCTGCCAGAACTCAATGATGGAAGTGGCCCGATAGGGCCCATCGAAATTGCGCGGAACCTCTATGCCGAGGAACATTGCTGAAGCGATAGCCATGTCAGAGTAACCGCTGAAGTCGAAGTACATCTGCAGCGCAAACGCACTTGCGAAGCACCATGCCTCGAAGGTCGATAGATTTGCAATGTTTCCAAAACCGTAGTCTGCCGCTTTTGAGAAGGCATCGGCAAACACGACCTTCTTAATCAGCCCGAGCGTAAACAAGTACATGGCCCGTGCAAGGGTGTCGGCGTCGGGCCCCACGGCACCGTTCAGCGAGGGAAACTGGTGCAGAATGCGCCTAGCGCGGCTGATGGGACCGGAGATAACGTAGGGAAAGAATGAAACAAACGTCGCATGATCGAAGAGACTGCTTGGGGGCATCAACTCCTCGTAGCAGTCGACAAGGTACATAATCTGCGACAGTGTGAAGAAGCTGATACCCAGGGGAAAGGCAAGATCCGGCGCTTGGAAATGATGGTGGACCAAATATGGAATGTTACTCAGAAAGAAGTTAGCGTATTTGAGTGTGCAGAGGAACCCCAGGTTCAGTACCAGCCCGGCTTGCAGATAGCGCTTGCGCCGAGGCTGCGCGGCGTCTCCGATCAAGTGCGCGATCTGCCAATTCACCACGACGGAACCGAGCAGGTAGGCAAGGTGCGAAGGCTTTGACCATGAATAGAAGACTATCGAGGCCAGCAGAATGCAAATCTGTGGGGCCTTCGGAATCGGGAGCCGGCGAGCCAGATTGCATGCAATGAAAACGATTGGAAGAAACAGCAGAATGTAACTGAAGGAATTGAAGTTCACTAGCAGGTACTCCCGGCAGTGATCGGAATATCGATACCCGTCATGTACTCTGCGTCGGGAGAGAGCAGGAATTCGATGGCCCCGGTCAGGTCCTGCGGCGTAGCGTTGCGCCTCTGAGGGCTTGCGGCAGCGGCCATCTGCACAGCGACCTCAGGGACCTTCCGCAGAAACTTTGTGTCTACCGTACTTGGCGAAATGCCGTTAATTCGGACGCTCGAGGAAGCATACTCCGCAGCGAGCGCGCGCATTAAGCCAAGTTCTGTATACTTCACGATGGTGTAGTAGGACATGAACTTGGGCGGCAGACCCTGGGTCACGTAAGAAAGCATGAACACCACTCGCGCTCCTGGCATCTTGGCCATCTGCGGAAGAAATCGCTGGAGCAGAATCATCGCGGAATGCACCTGCACATCCATGTCCCTCTTGAATTGGTCCCAGGGAAACTTTGAAAACCGTTCATGGATCACCTGCAGCGCGGGCATATGTACAATGCGGCTCGGCACTCCATATTGGCTCGCAATCAGATCTGCCAATTCAGTGACCTCCACGCTCTTCGTGAAATCCGCCTGAAGAGGTTGAACCAGATCGCCAAACTCGCTCCTCAATGACAGAATGCTGCTACCGCCAGTGAACGAGTGTGCGAGCACCGTCGGCGGGTTCGGTGCAGACAGCAGGCGCCGAATCAACGCAAGGCCGATGTCGGAGGAAGCCCCGGTTATCAGTATCAAGTTATTTGTCATGTAAGCCTACCCGGATCACTGCCTTTGAAACCAACTTGAGATTGTCCCTTCGAATGGAAGCCTTGATCTCCATCCTTCGGGAGGCATCGCTGAGGAATACGATCTCTCCCTGGACGGCCAGACGATCTCCGGCGAAGCAGGGGGAGTGGAAGTCGATGTCTATTCCCTGCAGCAGCGCATACCTCCCTGGCAAGTAAACACCTACTAGTTGCGAGTAGAGAGACGACGTGAGCATGCCAAACAGCACAGGCGTTTTGAAGCCCGCAGATACGGCGTAGTTCCGGTCAAGATGCAATGGATTGACGTCGCCTGAAATTCTAGCGAAAGAGGCCGCCATTTCATTAGTGAATGTGCCCTCGAACTCGTGCTTCATGCCGACCGCAAGATCGTTCCAGCGGTAAATATTCATGACGCCTATTTACATGACGCCACTAACTACCACCGGTAGCGGTTTTGCTCCAAGCCGGTTAAGCCGTTTGTATCCAAAGAGATAAATACATTAAACACACCTAATCAGGCCGAATTCCTATCGCCGCAAACCACAATATCTTGGGGTTGGTGGCGTCATGTAAATAGCCCTAATATTCATTTTGCGTCTAGCTTTGTCCGCATAAGGTCTAGCAGGTCACCGACGTTCTTCAGTTCCTCTAACTCGCCCAGGGCAAACTTGATCTTAAATGTCTTTTCGATGGCGGTGACAAGATTGATGTGGGCAAGTGAGTCCCAGTCGTCAATGGTGGAAGCGTTTGACTCGCGCCTCACGATCAGGTCAGGCTGGTCGAAGACCCCACGAAAGATTTCTTGTAGTTCGGGCAACAGGTTATCCATGGACTGGCTCCAGAATTCTGATGTGGCGGCTGCGGACCGCATAATTTGTTATATCAAGCAACCAGGTAGTTGCTCCGGTCGCTTTGTCCTTTGATACCAAGGAGAATCCTAGTTTCTCATAGTGGCCGGCTACCATACCGTTCTTGCTGGTGGGCAGACAATAGCCCGCTAGCGACTCGATATGCCTTTCTTTGGCCCGTTCGACAATGCTGTCGAGCATGGCGATCTCCATCTCGCGTTTCAGCACCCTGCAACTCATCAGCCATAGATCGAGATGCAACAGTTGCCCATCGAGTCTCCCCAGCACAACCGATACCAGGCCATTCTCTCCGAAGCGGTCTGTCAGTTTTCCATAAATCCCAATGTAGCCTCGATCATGAGCAAGTGCTTCAATCTCGGCGAGAGTATAGCGACGCGAGGTGAGGTTGAACTGGTTGGACTTGTTAGTAAGCTGCGCGATGCGTTCCATATAGGTAGCGTTGAATGCGCCGATCTCGGCGGTCATCTCAAGCGATTCGAGATACTCACCATAGTTGGCGAACTTCTGTTCGAGATTGGCGCGTTGCGCATTCTGGTCGTACAGTTTGGCGCGGATCAGGTCTTCCTTGCCCAGCGACAACAACTCAAAATAACGCGCACCCTGGATTATTGAGGCGTAGTATGCAACTTCATTGCCGATATCGGGAACCGCGACCACTGGAATCTGCGCCTCGACGATTGCGCGTTCAGCCGGATTGTCATCCACGAATACAAAGCTGTCGACGCCGAGGTTCAGCTCCTGCGCGATGGCCAGAATATTTTCGTGCTTGGGCTCCCAGTTCGCTTTGAAGGCTGAGAAATGCTCCAACTTCAGGATGGAGTCGGGATGCGCGAAGCCCTGCTTTGCCACTACCTCGTCGTTCTTCGAACACACTGCCAGGAGGATGCCCCGTTCTCGCAGCGACAGGCAATACTCCTGGAAGGCAATATAGGCCTCACCGATGGGAGTGTCGCGCCCCAGAAGAATCTTATCGGGGCCGTCGTCGCCAATCACTCCACCCCATAGCGTGTTGTCTAGATCGAGTACCAGCACCTTGCGGATCCGGCCGTACATGGCGTGAACCAGCGCCGCGAGCGAGCTGGCAATGGCAAAACTTCCGTCCACGGTGTTGGCGATCTTGTAGCTGAACCAGCGCTCGGGATCGAACCATTGGTTCAGCCCAATGCGCGCAGAGATGCTCGCCAGATCCTGGAGCGTCAACCGCGGATTGGCCGCGACCTCCAGGGCAAACTCCCGGTTCAGCTCGTTGACAAAGCGCGAGGCACCGCCTGGACTGACTGCGTCAAAATTTCCCAGAATGGCGATGGCCGGAAGTTCAAAATTGTTCTGAATGATCTGACAGTTCACGGTATCGCTGAGCGAGGTCCATATTGCGCGATAGCGGTTCATCTCGGCTTGAACGAAAAGTGAAAATTCCGCTTCGTTGCACGAGACGGGCGGAAGACCTTGAATATTGACCACGCAGGTGTGGATGTAGACAATATCCGGTTTGAATGCCGCGATAGTTTCAGGTTCCAGGACGGCGTCCTCATAGTAGCGCCCATACTCCGATTGATAGAAGACTGGACGGAATCCACCATCGAGTAACAGTATCTCAAGCAAATCCACTAGCTCATTAGTTGTCGAACCGCCGAGAACCGCGATGCGTAAGTCTGTGAGATCCGTGCGAGCAACCAACTGCCGTCGTAATGCCCGTCGCCGCAAGAGAAATTCGCCCAATGTGATAGCACGTAAGTTGAGTGGCTGCATAAGAATCACCTAAGAGGAGTAGCGACAAATCGAGGCGGCTTAGCCAGTACAAAAAGGCAGCCTGTAGCTGTAGAACCTAAACAGATCGCAAGGATTCCCTATTTTGCTTTGGGGGAATGCAAGCTGTGCTTCGATCGGTCTTTGACTAATTGTTTAAAGACGCTGAATCACAAAGCACCCCGAATGTGCAATTCTGCTGTGATCACTCTGAGTAAACCTAAGCAAGCGCAATTTAGGTCTTTTGGAGTAGGTAGATAAACTGATTCCCCATCCAGCCGTTTCGATTCCGTCCAGAGGGACCGAACAGATACCGAGTCACCCTATACATCTGTTCTTGATCCATAAATAGCGAAGCTCCGATGGGGGGCAGTCCATATCGGTAGAGCGCTAACGCCTTAAGGGAGTTTTCTTGGCAAATGTTCTCAATTTGTCGCCGTTTAAGGCGATTCAGAGCGTACGGCTCGGGCCTAACAAGCTTCAAAAGCTTCTGATACAGAATGACCTGAATACCCCAGAAATGGAAAGCGTCGGTGAACTCTAGAAGGACCCAAGAACCAGGCTTGGCGAGCTGAGCTACTCTTGCAATGACGGCGGCCGGAGAATCGACGTGCGCCAGAACCCCAATACAAAGAATCAGATCGAAGGACTCCTGCTGAGCGTCGGCGCCTAAGAACTCCCCTTCGATCAGTTGGATGTCGTTCACTCGCTCCGGCGGTACGCGCCGACGCGCAAGATCGAGCATATTCTTTGAAATATCCAGCAATGTAAGTTTGCTGCATCGGGGAAGCAGCGGCAAAGAGATCGCACCATTGCCGCAACCAATATCCAGTACCCGATCGAACGTCAGGTTCTTCGTAAACTCGTGAACTGTCTCAACCCTTATCTCAATGTCGAATCGTCTTGGCCCGAGGTACTTGCCCGGAACATCAAACAACGCTTTAACATGTTCCGCTTTAGATGTCATACGGTCTTGCCGCCTTTTAGGACGAGGGGAGATGTGCCGCTTCTGTATGAGATTGCTTCTTGCTAGAATTCGGCTCCATTGGTTAAGATTTGCGATCCGAAAAGCCCACCATCTAGGCGAACTACCTCCAAATGCTGTCTCTCCCCAATAGTCGCCGAATTTGCTGATTGCGAAGGTACGCGATTGCGGCACGGTCGTCAGACCGCGGTATTCTCAATAGATAGCCAGAGAGGAATCCGTACATCAAACCAATGGAACCAATTAGGTATGGCCTCTGAGCTAGACGAACGACGCATTTGCTCATCATGAAAAGGGGATGGTATCCGCAAATGTAGTTGGCGCGACCGTACTTTATGAGAGTTGACCACTGACCATCCGCTGAACCTGTGACCCGCTCGTGCACAAGATGCAGATGCGGAAAGGATCTCGTGGTCCAGCCGAGACTGTTCGCCTTTATTTCATCCATACTGTCCCAACCGGGAGCCGGTATGAATCCGCCAACGCCATCCCAACAGGTCTTTCTGTAGATTTTAGTTGCGCCTCTGACATGGAAGCTTGGTGTCTCTTCAAATGTCTTTTTCCCCTCGGAGAGGTAACAGATCACTCCACCACCAACACCCAACTTGCCATCATGGTGGAATTCCTCAAAACACTTCTCAAAATAATCGGCGTCAAATGTAAGGTCGCCGTCAAATTTGACAATGAATTGCCATTCCCTACTGATTAACGCGCGATATCCGTCATTGAAGGCGTCCACAACGCCCCCTCCAGCCTTTCGAAAGCCCCGGTCCTGGCGGTGTACAGTTCTTATCCATGAGAAACGGCTGGCATACTCGTCGATAATCCTCCCAGTGCCATCTTTCGAGCCGTCATTGACGATAACCCATTCTCTCGGCAGCACAGTTTGTTTTACCATGCTGTCAAGAGTCGAACAGATGTTTGCTTCCTCATCCCTGACCGGCGTGATAACGACGTAGTTCATACTCTGGATTGTCATGATGACACCTTGAACTGGAATCTGTTATTCACTTGTTTGCGGAATCCTGGCGAAGTGTGCCTGCAAACCGACAACCGCATCCGAAAAACTGTTGAAACTCCCAGCGTCTTATAGACTTGGGCCTAAAATAATCGCAAGTTCTAGAGCCAAGTCCATTGTCGCTAGACCTCGATAGACGCGACTCTCGCCCAAGACGGCGGCATTTTCTTCTCGATCTCAATACCTTCGAAAATACAACTCTCTCTCGCCCCGTTTGCACGAACCCATCCCGCCATTGCACGCACTCCTTCAGGCAGTGGCTTCTTCATGAGCTTTCCGAATGCTCTTTCTGATTTTGAGTGGTCCGAAAAGGCAATCTTTACTTCGTTGCGGGCATCGAGGTGCATTACATCGCAGGGTAGTCCCATAGCTTGGGCGACAACCGATGCGAGGTCGTTTACCGTATAGGGAACATCAGCTCCAACGTTAAATATCTGGTTCATCGCCCCTGGAAAGTTTACCGCCCCGGCAATGATGGGAGCAACATCATCAATGTGCGTGAATGCACGTTGCTGCAAGCCATCGCCAAAGATGGTCATCGGCTCACCCCGAAGAAGCTGATTCATAAAGATTCCGACCACGTTCCGGTAACGGTCCCCAATATTCTGGCGCTCACCGTACACATTGTGAGGGCGAAAGACAACGAAGTCGAGACCAAACATTTCGTGACTCACACGCAATTCTTGCTCTACGGCCAGCTTGGAAATGCCGTAGGAGTCTTCTGGTACGGGGACCATGTCTTCGGACATGGGGCTCTGGCCCGCACCATACACCGCGATAGAGGAGGTGAACACAAAACACTTCACGTTGTAGTTCACAGCGGCGTTGACGAGGTTCACAGAGCCGATCAGATTGTTGTTGTAGTTGAAGCGCTTGATGAAGTGGCTCAACCCTTCGGCAGCGTAAGCTGCCAGATGGAAAACATAGTCGAAGGAATGTCGACCAAAAAGACGATTGATGAGCTCATGATCCAAGATGGATGCCTGAACAAACTCGGCCCGTGCCGGGACATTGTCGCGAAATCCTCCGCTCAAGTCGTCCAGGACCACAACACTGTGGCCCATTCGAAGCAGATGTTCCGCCACGTGGGATCCCATAAAGCCGGCGCCACCGGTAACAAGAGAAGTTGCTGTCTTCCTCATCGTCAATTCCTCCTTACAAACTTCTGGGTTAACCGGACCGACCTTTACTCATCTGCAAATGGGTCTGTTCACTCGGCTTTTCGGTGCCATGTTCAACAAACTGAATTGGATCCAGTTGCTTGTTCCAAGTTAAGACAGCTTCATACATCTCCAATCGACTCTTCAACGTTTCGCTCGGTCGAACCAGTTTTACTAATCCATACCAAGCCCAGCGCACGCGGAACCTTGTCAGCAAAACAATGCGATATTGCCGGGCACCGTTGCTTCCATAATGCTTGTAGAAATAGCGGTATCCGTTTCGACAAATCTCGATAGCAAAACGGACTGGGAATCGGCCAACCGATTGCCCTCCCAAATGGGTGATTGAGACTGCGGGAGTAAATCGGATTCGATAGCCACTGCTCCACACGCGCCGACATAGGTCCACTTCTTCAAATTGATAGAAAAACCGTTCGTCGAACCCACCCAACTCTCTCAGGAGTGCTCCGCGCACCAAGATACAGCAACCAGATTGCCAGTCTACCTCCCTCTCCGTATTCCCGCGCCATCCTTCGTAATTGTCTGACAAAACAGGATAGTTGAAGCGACCAAGAAATCGCAGGCCTAAGCCTGCGACGAGTTGACGCGAAATGGTGGGAAACGGACGCGCCGACCGCTGATAGGTTCCATCTGGATTATGGACACGACAGCCGAATGCGCCTGCTCCGGGGTGCCTGTCCGCAAATTCGATCCATCGGTCAAGTGAACCTTCATGGACAATTGTATCCGGGTTCAGAATCAGAACATATTCTCCAGTAGCTTCCCGAATGCCAGCGTTGTTTCCCTTGGCGAAGCCCAGGTTCGCTCCATTCTCCACCATGCGAACTGCGGAAAATTGCGCCTTGACTTTCTCCACCGAACCATCCGTAGAACCGTTATCGGAGACGATTACTTCGTATTCAATCCGATGAGTGGTCTCAGAGATTGAGCTTAGGCAATTCTCAATAACCTTCCAGTCGTTC
>Ga0182018_10004210_pt1 | contig 12284 bp, 5 predicted proteins | sample 812P2MmetaG_FD_120490 | JGI IMG/M metagenome (GOLD analysis project Ga0182018, IMG submission 120490) | Permafrost microbial communities from Stordalen Mire, Sweden - 812P2M metaG | ecosystem: Environmental > Terrestrial > Soil > Wetlands > Permafrost | place: Sweden: Stordalen | collected...
AGCCGGCTCCGGCGGCAGCCCAGCCGGCTCCGGCGGCAGTTCAGCCGGCAGCAGCCCAGCCGGCTCCGCCAGCCGGCGGCGTGGTGAATCCGATGGTGATCGTTCAGGGCGATAACTTATCGAGCAAAGCCGATTTCTGGATCGACGGACAGAAGCTTCCTCTGCTCACCGACGGTCAGAAAAAGGACGCGAGTGGAACCGCGCAGCAGATGCTCGAATCGACCCCGCAGGCGGACGCCCAGGATCCGGCTTTCTGCTCCCAGCTCAAGATCCGGATCAACCAGGGGATCGCCAACGTGGACCTTTCCAAGGGCGAGCACGTGTTCCGCATCGTAAACCCGGACGCGCAGTATGCGGAGATCCGCCTCACGGTAAACCCACCCAAGATCATGGGAATCGGCGAAATCAAGGAAGGCACCGCCGAGGTGCCGGTGACAATCACCGGACAGAACTTCCAGCCTGGTATCACGGCGTGCTGGACCAAGCCCGGAGATTCCGCGCCAACGGATCTTCCTGTCGATAAGGTAACCTATAAGAGTGCTACCGAAATGAGCGTCGCACTGGTTCCCGGCAAGGCCGGTACCGGATCGCTCTTGCTCAGGACGCCGAACGGCTTCAGCGCGATGACAGCGGTCGACGTGAAGCCTCCGGCCCCGTAATCCGGCTAAGTCCTAATACAACGTGAACGAGTACAAGCTGTCGCCGGCGGCGATCAGGATGTACTGATGGCCGTCCAGCATATAGGTCTCCGGCGCGTTGGAGATCTGCCCCAGGTGGGTGTGCCATAGGATCTTGCCATCGGCCGGATCGTAGGCTACCAGATTGCCGCCCAGATCGCCGGCGAATAGCAGCTTCCCGGCGGTGGTCAGCATTCCGTTCCCTAAGTTTCCGCCGGTGCCCGGATAGCGATGGCGCCATGCCACCTTACCAGTCTTATAGTCGATGGCGGTAAGATAGGAGCCCAGAGTGCCGAGACCATCTTCTTCTTTGCCGCCCAAGCCCATCGCTCCCCGCGGGTCCGTCTCGGTGAGATAGTACATGGAGAAGGCGTCGTTGGCCGGCACATAGAAGAGGCCGGTGTCCGGCGAGTAACTGGGAGGGGGCCAATTCGTCGCGCCGCCGTTATTGGGCGAGGTCAGGGAGCCTGGCACCGTGGAGTCCTTCTCGGGGTTCCGGATGGGCTGCCCCTTGGCGTTGATTTCCTTCGCCCAGTTGGCCGCCTCGGAGAACTTGCCCGTCACCAGGTGCTCGCCGGTGAGGCGATCGAGGGTGAAGAAGTAACCGTTGCGGTCGGCGTGCAGCGCCATTTTGCGGGGCTTGCCGTTGAAATCGCCATCCACCAGGATGGGGGTCTCGGTGGAGTCCCAATCGTGCGTATCATGCGGGTTGATCTGGTAATACCAGGCCATCTTGCCGGTGTCGACGTTGATCGCCACGATGGAGCAGGTGTATAAGTTGTCGCCCGCGCGGCTGGGGGGATTGGTGTAAGCCGGCGAAGGATTGCCCGTGCCGAAGATATACAGATGCGTTTCGGGATCGTACGATCCGGGGATCCAGACATTGCCCGCGCCATGCTTCGCGCCATCCAGACTACCCCAGGTATCGAGCCCGGCGTCCCCGGTTTTCATGGGAACGGTGTAGAAGGTCCATTGGACGTCGCCGGTCTCGGGATCGCGCGCCTGTACGTATCCGGGCTCGTCCAGATCGTTGCCGGTGCCGATCAGGATATGGTTGCCGACTACCACCGGGGCCATGGTGGAGAAGTACTGTTGATTGAAGTTGGCGATCTCTTTGTGCCAGCGCTCCTGCCCGGTCCGGGCGTCGAGACAGACGAGGTAATCGTCGGGCGTCTCCATGTACAACCAGTTACCCCACATGCCGAGGCCGCGATTGCCGATGTGCGTCCCACCCTTGGTGCGCCAGAAATAGTGCCATAACTCGTGCCCGTCGCGGGCGTCGACGGCCCAGGCGTTGTCGGGAGCCGATAAGTAGAGGATTCCGTTCACCTCCAGGATGGAGGCGCGCACATTAGCGGCAGCCGCGCCAGCCGCGCCAGTGTCGGGGGCCTCGCCGCCGACGATGGTCGGCGCGCCGCCACCTCCACGTCCGCCGAAGCCGCCGCCACCGGGTCCGCCGACGCCGGCCGCAACTCGACTTACCCAGGCAAGTGTGAGGCTCTTGACGTTGCCTTGGTTGACTTGTTTCAGAGCGCTGTAACGCTTGCTGGAATAATCGCCCGAGTAGGTCGGCCAGGAGTCGGACAACGGCTTGGTGAGCGATGCCGGGTCAAGGGGTTGCGCCACCAATAATGCGGGGAGGAAGCAGAGAGATACCAGTGTAAGCTTGCTCATTTGAGGGTCACCAGATAGGCGGTGATATTATGGATATCCTTGTCATTGTAAGTGGGCAACATATCGCGGTGCGGCTTGAGCGGGTCGTGGATCTCGACTTTGGGGTTGTCGCCGTCGCGCCGGACGGTATGTTGCAGATTGTCGGAGTCAACCAGGGTGACGATGAAATCGTCGATCCGGACCAGACGCCCTTCGAGCTTCTGGCCGGCAGCCATCGTCACGGTGACGGTGGTGACGGGCGCACCGCTGGCGCCTCCCCGGGCGCCGCGGCCGCCCCGGCCTCCGCCGGGCATCAGGAAGGCATTCTGCAGCAGCTTGGGATCCGGGTATTTCGCCGCAATGCCCTTCAGGTTGCCGGTGGGGGAGTGGCAACTGGCGCACTTCGCCTGGAAAGCCTGTTCGCCGGCGGTGGCATCGCCCACCAGGATGCTGAGCGGCGTCATGCGGGAGATGTCGTATCCGCCCACCCGGAAACTGTGAACGTAGGCGGCGATGTCGGATATCTGCGCGGCGGTGAGATCCAGCCTGGGCATTTCGCCGCGGCCGTTCTGAACCACGGGAGCGATCAGTTCGCCGTGCTGGTCGTTGAGCACCAGATCGGAACGGAGCAGATTCGGTCCGCCTTCGCCGCCGCGGGCGTCCGATCCATGGCAGAAATTGCAGTGGACGCCGTACAGCGCTTTGCCGCGATCGACGATGGCCGGGTCGGCGGGCGGATGTTGCGGAAAGGCGCCGCCACCTCCACGACCGCCGCCGCGACCCGCGGGAGCGGCCGGCGGAGTTTGCGGCGGCGTCTGCGCGGCCACCACGATCCCGATGGCACACAGAGCCACCACCGTTGAAACACGCTTCCCAATAGACACGCTGTACCCCTCCCCCAAGTCCGCGCCAGACTCCGGAAACAAACTCAAACTAAAACGATCATGCAGAACCGCTACGGGACCCATCCCGCCAGCGAGGGTTCTGTTTCCTTACCATATCAAAAACCGGAGCGTGAGGTCTCACGCGCTCCGTCATCGCACCCGAACCCTGGTGAGACTTGCGGGCTAGTGTCACAATGCTGTTCACTTAACGGACATCCCGGTGAGCTTGGGTGGGGCAGGCTTCACCCGCGGCGGACTTCAGTCCGCCTGCCGCAGGTTTCACATCGTTCGCCGGAGGGCGGGCTGAAGCCGGATGAAGCCCGCCGCAGACTGAAGTCTGCCCCACGGAAGAGCCGGCTGAAAGGCGGCTTGCATGCCAGGATTGGCGACCCGCGGCCTGTCCGGTTATTAGTTCCCGTTATAGAGGCCCCAACGAGAATTTTGTTCTCGTTGTGTTGGCAAGTCCATTCGATTCAATCGCCCGCCGCGCCTTCTGATCTGTGACTCCTGGTCAAACCGTTTGTTTTCAATAGCGGCTCTCCCTCGAAAAACCAGGTTCCCCCAGCCCCGACTGCGGCGTGAAGTCACACTCCGTTCAATCCGGCGCCGCCGGTGGCAAAGCTGACTTCTGTCTCCTGGCTCCCTCGACTCCCGTATCCCGCGGGGATATCAAGGGCGAAGCCCTTGGCTAGGACACTACACTGGAAGCCGAACGTTCTACTCGATAGGCGGCGTGTGGCCCATTCCCGCTACATCGCCGCGGTCATTCCGCGATGGGGAACAGCCACCGCAGGAAATAATACTCGTTGACCGGCCGATCGTCGGTGAGGACGGGAGCGCCGGGATCGGCGTCAATGAGGATGCGGAGCGGCATTTCCGCGCCCACCATCATCGCGAACTGGTCCTCGACGGTTTTCGCCGGTCCCCACTCCAGCATGTCGCGCGCGGCCGCGGATGGAACGCGATCCGCCAATTGCGCCGCGGTGTAGCGATTCATCGGGGCGTTGCTGGCCAGGAAGTGGTGGCCCCAGTCCTCCACGGAAGGGAAGACGCGGACTTCCGCGAAGGTGCGGCCCAGCGCTTGGGCCGCCGCCGAGATCTCGGTGGCGCCGGCTCGCGGAATCCATTGCTGCAGGATGCCGCCGGGCCGGAGGCGGCGTGCCGCAACCTGGTAGAACTCCGCCGAATAGAGCAGGCTGGAACCGGCCGCGGCCACCGGGGGCGGCGGATCGACGACGATCGCGTCGAAGAGTTCTGGCGTCCGCTCCAGGAACCTTCGCCCGTCGTCGATCACGATGTGGCCGCGCGGGGAGTGCAGCAACTCCGCGCCGTCGGCGTGGAAGAAGCCGAAGAGTGGAGGCACGCTGGGAACCAGGTCGACCGCCGTGACATCCACGCCCCAGGAAAGAGCCGAGCGATACGAGGTGCCCATGCCGAAACAGATCACCAGAACCTTACGCGGCGGGCGGTCGAGCGAAGCCAGCGGCAGGTGGGCCATCATCTTGGTAATGGGCGTGAGGTTGGTAATGCCGACACCATTGACCAGCAACTGTCTCTGCATTCCCTGGCCGGCGGCGATCACGGTGGCGGTGTGATCGCGGCGCACGATGGCGTCGGGGTAGCGATTTTCGAAATCGCGGGTGAGCGCCACCAGCGCCAAAGAAACAAGCATTGCCGCCGCCAGGATCCGCCGGTTGCCGCGCAGTCCGAAGAAGAAGAATGGGACGGACAACAGCACCAGCGTCCATCGCTCGCCCAGAAAAGGAAGGAGCAGAAAGCCCGCGAGCAGCGGGCCGAAGATGCAGCCGACGGCATTCACGGCGTAGGCTTTGCCGGCGCGGCCGGGATCGCCCGCCGACCAGCGGTCCACCAGCATGGGCGTGAGGAAGCCCAGCACGCCGCAGAAACCTGCTACACCCAGCGCCACGCGCAACGCGCCCAGCGGCAAGCTCGCGGTGAAATAGCGCGGATCGGCGGCGGCCAGCGGAACCAGCGCGCAGCAGCCGGCCAGGGCCGCTACGCTGCCGCGATGGATGGGCGCCCCTCGCACCCGCCAGCGGTAGATGCGGGAGCCCGCGGCGGTGGCCGCCAGGTAAACCGCCAGCATGATGGCAAAAGAATAGACCACCGGACCGAGAAACGGCACGAACTGGCGCGTCCATACCACTTCCATGGCCAGGCTCGCGAGACCGGAGGTGAAGAGCAAAGGCAAGATGGCGGCATCGGTGGAAGCCACTGCCGGCGTGGCCGGTTGCGACTCTAGAGCCTGCGCATCGCGCAGGCGCGCCGCGACGGCGAAGGCGCCGGCGGCCACGGCGGCGTTCAAGGCGGCGGCCACCAGCACGGTGCGGCTGAAGCCCATCCATTCGATGAACAGGAAGGCGGACATCAGCGTGCCGGCCATGGCTCCGAGTACGTTGGCGACGTAGAGAAAACTGAACGACCGCGGCGACTCCTGGCGGAAGGCGGCGCGGATTCCCGCCATCGCCAGCGGAAACGTGACCCCCATGGCGGTCGAGAACGGCAGCAGCACCAGCGCGATCCAGCCGGCCGAGACCACGTAGTAGCCCGACGAGCCCCATTGGCCCACCAGCAGGACGCGCCCCCATCGCAGCAACGGCACCACCACCACGCCGGAGATCCCGATGGTGAATTCCGCGGCGCCATAGAGCCGCAGGAAAAATGCCGCCGGCCGGTTTTCCAGGCGCCGTACCAGACGCCCACCGCCCCAGCTTCCCAACGCCAGGCCGGCCATGAATACCGAAAGCACAATCGAAATCAGCGGGGTGGTCACGCCGAAACTCGCCATGGCCACGCGCAGCCACACCACCTGGTAAACCAGGCTGCAGAAGCCGGAGAAAAAAAAGAAAACAAAAAAGACGGTCATTGTTTTTTTTGAGCGGACCCTGTAGTCGATTCTAGCTTCTGGCGCGGCGGCGCGCTCCGGCTTCTGGCGCGGCGACGCGCGCGCTGGTTTCTGGCGCGGCGATGCGCGCTCCGGCTTGTGGCGCGGCGAGGCGCGCTCCGGCTTGTGGCGCGGCGAGGCGCGCTCCGGCTTGTGGCGCGGCGGCGCGCTCCGGCTTGTGGCGCGGCGAAGCGCGCTCTGGCTTGTGGCGCGGCGATGCGCGCTCCGGCTTGTGGCGCGGCGAGGCGCGCTCCGGCTTGTGGCGCGGCGAGGCGCGCTCCGGCTTGTGGCGCGGCGGCGCGCTCCGGCTTCTGGCGCGGCGAAGCGCGCTCTGGCTTCTGGCGCGGCGATGCGCGCTCCGGCTTTTGGCGCGGCGATGCGCGCTCCGGCTTTTGGCGCGGCGATGCGCGCTCCGGCTTTTGGCGCGGCGAAGCGCGCTCGGGCAGCCTCAGCGGGAAGGGCCGCGAATATTCCGGCGCCACCGCCGTTACCGTGGATGCGATTCCCCGAACGGGCCTCGTTTCCCATTAGTGTCGTGCGACGTGCGCAATCAGGCTTATGTCCTGGCTGTGGGGCGGGCTATCCGGCGCGCGGACCCACTTTCCAGCGGGCCCGGCCGCCTCGGCTTGCAGGCGGGATTGCCCGATGTCACTTAGTACCAATACTGTTCACTTTGCACCAAGAGAACCTGGTGATCCTTGATTCCTGAGCTGTGGGGCAGACTTCAGGCCGCCTTCCCGCGAACGATGTGAAGCCCGCGGCAGGCGGACTGAAGTCCGCCGCAGGCTGAAGCCCAATGCCACTTACTTTGCAACCGGGCGATAATTCTGCGCAAATTGTGGGGCGCGGGACGCCCTCGTCCCGCTGCTCAGTCGAAGAATCAGGGACTTCCACAACCCGGCAGGCCGGCCAAGGGGGGCCGGCCGCGGACCGGGGGGTCCGCTCCGGAGCGCAGGCGGCACCGCCTGCGCCACCAAAGAGACCACCACTTCTCGCAGATGCACGGTTGTCGGCAACGTAAGTGACATTGGGCAGAAGCCTTGCAGTCGCGGCTCGGAGCGATCGTTCCGCCACGGGGCTAGTCTCCCGCCGGGACCGGGACGGGGCCCGAAGTTTTCTCGCCGCGCAGCCATTCCTGCACCCGCTCCAGATAGAGGTAAATCACGGGGGTGATGTACAGGGTCAGGAACTGGCTGACCACCAGGCCGCCTACCACCGCCAGGCCCAACGGTTGGCGGGCATCGGCGCCTTCGCCGTAGCCCAACGCGATGGGCAGCGTGCCGAATAGCGCCGCCACCGTGGTCATCATGATGGGGCGGAAGCGCAAATGGCATCCCTGCCAGATGGCATTGTACGCGGACTCGCCGGCGTTGCGCCGGCCGATGGCGAAATCCACCATCATGATGGCGTTCTTCTTCACGACGCCAAACAGCATGATGATGCCCACGAAGGCGTACAGGTCCAATTCCTTGTGAAACAGCACCAGCGTGAGTAAGGCTCCGAATACCGCCGAGGGCAGGCCGGAGAGAATCGTCAGGGGATGAATGAAACTCTCATACAACACGCCCAGCACGATGTAGATCACCAGCAGGGCCACAATCAGCAGGATGGTGAGGTTCTGAAAGGAGGCTTGGAACTCCTTCACCGTCCCCTGGAACTTGGTGGAGATGCCCGGCGGCATGCGCAGATCGCGGATGGCCGCGTCCACCTGATCGGCGGCCTGGCCGAGCGAAAATCCCGGCTTCAGGTTGAACGAAATGGTGGTGGCGGGCAGTTGGCCGAAGTGGCTGATGCTCGACGGGCGCACTTCCTTGCGCATTTTGACCATGGTGTCGAGCGGCACCAGCGCTCCGGCAGACCCTCCATTGGACGAGCGCACATACAGGCGCGAGAGCGCGTCGGGCGTCCGCTGGTATTGCTTCTCGAGTTCGAGAATCACCTGGTATTGGTCGGCCGGGGCGTAGATCACCGATACCTGGCGCGTGCCGAACGCGCTGTAGAGCGCATCCTGCACCTGCTCGGGCGTCACGCCGAGCGCCTGCGCGCGGTCGCGGTCGATATCCACCATCACTTGCGGACTGGCGGCCTGCAGTTCGGTATCGTTGACATCCACGAAGCCGGGGAGCTGCTGCATTTTGGCCATCAACCGCGGGCCCCAGGTGTAGATGTCTTCGAGCTTGGAGCTCTGCAGCGTGAGCTGGTAAATGCTTGCGCCGAACTGGCCGCTGACATTGATGGGCGGCGGGTTCTGCATGAAGGTGAAGACTCCGGGGATGGCCATGAATTTGGGCCGCAGCTCTTCGATGGTCTGATCCACGGAGAGCGCCCGCTGGTCGCGCGGCTTGAGGTTGGCGAACACGAAGGCCTGGTTGGATTGCGCTCCGCCGATACCCCCCATGGCGCCTACGCTGGCTACGTTGGGATCGGCCTGGAGGGTCTGCGCGACCTGCCGCAAGTGCTGCGCTTGAGAGTCGAAAGACATATCCTGCGGACCCACCACTACTCCGAAAGTGAAGCCGGTGTCCTGGCTGGGAATGAAACCGGTCGGCATGGTGAGAAACAGATACACGGTTCCCACCAGCATGGCTACGGCCACCAGCATGGTGACCGGGTGGAAGCGCATGGCGAGGCGCAGGGTCACCTCATACCAGCGCGCCAGTCCATTGAAACCGCCTTCCAGCAGGCGGTACAGGAAACCGTGCCGCGACTCGTGTTCCGATTTCAGGAAGCGGCTGCCGAGCATGGGCGTGAGGGTCAACGAGACGAATCCGGAGATGAGGATGGCCACGACGATGGTGACGGAGAACTCGTGCAGCAGACGGCCCACAATCCCGCTCAGGAACAGCACCGGGATGAAGACCGCGACCAGCGAGATGGTCATGGAAACGATGGTGAAGCCGATCTCCCTGGACGCCGCCAAGGCCGCCTGCATCCGCGTCTTGCCCATCTCCATGTGGCGCACGATGTTTTCCAGCATCACGATGGCGTCATCCACCACGAAGCCCACCGAGAGCGTCAGCGCCATCAGCGAAAGGTAATTGACGCTGTACCCTAGCAGATACATCACGGAGAAGGTTCCAATGATGGAGAACGGCACGGCGGCCCCGGGAATCAGCGTGGCCGAGATGTTGCGCAGGAACAGGAAAATCACCAGGATGACGATGACCACGGTGCCGAGCAGCGTCAGTTCGACGTCGCGGATGGAGTTGCGGATGGATTGGGAGGCGTCGAAGGCCACGTCCAGGTGGACCGACGGCGGAATCTCCCGGCGGAATTCCGGCAGCAGGCTGTTCACGTTGTCCACTACGTCCACGGTATTGGTTCCGGGCTGCCGGTTGATGGCCAGAATCACGCTGGGATGGCCGTTCATCAGGGCGATGACCTTGTCGTTCTCCACGCCGTCGAGCACGCTGCCCAGTTGTTCCAGACGGATCGGAACGCCGTTGCGGTAGGCCACGATGATGGGCCGGTATTGAGACGCCTGGTCGAGGCCGCCGCTGGATTGGATGGTGAAGGATTGCTTATCGCCGTCCAGCCGGCCGGTGGGCAGGTTGGTATTGCTGCTGGCGATGGCCTTCTGCACTTCGTCGATCCCGATATTGTGGGCGGCCAGTTGGTTGGGATCCAGGTCGACGCGCACGGCGTATTTCTGGTTCCCGAACACTTGGACACTGGAGACGCCGGCCACCATGGAGATGCGCTGCGCCAGAATCAGGTCGGCGAACTCGCTTACTTTGTAGGGCGGCAGGGTATCGGAGGTGAGCGAGAGATAGTAGACGGCTTGGTCGGCGGGGTTGGCCTTCTGGTAGGTGGGCGGACGCGGCATGGTGGAAGGCAACAAGCCACCGGCGGCGGAGATGGCCGCCTGGACATCTTGCGCGGCCGCGTCGATGTTGCGGCTGAGGTTGAATTGCACGGTGATCTGAGAGGATCCCAAAGAGTTCACCGAGCTCATCTGCGAAATGCCGGCGATGGTGGAAAATTGCCGCTCTAGCGGCGTGGCCACGGTGGACGCCATGGTCTCCGGACTGGCGCCGGGCAGGGCGGCGCTCACCGCGATGGTGGGATAGTCGACGCTGGGCAGGGCGGCCACCGGCAGCGCGCGAAAGGCCACCACTCCGAACAGGATGATGCTGAGACAGACCAGCACCGTCATGATCGGCCGTTCGATGAAGAGTTGCGAGACGTTCATTGCGGCCCCGATCCCGGCTTGGCGGCCTCCACCACGCGCACCGGCGCGCCGGGGAACAGCGCCATCTGTCCGTCCGTCACCACGGTTTCGCCGGACGCGAGCCCTTTTTCGATGACCGTCTTGCCGCCGAACGATGGCCCGGTGGTCACCGGGCGGATCTCCACGGTGTTGCCCGGTTTCACCACGAATACCACTTGCCCCGCGCGCCCGGCCTGCACCGCCTCGGTGGGGACCACGATGGCATTGCGGACGGTGTCCAGGGTGAGGGCCACGTTGACGAATTGGCCAGGCCAAAGTGCGGAGTCGCGATTGTCGAAAGTGGCTTTCAGATGGATGGTGCCGGTGGAGGCGTCCACGGTATTGTCGATCACCGCCAGCGATCCGGTGACGGTGCGGTTGGCGCCGTCCTCGAGAGCGACGTGGACGGGCAGGGGATGGACGGCGTTCAGCCGGCGAATGGCGCCGAGGTGATCTTCGGGCACGCCGAAACTGACGAAAATCGGCTCTACCTGGTGGATCACCACCAGGGGCACGTCGTTCTCTTTGACCAGATTGCCGGAATGGACCAGCAGGTTTCCGGTGCGTCCCGTGATGGGCGCGTGGATGGCGCAGTAGGCGAGGTCGAGCTGGGCCTTGGCGACGGCCGATTGATCGCTATTGAGGGTGGCGCGCGCGGTGTTCACCATGGCTTCGCTGGCGCGGGCGGTGGCGCGGTTGACGTCGAGCGAGGTCTTGGCCTGGTCGGCAGCCAATTTGGAGGCCAGGTTCTCCTTGTTGAGCTGCTCCTGGCGGGCGGCATCGGTTTCGGAGAACTTGGCTTGCGCCTGGTCGCGGACCAGGTTGGCTTCGGCCTGCGCCACCTGCGCCCGGTCGCGCTCGACGGCGGCTTCCGCCTGGTGCAGAGCTTCGTCGTAGGGGCGCGGGTCGATGCGGAATAGCAGGTCGCCCTGTTTGACGTTCTGGCCTTCGGTGAAGCTGACGGACTCCAATTGGCCGGCGATCTGGGATTTCACCTGCACCACGGCGGAAGCCTCCACGGTTCCGACCACGCGAACGTCGGTGGGCACGGACTGCTGGGTGGCTTGGGCGACCGTTACGGACATGGCGGGCATGGAGGGCGGTCCGCTCTTTTGCGCCTGCTCTTTGTGGCAGGCGGAGATTACAAGAAGAGACGAGGCGATCAGGATCAGGATGCTTGTACGCAAGGGAACTCCGAAGTTCTCACTGTAGCAAAGTAGGAGGCGGGAAAATGTTAACGGGCAAGGGTAGGGCGTCCTTTGGATTGTCTTACCCGGGGTGGGCGGCTTTGGGGGCCGTCTGGCCACCCGAAACCGGCCATTATGCCGCAAGTCCGGCGGTGCTAGGAGGTTCCGCCCTTGGTTGGGACCGGATGGGCTGCCGGGGCCGGGCTCCGGCGGGGCTCCGAAGTGTTGGTGGATGTGTGGGACGGGGCGGCAGGAGCGACGGGGGGCTTGCGGCTGGGCTGGGCGGGGGCCGGCGCGGGTCCCGGGGTACTCGGGGGCGCGGCGGCGGGTTCGTTCGGTGGGTTCGTTTTTGGCGGTTCAACTGGTTTGGTTTCTTCGGGTTGGGGCTGAAAATTGGGTTGGTTCGTCAATTCTTTGCGGAGCTTGCGGATGCGCTCGAAATCCTCGGCGGCGCGGCGGTAAAGGCGCTCGGTTTGGGCCTGGATGCGGAGGAAAACGAGGACATCCTGGGACTGGCGCAGGAGACGGCTGAGGCCTTCCCACAGGATGAAGTTGCGGTTCTGTTCGCGGAGGACGTCGATGTTCTCGACCATTTCGAGATACATCAAGCGGAGCGGGCGGCCGTCGGGATCGAGAGACTCGTTCAGGCACGCGGTGTACATGCCGATTTCCGCGCGGGAAACGCGGTCGAGGGCTTGCTGGGCGAGGGCGAGACGATCGATGGCCCAGAGCTCCTGGGAGTTGACGGGCTGGTAGCACTCGATGAGG
>Ga0182018_10004211_pt1 | contig 12281 bp, 11 predicted proteins | sample 812P2MmetaG_FD_120490 | JGI IMG/M metagenome (GOLD analysis project Ga0182018, IMG submission 120490) | Permafrost microbial communities from Stordalen Mire, Sweden - 812P2M metaG | ecosystem: Environmental > Terrestrial > Soil > Wetlands > Permafrost | place: Sweden: Stordalen | collected...
TCGGTGCGGCACATGATGGTCAGCAAGGTCCGCGGCAAGTTCACGAAGGTCGACGCCGAGATCGTCACGGCGGAGAACCCCCTCGACTCGAGCGTCACCGCCACGATCGATCTCAATTCGATCGACACCGGCAACGCCGACCGCGACAATCACCTCCGCTCGGCCGACTTCTTCGAGGTCGAGGCGCACCCGACGATGACCTATCGTTCGACCGGCATCCGGTCCGACGGTGACGGGTTCGTCGTTGACGGCGAGCTCACGCTCCACGGCGTCACCAAGCAGGTGCCGCTGCACCTCGAGCTCGGCGGTTTCGGGCAGGACCCGTACGGTGGCACGCGGGCAGGCTTCTCGGTCACCGGTGAGATCAAGCGCAGTGACTTCGGTGTCGACTTCAACGCCGCCCTCGAGACCGGTGGCGTCGTCGTCGCCGACAAGATCAACTTGCTCCTCGAGATCGAAGCCGTTCTCAAGAGCTGAGGTTGGCTGGAATTCGCCCCGGAGGTGCTCACCTGAGCGGCCTCCGGGGCGACGTCGCGTCCGGACACTTGTCTAGGCACTCGTGGCCCGACGAGGGTATCTGCGGGAGGGCGCGAGCTCGTCGTTTCGAGGATCATTGGTGTCCAGATCAACAACTTGTGCGGGCGAGAGGAGTCGAACCTCCACCCCCGAAGGGACCGGGTCCTAAGCCCGGCGCGTCTGCCATTTCGCCACGCCCGCGGCGAGCCGACTGGAGCTCTGTCAGGAGCGTAATCGCCTCCTGCCTCCGATAGCCTCCCGGCACAGGATCACGAGGAGGATCGATGTCAGGATTTCCCAACCCGGCGGCAGGCGACGCGCTCGAATCACCCACAGGCTCCCAGATGGCCTCGAACAGCGGTCTCGGTGACCCCGCCAGCGAGATCTACCGGCAGCTCTTGAAGGAGCGCATCGTCTTCCTCGGCACGCAAGTCGACCAGACGTCAGCGAACCTCATCTGCGCCCAACTCCTCCTGCTCGAGGCGGAGGACACGAGCAGGGACATCTTCCTGTACGTCAACTCTCCAGGTGGGTCGGTGACCGATGGCCTTGCCATCTACGACACCATGCAATACGTCACCTGCGACGTATCGACGATCTGTCTCGGGTTGGCAGCGTCCATGGGACAGTTTCTGCTCTGTGCCGGATCGCCCGGTAAGCGGTACGCCTTGCCCCACAGCCGTATCCTCATGCACCAGCCGAGCGGTCAGATGCAGGGCCAGGCGGCCGATATCGCCATCCAGGCAGAGCAGATCATCTACCTGAAGCGCATGATGGCGGAGCGGATCTCCTTCCATACTGGCCAGCCGATCGAGCGCATCGAGTCGGACTCAGACCGGGATCGCTGGTTCACTGCGGAAGAGGCGCTCGAGTACGGCTTCATCGACAAGGTGATCGATCGCTCGACGTTGAAGGTCAGCTCCTGAGCGTCTCGGTCGTCGTCGTCTGCCATCGACCCACCGACGGTCTCGGCGCCTGTCTCGAGTCGCTGCTGCATCAAGCCGACGAGGTGCTCGTCGTCGACAACGCGTCGCCGAGAGGTTCGGTGGGTACCATCGCACGGCAAGCCGGCGCGAGCTTCGTGCGGTTGAGCCGGGACAACGGCTTCGGGCCTGCAGCCAACCGTGGAGTAGCGGCAACCAGAGGTGGGATCGTCGGCTTCCTGCACGACGGTGCCGTCGCCGGCGAGGGCTGGCTGATTGCGTCGGCTGCATTGCTCGAGGATCCGACGATCGGCGCGGTCGCACCTCGTGTGGTCCTCGCGGGCCGCTACCTCGAAGTGGAGCTCGATGACGAGCCGTGGTTCGCCGGTGGCGACACCCGCCCGCTCGGCCGGCAGCTCAGGAAGGCCACGCTGGGCGGCGTGGATGTCCTCGACCGCCTCGCAGGGCCGGGCGTCCACCCTCTCGAGATGGATCGGGCGGGGGAACGCTGGCGATGGACGGTAGGTCGAGCCAAGTTCTACGCGCCTCTCCTGGACACCGTGGAGGATCCCGATCTGCACCTGAATGGCGAAGTGGTACGCCCGTCGCGGGTCGTCGACCTGCTGAGCAGCGCGGGCTCGTATCTCCGGGATGACGGCTACGTCGGCGACATCGGCTCGGAGAACCCGAACGACGACCGGCTCGACGTCGCCGAGGAGCGCTTCTCGCTCAGCGCATCGGCGTTCGTGACGAGGAGAGACGTGTTGAGGCGGGTGGGGGGTTTCGAAGAGCGCTACGTGGCGCTGTATGAGGACACCGACTGGTGCTGGCGAGCGCGCCTCATGGGGTTGCGGATGTTTTACGACCCGGCAACGACCGTGCGTCGAGAGCAGGCGGCGAGGAACCGCGGGCTCGGGTGGCGGCGGGCGCGGCATCTCGCCGAGCGCAACCGAATTCTCACGCTTGTTCGCAACGCCCCGCTTGACGTCGCCCTGCGCGAGGTGTGGCGCAAGCGACGCGGCGGTGCCGACGACGGCGTGTCCGAGATGCTGACCAAGATGCTGCCGCGGGCCCTTTGTGAGCGCGAGGTGTCGCGGCGCCACTGGGTCATGCGTCCGACGGAGGTCTTCGAGCGGTGGGCCGGAGTCGATGTCCCTCGGCACTGAGTGGGCATGACCGGTACGGAACGGCTCCTCGACAGAGGCGTCGAACGAGTGTCGCGTAGCATCGTCGCAGCCAGCCCGGTCGGGTGAAGCGCGGACGAGGTGTGGAGGAACACGACGTGGGAGAGGACACGCAGCGGAAACGCCTCGCGTTCGTGACCCCGCGCTTCGGGCCAGGGGTCGTCGGCGGTGCCGAGTCCGCGGCGCGCGAAGCCGCCGCCGGCTTGGCGGCGAGAGGTCATTCCGTCGACATCCTCACGACGTGCGCGACGGACCACTACACCTGGGCGAACGAGCTCCCGCCGGGCGTCACGACCGATGCTCAAGTGACGATCCGCCGCTTTGAGACCGTCAGCGGACGCGGCGTGGCGTCTTGGTCCCGGCTGCAGGAGCGCTTGATCTCCGGCCACGAGCTGGCCGAGGGAGAGGAGCTCGCCTGGGTCAACGGCCGGTTTCGCGTGCCGGAGCTCTACCTGTACCTCGCTGAATCGGCGCGGGACTACGACGCCGTCATCTTCTCGCCCTACATGTTCTGGTCGACGTTGTACTGCGCCGCCATCGCGCCCGAGCGAACGATTCTCATGCCCTGCCTGCACGACGAGCCCTATGCACGACTGGCTTCTGTTCGGGCCGCTCTGGCGGGGTGCGCGGCGGTCTGGTTCCTGAGCGAGCCCGAGCACCAGCTCGGCCACCGCCTGGCTCCGTTACCGGCGGCCCATCCCGTCATCGGCTGTGCGGTGGACGTGCCGGACAGCTATGACGCTGAAGGGTTTCGCGATCGGTACGGACTCGAGCGCCCGTTCGTGCTCTACGCCGGCCGGCGCGAGGGCGGCAAGGGTTGGCGAGAGGTGCTTCAGGGCTTCGGTGCCGCTGTGCTCCGCCACCGACTGCCGATCGACCTCGTGACCTTTGGCGTGGGCGACCCTCAGATCCCGCTCGGACTGGACGGTCGCGTCATCGACCTCGGCTACCTGGACCCGGCGGACGTGCCCAGCGCCTTTGCCGCCGCCGACGCCTACCTGCAGCCGAGCGCCAACGAGAGTTTCTCACGAACGATCATGGAGGCCTGGCTGGCGCGCACCGTCGTTCTCGCAAATGGCGCCAGCGACGTCGTCACCTGGCACTGCGAGCGCTCCGGAGGTGGCTTGTGCTACCGAGACGAGTTGGAGTTGGGAGAGTGCCTCCGCTTCGTTGCTGAGATGCCCAAGCTGGCCGGCGAGCTGGCGGAGCTCGGCCGGGACTACGTGCTGGCGAATTACACCTGGCCGCCGGTGTTGGACGCCATGGAGGCGTCGTTGGAGGGCTTCGGGTGAGGATTCTCGTGGTGGGGTCGGTTCCACCGCCGCTCACGGGCCACCGGGCGGCCCTGTTGGCGGAGGTGCTGCGGCTCCGGGGGGAAGGTCACGACGTAGAGATCGCATCGCTCGACCCGCTGTCGGCGGCCCACCGCTTCCTGGCGGGGCCCGGAGTGGTCGCCGTCGGCGAGATCGGGCTCCTCGCCCGCAGCGCTGAGGCCATCGTCGTGCAGCTCGAGCCCGGCTTGCCGGTCCGGACACGGGCCGGTCGCGGCGAGCGGACCGCGGCCCTCATGGCGCTGGCGGCGGTCCTTCGCCGGTGCTCCGACGTCACCGTGCGGCTCCACGATCCGAACGACCTCCCGGGAGGGCACGGAGGAAGGGCAGGGACAGAGCTGTGGAAGGCAGCCGGTCGTATCGAAGTGGGGGACGACAGGACGCGTACCGAGCTGGCAGCCTTGCTCGGCCCGTTCGGTGAACGCGTGTCGATCGTTCGCCCCCCCGGCGACGCCGAGCCGGTCGTTGTCGCCGGGCTGGATGGCTGGGGCGACGGGGCGGACGTGTCCGCCTCCCACGTTCTGGGGATCGTCCGCGCCCGTGCGGCTGCAGAACGAGCTTCCCTGGCACGTCGCGGGCGGCTCCCGGCCTCGGCCACGAGTCTCGGCGTGCGTGTCCCGCAGTGGCAGTGGCTTCCGGCTCCTGGCGCCGGCGTGCCCGATCTCGGGGCGATCCGGCGGCCATCGGGTCGCGGCCGTGGCCGTGGCGCCCAACCGGTGGATTCGTCGCACTCCGAACCCGAGCGGCGGTCGCTCCGCCGGGCGGCGACGCCGCTACTGGCGGCAGCCGAGCGCCACGCGGCTACCCGCCCGCTTGCCCACCTGGCGCGCCTTGCGTGGGTCGAGCTTCGAGGTGGCCTCCGCCGAACCGCTTGAGCCGACTGCGGCACAGGGTGTCGGTTCAGTCGGCAGTCTGCAGCACTGGTTGTCGGCTCAGTCGCGCACGTCACTACCGGCGAGATCGAGCACGGCGACGAGCGCTGCCGCCGTGCGCGCAAAGGTGTGATCAGCTGCGTAGGCGGCAGCTCGATGGGACAGCGCTTGACGTCGCTCGGCATCGTCGAGGAGGGCTGTCAGCTCGCCGGTCAGCTTGGCCGACCCCGATGCTTCGGGCGCGGTGTCGAGCTTGACGACAGTGTCGTCGGGGAGCTCTGCCATCCAGCCGACATTCGACACGATCGTGGGGACGCCCGCCGCCAGGCAGTCGCCGACCGCTGCTGAGGCCTCCCCGGCAAAACCGGCCCTCAGTTGCACTGCCACCGTCGTTCTGCCGAGGAGCTCCAGGTACGCGGGCCGCAGGACGTGTCCGGTGACGCGGAACCGGTCGCCGATCCCGAGCTCAGAGGCGTGCGTGCGCAGCTGGTCGGCAAGGGCATCGCTGACCGGCCCGACCAGCAACAGCTCGCTGTCGATGCGCTCGGCGAGCGCTGCCACGGCGCTCACGAGGAGGTGGGGGAGCTTGACCGGGTCGACGATGCCGAACGATGCGACGAGCAGCCGATCGTCATGACGATGGCGATGGCGAGCCGCTGCAACCGCTGCCAGCTCGTCGTCGTCAAGCGCCATGGCAAAGGGGAGAACTCCGAGGCGCCGCCCCGCCTCTGGGCCGATGTCGGTCTCGGCGAGCCGGCGGGCGGCCTCGCTGGAAACGAGCAAACGATCGGCGTTCGGCGCGATGTCGCGCAGCAGCAGAAGACCGCGGCGATCGAGCTCCTCCTCCGGAATCGAGTCGATCCGGCCGAGCCCATCGGGCAGGACGTCGTCGTAGGCACGGCGGATCCCTCGCTTCAGCCCTCCGGGCATGGTTCCGCGCAGCCGGGACGAATGTCGCAGGAGGTTCGTCACCCGAACGTCGTGCGCCATCACGGTCCCGTGTCGTCGCCGCAGCGCCGCCAGTGCACCGCTGTGGTATTCGCTGTTGCCGAGCACGTATACCACCCGCTCGTAGCCACCAACCGCGAGCTCGATCTGAATGAACTGCCGGGCGTCGAACGCGTCGGCGGAACCTTCCGGCGTCGGATCGTCAGGAGCGGCGGGGAGCCGGTTGAGACCGTCCGCGAAGCAATGCAGCGCGGCTCCCGGTGCTACCGCCGCCAGCTCGGTCCGCAGTGCCTCCGCCAGCCGGAAGCTGTAGCCGGCGACGCCAGAAGCGATTGGCGGGAAGGGCGACACAAACGCCACGCGGCGCTCGGTGCGCCACTGCCGTCGTCCCCGGGAGGCCAGCCGATCGAAGACCACAGCCGCCCGCTCGACGACGTCTCGCCACGGCTCTCCGTTCCCGACGACGGTGATGGCGGACGGATCGACCAGGACGAGGTCGATGAGGTCCTGCTGAGCCGCCGACGAGGCAGCCAGCACGGCATCCGCGAGGCGCAATACCTCGCATCGCCGGACGTAGCGCGTCTGCAGGCGCGCGTCGATGAGGTGCTCGCTCGGATGCCGTAGCGGCGCCAATTCGTGAACCGATGCGGAATACGCAAGCCCACGATGCTCGACGAGTGACGGCCAGATCACCGAGGTCGGCGCTGCGAGGTCGAACACGGACAGGCTGTGGTACACCCGCGAACCATCCGGTATCGCCCCGTCCGTGCCTGCGTAGGCGGCCTTGCCGGTCGCCAGGAGCTCTCCGATGTCGGTGGGTGGAGGCAGGTCAGGGGCAAGGAGGTAACGCCCGACGAGATCCGGCCTGTAGCGCTCCAGAGCAGTGGCGAAGTCGTAGGCAGCACTGGCGGTGTCGCCGCCCGTTGCGTCAGCCGTCTGAAGTACCCGGAGATCGATGACGACAGGACCCATGGTCACGGCACTGTCACGAACTGCTCATGCCGAGGACGGTGCGGCCCGCTCGAGCGCGTCGAGCCGGGAGCGAGCCGACTGCAACAGGCGCCCGAGGATCTCCGTCGACTGTTCTCCGACCTCGGTCTGCAGCGACGTGACGTCGAGGAGCTCGGCCAGGGTTGCGGACTGCGCTTCGACGTGCGCTCGCAGCTCTTCGACGGCGTGCCAGACCGCTCCGAGGTCGACGGAGATGCGCGCCAGCTCCTTGAACACATCCGTCATCTGGCGAAGGATCTCCTCCTCTCGCTCGACGACGCGGGCGTCGAAGCTCGACATCACTCGATGCCAACCTCTTCGGGCGATCGACGCCACAGCTGGCTCCTCCGTCGGTTCCTGGGCTCTGTTGAGTACGTGCTGCACGCTGACAGCAGCTTCCAGACTACCGAGCAAGGACCCGTCCGCTCATGAACGGCAGTCGCTGAATTGTGGCGGCCCGAGCACCTGTGCGCTCGGAGCGGCCCATGCTGCTGTCCCGGAGCAGGCTCCCAGTAGGCTTTCCAGCCACCCGCCGGTCGCGACCTCCGCGTCGGCGCGTACAGGAGGATCGAGACACGATGGGCCTGGCGCGCAGCGCCGCCAAGACGCAGGCGAAGCCCGGCAGTACCGATGTATCTCCGGCCAACTCCGGCATCACCTCCGGCGGCGCCCCTCTCCGCGATCGCGGAGAGCTGCCTTCGCGGGTCGTGTCCGCCCGCGTCAGTCTTCGGCGCCGCATCGCCGAGATCTGGGGTTCGCGCGAGCTCCTCGGGTTTCTCGTTCGCAAGGAGTTGAAGGTTCGGTACAAGAACAGCGTGTTGGGCTTCGTGTGGTCATTCCTCAACCCGGCGCTCGTTCTCATGATCTACTACATCGTCTTCAAGTACTTCCTGAAGAACCCCACTCCGGACTTCGCCCTCTATCTCTTCGCTGGGCTGTTGCCCTGGAACTTGTTCAACAACTCGCTTCTGTCGGCCTCTGGCGTGCTCGTCGCCCATGCCGGCATCGTGAAGAAGGTGGCGTTCCCACGTGAGATTCTGGCGCTGTCGCAGGTGGGGACTGCGATCTGCTACTTCTTCTTCCAGACGTGCATTCTCGTGGTGTTCCTGGCGGGGTTCCAGGTACTGCCGGCATTCAGGTTCATCCCGCTCCTGCTGTTCGCTCTCGTTTGCGACATCCTCTTCTCAGCAGCGTTGGCGGTCTTCCTCTCGGCGGTGAACGTCTACCTCCGCGACGTCCAGCACTTCGTCGAGGTGCTGCTCGTGGCGCTGTTCTTCAGCCCGCCCATCGTGTACTCGTTCGCCACCTTGACGAGCGAGCTCCACCGCCACACGTGGTTCCGCTTGATCTACCAGGGGAACCCGCTCACCTGGATCGTGCTCTCGTTCCAGCGCTGCCTCTTCGGCAGGGTCATACCACCAACGGGAAAGATCGTACCGATCGTCTCGAAAACCCTGCCGTATCACGTGCTCCCTACCTGGGGCGCCATGACGTATGTGGCGGGACTCGCCTGCGTGTTCGCCGCTTCGATCGTCATGCTGCTGATCGCCATGCTCGTCTTCGGCCGGGTCGAGGGCAACTTCGCCGAGGAGCTGTGACTCGCCGGTGAGCGCCGCCATCGAGGTCCAGCACGTCTCCAAGCGGTTCCGGCTCTACAAGGAGAAGTACACGTCCTTGAAGGAGCGCATCGTGCACGCGGGCAAGGTGCCCTTCGAGGAGTTCTGGGCACTGAAGGACATTGATCTCGAGATCAACCCTGGCGAGACGCTCGGCATCCTCGGCCGCAACGGCTCGGGCAAGTCCACGTTGCTCAAGTGCGTCGCCGGCATCCTGCAGCCGACGTCCGGCCAGATCCTCCTGCGGGGGCACCTCGCCGCCATGCTCGAGCTTGGCGCGGGCTTTCAGCCCGAGCTGTCCGGACGCGACAACATCTTCCTCAACGCCTCGCTGCTCGGCCTTTCGCGCAAGCAGATCGAGCGGAGCTTCGACGATATCGTCGCCTTCGCGGAGCTGGAGAAATACATCGACAACCAGGTCCGCTTCTACTCCTCGGGCATGTACGTCCGGCTCGGGTTCGCGGTTGCGGTCAACGTCGACCCGGACATCCTCCTCGTGGACGAGGTGCTCGCCGTCGGCGACGAGCGGTTCCAGCAGAAGTGCATGGATCGCATTCACCAGTTCAAGGATGAAGGACGCACGATCGTCGTCGTGTCCCACGCGGCCGACGTGATGCGCCAGATCTGCAATCGGGTGGCGGTGATCGATGCGGGGCATCTGATCTCGGTCGCGCCGCCCGGCGAGGCGATCCGGGCGTTCCGTGACAGCCTCATCGAGTCCGGTGAGGCAGGGGCGCTCCCAGGGGGCGAGGACGAAGCGGCGCGCGAGAGCGCTGCGGCCGAGGCGGCGGCCAAGGCCAGCCACGCGTCCGTCCCACCGGCGCCTGCCGGTGCCGAGCGGCGTGTCACCATCACCGGCTCGCGGCTCGAGCTGCCGGAGCCCGATCGGCAGTACGCACTTCCGGGTGAGGCGCTCTCGATCCTCATCGACCTGAAAGTCCGGGATCGAGTTGCAGACGTGGCCTTCGGTTGCTCGGTCTTCGCCGACAACGGCAGCCTGGTCTTCGACTGCGACAGCATCATGCTCGGGGATCACTACGACCTCGAGCCCGGCGCAGCCACCGTTTCATTTCAGTTCCGTGAGCTGCCGCTGTTGGACGGTCGCTATACGGTGAACGTCCGCGTGCAGGACAGCGGAGGTGGCGTCGTCCATGCCCGCCAGGAACCGGCGGCCATGTTCGAGGTCGTGAACCCCGGCCGCTCCACGGGTGTCGTGGCCCTCCCACTCACGGTCCACGTGAAGACGCAACGCCCGGAACCGTGAGCGGCGACCCGGTCGGGGGCGACCCGGAGAGTGACCCTGTCGAGGTCGCCATTCGAGAGATCTGCGTCGCTTCGGGCGTCCTACGAGCTGACGGTCGGCTGACGGCGGGTTTCGAGGACGAGCTCGCCCGGAACTTCGATTCGATCGCGCACGATCGAGAGGGACTCGAACGCGCCGTGGCGGCCGGAGCTTTGTCCGTCCCACAGCTCTATCGCTTTCGCCGAGAGGCAGCGCCGGCAGGCTCCGACGCCGAAGCGCCCTCGGGATCGCACGGGGTCGCGCACGTGTTGGCCCGAGCGGCGCGTCGGTCAGGTCGAGCCGCCAAGGGGATCTCGCGAAGCGGCGCGAAAACGGCACGGCGAGTTGCCGGCCCGAGTCTCCGGTCGCTCGAGCGACGGTCGGTCGACCAAGCGGGACGCGCCGCTGAGGCTTTGGCAACGCGGGGTCACGTCGCCGCCGACCACGCCCGGCGTGTGGGGTCCTCTGGCGGAACTTCTGGTCGTCTTGGGCGTGTCTCACCGAGTGGGCGCGTCCTACCGCCGGGCGCGGGGGAGACCGACCGCTCCACTTCCTCTGCGGTTCTCGGAACTCGGTCGACAGATCCTGCCGTGACGGCCTTGGAGGATTGGATCACTGAGCGGCTCGGGCGCGTTCCGGGCGGCCGCGTGCTCCACATCGAATGCGGGGACGGCGCTCTCGTCCGCCGGTTGAACGAGGCGGGCTTCCGGGCGACGGGAGCCGATCCGGCGACGGCGATGGAGTCCGCGACGATCGGCCGCGCCTCCGGGCTCGAGCATCTCGGAGCGCAGCGACGTTCGTCGTTGCATGGCGTCGTCCTTTCCGGTGCGACCGAACGCGTGAGCCCGGGAAGCGCACGCGCACTCGCCCACCTGGCAGCGACGCGCCTTCGCCCGGGTGGGATCGCCGTGTTCGTGAGCCCGCACCCGGACCGGGTGGACGGCGGCGATCCGATCACTTCGGATCTCGCCAGGCGCCCACTGCATCCGGTGACATGGTGCCACCTGCTTGCCCGCTACGGGTTCGGCGAGATCACGGTGTTCGACCCCGGCGTCGCCGGTCGTTCCGGGGCCGGCGCTCTCTACGCCGTCGCCGCCAGGCACCCATGAGGCACCGGCGGTGACGAACCGACCCGTTCGTATCGACCAGGTGATCCCCTCCATCGTCGAGCGCGATGCCGTAAGCCGCCACACCCTCGAAGCTCAGCGGGTTCTCCGCTCGATGGGCTTCGTGTCGGAGATCTTCGCCGGCAACTGGGGACCCGGGCTCGAAGGACGCGTTCGCCCGCTCCGCGAGCTGGCGCACGAGGAAGGTGGCAGCCAGTGGATCTGCTACCAGGCCTCTATCGGCAGCCCGGCAGCGGACGTCGTCGCCCGTCACCCGGGCCCGAAGATCGTCAACTACCACAACATCACCCCGAGCCCGCTCGTCGAAGCTTGGATGCCGTCGCTCGGCGAGGAAGTACGGCTCGGCCGTCGGCAGCTCGCCGAGTTGGCGCCGTTGTGCGAGCTCGGCATCGGTGTTTCGCGGTACAACACCGCCGAGCTCGACGACTGGGGGTACCGACGCACTGCGGTGGCGGCAGTCATGATGGACGTCTCCGCTCTCGATCGAGTGCTCGACCGGCGCGTCGGCGACGAGCTCGCCGACGCCAAGGAACTGGGCGGTTCGGATTGGTTGTTCGTCGGCCAGCTACTGCCGCACAAGGCGCACGAGGATGTCGTGAAGGCATTCGCCTGCTACCTCCAGCTGTTCGACCCTGATGCCCGGTTGCACCTCGTCGGGCGGCCCAGCTGTTCCGCCTACGCGCTGGCGGTGCGGCGCTTTGCAGCGCAGATCGGGATCGCCGGCTCGGTCGACTTCGCCGGTTCTGTCACCCCAGGGGAGTTGGCGGCCTACTACCAAGCCGCTGACGTGCTGGTCTGTTGCTCCCGGCACGAGGGCTTCTGCGCCCCGTTGCTCGAGGCGATGCACCATGGTGTCCCTGTGGTGGCCTACGGGACGGCCGCCGTTCCCGAAACGGTCCTCGACGCCGGAATCGTGCTGCCCTCGCCTGCGCCCGTCCTGGTGGCGGCGGCGGCGCATCGGGTCGTCTCCGACCCCGCCCTTCGCGAGGTCCTGATCGATCGCGGACGCGAACGTGCACGCTCGTTCACGCTCGAGTCGGCTCGCCAGGCCTTTTCCGCAGCCGTCGAACAGGTGCTCGCGTCCGCGCAATAGCCGCCGGCCCTTTCGCGAAACGGCGCCTCAGCAGTACCATGTGTCACATCGAGCACACGAAGCACAGATCCGGCGCGCTCAGCCACGGATCGTCGGCTTCATCGAGGGTGACGCGCGCCCGCGCCCGTCGGCCCGGCTCCGTCGTCACCGCTGCCGGCGCCCTCTCGCTCGCCGCCATCGTCGCCCTCGGCGCTGCCACCGGTGCCTCGGCCGGGGCCGCACGGTTGAAGCCGTTCCCGAGCCCGGACGTCACCTTCATCGGCCACGGAAATGGCCCCGGCTACGGGATGGGGCAGTGGGGGGCGTTCGGCTACGCCGCCCTGCTCCACTGGACCTACGGGCGCATCCTCGGTCACGTCTACTCGAACCCATCAGCACCGGTCTCCCTCGAGACCCTCA
>Ga0182018_10004213_pt1 | contig 12278 bp, 8 predicted proteins | sample 812P2MmetaG_FD_120490 | JGI IMG/M metagenome (GOLD analysis project Ga0182018, IMG submission 120490) | Permafrost microbial communities from Stordalen Mire, Sweden - 812P2M metaG | ecosystem: Environmental > Terrestrial > Soil > Wetlands > Permafrost | place: Sweden: Stordalen | collected...
CTCGTCCCGATTACGGTATGCATGGTCGATCGGCCAGCCGGATGCATAAACATTGGCGTTCGGATCGGCGCCGCGGTCGAGCAACAACTCCGCGATGTCGCGCCGCCCAGCCAGCGATGCGAACCACAACGGACTGCCCCAACTCGGGGTGGGCTCCTCCAACTCGCGCAGCGTGGTCCGCTCGTCCACATCGGCCCCCAGGTCGAGCAACAGTTTGACGATGTCGAAATGCCCCTGCTTCACCGCCAGGGTAAGCAGCCCGCCCGTTTGCCAGCGGATCTCCCGCAGCACGCCGGGATCGGCCAGCACCAGCTCCCGGATATGCTCGGTGCCGGCCAGCGCCACGGCCGCGCGGATCGTCAGGTCCGCGCCGTGCGCCAGCAGCCGCCCCGCGACAGCCGGAAAATCCCGCGCGCCATCGTTCCGTGGATCGGCGGCCAGCGCGGCACGGTCGAGCGGCGTCCAGCCTTTCAGATCCTGTTTACGCGCGTTGGCCCGCTTGCTCAGGAGCCACGCCACCATCTCCTCGTTCATCTCTTCCGCGGCGGCGTGCAGCGGCGTGGCGCCGTCGCGATCGCACGCGCGGATCAAAGACTCGTCCGCCTCCAGCAGACGGATCGCCTCGCCATTGTCGCCGTGGCGTATGGCGCGGGCGATCTGGTCCTGCACCGGCGAAACCGTGGCGTTGGGACAACTCATCGCCTCGCGGCGGTGCTGCTCCTCTTCCTCAATTGCGGCGACGATGTCGCGATAGCCGCGATCGCGCGCCAGCGCCAACGCCGTGGTCGCATCGCGGTGCGGGAAGATGCCCTTGCGCGCGTCGGCGCCGGCCGCCATCAGCAGGCGCACCATCTCCGCATCGCGCCGCAACACGGCGTAGTGCAGCGCTTGGTGCTCGTTGTCGCCGGCCATGTCCATTCCGGCCAGTTCCGGGCGGGCACGCAGCAGCGTCCGCGCTTGGGCCACGTCGCCGGCCTGGACCGCCTCAGCCAGCCGGGCGATGTTCGCTCCGTCCACAAATGCCTTAAGCTTCGCCCAGCTTTCGTAACCGTATGCGCGCGCCAGCACGCGTTGCGCATCGTTGAGAGCAAATGCCGCTGGTTCGGGATGGCGCTCGAATTGATGCACCTCCTCGACGGCGGCAGGCTCGCCAGCGCGATATTCCGCCAGCAGGTCTTTTGCCTGTTTGCGCAATTGCTCCAGGCTGGGTTGCCGCGGCAGACGGCGCAATGGATGGGGATTTCCGGCAGTGGGCATGACGATTCTCCTTTTGAGTCATTGCCCGGTGTCCGCGTGACGGGCGAAAAGAAGATTCGTCGTGAAGCTGTAGCAACGCTGACGATCGGTGGGCTCAGCCCTTCCCGCGGACACGGCGGCGTCCGACGCGCGCTCAGTCCGCATCATACCACGAGGGGGGCCGTAGGACAGGCCTGTACCGCCGCGGCACCACACACCTCCAAAAAGTGCCTCTAAACCATTGATTCCACATACTTTATAGAGCATTGGCTTCGTTTGTCCAAAAACTGGTTTCGCGTCCAAATCCGAAGGTCCGTGCACAAACACGCACAAGTTCGCCCAGGCCAAGCCAGGGCGCCGTGCAAACCGCGCGGGAGACAAGCCACCAGTCCTACTCGTGGCGCAGGGCTGTCAGTGGGTCTAATTTTGCGGCGCGGCGCGAGGGGATCCAGCAAGCTAGAAATGCGACCGCGGCCAGGAATAGCGGCACTCCGGTGAAAGTTACTAAGTCGTGCGGGCGAACTCCATATAGGAAGCTGGCCGAGAACTTAGCCAAGGCCAACGCCGCCGCCATTCCCAGCGCCACGGCGATGAGAGTGAGTAACATCCCCTGCCGCACGACGAGACGGCGGACTTCGCCGGCCTGCGCGCCCAGCGCCAGCCGGATGCCGATCTCACGCGTGCGCCGGCTCACCGAGTAACTCATCACGCCATACAGTCCGACGGCGGCCAGCAGCAGGCCCATCAAGCCGAAGATACCGAACAATGTGCCGGCCAAGCGCGGCAGGAAGAGCGCGTCGCGGAGGTGTTCTTCCATCGTTTCCGCGTTGAAGATGGCCAGCGTGGGGTCGAGCGAATGAATCTCCCGCCGGACTGCTCTGGCGAGCGCCGCCGGACTGTCCGCGGAACTGGCCTCCGAGCGGACCAGCAGCGAATATCCCAGGAAAGATGGGTCGCCGCCGATGCTCTGGTCGAGGGAGCGGAATAGAACGGGCCTCAGTCCCTCGCCGAGGGTGCGCGACTTTATGTTCTTCACGACACCGGCGATCTGGTAGGTGACGCCGCCGCCAGTGACACGCCGGCCGATGGCGTTCTCGTGCTTGAATAACCGCTCGACCATCGCCTCGTTGACGACGGCGACCTTTGGTCCAGCCGCTGTTTCATTGGCGAAATCGCGTCCGGCGACGCGCGGAATGCCCAGGGTCTCGAAGTAGCCGGGGCTGACCATGTAGAGGTCCACGCCTGGGTCGGGGCCGCCGTCGTTCGGTCGGCCTTCAACGTGAAACTCGTCGCGCCGGCCACCTAGCGAGAGCGGCACTACATCGGTATACGCCGCGGACGTGACGCCCGGCAGAGCCGCCACGCGCTCGCGCAACTCGGCGAGGAACCGCGCGGTGCGTTCGGCTGTGTACCCGTGTACACGCGGATCGACTGACATCGTCAGCACTCCGCGCGACCGGAAGCCGATGTCCATGCCGGACGCACTTTGAAGGCTGCGCAGAAACAGGCCGGTGGCGCACAGTAACACCAGCGACATGGCGATCTGCGAGACGACCAGCACGTTGCGCAGAGTCCAGCGGCCCGCTACGGGCGCCAGCACGTCGTCGCCTTTCAGCGCGCTGGCCACGATGGGAAGCGCGGCGGCCCACGCCGGGGCCAATCCTAACAACAGGCCGGCGCCAGAGCTGAGGGCGAACGTGTAGAGCATGACCCTCCAATCGACAATTACATTTAGATCGAGCGGCACCGGTGCGGGAAAGCGAAAGGCGGACAGGGCCTGGGTGGCCCATAGCGATAGAATCACGCCGATCAGGCCGCCCGCCAGCGCCAGCATCAAGCTTTCCGTGAGCATCTGGCGCATCAGGTGGCCGCGCGTGGCGCCCAGGGCGAGGTGCACCGCCATCTCCCGTTGACGGCCGGAGGCCTGTGCCAGAAGCAGATTGGCGACGTTGGCGCAGGCAATCGCGAGCACCAGCAGTACGACCCCCGTCAGTGCGGCCAGGAACATCACGACGGCGTTCCTATCTCGCGGGGACAGCGAGCCGGCCGGTTCGAAGCGGAAGCCGCCATCCTTCTCCGTTCCCGGATAAGTCTGGCCAAGATGCCGGGCGATTACGGCAAGCTCAGCCACGGCCCGCAGGCGAGTGACGCCGGGCTGCAGGCGCCCGGCGACCACGATCCAGTGGTAAGCGCGCGATTGGTAGTTGCTGGTGTTGGGCAGCAACTGATCCAGGTTGCCGAGCGGGACCCAGAACTGGCAATCGAGGATCAGGTCGAGACCGCGGAAACCGGGCGGCGCGACACCCACCACGGTGAAAGGCCGGCCCGATAGCGTGATGGTCTTGCCGGAGATGGCCGGGTCGGCGCCGAAGCGGCGCTGCCAAAGGCCCTGGCCGATAACGATTACGGGCAGACGCTCCTCGCCGCTGGTGAAGCCGCGGCCCAGCGTCATGCCCAGTTGCGCGACATCGAAGAAGTTGGAAGTAGTGGCTTGGCCCCACACGCGTTCCGGCTCGCCTTGGCCGCCTATGGAGGCGGGCAACAGCTCGTAATAGCCGGTGACGCCGGAGAACGACTTGGTTTGCGCGCGCAAATCGGCGAAGAGCGGCCAGGAGAAAGCGTTGCAACATTCGCCCTGATGAGTGGTGTAGAGGGCCATGAGCGTGGCGGGGTTGCCTACCGGCGCGGGACGCAGGACGAAGCGGCTGACCATCGAAAAGATGGTGGAGTTGGCGGCGATGCCAAGTCCCATGGAGACTATCGCGGCGGCCGCGAAACCGGGAGACTTGGAAAGCCGCCGGAGCGAGTAGGTCAGATCCCGGCGCCAGGTTGGCATGGTTGTGTCCTCCTTTAGACTGTATGACGGTCAATGCGGCCGATTATTGCGGGTGGAATGGGGCTGGCTTCCTGCGACTGACCCGGCTTTCCAAAACCGCCGCCGTTGTGATAATCTGAAAATCGCCAGAGTGGTGGAGCACCGGCCCAAGTACCAGGGATTGGCGGATGAAAAACCCTGGGGCGTCGGGGCTTTGCCCTTTTTGAGGGCCTTTGTAATCCGGGAAACCGGAGCGCCTTCCCCGATTGTGCCATATCCACTCTGGCCTTTCTAAGAATCATTCCCGAGCCGATATGCAGACACACGAGACCGCTCGCGCCTGCCTAAACGGTCCACACGTCGGAGAGTGCGCGCTTGAAGTTCCCTCCCAGAATGAGCTCGATGCTTCGGCTGGAGTAGTTCCGCCGGACCAAACCTTCCGTGAGATCGAAGATCTTCTTTGCGTAGTCGATCCCGTCAAGGTCGAATTTCCTCGTGGAATGCGCCGATCCATCCCGTCCGTCCAGATCGACGTCGCTTCCTACACCAACGTGCTCCACTCCGGCCAGTTTGGCCACGTGGTCAATATGGTCCAGCACATCTGCGATCGTGGCGCGCCCGCCAGCCCGCACAAAGATGCGGACCATGGTCACACCGATAACCCCGCCCGTCGCCGCCATTCGCTTGATCGCTTCATCCGTCTTGCAACGGGCGCTGTGCGGAACCAGGGTACGGCAGTTCGAATGCGTAACCAGGACCGGCCTGCGGGACGCTTCGATAGCGTCCAGAGAAGTCCGGTCGCCGCAATGCGAGATGTCTACGGCCACGCCGGCCTGGTTCATGCGCGCAACGATCGCCGCACCGTATTCGCTCAGACCGCGGTCTCCCGGTTCGGACGATCCACCGCCGATCCGATTGCTGCGATACGTCAACTGCGAGACCCGCTGGCCCAGACCGTGGAAGCGATCCACATCTTCCACCGTGCGAAAATGTCCGGAGTTCTGCTGGCCGATCACGATGCCAATCATGCCGAGTGTCTTGGCCCGATCGAAATCGCCGGCGCCCTCCACCCGCAGGAACTGGGACTCGTGCGCCGCGATAAAGGCGTTCCACCCCGTAATGTCCCTTAGTGACGCGGCGTAGATGTCTCCCGTGGTGTATCCCACCGCGGGGTGGAACACTGTAACCCCGGAATCTTTCAAGCGCAGAAAATCGGCTCGCTGGAAAAGGCCAGGATCGGTTTCCCAGGTGCACAGTTTCCTGTAGTCCAGGGTTAATAAGCCCAACATGTCGATTACCGTGGAGCCACGAACCAATTCCACGGTGCGAGCGGAATACTCCGTTTCACTTTGGGCGAACAGCGAGAAACGGCCCCGGTTGATCATTGGCGCGGCGAAAGCCAGCGCTGTGCTCTTGAGAATCGCACGACGAGAGATCATAAGTTCGCCGAAGCCGGCCAGTTTAACACAGCGCAGCCTGGCGGCCGTTATCAGCCGCCACACCCAGCCGGCCTCATTACCGATGGCTGAAAACCGGCCAGGCGTACAGGCCGGTAACGGTTCTTTAGGCTGCAGCGCCAATGCTAAGTACATGCGATCCGCCTTTCGCTTATGCGCGTGCGGGCTGCTGGCAATAGCCGCCCCAGCGCAGCAGGCGCCGCCCGATCCGGCAACAGTCATGGACAGCCTGGAGAAGCGGATGGCGCCGCTAGCGAGCGCGTGGCTGAACAGCGCGGATCCGCGCACGCAGGCTTGGGGCGCGTACATGGTGTTGCGCGATCGGCGCACCGAAGCCGTTCCGGCTCTGCTGGCCATGGTGGCCGGGTTTCCGGTGGTCGAGGATGTAGCCACGCAGGCGGACGTGGACCAACATGACGCCATGTTGGGAGTGCTCGACGCTCTCATTCAGCTCGGCGTGCAGGTGCCGGCCGGCGATGCGCAGCGAATATACGGGGAGTTCCCTGTACAGTCGCTAGTCCTGCTGTCGCGCTCCCAGGAGGATACGGCGCCTGCGCTGCTGGCCATCTTTACGAATGCGCGACGCTGGCCCGCCGCTTGGCTGGCTGCCGGAGACCTTCTGCTGCAGCGTCGTGCTGAGGGTTTTGCCGCAGCCGTCATCGAAGGCATGACCGTGCATGCACTGGTCATGGTCACTGATCGTGGTGGCGGCGGCGGCGTTGGAGGAGGGTCATTGTGCTGCGGCCTCGGCTCCTCGCCTAAACCAAAGGCCGGATGGCCGCCGCTGGGAGTATACGCGTTCGGTGGTTGCGGCGAGCATTTGCAGGCTGGCGCCACGGTTCTGGCGGGAGGAACCGATCCAGCTTATTATAGCCGGCAAGTGAACGCCAGCTACACGCCGGACGGCGGTGCCGGTTGCTGCAATCCGGACCAGGACTTGGTGCGCCAGCACTATCTCACCACGCTGCTTTTTGGATCCGCCGAACAACCGCCCGTACGCGCGCATGTGTCGCACACCATCGCGTGGCAGGGGATGGACGCTTACCGCGGCGAACTGGCAGCCTTGATCGCTGAACAGCAGCGCGTTTTTGCCGAACTGGCACGGCGTTTGGGCAAACTGGGCCTGCTGAGCGAAGAGGAAGCCAAGACCTTACGCCCCAGACTGGAGATCCGCGTTTGGGACCAGCGGGCCGCACCGCAGCCTGCGCTGCCGGCCATCGCCACGCTGGCCGAGAACGTCACGGTTGAGCCGTTCTGAGGAAGGCTTCGCGGCGCAGCCCGCCTCAGTTCTCCACTTTCAGCCCGTTAATCAGATTGACTATTTCGTCTGCGAGTTTGGCTACCAAAGGCAGCGCAGGATCGCTATACGACGCGAGTTGTTTGTCCATAGCCGCGGGTACATCCTTCAGGACATGGTTCATGCCTTCGATCACCACCAGCTTCGCCGCCGGATCGGCTTTCGCCAGCAGTTTTGCGTCGGCGACGCTCACCTGGATATCGGTGGTCCCCTGCAGGATGAGGACGGGCATTTTGAGCCTGGCGATTTCCCGCGCCGGATCGTACTGAAACCAGGAAATCACGTAGGGTTGTACACTCGGGCGGAAAAGCGCCGCCAGGGCGGGGGGAACGGATTCCACTCTGCGCCCCGCGTCCAGCGCCTTCACGATGTCTTCCACCTGTTGCATCAGGCCGGCGGGCAGCGGCTTCGACCGGCACTGTTCCAGAATGATTTGCCCTGCGGGCCGGCCCGATCCCGCGATCGAGACATACCCGTTTACCATCAGTTTTTGGGCTGCCAGCATGCCGATCAGCGACCCTTCGCTGTGGCCGGCGATGACCAAAGAACGGAAGCGGGGATCCTTCCGCAGATACTCGCCCCACCGGACCGCATCGTCCACATACGTGTCGAATCGCAGATCCTCTTCTTTCAACCCGATGATTTTGCTTTCGCCGATGAGGCGCTTGTCGTAGCGCAACGAAGCTATCCCACGGGTTGCCAGGTCTTCGGCCAGCATCTTCAGGCTATCGTTCTTGCCCGGAAGCATGGATGAGTTTCCGTCCCGGTCGGTGGGACCGGAGCCCGCGATGATCAGGACAACGGGATAGGGCGGTTTCGCAGCCGGCATCTCCAGCGTCCCGTACAGAATGCCGGTCCCCGTATCCAGGCGGATCGGCTCCGCCGCCAGAACCGCTCCGGTGAACAGAAGCGGGAAAAGGCAGAATGCTTTTTTCATTATTGTCCAATAGTTATGTTGAAAGAATTGGAGGCGCGGGTCGGAATCGAACCGACGAATAAGGGTTTTGCAGACCCTGGCCTTACCACTTGGCTACCGCGCCGTTCGGGACTATAACTGAAAAATACCGCGCCACATGCCCCAAAGTCAATCTTCGAGCACCGGCAGAAGCACGTACGACGGCCGCCGCGCATCGTGGTAGACCGTCTGCGTAGCCTTGCGCAGTTCGGTGGCGTCGGCGACCGCGCCGCCGGTATTCGGATTGCGGTCGAAGCGCGGAAAATTGCTGCTGGATATTTCCATGCGGATGCGATGGCCCTTCTGAAACACGTTGCCGGTGACCCCTGCGTCGATCGTCAGTTTGCAGATTTCGCCCGGTCGCGCCAGTTCCGGCTTCTCCAGCGATTTGCGGTAGCGCAGCCGCAGGATGCCGTCCGTCAGGTTCTGCGCGCGCCCGTCGGGAAACACATCCACCAGCTTGGCGGTGAAGTCGGTGTCGCGCGCGGAAGTCGCGGCGTACAACACTACGCGCACTGGACCGATGACTTCCATATCTCTCCGCAGCGGGGCCGTGGTGTATACGAGCACGTCGCCGCGCCGCTCTACGGCGCGCTGGTCCTTCGGTCCCCAAGGAAACACCTTCGGATTGCAGCAGGCCGCGCCGCCCGCGGTGGGTACGGGGTCGTGCGGATCGAACACGAACCGGTCAGCCGCGCTCGCCGGTGCGGCCGGATCGGCCGGGGCGTGCAGGTCCAGCCTGCCATCGCCCGTGAGCGTGTTGGCGTGTCCCCGGCTCTCCAGGTAGAAGCGCTCTCGATGCGCGGGCGGCGGCCATTTCCATGCATCGCGCCAGCGGTTCGCACCCATCACGAAGACGCGCACGGGAGCCTGCGAAAGCAGCGGCGTGTCTTTGCCTTTCAGGAACTGGTCGAACCACTGCATTTGGATCCCGCGCAGCGGCGTGTCGGAATCCGGTCCGAAGTCCACGCCCTCCAGTTTCACCGCCTTGTTGTGGGGCCACGGCCCGATCAATATGCGATGCACGCCCGAGTTCTTGCGCAAGCGCTCGTATGCGTCCAGATCGCTCTCCACGAAATTGTCGAACCATCCGCCCACTGAAAACACCGGCACCCGGATCTTATCCAACTGTTCGCGCACGCTGATGGATTTCCAGAACGAATCGTAAGCCGGATGCGCCACGGCTTCCTGGAACATACTGGACGTCTGGCCGGTGGCCGCCACGTCGGCCGTACGCAGCGGCAAGTGCAGCACGAACTTGCCGAAGTCGGGATGGAACCGCGGCGCGCGCATGTTCTCCGACATCCACAGCAGGCGCTGGCCCAGCTTCATGGCGCCGCCCGGCGAATAGAACCGGTCGAGATAATCGTCGCAGCCGGAGACGGACGGGAAGATAGCTTTCAAATGCGGGTTGTTCAACGCCGCCACCTTCCACTGTACGATGCCGAGATAGGAGCCGCCCAACATGCCGATTTTGCCGTCCGACCACGGCTGGCGCGCGATCCAGTTGAGCGTATCGTCGCCATCGCCCGGCTCCTGCTCGAGCGGCCGGAAGACGCCCTCCGATGCATATCGCCCGCGCACATCCTGCACCATCACGGCATAGCCGCGCTCCACGAATGGCGCATAGCTTGGAGAGAGGCCGGTCCCCTTGCCGTAGGGCGTGCGCACCAGGATAGTGGGATAGCGGCCCGGCGCTTCCGGCCGAAAGACATTCGCGGAGAGGCGCACGCCGTCGCGCATGGGCACGGTAACGTCGAGGCTGCCGGCGATCTCGTCTGGCGTCGCGCACAACACCCCGGCGCACAGAAGTAGCACTACTGGCGATAGGCGCACAATATATCCCAATACTGTTCGGCGATTTGAACGGCCTGGTGATGCTCGACGATGTGCCCGGACGCGCGCAGTCCGATTTCACCCACACATTCTTTCATAGATGTTAGCAGAAACATGTGATGCCACAGGGAGTCTTCTTCCGCCAGCCCCGGCTCGATGCGCAGGCACGCGGTCTGCGGGTAACAGGAGTTTTCCTCACCGTTGGTCACCAGGACGGGCTTGGCGACGCCCATCAGCCGGATGGCGATGCCGGAAGTTTCACCGGCGGCCGGGTACCGCAGGTTGATGCAGGCATCCACCGCCAGCGCCGCGCGCCAGAAGTCGCGTTCGGCGAGATACGGCAGGCGCACGATTCCAGACCCGCGCAATAGCGGGGCCACGGCGCGCGCCAGGTCGGACGAAACAAATGGACCCGCGATCAGGAGCCTGGCATCCGGCCGCGTTTGCCGCAACCGGTGGAACGCGCGCAGCACGGCGAAGAGACGCTTGGATTCCCGCAGGTAGCCGAACACTCCGAAGAGGACCTCGTGCGTAGCGATGCCCAGGCCCTGCCGCATGCGTATCGCTTCCCAGCCCGCCGGCAGTTGCGGCGGGGAGAACAGATGCGGGATCTCGATCACCGCCGCGCCGGGCGCATGCTGGCGGACCATGCGGGCCGCGGCCGGGTTATGCACCACCACCGCGCGCGAGCGTTCCGCGATGCGCTTCAGCATCGGGTAATCGAAATAGCGCCGGTCGAACCCCGAGTTGGCCCGGCCGCGCCACAGATCTTCGGCCAGCGCGCGATGCCATTCACCGTAGTTGTAGACGAACTCGCCGATGTACGCGGCGCGGTCTAGCGCACCGAGGAAGAAATGGTGCAGCACGGCGTCGTGCAGCACCACCACGCCAGGTTGCGCCAGCGCGCGCCGGTAGATCTCGCGGTGCAGTTGATTGTTGCCCAGGTGATAGAGCGCGATGTCGCTGTGTCGCGCGTGCAGTTCCACGCTGCCATGCCGGCGCAAAGCGGCCAGCAACGCCGCCGCGTAATCGGCCACGCCGGTGCGGGCGGGAGGCAACGGCGCGTAGTATGCGACTTTCACGGCTTCTTGCGCTTCCCGAACAGCGCCGTCCCCACGCGCACGATAGTGGCGCCCTCTTCGATGGCGGCTTCCAGATCGTGCGACATGCCCATCGATAAATGTGGCAACCCGTGCTGTACGGCCAGTTCACGCAGGCGCCGGAAATAGGGCCGCGACTGCTCCTGGTCGGCGGACCATGGCGGCATGGTCATCAGGCCGAGCAGCCGCAGGTTCGCGCATTCGCGCACCGCCGCGATGAGATCCGGAAGCTCTTCCGGCGCGGCGCCCGCTTTGGCCTGCTCGGGGGATAGCTTGACTTCGAGCAGGATGTCGAGGGCCTTGCCAGCTTCGTTGAGGCGCCGCGCAAGTTTCGGCGAATCCACGGTCTGGATGCATTGGAACATCTCCGCGGCGCGCCCGCTCTTGTTGCTCTGCAGGTGCCCGATCAAATGAAACCGCGCGCCGGGCAGGCCGTCGACTTGGGGCAGCTTGCCTTCGAATTCCTGGATGTAGTTTTCGCCGAACTCGCGCAAGCCCAGCGCGTATGCGTCGCGGATGGCTTGCACCGGGAAGACCTTCGTGACGGCCAGCAGCATGATCTGCGCCGCGTCGCGGTGCGCGCGGCCGGCAGCTCTGGCGATGCGCAGCCTGACTTCGGCGAGCCTCTGTTCGAGCGTGTCCATTCCAGTTGGGAGTTGAGAGTCTATTATCCCATGCACAACTGCGCAGTCGCGGCAAGTTCTCGCCGGAGTGCGCACACGGCACGTTGAGAACGTGCGCCACATATAATGAGTAGAGTGCGATTCCTTCCGGCGCTTTTCATTCTCTCCGTCATCGCGCTCGGCGATGTGCGCAACTGCACTTGCGACATCGCCAGCGCCGAAAGCATGGCCAAACGCGAATGCGGGCTGTGCCGCGAAGCCGAGAAGCAGCCGCTCGATCCGCCGGTATTCTTCCTGAAGGACAGTAATCCCAACAAGCCCCATCGCTGGCTGGCGCTGCCGCGCGCGCATATTCACACACTCGCCGGTCTGACGCCCGCGCAACGTCTCGCGCTGTGGACCGCCGCCATCGCCAAGGCCCGCGAAATTTGGGGCGATCAGTGGGGCCTCGCTGCTAACGCCGATATCCGGCGCACGCAATGCCACGTCCACCTGCACATCGGCAAGCTGTTTGAGGGGGTCGAAAACGCCGACTTCGTCCTGGTGGATGGCCCCGCCGATATCCCCGTTCCGCAAGATGGCGGCGGCATCTGGGTTCATCCGGTGGGCGGGAAGCTGCACGTCCACTTGGGCAAGGACGATCCCGAAACGCTGCTCATGAGGTAACCCATGCCGCAAGAAATGTTGCTCGAAATCGCGAAGCTGCCAACGGCCGAAAATTCCGTCATCCATCTGCATTCGACCGACAACGTGGCCATCGCACGCGTGCCGCTCGCTGCTGGGGCGCAGTTGAAAATCGCCGGCCAAACGCTCGCTGTCCGCGAACCCATCCCCGCCGGCCACAAAATCGCGCTGACCGTAATTCCCCAAGGCGCAGTCGTGCGGCGCTACGGCCAGATCATCGGCCGCGCCCGCCAAACCATCGAGCCCGGCCATCACGTACACACGCACAACCTGGC
>Ga0182018_10004214_pt1 | contig 12278 bp, 5 predicted proteins | sample 812P2MmetaG_FD_120490 | JGI IMG/M metagenome (GOLD analysis project Ga0182018, IMG submission 120490) | Permafrost microbial communities from Stordalen Mire, Sweden - 812P2M metaG | ecosystem: Environmental > Terrestrial > Soil > Wetlands > Permafrost | place: Sweden: Stordalen | collected...
GCCATGATCGCTGAGATTCACGAAGGCGCGCTGCGCTACCGCGGCCACGGCGTGGCGGACGCGGCGGGCATGCGCAAGGGACTCATCTCGGACCTCGGGCCGGCAGCGGCAGCGATCGATCGCGCGGCAGTGGCGGCAGAAACTTCGGCTCAAACCGTCATCGAGCGATGCGTAGTGGCGGTTGGCGGACCCCATATTCGCGGCGTCAATAGCCGCGGCGGCATCAGCCTCGGTACGCGGCTGCGCGAGATCACCCGAGAGGACGTCCGCGCCGCCGTTGATCGTGCGCGTTCGATCGCGATGCCTGCCGATCGGGAAATCCTCCACCTGCTGCCGCAGCAGTTCATCCTCGATGAGCAGCCCGGCATCCTCGACCCGGTGGGCATGGTGGGCAATCGCCTCGAAGTGAACCTGCACATCGCCACCAGTTCGGCGAGCGCGCAGCAGAGCATCATCACCAGCGCCAACCGAGCCGGACTCGAAGTTACGGAGACGGTGTTTGAAGCGCTGGCCGCCGCCGAAGCCACTCTTTCCGCCGATGAGCGCGAGATGGGTGTCTGCCTGCTCGACATCGGCGCCTCCACCTCGGAACTCGTCGTCTATTTCGAAGGCTCGGTGGCTCACACTTCGGTCGTTCCCGTTGGCGGCGATCACTTCACCAACGATCTTGCCGTGGGCCTGCACGTCACCGCGCCCGAAGCGGAATGGCTGAAGTGCAACTACGGCCATGCCGTCGTCACCTCCGTGGCGCAGGACAGCGAAGTGGAGCTCACCGGCCTGCCCGGCTACGAGCCGCGCATGGTCAGCCAGCGGCTGATCAGCGAGATTCTCGAGCCCCGCGCGCGCGAACTTTTCCAGCTACTGCGCGACAACCTGCGCCAGGGTGGCGTGCTGGAGGCGATGGGCGCCGGCTGCGTGCTCACCGGCGGCGGCGGACGCCTGCCTGGACTGCTCGAAACGGCGGAGAGTCTGCTCCGCGTCCCGGCGCGCCTCGCATCGCCTGTCCCGCTCTCGCGCATGCCCGCGGAGCTTGCCGCGCCCGAGTTTTCAGTTCTCACAGGAACATTGCTTTATGCCCACCGCACCAGCGTCACCCGTGCGGCGGAAAACCAGGGACTGCGCGCCAAGTTGCGCGCCATATTAGCCGGGAGTGTCTAAGTGAAGGAGTCGAAGCCTATGAAGAACCAGTCGATCAGCCAGCCCGAAGAAATCCGCATTCAGTATCACGACGAAGTCCTCCGCGGCGCGAAGATCAAGGTCATCGGCGTCGGCGGCGGCGGCGGCAATGCCGTCAATCGCATGATTGCGGCCAGCATGGAAGGCGTCGAGTTTATCGCCGCCAACACCGACCGTCAGGCGCTCCAGCTTTCGCACGCCCCGGTGAAGCTGCAGTTGGGAGCGAAGCTCACCAGCGGCCTCGGCGCGGGCGCCAATCCCGACGTCGGCCGCCGGGCTGCGCTCGAAGACTCCGAAAAGATTCTCGATGCGCTTGAAGGCGCGGACATGGTCTTCGTCACCGCCGGTCTGGGCGGCGGCACGGGCACCGGAGCGGCCCCGGTCATCGCCTCTCTCGCCAGCGAAATGGGCGCGCTCACCGTGGCCGTCGTCACCCGGCCCTTCTCCTTCGAAGGCAAGCGGCGCATGGCGCAGGCCGAGCGCGGCATGCAGGAGCTGCTCGACAGCGTCGACACGATGATCGTCATTCCCAACGAGAAGCTCCTTGCCGTCGCCAAAGACGCCGGCTTCTTCGAGTCGTTCCGCATCGCCGACGACGTCCTCCGCCAGGGCGTCCAGGGCATCTCGGACATCATCACGATCCCCGGCATCATCAACCGCGACTTTGCCGACGTGAAAACCACGATGGCCGGCATGGGCTACGCCGTTATGGGCACCGCCGTGCGCAGCGGGTCCAATCGCGCCATCGAAGCCGCGCAGGCCGCAATGGCCTCGCCTCTGCTCGAAGCCGGCGCCATCGACGGAGCACGCGGCATCCTCATCAACATTACCGGCTCCGCTTCGCTCAAGCTGAGTGAAGTCAATGAGGCCTCGACCCTCATCCAGAACTCAGCCCACGAAGACGCCAACATCATCTTCGGCGCGGTGCTCGATCAATCCATGTCTGAGGAAGTGAAGATCACCGTCATCGCCACGGGGTTCCGCCAGGGGTCGGCGGAACGCCGTGAGCACATGCTGGGCGCGGCTCTGCGCCAGGAGGCCCTGACGACGCGCATCGAAACCCGCCCGCCGACGCCGCGTTTCGCCAGCGAGGAAGACGAGGTATTCGCGGAGACAGCCACCGCCACGCAGCCCCAGGTCCTGATTCCCGTCACCGCCCGTGAATTTGTCTCCGCTTTTCGGGTCCATGAGCCAGTTCATGAGCCCGCATTTGGAGACCAGGCGTCCGCGCCCGGCATGGCTGCCTCAGAAAACGACACAGAACCGGCGCTCGTCTCTGTGGCCGTGGCCGAGGCCGCAGATCAGGCCGGCGACTGCGTCCCAACCCACCCGGCTTTTATCGAGGAACCGAGCGAAAACCTCGATATCCCCGCCTTTATGCGCAAGGGTACCCTTTGACCGACCGCAGCGGTACCTTCGTGACCCGCTCCAGCCGGGGGATTCGCCTGTAACCGGAAAGAGGGACCGAAATCTGCGAAAATGGTACTAGACAGACAACAGTTTGGGGTTATAGTGAACCCATAGTTCCCGCCTCCCATCCAAGCACTTGCAGTCGGGCAACCCCCCGAACACGCATCTGTAAGGGTGTCTCCAGGGTTCGGACGAAGAACAATGGCGGGAATCTTATGTTCGTCCCAATGCGGGAAAGCTGGAGTCCGCATCGGGACTGTCGATACAGATAAGGTACGAAAGAAAGCTTTCGCCAGACGGGTTTCTGCGGCATGATCAGTCAGAAGGTCTGGACTTTCAAACATAAGAGTTACCCGATGAAGCGATTTCTTCTGCCTCTCTTGCTGTCCGCCCTGGTCTCTCAACCGCTGCTCTTCGCGGCATCCACCACCACGACCCATCGTCCCGCCCATCGCGCGCACAGCCGCGTGCATGAATCGGCAGCGGCGCGCAGTCACATCGCTAACCTGCAGCACAGCGAGCGCGTCACGGGCGCCCACCTTGCGACCGCCAGCCTGACGACCGTGCGGCACCATGGGTATGTTCGCCACACACGCCATCATTATTACGAGCGCTTCACCGCCAGCTCCTTCGTCAGTGCAGACCAGACCGCTGGCGACATCACGGCGGGCGAGGATCCCATCGTTCGCCAGGCAGCGATCAATGCGCTGGGCGACATGAATGGCACTGTCGTCGCCATTGACCCTTCCAACGGCCGCATTCTTGCCATGGTCAACCAGAAGCTGGCGCTCTCCAGCGGCGCCGAACCCTGCTCGACCATTAAGCTCTCTGTGGCCCTGGCCGCCCTCGACGAAGGCATCATCACCAAAGAGACGCCGGTCAACCTCGGCGGCAGCTATCACCTGAATCTCACCGAAGCTCTGGCCCACTCCAACAATGCCTACTTCGAGACGCTCGGCCGCAGACTCGGCTTCGACCGCGTTCGCCACTACGCCACTGAGTTCGGCCTCGGCGAACTGGCTGGCTACAACATTGATGGTGAGCAGCCCGGCATCTATCCGGACCAGCCTCTGGCTGAGAACCTCGGCGGCGTCGGCCGTATGTGCTCCTTCGGGGAGGGCGTCTCCATGACCCCGCTCCAGCTCGGCGCCCTGGTCGCGGCCATCGCCAACGGCGGCACCCTCTATTATCTGCAGCATCCGACCACGCCGACCGAAGCGCTCAGCCTGCAGCCCCGCATCAAGCGCACGCTCGACATCGCCCCTATACTTCCTGAGATTCATGACGGAATGCAGGCCGCCGTCCAGTACGGCACCGCCCGCTCGCTGCGCACCAACTTCAACGAGTTCCCGGTACTCGGCAAGACCGGCACCTGCTCGAACGATGGCACCCGTTTCGGCTGGTTCGCCTCCTATGCGGATACGCAGTACGGCCGCATCGTCGCCGTCTTCTTCCTCGAAGGTGGACGTCCTACCTTTGGTCCCAAAGCCGCCGAGCTAACCGGCGTCTTCTATCGCAATCTGTGGGACTCAAGCTACTTCGCCGCGAAACAGGCGCCGGTCACTTCCGACGCAACTCCGGCGACCGCAGTGGGCGCTCCTCAGTAAACGCATTGACGTCCTGATCGAAAGACCAGGGCAATGAAAATCCCCGCCTAAACAGCGGGGTTTTCTGCTTTCGCTGACCATTGCTTATTTTGTGTCTCTACTGGAACCTTCGCACACGTCAGGGACGGCGGGGAGCGGAGAGCCTGGTTGTTTCCGTATTGACGGTCATCCGCCCGGAAGCCGAGAGATTCTGCTCTCGACCACGTTTGCCTGCAACACTACGGCCGGACCAACGAATCGGCAACGTAGCGATCGGCTCCAATCGCTGGAACCCCCAGGAAAGGTGAGTGCCTGAAAGCGCGAGAATTCCAGCCGGCCAGTGACAATTCGAAGATCTGGAGATCAGTTTGGTTAACGGCCGAGAACCTTGCGGAAGCGCAGAACCTTTTTTGCTGCCGCAATCTCCAACTGCACAGCTTTCAACTCAGCCTGTACGGCCGGCGTGGAGCTGGTCTGCCACGCGGAGGCATCCTGCAACAGATCGCTGGCGAGTCCCGGCTGCTCCGACCGAAGTGCCTGCTTTGCTGCTTCAATGCATTTAGTCACCTGACGATCGACGATCATCCGCACTCGCGCACCGAGCCGCTGCTCGACATTGGCGACGCCCGCGGGCGCTTGCGTCGAGAACTCATTCGGCGAGTCGCACTCGAAGGCAATTGTGCACCCCGGTTCATCCAGTGTGGCGTAGACGCCTCCCATCGCTTCCAACCTGGCCGCTTCGTTCGCCAACATTTTACGACTGCTCTCAAGCGCCGACCTCACCCGTTCCACCTGTCTCACCCCGGCGGACTCGGCGCCAATCAGTCCAATCGCTGCATCGTATAGCTCGCTGTCGCAGTATCCCTGAACGGCAGCAATCACCTGCTCGACTCGCTGCTCGAGTGCCTGCTGCCTTATCGATGCGTCTTCCAACTGTCTGCGCAGGGCCGGCTCATCTACGCGCCGCAAAACAGGTGGCAGCAGTTTCAACACCGCCTCGTAGTTTTGTTCTTCCAGGAGGCGCTTTGCCTCCAGAAAACTTCGTTCTACCATATCCTGAGAGACGCGCTCAGCCGCAGCCGATCTTGCAATGTCCAGCAGATCGCTCATTTCGGGTGAGGAGAATCCCTTGCTTTCGCATGTTTCCAGCACCTTCACCGTCTCGATATAAAGATGGTCCTCCAGCAGTGCCCGCGCCTTCGCCAGATAGTCCGCCAGCATCTGCTCCCGCTGCTGCCGAGTTAGACGCCGCGAGATCGCCGACTCGAGCGCAAGCAGATCCTCGTTGCCAGGCAGGTGCACAAGAGCATCGCGGACTCGTGCGAGCGCCTCCGCCGGAGGTAGAGGAGAGCATTCATTACTAACCTCCGCGACTAACTTCCTGCTCACCTGATCTCTCAACCGCGGTTCCATCTGCAGCTTCAGGCGCAACAGAATCGGCTCGCTCGGGTACTTCTCCAGCCCCGCCGTCACTTCACGCATCGCCGCATGCAGTTGCTCCAGCGTCAGAGCAGTCTCCGCCTGGTCCCGAAGAGCAAGTACCAGCCTCTTTCGCTCCTCCTTGCGAATCTCATCGGCAAGCTCATCCTTCAATCGAAGCAGATCTGCATCCGATGACGATAACTTCTCGGCTTCAGCGATGACCCCTGAAGCATCCGTGAGATGACCAGCAGCAATTTGATCCTGAGCGTTCTGCAGGAGCCGGCGTAACTGCACTTTTCGTCGTGCCTCCTCCGCCTCCTGTTCCAAACTCCGGCAGATCGCCTGTATGCGCGAGTCGGAGGGATCCAGTTCGGAAGCTCTTCCCGCAATCTGCTTCGCCGTATCGTAATTGCCGGAATGCCGCGCTGAATCTGCGTCACGCAGAAGCTGCTGGATTTGCTCTTTAGTTCGTTTTCCCGCGATCGCGCGCGCCCGGAGCGCCGCAGCGTCGGCATTTTGCGTATCCAGCTTCAGTATCTCGCCGCACACCGAGAGGGCATGATCCCAATTACGCTGCTCGATGGCTTCCTGCGCGACCTTTGTCAGCTGCGCCACTTGTTGGCGCACCTTTTGCCTGCTGAAGTACTCGTCAACCGCGATCATGAGCTTTCTGGCGGCGGCATGTTGACTGTCCACGCGCAACAGCTGGTTCAGAAGCCCCTTTGCCCGCGCATACTCCTCCTTGTTCACAGCCGCCCGAGCTTCGCCCAGCAATTCCGCCACTCTCTGTGCCTTGAGCTTTGTTCCAATTTCTTTCAGATCCGCCGCCATTCCATCGGCATCGGGATAGCGCTTCGGGGGATCTTTCGCCAGCGCACGATCAATTACCTCGTCGAGTTGTGGCGGGTAAGAGGAAAGATAGCGTTTAAGAGGTGGCGGATTCTCGTGAAGGATCTGATGGAGATTGGCCGGATACTCTGCGTCGAAGGGCAGCGCACCTGTCAGGAATTGATACAACACCGCGCCGGTTGAGAAAATATCTGAGCGTCCATCGAACGGCTGTCCGAGCAGGCGCTCCGGAGCCATATAGGCCGGGGTTCCGACCAGCATTCCCGCGCGCGTCATGGCCGTCTCGGCTTCCTGCGGCTGCTCGCCCGCTCGCGCGATCCCGAAATCCAGCAGCTTGACCAACCCGTCCGGCTGCACGATGATGTTGGCGGGTTTCACGTCGCGGTGGATCATCCCCTGATGGTGCGCATAGGCAAGAGCCCCGCAAACCTGCTCGATAATGTCCAGCTTTTCGCTGAGATGCAGTGACTCCTTCTCGCGGATCAGCTTGTCCAGTGGCTCGCCATCCAGGTACTCCATGACGATGTAGGGCAGACCGTTCTCATCGCCGAAGTCATAGACTGTAACAATATTGGTGTGCCGCAGATTACCGGTATGCCCCGCTTCCTGATAGAAGCGCGTCAGCATATCCGGGTCGCCGGAGTAGCCTTCGGTCAGGGTCTTAATCGCTACGTCGCGGCCAATGCGGGAATCGCGGGCGCGATAAACAACACCCATGCCTCCCCGCCCCAGCACGCCGACCACATCGTATTTCCCGATTCGGGTGGGCGCCGCTTTCTCTGCCCCTTCGCTCACGTTGCTCCTCACACCAATGCCCAGGCAAATTCAAAAAACGATCATGCGGACGGCGCGCGCGGCGTCGAATCGCCAAAATTGAAGTGCTGCAGCAGAAATCCCTTTGCCCGCCTTCGTTCCAGCGTGTCCTGATTGAGCGTCGAATTCAGGTAAAGGAAGTACAGCTCTGCCGCGCCGTCGTAATCGCTATCCGCGGCTTTCTGGTCTGCGTGATCGAGCACAACCGCCGGCAGCCCAGCTACTCTTTGCCTTGCCTGGTCCACCAGCAGATCGCGCGCCTGATATTCGCTCTTCCTGTAATAGTCCGCGTCGTCCGGCTCCATCCCAGCCGTCGGGCGCACTCCCTGCACATCCGTCGGCTGGACGCCCTCCCGCTTGATGTATTGATCGGGATTCTCCTGGCGAACCGGAATTTCCGGCACGACCTCGGCTCCCGAGCTGTCCACGATCTTGAACTGAATCACCACCGTCGGCTTTACATGCACGATGCGTTCAACGTAGACGTATTTGTCGATAACGGGCACCATGTTGAATTCCTGAAGGGTGCCTAGTCTTTCGTTGGCATCCTTCAGCTTCTGCTCGTTATCGGCCACCGTCTTCCGGGCCGCTTCAATATCTTTCTTCTTGTTCCGGGTTTCAGCGTCCTGCAGCTCCGTCCGAGCCATCTGCAGATCTTCCTTCGCCTGCTCGTACTCGCGGGTCGCTTTGTCGTAGTCCGGGTTCCTGACCGGCCGCTCCGAAGACCTATAGGTTGAATCCTTCGGCACAATCTCGGGCTGCTTACCCAGTTCATGCTGGATCACATCCCCCACAAGCCGGAAATTCGGCGGAACCGGCGTGTTGTCAGACGTGCGAAGCACCGAGACTTCGTGCCCCAGCGACTCCAGCCCGTTCGCCATCGCATCTGTCAGCTGGGTTGCAAAATCCACCGAGTCGCGCCGCGACGTGGAATCGCGGAATTCCACCTGGATCGACAGCCGGGATCTGAGGTTGTACGTCGACCGTACACGCTCTCTTTCGTCCCGCACGTCGCCCGCGTTGCTCTGGGAGCTGTATTGCAGAGCCTCCGAAAGATAAGTCCAGGCCACATTGACGCCAGTTCCGTCCGGCTTGTCCGCATATTTCTTACCCTGCTGGAGATAGTAAGCAGTTAAATCCTCGCCCAGGAGTGCTATCCGGTCCTGCAGCGTCGGATCGCCAGTGAGACGATAGCACCGCTGTAAATACCCGTACGCCCTCTGAATGCCCTCTTCGTCGGTGATGCCGTTGACAGGCTGGTGCGCTTTCTGTTCGTTCGTCGCCGCCCCCTCCGCTACCTGCACGTACTGGTCCTTGAGAGAACCGAGCCGTTCCGTTACGAGCGCGTGCTGGTCGGCAGGAAGGTCATCAAGTACTTCGTAAGCCCTGACGATGTCGCCGCCGGTCTCGGCATCCTGACTTTTCTGCAGAGCCGCCCTCGCCGCAGCCTGATTGGCCGCAATCGACGCCCGCTGTTGCGCGGAGGCCAATAACGCCTGCGTATCCGGCGAAGGCGAGAGGCCCTGCGCTTTTTGTAGATCGCTCACTGCCCCGCCCCAGTTATCCGTCTCTTCCGACTTCTTCGCCCTGGCGACGTACAGGATTGAGATCGACCTGAGGTCGTCGGCCACCCTGGAGTTTTCCAGGCCGAACACCTGGAGCGGAGCGATTGTCCGGGCTGCTTCGTCCGGGTGTTGCGAGCCAATCTGCGTGTCCGTATCGCGAAGGACTTTTTCGAAATTCGCGCGGTCCAGCTTCGATTGTATTTCCGCCGAAGTGGCTTCCGGGGTCTCGGGTTCCACGTTGTAAGCCCCATTCGCCAACTTTTCGGCCGCGACGAGATTGGCGTAGCCGGGGGCTTGCTGCCTGAACGCGTCGTGATAAAGTTCCAGTTTCGATTTCGACTGCTGGCTAAGGTCCAGAATCTCGGCGTGAATTGTCTTGCTCAGGTCGGCCGTTGCAGCGTCATCCCGAACCTGGGCGTGAGCCAGATCCGCCATCTGGCGGGCCTCGGCCAGTTTGGCATAATCCGGAGCGGTTCCGCCCTTCGAACTCGTGTACGCCTGGAAGTCGGCGCTCGCCGCCTTCTGATAGAGGGCCGACAGCGATTTTCTGGCATTTGGCAAGTGCGCCCCTGATGCATCCTGCGCAAGATATCGCCTCCATCCGGGAATGTCGCCTTGCCTTTCGGCCCGTAGATAATTCGCGAGTTCCATATCGGGCGCAACAACAAACACGAGCTTAATTCCAGGTTTCAGAGTAGCCGGGACCTGGGTGATGGGCGGATCCGAGCCGGGCAGGACATTGCCCTCGACCGTCGCTCTGTCCGCAAGCGCAGCCGCGCTAAGAGAATCTTCCTTTTCGAGCTTGAGATTCGCCGGTACCACGCAGACCGGATCTTGCCCGTCGCTAATCAGCATCAAAACGCCCTGTGCATTACGCTCCAAAGACATTCCCGCAGCAAGCGAGACCTTAACCAGTTTGTGGTAAGCCGACTTTTCGATATTTCCCGTGCCCGCGCACTGATAAACCTCGTTCTTGCCGTTCATAACAAAGCCAGTAATTTGGGCCATATCCTGCCCATCGGTTCCGGGATAGATCACGATAGCGGACAGGCCGACCGTTTTGGCCTGCGACTGATACGGGACCCAAGTCAGAAAAGTGATCAGAACGAAAAGGCGGTATCGCCGCCAGATCGAAACCCTGTCCGGCAACATTAGTTATCCTCTGAACAAAGCTAATGAGGTGCCCTGAGGATGGGGAAAGCTCACAGCGCCTTATGCTACAATTTTGCGTAACTGTACCATCCCCCCGGACAGCGTGCAACTACATTTCCTGATCCCTTTTCTGCCACGAGGATCACATGGGTGTGTCGTCTTCCAGCGCGCCGGCAGCCCTTTTGGCTGATCCCCCTTCTGCTATCAGCCGCGCCGCAACGATTGACCTGGTCTTTCGCTTCTGGGCTCCCCATTCGAGGGATTCGGAATCAGCGGCGACCGAACATAAACCGGCCTGCCATCCTGGGATCCTGGCTCTCATCGAAGATGTCGTCGCTTCCAGAAAGGGCACACTGCACGCCCCTCAGGATCAGATTTATGTCTCTGGATTGGAACAGGTCGCGGACGCACTGGTCGTCTCTCGGCAGATCCAGACCGGCGTCCAGGGTTTTCGGCAACGCCGCGGAGGGTTCCCGGTTGCCGTCTCCATCGCCATCGACTTGACCGGAACGTCGTCTCCGCGAGCAGGGACCGATCCAAACACTGCAGAACAGAGTTCCGCAAGTTTCTCCTCCAACGATGCATCCGCGGAACCATCTCACGAACTGCTTTCGCTGCTGAAGCTTTCCAAACCTGCGCAGATACTGCTGACCCATGACATGTTCCGGCAAATCTCTAATATCGCTGGAGTGCCGCTCAAATCCTTCCCCGGCCGCTTTGGCGTTTATGAGTACCTCTGGACTGCGGAAGATAAGCTGGACCTCCTCAATTCCGAGCCGCTGCTCACGCTTTCTGTTCTTCCCTTCGCGGCTTCTGAGCGCTCCGCGTCAAAAGAACCGGTTTCGCAGGAACCAGCCATCTTGACGAGACGGAGTGACGTCGGCAGCAACACGACTCCTGGCGGGAGCACCAGACGTAGCTGGAACGAACGATGGGCCCGGTGGAACACTACACTTCGTTCTCCGCGGTTTTTGGCTATTGCGGCCGCTGCGCTCCTGGTCGTCAGCGCCATTACGGTCGTGGGAATCTACGGCGCTCATGGGCGCTCGAAGCCGCCTGCGCGAATTTCTGACCGGGGCGGGGTGCCCGCTTCGCCAAACGCCCAGGCTCAGCCCCTCTCGGCTCCGCTGCGCCCGCCGGTTTCGTCGTTACCCAGCAACAATTCCCCAGGAGATCCAACCGCCGCTTCGCAGTCAACACCCCCCAAGCCCGGGCAGCAACCCCGGACAGGCGACAAGACCACTGCCGCCGTCGCTCGGCCATTGGCCGAATGCTCCAATATCGGCGACCTGTCCAAGCTTTCCGCATTGGCAGAGCAAAACCGGCAACGCGGTGATTATGTCGCCGCGGAACGCGAATTTAGCAGGGTTTTGGCTTGCGATCCAAAGAATGCGCAGGCCCGCAACGGGTTGGATCGCACCCGTCAGGCCAAGCGCGAACAACAATAGGTCTTCATCGACACTGCAATGGCAATGCCGCTCGGCAGCACAGCCGATCACGCGCCTGATTCGTTGGCCAGCAGCGCGGTACCAATCAGCGGCGGCGAATGCGGAATCTCAGAGCGGACCTACGACGCCTGTGCCATACGTGCCCCTGTTTTCGTCTACGCCGCAGGCCGTTTCCTGACCGGCCCGCTCTCGACAACCTTTCCCGGCGTAGCTCCCTTCTCTGACGTCGCCTTCAAATGCCCGCGAAACAGCGAATCCCGCCGCTTGGCCAGCTCTGCATTCGTCTCCGCGCCGATCAAAATTGCCAGCGCCGTTAGATAAATCCAGAACATCAGCCCGAGCACCGCGCCCATTCCGCCATACAGCCGCGAATAGTGCGCCAGGTGGTTCAGGTAGAAGGCCAGCCCCGCGGAGCCCAGAAACCACAGCGCAATCGCGACGATCGCGCCCGGCAAGGTCGACGCGAAACGCTGCCGCCGATTCGGCGCCAGAAAATAGACCAGCTCCAACCCGACAACGAAGGCGATGAAGACCGTCGCCACCCGAATGAGGGGCCACATTCTCTCGAACGCCCCGGGGATCGGGAAGATTTGACCCAGCAAATGCCCGAAATGCGGTCCCGCTAAGAGCGCCAGCAGAGAAACCGTCAGCAGGCCGCCGCTGGTCGAGGCCAGGATGAGCGCCTGCAGCCGGTCGCGGAGCCATGAGCGCGGCCTGGTCACGTCGTAAGCCACGTTGAGTGCAGAGATCAGCGATGCGAACCCGCCGGTGGTCGACCAGATGTAGCTGAGAATGCCGAACGACAGCATCCCCCGATGCGGTTCGAGCAGCCCGCCGACCATTCTCTCCACCATCGA
>Ga0182018_10004215_pt1 | contig 12278 bp, 10 predicted proteins | sample 812P2MmetaG_FD_120490 | JGI IMG/M metagenome (GOLD analysis project Ga0182018, IMG submission 120490) | Permafrost microbial communities from Stordalen Mire, Sweden - 812P2M metaG | ecosystem: Environmental > Terrestrial > Soil > Wetlands > Permafrost | place: Sweden: Stordalen | collected...
ATATGGGAGTCGAGGAAGTCAGGAGTCAGAAGCCAGAAGGCGCGGCGGGCGATTGAATCGAATGGACTTGCCAACACAACGAGAACAAAATTCTCGTTGGGGCCTCTATAACGGGAACTAACCGGGGCCGCTCTCGTCTTCATCGTCGTCCCCAATATCGAGAGCGTCGAACAGGCCGGCCTGCGGCTTCGGTGGAACATAGCCACGGCCCAGGTCAAGCCGGAGGCGCCCATGCTGCCGGGCGTCGGGCCAGGAACTGCTCTGCGTCCGGGCGGCATTCCGGGCAAGCCAGTCGCATCGGTTGTTGTCCTCGTGGGCCGCGTGACCCTTGGTCCAGATCCAATCGGTTTTGTGGATCCCAACCAACTCGTCCAGTTCCATCCAAAGATCGGCATTGCGAACGGGATGGTTCTTGTTCCACCAGTGCCGGCGCTTCCAGCGGACCACCCGCTGCGTGATTCCTTGCAGAACGTACTCGGCGTCGGTGGTGATTTCTACTTCGCACGGTTCCTTGAACGCGAGGAGGCCTTGGATCGCCGCCATCATCTCCATTCGGTTGTTGGTGGTGTGAGGATCGTACCCGAAGAGTTCCTTCTTGACCGCACCGAAGCGCAGGATGCAGGCCCACCCTCCAGGACCGGGATTTCCCAGACACGATCCATCGGTAATCAGAGAAGCCTTCTTCATCGCCGCTGGCACCATGATGACAAATCCCGCCAGCCCTACACGGCTCCCTCAATTCCCGAGGTGCCGATGAGCGGTTCACCTGTTTTCCCCTTGCCGATGTCCGATCAAACCGTTAACCGTGACAAGCCGTTCCGGATCGTAAGCTTTGGGCAACCGCCTCTGCCGCCTTCGCGACAGCACTCCCAAATCCCGTTCAAATTTCCAATAAAGGCCTAACCCGTCACTTCAATGACATTCTTGTGCTGGCATTCTTCGTGGCGGCGATGATATCCTAACGAAACAAGACACCTGAAAATCGAAAAATACCGGCCGATTCGCCCGAGCGCGGCTGGCCGATCGAGGGGAGGGTCGAAAAACGATGATCGAAATCGAGGCGATTCAGTTTAACTACGATCCGGGCGCCGCGACCCACGATGCCTTCAATGTCCGTAAGAACGCGGCGCAAACCATCACGGTTCCCGAATGGCGGCGGTTTGCGTCGGTGAATCCCGAAGACTCCCCCGCGGCATACTCGGTTGCCAGCGCCAAGGGCAACACGATCTCGATCCACGTTTCGTTAAGCTGCTCCGATCCGGCCGTCGTATCGGCTGAGGTGCGTGTCCCGCACCATGTAAAAACGCGCGCCGTCCACTTCGCCGGCGGCGCCACCAGCTTCCTCGCCTTCGAACTTTTCGATCCTCCGGTTTCCCACGGCCGCGTCGGGATCTGGGATCTCGACTGGCATTGGGAATACCGTCTCCCGTCGCACCATCACTGGCATCCCTTGACGACCACGCGTCATCGCATCTATGTGGTGATGGATGTGCCGTCCGCTCCGTGGAATCAGACGCCGTTCTCCGGCGCCAACACGCAATTGCCGTGGACCGATGTCCTCGATTACGCCTGCCGCTGGGCGGAGGGAGCGCACTCCGTCGACCACGCGGCGGCAATCGTCACCGAGCGCGTGTATGCGCTTGGACCAACTGTGGTGACGTACGATTGCCCCGGTGGCGGCAGCTCGCACTACAGCAACCCCACCTTCGACTGCACGGCGTTTCTCGATCGCATGAAGGGCGGCCTCGGCAACGGAATCTACGTGAACTGCAGCGATTGCGCGACGATCCTATCGACCTTCGCCAATGCCTTGGGATGCGACCTGTGGCAGTCCCAAATGGGCTACGGTTTTTCGCTGAACCCGCTTCTCGCGATTGGAAGCAATGTCTGGCAGACGGCCTGCGGTTGGGGCGGTTTCAACTACCACGAAGTCGCCTGGGAGGGCGCTTGCACCGCCGCCGAAGACGTTTGGGACGCATGTCTGGAGGTGAACGGGAGCTCGAATCCAACCGGACCGCCCTTCGTTCCGCTCCTTCCCCGCGACCTAGAGTTTGGGAATCCCGGCTCCCTGCTCTATCGCGATCGCCTCGCGGCGCCCGCCGGCCGCCCAAATTGTCAGCCAAGACCCACCACCCGCCAGCGGCGAGTCGTCACCTAGGAGGAGCGCCATGGACGAAGAGAAAAGACAATTCCTCGAACAACGTTACGCGGCTTCCGAGTGGCGCGGGCAAACCACTGGCGGAATCCTCGAGAACTTCGGCTTTAGCGGTTCCGAGATCGCAGGCTGGACGCTTCTGCGGGCGCAACGCAATCCCGCCGCGCCGTCGTTCCTTCAGTCGCTCTGGGGGCACGGGGACGCAAGGGATGAAGTACTGTCGGTGCGTGTGGTTGAGTGTGCCACCGCCGATGCCGCCGGCGATCAATTGATCGAGGAGCTTGGCAACTGCCAGTCGCCGGCGATCGAACGGCGCACGGGGGCAAATGCCGTTGGCGATGTCGCTTTCGGGCTGGGAGCGACCATGACGTTATTCGCCCGCGCCAACATGGTGGTGGCGATCTCCAACGCGGGGCCGAAGGTGGTCTCCGTGGCCGCGATCGCTCAGGAGATTGACGCCCTCATTCTGGAGCGGCTGGAAGCGTTGCCCGTGGCGTAGTGAAGTCCGGGCAGTTCAAGAAAAGGGCTGTCGCTACGCCGCCGGCAAGGGCCTTGCGGAAATTCGCTTCGGGGATTTGCCCCCTCCGTAGCGGCGCCGATCCGGGCTGCGAGGTCCGACCCACCACCTGAATTCCCTATTGCAGACGGCCATTCGCCTCGATGGCGGGGACCATGCGGCGAAGCGTTACGCCCGGCTAGCCGCTATTCTCCGGCCCGTCCGGACTGTGACGGCTGTCACGGCTGTGACGGCCAGAGGAACGCGTCCCATACCAAACCGGTGTATAATCGACGGAATCAGAAGGGGCGTTCCAATCCCGGCTGAGAGATACGGAAAGGGGCAAATCATGAAAGCACTATCGATCCTGCTGCTTTTGAGCGCGCTGCCAGTGCTGGCGGCGGAACCATTTACGGGGACCTGGAAGATGGACATGGCGAATGCGAAGTTTTCGCAGAAGCCGTTTAAGTTGGAACTGAAGGACGGGACTTACCGGTGCCCGAGCTGCGATCCGCCGATTACAGTGAAGGCCGATGGGATGGACCAGGCGGTTTCCGGGGTCCCCGGCATAGACACGGTGAGCGCGCGCATCGTCGACGATCATACGGTGGAGATTACCGATAAGAAGGCGGGTAAGGTGACCAGTCACTTAAAATTGACGACTTCCGCCGATGGGAAAAGTGTAACCGGCGAGTTCACCGACTATCCGCAATCGAGCGACAAGCCAGTGACGGGTACCTATACGATGAAACGGGCTGGCGGCGCCATGGCGGGGATGCATGCCATTTCCGGTTCGTGGGTGATGGACAAGGCGGAAAACGTTTCCGAGAACGCGCTCATCGCTACCTTCGAACAAACCGCGGATAGTTTGAAAATGACCCAAGCTACGGGTGAACATTACGATGCGAAGCTGGACGGGAAAGAGTACCCGTATGGAGGCTCGCGGGGAACGGATAAAGTGGTGCTGAAGCGGATTGGGGCGCGGGGGATCGAGGAAACCGATAAGCTCGGGGCGAAAGTGGTTGCGACGACGCAGATGACCGTGTCGGCGGATGGGCGCACGATCACCATGGTGGTTCACGAACACAACGGGGAAGTGAGCACGTTCGTGTTTAATAAGCAATAGAAGGCGCCGCCTGGTAAGTGGGAGCAGGGCGATCCGTATGGCTCGACGGGCTGGTTTCCGATAATGATCGCTAGCGAGGTCTTCGACCTCAAACCGAAGTGGCGCCGAATCCCGCAGCTTTACTCGTGTTCTTTGCGTCCTTGCGACTTTGCGTGAGACTCTTCTTCCAGTCCATTGACGATACGCGAAATGCCGTCCTTGAGGAGCGCCGCGTTGAAGTCGATCGGCAGGCCAAGCCGCTTGTCGGCCAGCCGTAGATAGGTGAGGAGTTGCTTTCGGTGAACCGGCGCGAGGGCCTCGACCGACTTGATCTCTGGGATCACCCGATCCTCGACAATCAGGTCGGCCCGGAACCCGATGTCAATCCGAATCGTCCCATAGACCACCGGGATTGCCTGGTGGCTGACCGTTCGGAGTCCACGCTGAGCAAGTTCATACGCGAGCACGGCGTGGTAAACCGATTCCAGCAATCCTGGTCCGAGGGTGGTGTGGATGCGAGCGGCGTCCACGATCTCTTTGGCAATGGCATTCTCCGTCAGCTTTCTATAGTCTCTCGCCAAGTCGCAAGGACGCCAAGAACGCATCCCCGGCCCGGGCATCGAATTGCGGGTATGGCGAGCATCCCGGAACTGCTGGACGGACATGGGACGTTGGAAGTGGAATGCCTGGACCGGTTGTACCCGAAGACTCGCCGGTCGGCAGGTCCGGTTCGAACCGGAACCGCGGAAAACGTCTCATGGCCTTGTGAAGGCAAGCCCCCGCGCTACGACACCCGGGATGGAGGAACGGGCAGCCCCAAAATGTGAGAGGATCAACGGGAATGGGAAGTCCCCTTGAAAAGCTCGCGGAAGTTCCTTCGATGGACCTCGCGGATCCGCCCGCAAAAGGGCCCAGCCCCTTGCTCGCGCTGGATACGACTGCCGGATCGATTCTGCATCGTTTGGCGGGCTACCATCTCCCGGTTCGGCCAAAGTTCCCGTCCGTAACGGTGATTTATCTTGTGGCAGTCGCTGCCACCTATGTTCCGCTCCTCTTGGCCGCATGGCTGAGTCCCCTGCCAATTGCGGCGCTCACGCCAACGCTCCGCCTGCCATTTTTGTACGACTGGAACGTCGCTTTCATGTTCGTGGTTTCATTCCCCTTGCTTCTAGTGCTCACGATTACCGACCAGCACACGCTGGCAGCCTCTCTGCGGCAAGTTCAGATGGACGGCACCGTATCGGTCCCGGACGATTCCGCAGCCTCCTTGTCGTCCATTTGGCGGAAGAAATTCCGGTCAGTCAACATTGGCGCCCAAGTGTTCGGCATAGGAATCGGCGGCGTCGTCGCCTTCCTCAATTACATCGCCTATGGACCGAATTCGGACACCCGTTACTGGACGGCGGCTGGGGATCGGATGCTTCCGGCCGGCCTGGTGTTCCTATTCTGCATTTTTCTCTTCTATTGGCTTGTGTCCATTTACGTTCTCCGCAGCTTGGCCACTTCTTTATTCCTAAAAGATCTTGTGGCGCACGCGGAGATCCGGACGCTGCCCTTTCATCCGGACAACTCCGCCGGCCTGAGACCCGTGGGTCATCTCGGTCTCAGGAACCAATATGCCCTTACAGTTTACGGGGTGAATCTGGTTCTCTTGATTTGGGTCTCGTTCCGATACCTGAACGTTCCATCGTCACTGTACGGCCTCATCGTCGCCGCGGGGGCGGCATACGTGATTCTTGGTCCCCTGGTGTTCATCGGTCCGTTGCTGCCTTTTCGCGCCGCCATGCTGCGGACGAAGACCGAACCAATGAGTGAGGTAGCGCAACGCCTTCGAATCGAGCTCCAGCGGCTTCGGAAACAGTTGCCATCCGGGCAAATCACGAAAGAAGACCTAGAATTAATCGACCGGCTTCGCAAGTTGGGCGCGGTCTTTAACGAGCTGCCCGTTTGGCCGTTTGACGCTGGGACGCTCCGCAAGTTTTTGACCGCGTACGTCATCCCAATTCTCGGCGCAGCCGGCCTTTCCCTGGCCAAATCGCTTTGGATTCTCGCAACCAAAGGCGTCACATGGTTCCATATTTGAGCCTGCGCTTCGCCCGTGGCCGGAACGTGATCCTCGAGTCCCGCCAGAGCACTCACGCCGGGATCGTTCGGGAGGCGGACACCATGGACCTGCCGCCGTACGGCAAGCACGACGGCCGTTTCCTTCAGGGCAGGTCGAATGGCAACCAGTTATTGGAGTTCCAACTCCCGTTCGGAAGCTGGTAATTGACAAGCATTTCCGTGTCGCTTGCACGGGCAAAGAGTATCAAACCACCGTCGCTGCGCCGGGCTGCCGCCAACTGGTCGAACTTGGGGTCGCGCGGCGAGGGCGGGGTGACGGGAATTTCAAATGGGGACCACTCTGCCCAAGCGGTCCCGTTGCTGGTCGACGTCATGAACCAGCCCGGCGGCACGCCCGCGATACTCGGCGCCGGACTGTAGGCCCAAAGGTACGTCACATTGTTCAAATCGCTAGCCGCGCCGAGGACCGCTAGAACAGATAAGAACAGGCGGCCGCCCACCAAGAAAGGAGCCCACGGAGGATCCCAGCCTCCTAGCGCCGCGGTTGAGGGGTTACCTGACGCGGGACGGGTTAGCGAGAAGATTGTTTGCGGAGAATCGTGAAACGTGCCGACCCCCCATAGATTCACGGACCCGTTCGGCAAGCGAGCGGCAGTCAGGTTCTGCCCGAGGCCGCCATCGAAGTTCTCGCTAATGAATAGCGCCCATGGTGCGAAAGGCGAGTCAAAAATAACGCTGTCCTGCAAGGACGTGAAGATTTCCCCCACATTGTCGACAACGAAGAGCTGCACGCGACCATCCGGGAGTGTAGCGCTGGTGATCTGCACCGGCGTATTGTTCTCCTCGCCCCGGGAAGGGAAGTTCATGGGCGGCGAGAAGGCCTCCCAAGGGAGCCACTGGGCATTTTGCACTCTCGATGATTTGGTAGTCGTATAAAAGGGCGAATACTCCCCCGATGGCCTCGGCGGCGTTCCACCAATGCCCCAGAGTTGCATGCGGCCGTCGGTGGGGGGTGGGGCCACGCCTGCCAGGGAAAACGGCACTTGGAGCTGCGATGCGCAAGGCTGCGAGAACTGAACGGGCTGACCGTTATTTCCGGGGTCTGGCGGGGGCGTCGGTCCCTCGCGACCCGGCTGCGGCCCGTCGAAGGGACCCCAGCCATTCCAGTTGTCATAATTGGGAAAGCCATTCCAGCGCGTATAAAGCGTTGCGCCGCTTTCGATATGAACCGCCCAAACCTGAGTCCGGCCGTCGGCCGATCTCGAAGCGCAGATTCCGAGGAACGCCATGACACCACCTCAGGGCGAATTATAGTCCATTCCGCCACTCCGGAGCTTCATTACGGAAGCACACTCCGGCGACCACCGGCCCGCGCTGCGCATCCGCCGGGCTACCAGCTCCAGGACACGACTGGACTCCCGGCCGCGTTCGATTGGCAGCGGCCCAATACTGCGACGCCGACGGCCTCTTGCCGGTCCGCGAACTACCTGCTTTGGTTCGCCGGTTATAAGCGCGCCAAGGAAGAATTGGACGCGCTCACCGTGTCGCTGCGGAACCTGGATGTCACCCTCCTGCCCACTCCGTCCTGCTACCTGCGCTCCGACGGGCTCTTACTTCGCTGGGGAGCGAACTCACCTGCCGAGGAGATCGCACGTAGGGGGTTGAGATTCACCCCGCTGCGCGCAACGCAGAGGAGTGAGATAATCACCAAAGGAGAGGCAGCCTCCCATGGAAGAACCCAACCAACCCATCACCAGACAGGACCTGCAGGAAGCGCTCGACCGCGCCGTCCAGGCAATCGCTACAGCCGTGCAGGCCGAGATCAAAGCAGCCAAGGAAGAGGCCCAGGAATTCGCGCGAGCCATCGAGACCAACCTGCTTACCGCGTTCCACGGCCACGCCAAAGGCCAGACCGCACGCCTTCACACGGCTGAAAGCACCACTCACGATATGGGCATCCGCATCGCCGCACTCGAAGAACGAATGCTCAACGTCGAGACCCGGCGCCCACCACCCCAGTAAGAGACGAGCGCGAAGACGACGGCGGCGCCACGGCCAATGGACGCGAACACACCGATTTTCAGGAGCCGCAAACTGGACTGGAATGGGAGCGGAAACCGGGAGTCGTTATGGAGTGGTCGGATTGCCCCTTCGTCGAAGTAAGGCTTGGCGTGCAGCGCGGCCGCCCCGTGCTGAAGGGTACCCGCATGCCCGCCGATGACATCGTTGAGAATTGGGAAGCCGGCGTCGATGAACCCGACATCAGCGAGCGCGGCAATGACCTTCAGCTCTCGCCCACGATCGTCGTGCGATTGGATGGCGTATGTCTCGAACAAATTGCCACTGGAGGCAATCAGGATACAGTCGTGCCCGGTGAGCACGCGCGCGACCGCCGCGGTCTCGCTGGTTGCCCTGATGAAACGATAGATGTTCGTGTCAAAGTACAAACGCGTCATGGGTCGTGCTTCTTCTGGAGCAGCAGGCCTCCTGTGTATAGTATGCACGCGGTTCGTCTCATCTGCGGCCGATTACTCAACAGTGATGCCGGAATTGAGGATCGCGTTCTTTCACATTGGCAACATGCTCGCGCGGATCCGCGGTCGTGTACTCCTCGATCTGGGGGACTTCTGGTCTCGGCTTGGTGAGTCGTAAGCTCGGCCCTGATAAACAGGGGAATAACAGGGAGGGGTTTGTTGCAAGCGTTGGACTTAAGGTTCAAAGAGCATTCTGATATCAGGACCGAATCAGGGTAGGAACAAGAAGAGGAAACCCAACGTTCACAGAGCCGGAATCGCATACCGGCCGTTTCTTGGGGCGTGCTTCCCGAGCACCGACGCGGTGACGCACCATCGGTATCCACCGCAAGAAGCGCCACTGATCCCGCTCTGATTCTCAACCTGTTCTGCGACGCACGCAGTGGAGAATCCGCCCGGTAGGGCATCCCGCCGCCGCGTCCTCCACGGCCACCCGACACGCCCGCCGGCAACGGCTTGCCATCCGCCCATGTGAAAGTAAACTTGTGCGTGACTCCCGGCTGCTCGCGCCACGATCAAACTAAGAGGCTCGACGCAACGCCTATTTGTCCGCGGACCGCACCACCTGCACCGGCCCCAGAAGCCCCGAGGGCAACAACGGCGAGTCAGCTTGGTAGAACTGCTGCGCGGTGTAAGTGTACTTCTTGGCGACATCGGGCTGTTGATCGCCGATCAGCCGGTTAACCCAGAGATTGATGACCCGGATCTCCAAGTCGTTGGCGCCGGCTTTCAGCGCCGCAGTCGCATCCACGCGGAATGGCGGTTTCCATACCACGCCGAGCGGCTTGCCGTTGACCGATACCTCAGCGATGTTCTTCACATTGCCAAGGTCGAGCCACAGCTTCGCGCCGGGAATCAACCAGCCGGAAGGAACTTGAATGGTCTTGGTATAGACCCCCGTGCCCGAGAAGTACTTCACTCCCTTGTCGGAGTTCACGCTCCACGAAGCGAGACCGGCGAGCGCGATTCTTGGCGGCGCGCCTCGGTCCTGCGGCAGGAAAGCGACATCCCAGCTTCCCTCGACGGTCCCGAGCTTCGTTTCCACCGGAACCGGCAGCGCGCGCGACTGTTCGGCCGCCGCATGCCGGAACACCACGAACACGGCGTCGTTCGACTCCAGGCGCAGCGGCACAACCGTGCGGCCGTTCCCGATGCGGTAGGCCGCCGGTTCCGTCACGCCCGTATCGGCATGCCAAAGCTCGGGGGCTTTGCCCGTCACGCGGAAGCTCGCATCCAACGTCTCCGCCCGTGGGTTGCGGTTGTTCACCCAGTACACTTCTCCGTCGGGCAGACTCCGGTGCACAAACAGCAGGTTCGTATCCGGCTGAGGCTTGGCGTAATCGAAATCCGGAGCGACGCCCAGATCCGCCAGCGCCCCCGCCGTCGTCTGCCCGCCAAACACTCTGCCCGTCCCAGCGCCCGCGCCCCAAAGCCGATCCGCAATGGTCTTGAACTCCGCCTGGTCGTCGGCCCGGCTGGGGCTGTCGATCGGTTTCGGACCCACCACCGCGGCCCCGGCCGTCACCATGTCGCGAATCTTGCGAAGCACGGCGAGCGACATGTGCTGCGCGTTGGGATCGAGCGCGAGTATCCGGTAGCTCATGCCGCTCGGCGTCGCGATCCGCCCGTTCGTCACCGACAATTTGTGAAGAATCGCATCGGCGTTGACGTAATCGAAGTTGTATCCCGCGGGTACGTCCGGCCCCCTCGCGCTGAACAGAGCCGTGATATTCGAGTCCTCTCCGTAGAAATAAATCACGTCGGCCGCGAACTTCCCCTGCTGAAGCATGTATGCGCCGCGGGCCAGATAGGTGGTCCAGACCTTGGCCTGCCCGGCCCAGGTTTCGTGCCGCGTGAACCACTGGCCGAACGGACCAAGGCCCAAGCCCGGTATCTTGTCGTCCGTCGGCTGATGAACCGAAGTGTGGATCACATAGCGATTCAGCCCCATCGCCAGTTCCTTGTCGGCGGTCGGCTTCAGCGTCTCGGGCGACCACGACCACGCTCCCTGCCTGGCCGTCAGCGATTCGGCGGCCACCAGGTTCTGCCCGTAGATATGGGCAACCGAAGCCGATTCGCGGATGTCCGCGTTGTAGCCGAATTGCTCGTTATCCACGCCGGGCAACTGCGTCCACATGGCGCTCATGGGAACGTCCGCGTTTCGCTTGACCTCCATCCCGTCGGAGATATAAGCCCGCCCCGATTCGTGCGATTCGCTGTAACGGCCCATGCCGATCGCGTGCAGAATGGTCGTAAGTTGGTCGTAGTAATTCTCGGCGACTAAGTCGGAGAGGGTCTTGCGGAAATCCCAAAGGAACCGGTCGCTGGCCTCGGCGCTTTCCACAACGCGGCCGGTCAGCGCCGGCAGCCAGGGTCGTATATCGTAGCCTCGCCGTTTGGCGAATTCGGCCATCATGTTATCGGTCCAATTAGCTACGCCGGCTTCCCAACTGTCTGTGACCATGTATTGCAGGCCGCGCTTACCCATCAGCCCGCCTGTGGCGTCCTTGTACTGGCCGAGGTAGTTATCGAAGTACGCCTTCACGTAGCCGGCGTTGAGCTTATCCACTTCCAGGCCGGTAGCTTCGGGCGAGGCGGGGTTGTTGGTCTGTCCGGTCAGTGAGTCACCGATTCTGAGTACCACCCAGTGGCCGGCGGGCGGCGTCCAGTCCAGGGTTCCATCGGGGCGCATCTTCGAGGTCAAATCCACCACGTCCGCCTTAGGAATGGTGTCGGGGGCAGGGACCGAGGGCGTCGCCATGGCATAAATTCCCTGGGCCGCGGAGAACGCAGCCTTATCCTGAAAGCGATTGACAACCGCACCCGTATGGAGAACGAGCTCGGCCACCGGGACTCCCGCGGGCGCGGCCTGCGCGGCCTGCGCGCGGCCTCCCGCGGCTCCGCCCTGAGGCCCGCCGGCGCCACCGAAAGCTCCAGCGCCACCGCGGCCGTCAGCCGCTTGGGGCAGCGGCGTCAAAAACGTCACGCGGAAGAACTTCGCCGTTACCGCGGGGAAAGCAATGGTCCGGCCCGCTATGGTGGCCACGCCTCGGAACAAGTGGCCATCGTCGCTGGTTTCCACTTCCGGCGGCGTGCCGCCGCCTCCACGGCCTCCTCCGACGCCCCGGCCTCCCGCGCCGCCGCCCGTTACGAGGGTGAGGCCGTGAACGGTTTGCGGACCGGGAAACTCAAACTGGATCCACGATTTTTCGCCTGCCGGCGCGGCCGGCAATTGGGTGGACTGAGCCAAGTCGCCGTCGGTAAGCGCCGCCAGGTCGAACGTGCCGCCGCTTGAGGTGACCTTGGGCTGCAATTCGGAGAGTGGGCGGTCGCTCTCCGGTGCGCGGTACGCGACCACCGCGGCGTCAGCGTAGAACTCCGGCCGCGCTTGCCCGGTCGCGCCTCCGCGGCCGCCCGGGATGTTCTGATACGAGCCGGTTGTGGAAGGCGGCTTGGGCAGTGCGCCCGTGAACGGCCGGCCTCCCTCTACGCGCGTTTCGCTCCATACGTACTTCTTCATGGCCTGCGCTGGAGTCACCCACGGGCCGCCGGCCTCGCTCCAGCCGGGCGAGCTGGCAATAGCCATTTCCAAGCCCTGTTGATCCGCCAGCGTCGTGGCGAAGTGGAAGGCGTCCTTCCACTCGGGGGTCATGAACACCAGCCGCTTCTCGACGATCTGCGGCGTGCTCAGCCCGGCGTCGAAATTCTGGAAACCGGCGATTCCGCTTCGCTTCATCCACTCCAGATCGGCCTTGATGCCTTCCTTGGTGATGTTGCCGCTCATCCAGTGCCACCAGACGCGCGGCTTTGCGCTATCCGGCGGGTTTTGGAAACCCCGGAGCAGGGGGTCGCCCTGGGTCTGGCCGGAAACGGCCCAGGAGCCCAGTATAGCCATGCTAATGGCTACCGGCACGAGCCAGAGAC
>Ga0182018_10004216_pt1 | contig 12276 bp, 10 predicted proteins | sample 812P2MmetaG_FD_120490 | JGI IMG/M metagenome (GOLD analysis project Ga0182018, IMG submission 120490) | Permafrost microbial communities from Stordalen Mire, Sweden - 812P2M metaG | ecosystem: Environmental > Terrestrial > Soil > Wetlands > Permafrost | place: Sweden: Stordalen | collected...
AGAATTGGCCATCAGACGCGGCCACAAGCGCCCCGCCGATGTCTTCGTCGTCCGCTCCGGTCCAGCAATTGGAGCCTTTGAGCATGCTCCAGCGAGCCGGCGTCTGCATTTCGGTCATGACTACCTCGTTGCGTATGTCGGTGTCATGGGAATGCAGGATTCCATCGACTATCTCATCGACGCTGCCTACCACGTCGTGCACGTGCTCGAACGGACTGACATCCATTTCACGCTTGCAGGTTCGGGAACGGAATTCAAGCGGCTCGCCGAGCGGATCGGTGCGCTGGGCTTGCACGGACACGTCCGTTTGCTAGGAAGAGTGTCCGATGAAGAGTTCGGCGAACTGCTTGGGAGCGCAGATGTGTGCGTTGGTCCGGATGAATACAGCCGGCTGAACGACATGTCGACGATGAATAAGATCGTCGAGTACATGGCCTTCTCGAAACCCATCGTGCAATTCGACCTGAGCGAGGGCCGCGTCTCGGCGGGTGACGCCTCTTTGTATGTTGAACGGAACAACGCTGCCGCCCTTGCACGCGGAATCACCGAGCTGCTCGACGACGAACCCCGGCGCAAGCGGATGGGTGAAATCAGTCGGGAGCGTTTGGAGGGCGGCCTCGCATGGGAGTACCAGATACCACCATTGCTGAGTGCATACGAGGCAGCTCTTGCAAAACCCAGACGGCGGTGGGATCGCCGCGTGCCGCGGGTACATTGAACTGGATCCGGGTCGAGCTCTCGTCGCTCGGGCCACTACAGAGCTAGCCACGTCACATGTGCGGCATCGTTGGCATTTGGTCGTTCGTCACCGAGCGATCGGGTCCCGAGCACTCCGGTCTGGACTCCCGGTCGGGACGTTCCGCTTCGTGGATGCCGGCGCACTCTGACGAACAGCTCGCACGCCTCCGCCGTGCGACCAACCTGCTGGCTCACCGGGGACCGGACGACGAGGGGTACCTCGCTCGGCCGGGTGCAGCGTTCGGCCACCGGCGCCTGTCGGTCATCGACCTCAACGGCTCCCGACAGCCGATGAGCAGCGCCGACGGACGGCTCCACATCACGTTCAACGGCGAGATCCTCAACTACCGCGAGTTGCGCCGTGGGCTTCACTCACCCATGCGGACGACGGGGGATACCGAAACCATCCTCGCCCTCCATGCTCAGCACGGCCTGTCGGCAGTGGACCGTCTCGAAGGCCAGTTTGCCTACGCGTTGCTTGACGAGCGAGCCGACGAGCTGCTGCTCGTGAGGGACCGCCTTGGCATCCTCCCGCTCTACTACGCCGTCACGTCCTCTGAGTTGTGCTTCGCCTCGGAAGTAAAGGCGCTTCTCGCCCTCCTTTCCGTGCGCCCGAACGTCGATACGGCGAGCCTCGATGCCTACCTCACACGGCGATCGATTCCGGCGCCGTACACGCTCTTTGAGGACGTCCGGAAGCTCCCGGCCGGGCACATACTTCGGGCAACGCCCGAACGCGCCCACGAACCTGAGCGCTACTGGAGTCTCCCAAGCGCCGATCAGGTCGTCCGCAACCTCGCTCCCGAGGATGCAGTGAACGCCCTGCGGGACAAGCTTCGGGCCGCAGTGACCCGCAATCTCGTCGCCGACGTACCGGTCGGCGCCTTCCTCTCGGGGGGCGTCGACAGCAGCCTCATCGTGGCCATGATGCGTAGATCCGGCATGCCAAGCGGGATCCAATCCTTCGCAGCGGGCTTCGGAGACCCGAGACGCGACGATCTCGCGTATGCCCGCGCGGTGAGCGAGCTGCTGGGAACGAACCACCACGAGGTGCACGTCACGGCCCGGGACTTCGAGGATCTGTGGCCGAAGCTCACTTGGCATCGGGACGCTCCGATCTCCGATGCGTCGGATGTTGCCGTGTACAGGCTGGCTGTGCTCGCTCGCCAGCACGTCACGGTGGCCTTGTCGGGTGAGGGCAGCGACGAGCTGTTCGGCGGGTATCCGAAGGCACGCTTCGCCGGTCTGACGAAGCGGATTGGCATCGTGCCGCATGTACTCCGGGACAGCGGGCTGTCCTTTCTCGAACGAGCCCTGCCGGTTCGCGGAGCCCGAGCCCGCATCGCGGTCCGCGCCCTTTCAGGTGTGGACTCGACCGATCGGATGCTCACCTGGTTCGCTCCCTTCACACACCGGGAGCGGGCCGAGCTCCTCGGCAGCCTCGTCAGTACCGGCGACGAGCGTGTCTCTCACGTAGTTGACAGCGGCAGCGATCCGCTTCGTCGCATGCTCGAGCTCGATACGGTCGGCTGGCTCACCGACAACCTGCTCGAGCGTGCCGACCGCATGTCGATGGCGGCATCGCTCGAGATGCGGCCACCATTTCTCGATAGAGCTGTCGTGGAGCTCGCCTTCACGATGCCGTCCGGGTTGAAAGTGCGCCGAGGGCGGACCAAATGGGTCGTGAAGCAGGTTGCGCGGGACTTCCTGCCCGACCACATTGTCAACCGCCGGAAGGTGGGCTTCCGAGTGCCGCTCGACGTCTGGTTTCGCACCGGGCTGAGGGACTTCGCAGCCGACACCCTGCTCGATCCCGCGTCGTTCACAAACCAGATGTTCGATCCCGCCGTGGTCCGACGCCTCGTCGAGTCGCATCTCTCAGGACGTCGCGACGAGCAGCTACGTCTTTGGCCACTGCTATGTCTCGAGGTGTGGCACGACGTGTTCTTCCGTCATCGGCTCCCCAGCTGACGCCGTCTCGGCGCACAGAACAACTCAGGTCCGCGGGCCATTTCGCTGTGGTAGCAAAGCAGCCGTGGATGGACGAGCGCTTCCCAGGGTCGTCTACCTCGGTGGCGTGGGCCGCAGCGGAAGCACGCTGACTGAGCGCATTCTCGGGCAGCTTCCCGGCGTGTGCCCAGTAGGCGAGCTCGTGCACATGTGGCAACGGGGCGTCGGGATGGGCGAACGCTGCGGGTGCGGTGAGGCTTTTCCCGCGTGCGGCTTCTGGCAGGAGGTCGGTGCGGCCGCCTTCGACGGTTGGGACAACGTGGACTTAGAGCACTTCGCCCGGCTACGCGCCGCTGTCGACCGGACCCGCTTCATCCCGCTGCTGGCCATCCCGACGATGCATCCTTCGCGGCGACGCCTTCTCGATGATTACGTGTCCTACTACCTGAAGCTCTACACAGCCATCAGGCAGGTGAGCGGCTGCAGCGTGATCGTGGACTCCAGTAAGCACGCATCGCTGGCGTTCTGCCTGCGAAGTTCGGCCGAACTTGACCTCCGGGTGATCCACCTCGTGCGCGACAGCCGAGCGGTGGCGTACTCCTGGAGCCGGAAGGTGCTCCGTCCCGACACGGCGACACCGAGCTACATGGCCACGTACACGGCGTCTGGTGCCGCCTGGCCGTGGACTTCCCAGAACGCCGCGATGCAGCTGTTCGCTCGTTCCGGCACCCCTACGCTACGGGTGCGCTACGAGGACCTCATCACGGCCACGGAAGCCACCCTCGCCCGGATCGCCACCTTTGCGGGCTTGCCGGCGACTGTCGGCAGGCTCGGTTTCCTGGGCGGTGACGAGAGTGGCCGATGGGCGGATCTCGACGCCGCCCACACCGCGTCAGGCAATCCGATGCGATTCGCCACCGGCCGCATCCCGATCCGCCTGGACGAAGTGTGGCGCACAGCCATGCCAACTGCCCGGCGCCGCACCGTCACCGCCCTCACATTGCCGCTCCTCCTCCACTATGGCTACTCGAGCCGGGTACGAGCCACGCCGGAGGCGAACCGCGTCAGGCGGTAGCCCGCTCGCCGGTGACGGCCGGAGCCGGCCACGATCCCGTCGCGCCGAGGCGCACGCTCGGGCGGACGTCGCGACCGAGCCGGCCGCGACGAGGCATCCACTACTTCGTGCCCTTTGCCCCGGGGTGGGTTCCCATGAAGGACAGCCCAGGCATTGCAGACAACTGCAATGGACCGCGGAACCGCCATAGACCGACCGCGAGCGCCCCGCACCCAGCGGCGAGGGCAAGGACCGATGCCACCGCGCCGTCGCCGAAGAGGACGCGAGAGATCAAGGGAATGATGCAGAAACTCAGCGTCGTCAGAGTGCACGCCGCCAGCGCCCCCTTCCCGAACGGGTGGACCCGGACCACCCAGGCGACTTGGGCCAGCGGTAGGAGGTTGGCGACGGTGATCGCAGCGGCCCAGCCGATGGCGGCACCGGTGATCCCATGCTGCGGGATCAGCGCGAGGTCGACGGCAACGTTCGTCGTGAGCGCCAGCAGACCGTTGGCCAGACTCCAGCTGCTCCGGCCCGTGCTGATCAGCACGAGGTCGACCTGGCCGCACGCGGTCGCTCCGAGCATCGACAACCCGAGGATGACGATCACGGTCGTGCCGGTCCGATAGTACGGGCCAAAGAGGGCAAGGATGTCTGGCCTGTAGGTGATCGCCAGTAGGTAGAGCGGCCAGGTGAGAACGATCAACCAGGCCGTCGTCACCTGGTAGACGGCGTTCGCCCCCTGCCGGTCGTTCACGGCGAACAGGTGACTCAACTGTGGCTGGGCCGCCGTGCTGATAGCGGCGTTGCCGAACTGGCCGAGCACGAGGAATCGCGTGGCGGCCGTGTAGATGGCCGCCTCCACGGGGCCGCGAAGGATGCCGACAAGGACGATATCGAGGCGCTGGATGACGGTTTGAGCGAGTGTCGCGACCGCACGCGGCGCCGTGAACATCCAGAAACCCTTCGGGTTCGCGTTGTCGAGCCGCCTGTCACGGTTCAGGTGCGCCGACGCGAGCCGTTCGTCCTTCAGTGTGCCCGGTATCGGTATCGCCAAGGCAGGCGACGAGCCTGACGCGGGCTGTGCAGCCGTCCGGATGGGCTCTTGGCGACGGCGGATGCGACGGAGCCATATCCAGGCAACGGCGGCGGCCGGGATGTACGGAACTGACCACAGCGGAGCAAGCAAGGCCGCGCTGCCTGCAAGCGCGGCCCCCAACACCCCGAGCAGCTGGAGGCAGGAACGGACGACGCGGTCGACTACGACGGTGGGCCGCATGTCGCGGTAACCGCGAGTTGCCCCGAGAAAGGTATCCAGCAAGGCCGCGAATGGCAGCGTGACCGCTAGGGCCCGGAGTGCATCGGCAACCGCAGCCGGACGGGCGGCGTCGCGGTAGACCTGACCATCGAGCAGCTCCCGCGAGAGCGGGCCGGCCACCAGCAGCAGCACGCACGCGAGCACTACGGAGACCACCGCCACCGGAACGATCGCAGCCCGGAGAAGGATCGGAATCCTGCTCTCAGCGCCGAGTGACCGTAGGCGGGCGATGAAGTAGATGACGCCCGTGTACGCGCCGAGGCCGGCGATCCCCTCGACGATCAGGAAGAGCGAGGTTGCCGTGAAGAAGGCGCCGGCCACGGGCGCGCTGAAATGCCTGGTGACGAGGACCGTGACGCCGAGCGCCGAAATGGCGACGACTGCGGCGCCTGCGAGGTTGAGCGTGCTGCCGCGGGCGATCTCCGCAAGCCCTGCGGTGTCATCGTCAGCTGGCGGTCGCGTCACCTTTGATCCTCGCCGGGCCATCACGTCATCTCGCGGCGGAGAGGCGACGAGGTGCGTCAGCGCCCATGGGACGTGCCCGGCCGCGGGAACCGCGATGAAAGTCCCTTCGCGTCGACCTGGAACAACGGCACCGCAGCCGGCAGACCCCGGAGACGATACTCACCGAGGCTCCGAAGCCCCAGACCGTCCGCTGGCGATCCCTTCGTTGCCTGCCTGGTATCGCCGGAGACGAGGATTTGTCCGCCGTGCGCGGCCGCACAAATGCGCGCTGTGGTATGGACGGCCATGCCGATGTAGTTGGCGTCGTGGAGCGTCGGGTAACCGCTGTGGATTCCGACCCGTACGAGCACCTCGAGGTCTTCGGCCCGCGACCGTTCTCGAAGCTCACGTTGGATTGTCACCGCCGTGTCAAGGGCGGATCGGGGTCGTTCGAACACCGCGAAGAAATCGTCGGCCCGAGCTTCGACCACGTGGCCGAGCATTTTCAACGCCGCGCCTCGTAAGATCGCCCGCACATCGTTGATCAACTCGCCGTACCGGTCACCCAAGTGTTGGACCAGCGCGGTGGAACCTTCCACGTCTGTCATCAGCATCGTGACGAAACCGGTCGGGAGCTGTACGGCCCCTTTCGCCCGGAATTCACGGCTCTCTCTCTCGGATTGAAGCTGACCGGTGATGAACCCGACCGGAACGATGCGATACCTCTTGGCTGCGTTCAGCAGCTTCTTGCGGGCGCGCTCTCGGGAGCCTTCGTCTTCGAAGTTGACTCGGTTGAAACGAGCGAGGGCGTTACGGACGTGAGCCTCGTCGTGGATCGGTAACTTCCTCCGGCCGAGTGAATCTATGTAGGCGAACGCGCTGTTCGGGAGGTGCTCCCTGGTTGTCGAACTGAGCCGGGCCACACGTCGACGTTAACGAGGCCACCCGGCTCGAACAGGCCACGACGAAGTAGGACCGACGGTCAGATTTCCGCTGCCATGTCGATCATCGTGCGCGTCAGGCGCAGACGCTGCAGGAGTAGCGCTGCGTTCTCGGTGCTTGGGGCGCCAGAAGCAACTCGAGGCAGGCCGTCACGGCGCCGTTCTCGTGGCCGCCCGTGGGCAGTCGTTGCCCATTGACACCCAGCGAGTAGAACAGGCCAACGGGAATGAGCTTGACCTTCCCGCCCGCCGGAGGAGAGGACCTCATGTCACCGACACTGAAGAAGTCATCCAAGGACTCGCCGGCGGCCGCGCCGGCGCAGCCGACAGGGCGAGCGGCATCGTCTCGGCCCTCAACGTGGCGACTTCCGAACCCCCTCACTACTGTCGAACCGCTCCTCAAGCGCGACGAGGCCGACATCTTGTTCGTGGCGGGCAACGTCGCCCTCGTCGCCTTCGAAATCATCGAGTGGCCCGTCGCAGCACTGATGCTGGTCTTACATGCGATGGGGCGAAGCCGTTTCAAGGTCCTTCATGTCATCGCCGAAGTGGCGGAAGAAGCAGAGTAGATTGCCGCTGACGCCAGAATATCTTCGGGTGTTCCGCCTGGACACAGCCGCGACGGTCGAGGTCATGGGCGGGCGGCAAGGCGCCCGAGGTTCATTCCCGAAGGAGACGAGCCGAAGTGAGTGCCCGCCCGGAAGCGACGAGCCAGAGGTCGAGGCCGGCGTCAGATGGACCCCTTGCCAGGCGGGGCGCGTCGGCAGGCGTGATGGCATCGTTGTGTTCGACCTCGGCCCGTTGTGGCAACCAGTCCAAGTGGCTGAGCTCGTCCTCCACGGCAGCCCACGAGATGGCGTTGTTCACATGTCCCCACACGTCCAGGTCGCTCCAGCGGAGCGGCCAGTCGCGGGCAGCGCCGACGGCTTGACTGGTGGGCGCGGGAATCGAGAGTCTCACCGATGCCCGGCGTCCGTCGGTGGACGGCACGTAGACGCGCTCGAAGAGCTCGCCGAGGCGCGTCGGACGACCGCTCTTCGTATCCACGGCGATCCAGACCGCCGAAGCCTGTGCCGAGCCGCCCGCGTCGCCAGTCATCGTCGTCGTGCGCTCAGCCCACTTCGGGGCGCTGGCCGAGCAGAAGGTCACGAGCCGCAGGCGCTCTCCAAGCGCAGGAAACTGACGCACGTTGATGACGCACCGCCGCAAGAGCCATCCGATCGACTTCGGCCAACCGACGTCGTTCGCATCGTCCTCGGCGACGTCCTGGAGGTACCGGGCGATGCCGTCGAAGCGCACTCGACCACTCGGTGCCGAGTCGCCGAGTCGCACCTGGTACTCGGCCGTAAACGTCCGACCCTGTCCGGGAAGCGGGAGGTAACGAGAGGTTCCCCCGGTCACGGTCATCTCTGCCTCCTCACCTCAGCTCCGCCGACGAGCCTAGGCGGCTCTTCGGGCCGGATAGCTCAGGAATCTCGGCCGGCATGCCGATAGGTAAATGCATGAAATGGAAAGGTCGCGCCCCGGATAGCCCCCGGAACCGGGCGCGCTTCAACCTTGCCTCGTCCGCGCGCGGGATCAACCGGACCTCAACGCCGAGATGAACGTATTGCCTCAGCTGAGGCGTGCAACGCAGTCGTGGACCCTTCGCGGCGCTAATGCTGCCGGAGCCGCTCGGAGGGTCCGAGCCGCGCTTGTGCCGCGCCTGCGGGCACTCGGCCGTTCTGCAAGTTCTCCGCAGTTCCTGCCCTGGTTGCTGGTTGCAGCGCTCGCCGTCGCGGTTGGCGGCTCCTTGCTGCCGACCGAGACCGCCGCATCGGCGAGCCGCTCTGCCCGCCTCGTGACAGTCCGGCACACCCCGCGGGTCTCCCCAAGTCGGGTACCGGTTGGACCGCCCGCGGCGGCGACTCGGGCGCTCCCGCATGGCCGATTCGCATCGGTGGGACTGGCACCCTTCGCGGCCGCTCCACCGAAGCATCGCAAGCTCGATGCTGCGGTACTTCGGGGGGCATCGGCCGGCATCCCCAGAGTGGCGATCGCCGCCTACGAGCACGCACAAAGCGTCTTGTCACAGAGCAAGGCCAGCTGCCACCTCTCGTGGGCTGACGTAGCCGGCATCGGCAGAGTCGAGTCCGACAACGGCCAGACGTGGGGAAGCCAAGCCCGAGTCACGAGCAACGGCACGCTCTTCCCGCCCATCTTCGGGATCCCGCTCGATGGGCTGGACGGGACGCCGGCAATGCCGGCCCCGGGCGGCGGCTGGGTACGCGCCGAAGGGCCGATGCAGTTTCTGCCGGCGACCTGGAAGGAATACGCCCGGGACGGCAATGGCGACGGTCAGCCCAACCCGCAGAACTTCTACGATGCCGCCTTGACCACGGGTGTGTTCCTGTGCGACAACGGCGGCAACCTCAGCGTCGCCGCCGATCTCACTGCGGGCATCCTCGCCTACAACCACTCCGATGCGTACGCGTCCCTGGTGAAGTCGTGGATCGCCTTCTACAGCCGAGTCGGCGTGACGGCGCTGGAGGCTGCCGGGGGCGGACTTCTCCCGGTCGGGTCGCCCGGCACGAAGTCGACAACCAAGCCCGGCAGCACGCCTGTTGTCAGCTCGGCGACGTTGCTGAGCACGGCTGCACTGTCCTCGCAGGCGACGGGTTCCTACCAGTTCAGCGTCAGCGCCCTCGCGGGTACCGCAGAGCTCGCATCGGGGAGCGGCGCCGTCAACACTCGTAACGGGGAGGGATCCATCGCGCTCAACCTGCCCGGCGTCGGTGCGCTCAAGATACGGCTCGTCGACGGCAGGACCTACGTATCGTTGCCCCCGAAGCTCGCCTCCGCGGCCGGCGCCACCGGTCCGTGGATCGCGCCGACACCGTTGGCGCTCTCCCGCTTGCCGGCTCCGATCGCATCGGGGCTCTCGCTCGCCTCCACAGATCTCAGCTGGCTCGTGGCGCAGCTGGCAGGAGCGACGGGTGTGGCGGTCGTCGGCCATGGTCGGATCAACGGTGCCGCCGCCACCGAGTTCTCCGGAGAGTCGAGCCTCGCTCTCGCCGCTTCGCACATTCCGAGTTCTGCGTACGACCTCGGTCGGGTAGCAGCCCTATTGGGCTCCGCCCACCTCGGCGTGACCGCATGGGTCAGCGAGGGCAAGATCCGATCGGCCGTGATCTCGCTCGGAAGCTTCGCCGGAGCCGGGCAGCTCGCCTTGCATCTCTCCTTCACTCGCTACGGGGGACCCGTGACCGTGACGACGCCTTCGGTCAGCCCGATTTCGGCGCCCACGACGACGACGACCACCACCACGACGACGAGCCCCCCGACGACGACCACCACGACGGCCATCTCGCCAAAGGGGGCAGACGGGCGGACGTGATGCGAGACTCCCACGGTCCGCCCCCGAGGCTCGTGACCGGGGTGGGTGGGCGCCGCTGTCCTAGCGCGCGGTGCCCGTCACATGGGTGGGCCGGGTGGCCTCACCGAGGTACGCCGGATACCCGTCACTCATTCGTACGACGCCGGCCTGGTCGACACAGATTCCCACAGCGCCGGTTCCGCCAAGAATGTCGAAGGCGTACTCCGTCCCGTTGATCAGCACGGCTTTGGCGAGCACTTCCGCCATCCACGCCTCCGCCGCGATCACCGACACGAAGTTCAACTCGCTCTCTGAGGGCTGTCCCGACCGAGGATCGATCAGATGATGGCTCCAGCCCGCCCGATTCGCCCACCGTCGCTTGAGCGTCGTGGAAGTCGCAACAGCCCCTTCGCCGATGCCCGCGAGCGCCAGCGGCTCGTCCGACAGCGGGTGTTGAACAGCGACGGTCCATCCGTCGCCGTCAGGTCCGGCGCCAGCCACTCGCACATCACCGCCGAGGTTGGCGCAAGCGCCCTCGGCGCCGGCTCCCATGAGCTCCGCGACGATCATGTCGGCAGCAAGTCCCTTGCCGATCCCGCCAGGATCGAAACCGATTCCGTCCGCCAGACAGACGGTGTCGCCGGTCACGGCAACGCTCTCGCAGCCGGCGATGGGCAGCGGGACGGGCTGCGTGTCCACGAGATCCTGCTCCGTTCTCGCCACTACCTCCTCGAACGTCCGGTCATACCCTGCCTCGACGAGCGGGCCGAGAAGCGTAGGGTCAAAGGCGCCGCCCGACAGATGCCATCCCTCGACGGCACGCTCGACCAGCTCGACCGTCTCGGGCGACACTCGAACCGGCAGCCCGCCGTTCGAATTCAGCCGGCTGATCTCGCTATCGGGTCGAAACCTGCTCCACATCTGCTCCAACTGCTCGACCCGTGAACGTGCCCGCTCGAGCAGGCCGATCGGTCCACCGACGACGATGACCGAGACGTCGGTACCCATTGCCCGCCAGCTCGATTCAGCTCGCACTGCTGACCGTTGTCGCAGTGCTCGACGGAGCCGTCGTCGTGGCCGTTTTCGTCGAACCGGAGGTCGTGCCGGGCGCCTGGTTGCCGGAGGTGGCCGAAGAGGTAACCCTCTTCGTGCCGGAGGTCCCTGACGAAGTGGCCGGGTTCGGCGTCGACGTCGTCCCGCTGCTCGAGCCGTGCACCGAAGATGTCGACTCTGCCGCGGTCGCTCGAGCGGTCGTGGCCGAGCCTGCCGAGCCCGCGATCGCCCCGATCATGGCGAGGGTGGCCGAGGCACTGGCGACGCCGGCCACCCGCCGCGCTCGACGTGCCGGGTGCCGCCGGCGTGGCGCGGCGCCGCGCGGCGCCGGGCGGGCCGCACCGGCGGTGCCGCCGTGAGTTGGAATAAGACTGCCCATGATGTGCTCCGTTCGGCGTCGCTCACCCGGCGACGTGCGTAACTCCATCATGTGACCACCGCCTTTGAGGCTCCTGAGAGGCAGCTCCGATGTGGCCTGATCTGCGCCGGCTCGCGGGCGGTTGCGGTTCGTGCCCAGTCACAGAGACGGGGCGGCGGCACTCGGTGGGAACTCTCGCCATGCTCTCAGGAGGTGCTAAGGAATGACCGCCAGAGTGCAGGGCATGAACAGCAAGCTCATCTGGTACACAGCGCGGGCCAGCGGCCTCGTGACGTGGATCCTCCTGGCCGCCAGCGTCCTGTGGGGCTTGGCGCTGACGACGAAGGTCCTGCGCGGGCGCCCGCGACCGGCTTGGATCCTCGACCTGCATCGCTTCTTTGGCGCTACGGCGCTGGTCTTTCTGACGATTCACGTCACCTCCATCTTGCTCGACAGCTACGTCCACTTCGGCATCGTCGAGGTGCTCGTACCGTTCACCGGGTCATGGCACCCTGCCGCGGTCGCGTGGGGCATCGCCGGGCTCTACCTGTTGGTCGCCGTGGAGGTGACATCGAAATTCCGCGCTCGTCTGCCGAAACGGATGTGGCGCTCGACGCACTACCTCAGCTTCCCGCTTCTCGCTGTCGCAACCGTCCACGGGCTCACAGCCGGCACCGACCGACACAACCCCCTTGTCCTGTACGGCATGCTCGGGGTGACCTCCGCCGCTGCCGGCCTCACGGGTTATCGGGCGATCGGTCATGCCCGCCGCCGGTCGCCGGCACAGGTGGCGGTGACCGGTCTCATCGGTGAGAAGGCAGCCTGATGGGACAGCTCCTCTCGTCGTGGCCACCTCGAACCGGCAATCCACCTCGCGCTGGCTGCACACCCGTCAAGCTCCGTGCTCTTGGCGCCGCCCGATCCGTCCACGACGGCTTGCTCGGCACCAGCGGTAACCCGGGGCCGGCGAGGCTCCTCTCAGAGCTCAACATGGCGAGCCCGTGGAATTCGCTGGCCGAGCATCGCCTCCGGTACGCACCGCCTCCGACCGCCACCTCCGATCCT
>Ga0182018_10004217_pt1 | contig 12273 bp, 13 predicted proteins | sample 812P2MmetaG_FD_120490 | JGI IMG/M metagenome (GOLD analysis project Ga0182018, IMG submission 120490) | Permafrost microbial communities from Stordalen Mire, Sweden - 812P2M metaG | ecosystem: Environmental > Terrestrial > Soil > Wetlands > Permafrost | place: Sweden: Stordalen | collected...
ATTCGTCTGTTCTTCTCGTCCCGCCGTGCGCACCAGCTTCTTGCTCCTGCCACCGTTTCTCCACTCATCATCTACATGCTCCGGATTCTTTCTTAAGGCTTTCTGTCAACGTTTGAGGCAGCTTCCTCGATCAGAGCTGCAACCTCCTTCGGCCTAGAGGCGTAGACCGAGTGACTGGCGCCTGAGACTTCGACCTTGTGACCATTAGCTCGCGCAGCGTACCACCGTTCGAGGTCGGGGTTGATGGTTCTGTCTTTTGTCGCTACCAACATCCAGCTCGGTTTGCTTCTCCACGCGGGTGTGGTGATGACTGCTTTGAAATTGTCAGCGGCGTTGAGCACCTGCGATCGCGCCATGAAATCGGCCTGTTCAGGAGGCAGGTCGGCTGCGAAGTACTCATGAAACTGCGCGGGGTCGAGATAAGTGAAACCGTCCGCTGTCTTCCTGATCGCGTTAGACTTGCTTAGGTCGCTTGGGAATATCTTTCCGTCGTCCGCCTCATTTTCTCCCGCATCTGGCATGTGGGCTGCGATGTACACCAAACCGGCAACGGATGGATCCGTGCCGGCCTCGGTAATTACGGCTCCGCCGTAGCTGTGAGCGACAAGTATGCACCGGCCATTCTGTTGAGCAAGAACGCGCTTCGTGGCAACCACATCTTCTTTAAAGGATGTCTCCGGCTGTTGGACGATGCTGACGTTGTAGCCATCCTTGACAAGAATGTCGTACACGCCTTTCCAGCCGGAACCATCTGCCCAAGCACCGTGTACCAGAACAATATTCCGAACGCGATTGCCTTCGTTCTGCGCCGAGAGTGCGCAGCAGCTCAACAGCAATAGTACGAAGCAGAGGGACTGAGACGTTCCTCGTGCTACTCGCATCGGAGTCATTGAATTATTCATCTTGTTGCCTCCCGTTTGCGATTTGATTTGCATACCGGCTTAACTCTTTTTTTGCAGAAGAAGGTTCAAAGGGTGCGGCTACCCTGTACAGTACGAACCTTCTGGGTCATCCCCGGCCGGGACAACGGCCGGTCTGTAGTCGGTCGAGATCCTGAGATCCTCCCACTTCCTGTCCGACTCGAGCAAGGGAGGGAGAACTTGAAGGGTCTCCTTCATCGTGCCAACGATTCCCACATCTACTCGGGTGCGACGGCCAATCTGCTCGCCGCGCAGGTCGACTTGGATAATCTTCGCGTCTTTCGGATAGAACTGCTGGTATGGAAAGTCGCTGCCGAGCACCAGCAACGCCTCACAGTTCACCATGGCTTGATAACCGGAGGCGAACCCGAGAAGTCCGGTCATTCCCACGTCGTAGGGATTGTCATACTCGATGAATTCCTTTTCACGCCCTCGAAAAAGGAAATCTGTGCGATGAGTCGTCCTGCGTGGACTTTTCATCCCCACACGCCAATCCGAACCGATCGTGAAGCGATCGGAAAGCCTCTTCGAGCGCCGCTCCCGACCCAGCGATAGGATAAACGATGTCTATCTTTTCGACACTGATCTGTCCAGCACACTTCCGGCCCCGACCATCACCGCGCGGGGTACAGACCAATTGCCACCCCTGCGGCACGAAATGAATCCCTGTCCGCAGCCTATCCCAAGAACCGCCGCCGCGGTAGTCGCCGAAAAGATTCCGGCCATAGCTAGAATGAGAACGAAGTATGTAGCTCGCATTCTTTGCGTGATCCCTGTCCTTTAGTTGCTCCAAGGAAACCGGCTTCATCTAACAAGAGCCTAATCACCCGCGCTTTGTTGGGCTCGGATAGCAGTTTTACAAAAAGGCCGTTGCGCCGTCGCGGCTGCAGCGAGGGTGTGAATCGAGATAAATTGATTCGATGGATCAGGCGGGCGAGACCCCTCGGCCATTATATCTGGAGGATCTTCACGTGGGGCAGCGGTTCACGTCCGGGGTGTATCGCGTAGACGAGGATGGCATCAAGGCATTCGCCGCGGAGTTCGATCCGCAGCCCTTCCACCTGGACGAAGCGGCCGCCCAAGCCAGCATCTTTGGGGGACTGGCTGCGAGCGGCTGGCACACTGCCGCGATAACCATGCGGCTCATGGTCACCGCGGGACTGCCCTTCGCGGCGGGCATCATCGGCGTGGGCGGGGAAATCGCATGGCCACGGCCCACGCGCGCCGGCGATACGCTGCGGGTGGAAAGCGAGATCGTCGAAATAGTGCCGTCGCGCTCGAAGCCGAACCAGGCCCTGGTAAAGGTGCGGAGCACCACGTTGAATCAGGACGGGGAGCCGGTGCAAGTGTTCACGGGAAAGATCCTGGCGTTCAAGCGCGCCTCTGCTTAGAGAACGCAGGTCCTGGTGGTGGGCGCCGGCGCGAATCGAGGCGGACCTCGCACCCGCTCCGCGTACAGCTTGACCGAAATGCAACGCTACGGCCTCCCGACATTTGAAATTCCGCCCAAGCTCGTCGTGCCATATAGCAGGCCGTTCTTGCCGTTAACCAAGTTCGCTTCGGGGTGGTCTCCGTCGCTGCCGCCCATGAAGTTGTAGCTGATTGTCTCGGTCCAAGCGCTACCGGGGGATGAAGGCGGGGTCAGCGAAACACCTCGCCGCAGGATGTTGCGGCAAAGCTTCCGTCGTGGTCGCTGGTGCCGTAGAGCACTCCGCCGCTGCCAGTTACGAGAATGTTGGTGGGGCACCACGTGTCGGGAGATCCCAGGAAACTGCACAACACTTCCTCGGTCCAGAAGCCGCCCGGGGAAGAAGGCGGGGTCAGCGAGAACACCGTGCCTACGTTCGAAGTTCACAAGTGGCGCCGTAGAGTACCCCACCGCTGCCGATCACCGGAGATCCAAATGGGAACCTCCGTCATCGCCGCCGGTAAAGCTGTAGAGGGCCTTCAGCGTCTGATCCCCCGTAGAAGAAGATCAGAAGCGCCAGGAAAAGCGTTCCGCCAGTTGCAAACACACGTTGCCGGCTCTTCCTCCCAGATGGGATCAATCCTGTCGCATCGGCTGATGGACGTCAACGAATTGGGACCATGGGAAGAGGAAATCGGTTCTGGTACTTGGGTATCGTGGTGGGAACTGCAACCGCTCTGACGGTCGCGGCACAGTAACAGTTTGCTATCATATTGTGCTGGATTTCGATGATCATCTCCAGCGTGCGATCCTTTCTGCTCTCCTATCCGCTCCCCGAACCGGTGCGGTTGCCGTTCTACGGGGGCGAACGCACCATCCTCAAACGCGACGCCATGTTGATCCGCATCGAATCCGATGGCGGCTTGGTGGGATACGCGCCCGGGCCGGGCAGCCAGCGCGCCCAAGACATCATCGAAAGCCTGGTGCAGCCGTTTCTGGAAGGCCGGGCGCTGGCGGACCCGGACGCGCTGCGCATCCAGTTTATGGAACGGCCGGAAGTGGATGCCGCCGTGGCCAAAACATACTGCGCCGTGGAAGTGGGCCTTTTCGACCTGTGCGCGAAGGCCATGGGCGTGCCGCTTTCCGAGGTGCTGGGCGGCCGCGTGCGGGGTGTCATCCGGCTCTACGGCAGCGCCGGGATGTATATGCCGCCCGAGCGCTACGCGGCCGAGGCGGCGGCCATCGCGGATCTGGGTTTTCGCGCCTACAAGATGCGTCCGGCGGGAGGCCCCGAGGCGGACCTGGAGACCGTGCGGCAAATGCGCCGCGCCGTCGGTCCGGACTTCGACCTGATGGTGGATGCGCACACTTGGTGGCGCATGGGCGACCGCAGTTACAGCTTCGAAACCGTGGAGCAACTGGCCCGCGAAATGGCGGAGTACCATGTCGCGTGGCTGGAAGAGCCTTTGCCGCCGGACGATCACGAAGCTTATTTACGCCTGAAAGAGCGTCTTGAAGAGAAGGATCTGCCTTTGGCCAGTGGCGAACACGAACCCAGCGAGGAGCGTTATCACGACCTGATCCTGCGGCAGGCAGTCGATTATGTGCAGATGGACGTATGCTGCCAGGGCGGCTTCGCCATGGGCCGGCGCCTGCTCGGCGAGATCGGGCACGCCGGGCTCGGATTCGCCTTCCACAGTTGGGGGACGGCGCTGGAGGTGATTGCCGCCGCGCACTTGGGCATCTGCTGGCCGGAAACCGTGGTCGAGTGGCTCGAGTATCCTTGCTATTCGGCGCCGGCGCGCGAAGGGATGTACCCGTTTCCCCTGGCGGCCGAAATTCTGAAGGAGCCGCTCGAGATCGATCATGGCGACCTGGTGGTGCCGCGCGCGCCAGGGTTGGGCGTCACGGTGGATGAGTCCGTCATCGAGCGCTATCCGTGGATCCCCGGCCCGTGGTCTTATTTCCGCACGGATTCGCCGGCCGAGACGCGCGCCGTCACCTCCGATCACTCCGTGCAGTGGGAACGTCGGTTGTCCGGATGAGCCGGGGATGAATAGGGAACAGTTTCGCTACTACGACCTTCTGGTCCACACGTTCGTCGTGATTCTGCTGATCTCCAACTTGGTGGGACAGAAGATCACCGCCGTAGGGCCGTTCCGGTTCAGCGGCGCGATGTTATTCTTTCCGATCACCTATATCTTCGGCGACATCTTCACCGAAGTTTATGGATATGGCGCTTCGCGGCGAGCCATCTGGGTGGGCTTCTTCGCGTCGGCCTTGCTGGCGGTCATGGGAGTAGTCACGGTGTGGCTGCCGGCCGCGCCGGGATGGGATGGCCAGGCGGCCTTCGCGCGGGTCTTCAACTTCGTGCCGCGGCTGATCGCTTCCAGCCTGGCGGCTTTTTGGTGCGGAGAGTTCGCCAACTCCTTCGTCATGGCGAAAATGAAGCTGTTCACCAAAGGGCGCTACCTGTGGACGCGCACGGTGGGATCGACGGTAGTGGGCCAGGCGGTGGATACATTCGTGGTGACGGTGCTTACGTTTGGCGGCAGCCTGAGCGCCGGGCTGATCGCCAACCTGATCCTCTCCGGCTATCTGGCCAAGGTGCTTTATGAAGTGGCCGCCACGCCGGTGACGTATTGGATCGTGAATTTTCTGAAGCGGCGGGAAGGGGTGGACGTGTTCGATACGAATACGGATTTCAACCCATTTCATGGGGAGGGGTGATGTAGCGGCTCGACTCCGCTTTACGGAGTATTTACTATGTAAAGGTGGAGTTCGATTTGGGCGCGTTGCCAATGCCGGGCACATCGCCAGGCACGGCATCACTCCACAAGAGGCCGAAGAGGCGGTCGGGATCGAGCCATTGGACGCCGATGGTGCAGCAACATGACGGTGAAGTGAACAGCGTGGCAAAATACGCGTCGTCACCGCGGACGAAATGATGAAACAGCAACAGCAATTGTATTTCAAAGGGATATGAGCGTGCCCAAAGAGCAGATTTCCATTCCGAAGTTCAAGACCGAAGCCGAGGAGGCCGCTTGGTGGGACAGCCATGCGGAGGCCGCCACCGAGATCATGAGGCGAGCCCTGAAATCCGGCACCGTGAGACGGAGATTTCCCCTGAAAATCGTTACCATGCGGCTGCCTTTGGCGGACTTGGAAATCGCTCAAGATCTCGCAAGTAAAAAGGGGGCGGCCAGTTCGATAGCGACGCCATTGCCGCTATACAACCTCCCTCCCATGAAGAGCCATGCCCGGTTCCAAGAACGTTTTCGGTAACTCGCTCTCGCCGGCCAGAGTGAATCGCTTGAACCGCTTGTACCACTTCCCCTGTGGCACATCGGGATCGGACGCCAGCCAATCATGCAATTCGTCGAAATCTGCGATTGAGATCCGGCCTTCCCGAAATCGCAACGCCAAGTGGTCCATAATCGGACCCGGTGGCGGCTTCCTAATTTTCGGCATTCCGGTACTGTCTGTGGAACACGATCCGTTGCAGTTCTTCGGTTAGGCGGCGAACTTCGCTCTCGTCTTTAGCGTTCTTTAGGCGTCTCAGGCAAAGATGGAGAGCCTGCTTCGAGGGACTGAGACGCGAAGCGGCAGACGGACGTCCGCGCGCGTCGCCGGAGATGCCATTTCGACCTCTTTGGGTCGAGGGCGCGGGGTTGCCCTGCTTGCCGTCCTTACGTTCTAAAGCAATTGCGGCGGGAGGCTTTTGTTTTGCGGCCATGTATCCATTGTACGCGAGCAGTCTGGGAACCGCGGTCTTCAGTCTTGAGGTCGTGGCCTACGCACCGTCCTACAATGGAAGCATGTCCGACACCCTGACAATCGCCGGGCGCGCGTTCCAGTCCCGCCTCATCGTGGGCACCGGGAAATACCGCAGCCTCCAGGAGATGGCCCGCTGCCACGCGGCCACCGGCGCCGAAATGGTGACCGTGGCCGTACGCCGCGTGAACCTGACCGACCGCTCCAAGGAATCGCTGCTCGACTACATCGACCGGTCCAAGATCTTCATCCTTCCCAACACCGCTGGTTGCTATACGGCGGACGACGCTATCCGCACCGCCCGCCTGGCGCGCGAAGTGGGCCTTTCCAACTGGATCAAGCTGGAGGTGATCGGCGACGAAAAGACGCTCTTCCCGGATAACGAGGGCCTGCTGGAAGCCACCCGTGTACTGGTCAAAGAAGGCTTCGTAGTGTTGCCTTATACCAATGACGACGTGGTGAACGCGCGCAAGCTGATCGATGCGGGCGCCGCCGCCGTGATGCCGCTGGCCGCGCCGATCGGCTCTGGCCTGGGAGTGCAAAACAGCGCCAACCTGCGGATCATGCGGGAAACGATCACCACCGTGCCGCTCATCGTGGACGCCGGCGTGGGTACCGCTTCGGACGCGGCCATCGCCATGGAACTGGGCGCGGATGGCGTGCTCATGAACACCGCCATCGCCGCCGCGGAGGACTCCGTCAGCATGGCCAAAGCTATGAAGCTGGCGGTCGAGGCCGGGCGGCTGGCCTACCTGGCCGGGCGTATGCCGAAGAAGCTTTACGCCAGCGCCAGCAGTCCCCTGGTGGGTGTGGTGGGACAGGCTTCGTAGCCGCTTCTTGACGCCACGGTCGATTTCCGGACCGGCAAAGACTTCGGCGACTATGTTCGCGCATGGCATCGAAGTGCGCCACTAAGGCATCGTGGAAGTTCCGGCGCGTCTCGTCCTCAGTGTCGCCAACGGCCACACACCCGGAGACATCCGGCGAATAAGCCGAGTAGCCCGTGCCCGTCTGTTCGATGACTACCGGACTAGGATCTCCGAATCTCCTCCACGGTCGGGGGGCTGAGGGCTATCCCGCCGCCTTCACCACCCAGCCATCAGCCAAATTGATAATCCGGTTCCCGTATTCGGCATTGGCCTCCGAATGCGTCACCTGGATAATCGTGGTGCCTTCGTCGTTCAACTTCTTGAACAACTCCATGATCTCCTTGCCCTGGCTGGAGTGCAGGTTGCCAGTGGGCTCATCGGCCAGAATCAGTTTCGGGCTGGCGATCACCGCGCGCGCCACCGCCACAAGCTGCTGTTGGCCACCGGAAAGCTGGTTAGGATATAGGTCGCGCTTGCCGACGATGTGGAAGCGGTCCAGCGCATCGCACACCAGGCTGGCCCGCTCGGAAGACTTGACGTTCCGGTACGACAGCGGAATGTCCAGGTTTTCGTAGACCGTCAGGTTGTCGATCAGGTGGTAGCTCTGGAACACGAAGCCGATGTACTTCTTGTTCAATTCCACGCGGTCCTTGGGCTTCATCTTGTGAACGGCGTGATCCAGGAAATAGAACTCGCCGGTCCATGCGCCGTCCAGCATGCCGATGATGCTGAGCAGCGTGGATTTGCCGGCGCCCGATGGACCCATGATGGTCACAAACTCGCCTTCCTTGATGTCCACATCGATACGCCGCAGGACATAGGTCCGGCCGTAGCCCGCTTCGTAGAATTTGTCCAGATTCGCGGTTCTGATCATGTGCTTCTATTCTACTTGACGGATGAGGAGCGGATGGGTCCCGACTCACAGCAGGTCATAGCCCGGCCGCGAAAACGGGCGGCAAATTCGGTTCCGTGGCGCCGGCCGCGCGCTCCAGCGTGACCGCCACGGCGGCAGTACCGGCTACATCCACCGGACCCGGCAGCACGTGCATCGCGGTTCCGTCCGCCGCGGACTGGAACAAGCCGGCCGGCACCGGCTTGCTGCCCTTGGCTTTCGGAATGACCCACATCTCGTAGGTCTTGCCAGCGGGCGCGGGCGGTAGGTTGGAGGCCAGCAGCAGCACGCCGCGCGTTGGATCGAGGAATACGCGTCCGCGCGGGGGCTGCGGCGCGCCGCCGCCGAAAATCACCTGCTTCACATCCGGCTGGTTCAGGATGGCAACCGCTTCATTCAGCCGCGCCAACTCGCGTGTCTGGGCCGCCGATTCCGATTGCACCCGCTGCAGTTCCCCCGCAGCCTGAGCCAATTCCGCAGCCGACCGATGCGCCCGGATATTGAAGACCACCGCCGCGATCAACGCGCCGGCCGCGACGGCGGCCCACACCGGCGACCAGTTCCAGCGCGAGGCCGTCCGGCCGCCGACCGCCGCCAGCACTCGCTTCCGCAGCCGCGCAGGCGGCTCCGCGGCCGGCGCCGTGGCGCCTATCAGGGTGATCAGCTCCCGCGCGCCGCGCACGCCCGGCACGCAAGTGGGGCAAGCCCGATTCAGGTGCGCCCGGATCTCGCTCGCCTCGGGATCCTCCGCGATACCCAGCGCGTATAGCTCGTATTGGTCGCGCAGTTCGTCGCAATTCATGCGGTCACCGCCGTGCCGAGCTCGTCGCGCAGGCTCTTCAATGCCGTTCGCACCCAGGTCTTGACGGTGCCCAACGGCTCACCCATTCTTTCGGCCATCTCCGCTTGCGAAAGGCCTTCGAAGTAGGCCAGCTCGATAACCGTGCGATGGTTCTCCGAAAGCTTCTCCAAAGCCATCCGCACGCGCCGCACTCTATCCGAATTGAGCAACTCCTTTTCCATGTCGGCGAACAATGCGGGGTGCTCCGTCTCCGGCAATTCCACTGCGTTGCGCATGCGGCCCGCGGCCGAGCGCAGATAGTCGATCGCCCGATTGCGCGCCACGGCTAGCAGCCACGGACCGAGGCCGCCTCGCTCGGCGTCGAATCCCTGCACACGATTCCAAACGCGCAGGAAGGTCTCCTGGACCAGATCCTCGGCGATACCGCCATCCCGCACCACGCGCAAAATAAGCGCGTAAACCAGCCGTCCATAGCGGTCGTACAGCTCCGCCATGGCCCGCGGATCGCGTCGTTGCAAACGCCTGACCAGATCCGCGTCGCTTTCTCCGAATTCGATTGCCAGCAACAGGGGTAGCAGCAGCATTATGTCCCGGATACGATTAAACCATGCTGCCAGGGTACACAATTATTCATACGATGGAAGCCGGGCGGTTGGATGAGTGGCCACTGGTGCATTATACTGCGGAGACATGCCGCATCAAACGCCAAAGTGGGCCAGATTTTCTTGACGAAACTCCGCGTCGCTCTGGATCATGGAAGGCCGCGATGCCCGTATACCGCTACCTTATGATCGCTCTGCGCCGACGATTTGGGCATGGTTGGTCAACTCGCCGATCTCGGGGATGCGGATGGTCACGACGTCGCCAGGCGCCAGCGCGGCGTCTTCCGGCACGATGATGCCGGTGCCGGTGAGCAGCACGGTTCCGGCGGGCGTTTGGTTGGCGCGCCGCAAATATTCGATCAGGGTTTCGAACTTGCGGTGCAGCTTGGCCGTGGATACGCTGCCCGAGAAGCGCTGCTGGCCGTCGCGCGTGACGGTGCAGGTCATTTCCAGGTTGTAGGGATCGGGCAGATCGTCCGCCGTCACGATCACCGGACCGAGTGCGCAGCATGCCATATAGATCTTCGACTGCGGCAGGTACAGCGCGTTCTCGCGCTCAATATCCCAGGCCGAGACGTCGTGGGCCAGCGTATATCCGACGATGTTGCCCTTGCTGCCGAGCACCAGGGCCAGTTCGGGCTCGGGCGCCGTGAAGCGCGAATCTGCGCGGATGCCGATCGCCTGGCCGGGACCCACGCACACGCGCGCCGTCCCCTTGAAGAAGACCTCGGGGCGCGGCTGATTATAGACGTAAGCGTACATGCCTTCGCGCGTGCCGTGCTCGGCGTCGCGGAACGACGCGCTCATTTCGTAGGTGCAGCCGCAGGCCCAGACCTCCGGGGGCACGATGGGCAGCGCCGGCGGGTGCGGCGCCGGATGGTGGCTGGCGAGGCGCGCGGCGGTCTTGCCGAGCGAGACACCCTGGGTTTCCGAGCGGCGAATCAGGTCGGCGACAGTGTAGCCTGGAACCGCGCGTGCCAAGTCTTGTTCGAATACGGCGGCGAGCAAGCCGCCTTCGGCTTTAATTTGTCCGAGACGCATTAGTATTTCAAATAGACGGTTTTGTAGTCGCTGTAAAAGTCGAGCGCGGCGGGTCCTTGTTCCTTGGGCCCGAAGCTGGACTCCTTGGTCCCGCCGAAGGGCAACTGATACTCGATGCCGGCGCTGGGAAGGTTCACGGTAAGCAGGCCCGCTTCCATCCGGTAAACGAACTCGAAGACGCGCGAGAGGTTGGTAGTTTGGATCGAAGCCGAAAGCCCGAACGGAATATCGTTGGCGATGCGCATGGCGTCCTCGAAATCGCGGGCGCGCATGACCGCCAGTACGGGTCCGAAGATTTCCTCGCGGGCGATCGTCATCTCTTGCGTAACGTCCGCAAATATGGTGGGCTCGACGAAGTAACCTCTCCTGAAATCGCCCTCCGTCAGCCGCCGGCCGCCGATTTTGGGCGCGCCTGCCTCGCCCCGGCCGATTTCGATATAGCGCAGCACGGTATCCAGTTGCGCCTGATCGATGCAGGGGCCGAGATCGATGCCCGGTTGCATGCCGTCGCCGACCTTGAGCTTGCGCGTGCGCTCCACTACGGCATCCAGGAAGCGGTCGTAGATGGCATCTTCCACGATGGCGCGGCTGGTGGCGGTGCATTTTTGGCCAGTGGAGAAGAACGCGGCATTCACGGTGTTCTCGACTGCGGCGTTGAAGTCGGCGTCGGCCAACACGATAGTGGGATTCTTGCCGCCCATTTCGAGTTGAATGCGCAAGCGGCGCTTAGAGGCTTCGGCATGCAGCCACGCGCCGATTTGGCAGGAGCCCGTGAAAGAGATGGCCTTGAGCGGCGGGGCGTCCACCAGCGCCTGGCCAAGTTCGCCGCCGGACCCCGCCACAAAATTGACCACGCCCTTCGGCAAGCCGGCTTCGTCCAACGCTTCCACCAGACGCCAGCCGCTGAGCGGCGCAGCGCTGGCTGGTTTCAATACAACTGTGTTTCCGCATACCAGCGCAGGCGCCAGTTTCCACGCTGGGATGGCGCTGGGGAAATTCCACGGCGTGACCATGCCCACCACGCCAATCGGCTTGCGAATGGCGAACATGTGCACGCGCTCGCGCTCGGAAGGAACCAGCAGGCCCTGCAGGCGCGATCCCTCGCCGCCGAAATAGCGGAAAATATTGATCGCGCGGCGCACCTCGCCTTTCGCCTCCGGGAGCGTCTTGCCTTCCTCACGGGTCATATCGGCGGCGACTGCATCGAGGCGGCGATCCAGGATTTCCGCCGCTTTGTAGAGAATGGCGCCGCGGGCCGGAGCATTCAGATTCGCCCAGCCGGGCAGGGCGTTGGCGGCGGCCGCGGAGGCATCCACGATATCGCTCGCCGCGCCCTTCACGAACAGGCCTACAATCTCGTCGGTATCGGCCGGATTGCGGTTTTCGAAATGCGAACCGCTATCGATCCACTGGCCATCGATGTAGTTGGGGAAAACCGGTATATCCATAATGATTAGATTGCGGGCGTCTGGAAGTAGGCGTCGATCTTGCCGAGGCGCGTTACCGAAGCCACGATGTTGTTCGGAAACAGCTCAATGCCAGCGTTGTAATGTTCCACCGCTTCGTTGTATTTGCGGCGGGCCACCGCGATCTGATTCTCGGCGCTCTGCAGCGCCTCCAGCAGATCGCCGTATCTTTTGCTGCCTTCGAGCTTGGGATGGCTCTCCACCAGCAACATCAGGCGCGCCAGAGCCTCATCCAGCCGCGCATTGGCCTGGATCTTCTCCTGCTGGTGATGCGCCAGGCCAAGCAGTTTACGCGCATCGTCGACCGCCAGAATGGCGCTGGCTTCGGCCGACGCTTCGGCCTGGACCGTATTTGTCAACTCCGGCACGATCCCAGCGCGATGTTCCAACGCGGCATCCACCTGCGCCCAATCGGCGTCGATGGCTTGGCGCGCCGAGACCAGATCTTTGCGGATCGTCACGCACCTGGCGCCAAGAACCAGGGCCGCGGCCACCAGAG
>Ga0182018_10004219_pt1 | contig 12271 bp, 9 predicted proteins | sample 812P2MmetaG_FD_120490 | JGI IMG/M metagenome (GOLD analysis project Ga0182018, IMG submission 120490) | Permafrost microbial communities from Stordalen Mire, Sweden - 812P2M metaG | ecosystem: Environmental > Terrestrial > Soil > Wetlands > Permafrost | place: Sweden: Stordalen | collected...
CGGCAGGAAGACTCCGGCGATCGCGGGGCCGATGAAGGTGCTCAAGCCGGACCCGAGATTCATGATCGACATGGCAGCTCCGCGCGATTCCGGCGCCAGCGTGGCCATGATGGCGCCGATTGGAACGAATCCCGCGAGAGCCGTGCCGTATGCCATTCCTGCCAACACCGCAAGCGTGTAATTGGCGCCAAAATGATGCGGCACATAGAACAGTCCAAGAGTCGTCACCGCGCAGCCGCAGGATCCGACGAAGGTGATCGTCCTGCGCCAGCCGATCTTGTCTCCTACCCAGCCCCAAAACAGATTCGCGACCACATTGGTTGCGAACATAATGCTCAGCACTTGAAGCCACTGCTCGAGCGAGAAGCCAATCACGTGAATGAAAAAGATGGGTAGAAACACCAGGAAGCCAAACTCCGACGTTGTGGTGATCGTCGCAACAATTCCGCCAAGCCCGACTTTCGGGTGCTTCCAGATAATCGACACGCTCGAGAACAGGAGTACGAGGTGATGCTCGCCGGTTGTGGAGAGCGGCTGGGCTCCTCGCTTTTCGCGGACACCGAACAAGGTAATGAAGCCGCCCACCAGCACTAACAGAACGGAAATCCAAAGAGTCTTGTATGTGCCGACCAGAGGCACGCAGTAGCTCGCCAGCAGAGCGCCAAGCGTTGGCAAACCGCCCGTCCGCGCGGACCAGAACCACCCGACAGCGGTGCCCATGTAACGCTCCGGCGTTACCGCCGTGATCCAGACCAAAAAGCCATAGGCGAAGAGCGGATAGCCGAAACCCCTCAATGCATAACTGGCCACCATGGCGGGATAGTTTGCGTGCGCCACGCCAAGAGTAAGAAATGGCAGCTCGAAGGCAAGCCATATCAGGAATCCGGCCCACATCACCTTCCTGGGCCCAAAGATGTCAGAGAGCGTGCCGCTGAGCCAGGAGGCGATGGCAGCCGTTGCTCCGTACGCCGTAAACACAATGGCGACCTGCGAAGTAGTGAAATGAAGGTCGACGAGCATGGGCGAGAGAAAGCCTGCCTCCACCCCATCGCCGATCATAAAGAGCAGCAGTCCAAGATAGCCGATTGCCAGCTCGGGGTGCATCCCAAGGCGTTCTGCTAGCGAGGCCGTTGCTCGTGTTTCTGGCGGGATAAGATCGGCTGTCATCGTGATTGGGCCTTTGAAAGCAAGTGCTTGATCGTGGCGCGAACCCCATTTGTGTGAAGTTCGTCCAGGTACATCTGAACCTCGCTTACGAGTTGAGGATGCGTAAAGGCAACCTCGCCAAAAATAGGCCGAACAGAGAACGCCAACCTGGCATCGCTCGAGCCCGCATCGATAAAAGTTTGCAAATACCCAAGCGACGGATCGCAAATGCTGAGCGTTCGCCCGTTCTCGTCGCTGCCGCGCAAGTAGTGGAGCCAACTGGCGAGGACGAATAGCAGAGCGCAGGGAGATTCTCGTCTATTCAGCAGGTCAACGAGGGTCGGAACGATGAACTTCGCCATCTTTGTGCAACCGTCGGAACAGATGCGTCCCACCTGGTCTCGTATGGCGGTGTTGGAGAATCGCTTCACTATCGTGGCGGCATAGTCATCGAGATCGATGCCGGGAAGGTCGTCCAATGTCGGGCGAACCTCGGCCATGAACTTAACCAGCAACGCATGCAAATCGGCGTCGGTCGCCGCCTCTGCGATCGTGCCGTAGCCAAGTAAGTCTGCGGCATAACCAATCGCGGAGTGCCCGCCGTTCAGCAGGCGCATCTTGGTCTTCTCGTACGGCGCGACATCGGACGTCATCTGCGCGCCCACCATTTCCCACGCCGGCCGTCCGGCCGCAAACTCATCTTCCAGAACCCATTGCCTGAAGGGCTCTGAAACCACAGGGCATCGATCGATGACGCCGTACCTGCTTGCGATGCCGGAACGATGATCCTCAGTCGTTCTCGGGGTAATGCGATCGACCATGCTGTTGGGAAACGAAATGTTCGTCTCCATCCACCGGCGCAGCTCCGTTCCCCGCATCTCCCCAAAAGCAAGCAGGGCTGTGCGCGCCGTTGTGCCATTTCCTCTCAAGTTGTCGCAGGAAAGGAGCGTGAATGGCGCGCTGCCAAGGCGCATCCGCCGGTTGGCTGCTTCCGCCACGTAACCCAGCCACGTCCGGGGATGATCGGGATGCTCCAAGTCGTGCCGGATATCGTCGTGATCCGCCAAAAACCCACTTGACGCATCCTCAATGAAGTAGCCGCCCTCAGTCACGGTGAGCGAAATTATTGCGGTATCGCCAGAGGCTAGCCTTGCCAGTACTGTCTCGCTTAATTCCGGAGCATAAAGGTGGCCGGTAAGCGATCCGATAACTCGATACCTCTGGTGATCGCTATCCATCTCCAGGAGACCGTATAGAAAATCCTGTTCCATCAAGGCCGAATGAGTCAGTTTGTCGCCAGCCAGAAGGCCCACTCCGAGTTCTCCCCAACGGTTTGACTGGCCCAGAGTTAGCAGGTCGTCGAGATAGACCGCAAGGTGAGAGCGATTGAATCCGCCAACTCCAATGTGCACGAGCCCTGGCAAAATGCGGGTCCGATCATAGCTAGGGGTGGAAATTGTGTCAGCGATTTGACTCAATGTTGATGCGCGGAGCGGAATAGGGGTCTGCCCTGAGTCAGTTTGCATGCAACATCTTTCAGACGGATTCGCAGGTATCAGGGAGCCCTCAAAGAACGAAGTGAGTCTCAACCACGCAAAGCGTACTTGTCAAGCCCCAGTGGGCTGATCTTAGCCCCTACTCCCTTGCCGGCCAGAGCTGGAGAAGTCCCACATTTGCCTGCATTGCGTATTCTGTCTTTAACGAATTCGAAATCGGCGCCGCACGGCAACTCCCTCGAAGTGAACTAAGGGCTGTTCGGGTTAGGCCAGAGTTGCTTTTGCCAGAGCATGTCGCGTTGAAGTCAGGGGCGCGCACTATCTGGCGATCTTACTTCTCCTTCGGAGGAGCGTGGCCTGAGGGTAGCGCGGTGCCAGTCCCTTCCACCAAAGATACAAATCGATCGCCAAGGCCTCCGGGGAATTGTTCGAGCAAGCCGCTCGGCCAGAGGACTTCGATGCGGTCGAAAGAGGCAGCCGAGCCGAGTCCAAAGTGAATGCGCGGATCGCTCGTGGACAGATAGCTTCCTCCTGCGCGGACTTCATCCACTTGCTTGACGTTGCCGGTGGTGACGGTCACTCGGGCGCCGATCGCCATCCGGTTACTCTTCGTGCCCACCAGGTGCAGCGTGATCCAGTGGTTGTCATTCCTGGTTTCGTTGAGAAAAAGCGACGGCGGAGCGCCGACGTTGAAGACGAGGATGTCGAGTCTTCCGTCGTTATTGACATCTCCCAAGGCTGTTCCCCGCCGGGATTTCAACGGGCCTGCATTTAAGCCAGTAGCGGCAGCAACCTCGCGGAATGTGCCGTTCGTCTCATTGAGGAAAAGCTCGATCGGCTCGACAAAAGGCGGTTCACCGGGGGCCCCATCGAGCAAAGTCGAGAAGTTCCCCGAGGCCATTAAAAGATCCTGCCAGCCGCTGTTGTCGAAGTCTGCGAAGTTTGCTCCCCACTTGACGAGCGGCGAAGTGGGAGCGGCGATTCCGGCGTAATCGGCAACATCTTGAAACTCGTTGTGGCCGTCGTTGATGTAGAGGCTGGCCGGCTGGCCGGCAAAACGGGTCACGAACAGGTCGAACCTGCCGTTGTGGTCGAGGTCTGCAGAATCGCATGCCATGTTGCCGTAGGTTTGCCCCATTTCCCCGTAGGCAGTGCCTGAAAGGAGGCCGATATCCTCAAAGGTTCCATCCCTTTTGTTGTGAAACAGAAAATTGCTGTATCCATCGTTGGTGACATAGAGATCGGGCCATCCATCGCCGTCGAAATCTCCCCAACAGATTCCCATGCCGTGCGCCTTCTGTGTGTTCTGGACACCGGTGTTGGCCGCGACCTCTTCGAAGGTTCCGTCGCCCCGATTGCGGTAGAGGAGGTTGGTTTCGCCGGGCATGTTACCTGGCAGTTCGGTGAGTGCGTTCTTAAATACCGTCCTTTGAGGGTCGGGAAGATTCCGGGGATCGGTCAAAACATAGCGGGCAACGTAAAGATCCACAAATCCGTCACGGTCGTAGTCAGCCCAGGCGGCTCCGGCGCTAAAGCCTCCGCCGCCAACGCCCGCTTTTGTCGTGACGTCGGCGAATTTGCAGCCGCCTAGATTGTGATAGAGCACATTGTGGCCGTAGCCGGTGACATAAATATCAGGAAGGCCGTCGTTGTCGAAATCGGCGACGGCAATCCCGGTGGCCCAGCCCTTGGTTGTCAACCCCGCGGCTGCGGTGACGTCAGTGAAGTGCAGTGTCTTCCCGTTGCCGTCCTCCCGATAGAGCGTGATCATGGGATCGCCGCCAGCAAGGTAGCGGTCGATTGAAGAATCGTTAACCACGGCGATGTCCAATTTGCCGTTGTTATCGCAATCCAGAAAGGCAACTCCTCCGCCGCTCATCGTTTCGATGACGTAGCGCCTGTCGAGATTCGTGTGAGGAAGAGTGCGAAGTCCGACCTCAAGCGAAACGTCTCGAAAATGCGGCACAACTGGCTGCGCGAGCGGCTTGGGCACTGCCACTGAGGGAGTTTGTGCGCTGAGAGCGAAGGCAGGGAAGAGCAGTACGATGCACGCTGTCGTTCGATTCCTCATCTTGCCCGGAATTCTAGCACTGCACAGTGCCAGCCAGTCGCAGTTTGTTGTTTCACCATGAAGCTTCTTCTTCCTTCCATGTTTCTGCTTCTCTCGATTTCATGTTCCACCGCACTTCCACGCACTGTATGCTGAATTCGAAGCGCTGATTGATATTCAAACCCTCGTGGTCAACCGCGGGGAACTACCCAGGCGCGCAATGGCACTTGTCCTGGAGTGGGCGCAATAACATCGAGATGAACTGATGAAGGATTGGGAACTATGCGTACAGAATCAAACGCCGATGAAAATTCGCCCGTTGGTCTAATTGAGGAGATCGCACCCAGGTCCCCCTGGCGCGTGACGGATGTCGAGGCTCTTCCGGAGTTTCGACTGCGGGTTACCTTTGCTGACGGCTTGATTGGAATCGTCGACATGACCCAGTTGGTGCACTCCCCGAACGCTGGGGTTTTCGCAGCGCTTCTCGACCCGTCTCTGTTCGCCCAGGCGACGATCGAGTACGGCGCCGTGACCTGGCCCGGAGAACTAGATCTCGCTCCAGATGCGATGCTTGCTGCAATCCGCGAGCATGGGGTATGGTCGCTCTAAGAACTGCAATAGGCGGAGCAAACCTCGCGATTGAGCTTCGCTCCGCTCCTTAAGATGCTGGTAAGCCTACAAACTTCAAATTAGGACACCGCGCCATTTTCGATCCGGAGTCCCCACAAAACTCCGCAGACTCTCATCGCAGCTCACAAAGTGGAGTTCAGTCTGAGAGCTTGACGATCATCTTTCCGATGTTCCCCGCGCCGGAGTGAAGAAGATCGAGGAAGGCCGCGGGCGCTGCGTCCAGTCCCTCTACAACGGTTTCCCGGTTGATGAGCTTTCCGGATTTCAAAGCGGGAATCGCCTCCCCCAGAAACGTGGAAACTTCCCTGAAGTAATCCGAGACGATGAAGCCCTCTATCCGCAGGCGCTTGCCAATGACGAGCATCAGGTTGCGAGGCCCGGGCAGTGGCGTATTGTAGGCGGCAATTCCTCCGCACATCGCGATTCGGCCAAACTGGCGCATTGCGCTCAGTGCGGCTTCCAGTTGCGGACCGCCCGTATTGTCGAAGTAGACATCGATCCCCTTGGGAGCACCTCGCTTCAGATGTTCGAGCGCGTCGCCATCGCGATAATTGAATGCATACTCGACCTTGAGCTCTTGCCGGAGGAAGGTGACCTTTTCTTCGGTGCCGGCACTGGCGATCACCCTGCAACCGTGAATCCCCGCCAACTGGCAGGCTGCACTTCCGACAGCGCCTGCGCCTCCGGAAACAAAGATTGTCTCGCCCGTTTTCAGTCTCGCAATGCTGTAAAGGCCAACCCATGCCGTCAGACCGGTCACGCCCAGAATTCCAAGATATGCAGAGGCTGGGGCCACTGCTGTATCGACGATCTGCAGGCTCGCCCCCGGCGCAACAAAGGCTTCACGCCAACCGTAGATGCTTTGGACATAGGTCCCTACGGGGAGCTTTTCATCCTGCGAAGCGATGACTCGTCCGACTGCACCGCCTTCCAGCGGTTGGCCGATCTGAAATGGCGGAACGTAGGACTTGCCCTCGTTCATCCGCCCGCGCAAGTAGGGATCGACGGAGATGCATACATTCCGGACGAGCACTTCGCCGGGATGGGGGTCGCGAACCTCGACCGTTGCAAACGAGAAGTTGTCCAAGGACGGTTCAGCTTGAGGACGGGAGGCAAGGCGTACTTCACGGCTTTCAGTTGGCATGGCTGTCGGACACAAGGATAGCGCGTCTGGCTCGGCAGATGTTGAAATCCCCTGCAAACACGGCTGGCGCTCTAATTTGTTCTTTTCGACCTCAGATTCATATCGTTCGGATTGCAGCTGGCCGCCTTCCAGCGATAGTCGGAATGGGTCACCGAACTGGTTGTTTTTCCGTTCAAGGTCAGGTCGATGAGGCCCTTGGCGGTCATGTGCTCCATTCCATCGAAGCTCATCTCGATGTTGCCCTTCATCTGAAAGACCTTCATCTGACAATCCATGTGGTAACTTGCGCCGCTGGAAGTGACGCTGAGCTGCGTAACGGTGCAGAGGGGATCCTGCGTGAGGGCCTTGGTCCACAACTCGTCATTGAAGCAGTAGAGAAGAACAGTGGGCTCCTGCCCCGCCGTAGTACTCGAGACGGTGGCTGCCCATTCGCCCGACCGCAAAGGAAATCTCTGCTGCGCCGAACAGACGACGGTTGCCATTACCACCATGACACCGAGTAATGCCGATTTTAGAAAAACCATCTCCGACCCATTCCTTCCCTCAATGTGGATTTTTTGTCTTACCATTCAGTTTCGTATCACTATACGCCAGCCGCCTCCACTCGCGATTCTTCCGGCATCTATTCCAACGGCAAAGAATCGGGGCGGCTCCCCATTCCGTGTCTCAGGCTTCGCAGGCTGCCTGCGGCGCACTTTTTGGGGACACGGCTGAACAGCTTGCGGAAAATCCGTCTTTAGTTCAGTTCAGGGCTCATCGCGGCCTCCAAGGGAGTCATATTGGAGGTCGTCTTGTTTATTTCCATATTCCTTAGCCAATCGAGCGCGATCTCACTTGGCGAAAACTGAGCTTTGCGCAAGCTGAGGCCAACTTTGGGAGCGATGGAAGACTTCAAACCTGCCGTATTAATCAATCAGCGACCGCCGTTTGGGTGGCTCTCCGATCGAAACGTACTGAATCAGGTTGGTTCCTCGGCTTACTTGTCGCCCGAGACCAGAGAGCGGGATGGAACGTTCGGGGATGCGATGTGCCGAGGAAATGGTGAAGCGGTCGTTCAACTCAGGGCCATCTACTTGAGTGAAGATTTCGATCCCCACTGGGCTTTCCATATTGAAGAAGGGCAGCACCGCCTTTATCCCCATCGCTGGACCGTCGTGCGAAAGTAGCCACACCCTATTGATTTACTCATCTGCGAATCACGTGATGCCGATCACCGTCCTGCGGCTGCTTGAGCGCCAATCATACATTCTAAGCACGTACCGCCAACTCAAGTGGCGTGTGGAGAAGAACTGTGGCCCGTACCAGGTTGCTGCTGTTGCGCCGGATTTCGCAGGTTTTCTTTCTGCTCCTGTTTCTTGGCCTGCTGCTCTTCACTTCGCTTAACATCTTTCCCGGCGGCGCCACCGAGATCAAACTACGCGCGCCGGTGCGCCTGTTCTTCGAGTGGGACCCGCTGGTGGCGCTGGTCAACGCGCTGGCTAGCCACGCGCTCTATCGTGGACTGCTGTGGAGTCTGCTGATCCTGATCCCCACGCTGTTTCTGGGCCGCTTCTTCTGCGGCTGGATATGCCCCATGGGCACGCTGCAGCATTTTGTGGGCAACCTGCCCTCCGAGGCCAAGCGTGGCAAGCAGCGCATTCAAGCGAACCGCTACAAGCGGTGGCAGACCGGAAAGTATGTGGTGCTGATCGCCGGGCTGGTGGCCGCATGCTTCGGCTCGGCGGCCATTGGATTGCTCGATCCGTTCAGTTTGCTGGTCCGCTCCTTCGGCTTGTCGTTGCTACCTGCGTTTAACGCTGCGATCCGCGCCGTGCTCGAGCCGATGGAACATAGTCCCATCGCGGTGATTAAATCGATTGGCGGCACGCTGCACGCGATTCTGCAATTCCTGGTGCTCGATCTTCGCCAACCGCACTACTACCAGGGTTTGGTGCTGGGCGTTTTGTTCATCGCCATTCTTTCAGCGAGCCTGCGCGTGACACGCTTGTGGTGCCGGGCGATTTGCCCGCTTGGCGCTCTGCTGGGCGTGGCGTCGCGCTGGGCGATACTGGGCCTGCACAAGGACTCCGAAAGCTGCAGCAACTGCAACCGCTGCCTGTTGAACTGCCAGGGCGGCGACGATCCCATCGGCGGCGTGCCGTGGCGCAAGAGCGAATGCCTAATGTGCATGAACTGCGTCGCCAGTTGCCCGGATCACAGCCTGGTCTTCCGCATCTTCCACAATGAGACACAGGTGGCTTCGCCCGACCTGGGCCGCCGCCGCACGCTCACGGGCATCGTGGCCGGAGCAGCTGTAGTTCCGCTGATGCGCGCCAACACGGGCCTGGGCAAGAGCCGCCACGAGCGCCTGCTGCGTCCGCCGGGCTCGCTCGACGAGCACGATTTTCTTTCCCGCTGCATCCGCTGCGGCGAGTGCATGAAGGTTTGTCCCAACACGGCGCTGCATCCCACATTCGACGAAGCGGGGCTCGAAGGCCTTTGGTCGCCCACGCTGGTGCCGCGCATCGGTTACTGCGAACCGAGTTGCGTGATGTGCTCCGAAGTGTGCCCCACCGGCGCCATCTGGCAGATCACGCCCAAGGAAAAAGGCTGGGTCGTAGGTTCCGCGCAAAGCCAGCCGATTCGCTTGGGGACTGCGTTCTACGATCGCGGGCGCTGCCTGCCCTGGGCCATGGCCATCGATTGCATCGTCTGCGAGGAATGGTGTCCGGTGTCGCCGAAGGCCATTTATGTGCAGGAGGCGCAGGTCATCGACTCGGGCGGGAATTTGAAGGTGGTGAAGCAGCCGCGCATCGATCCCAGCCGCTGCGTGGGCTGCGGTGCGTGCGAGTACGCATGCCCGCTGCAAGACCGCCCAGCCGTGTACGTGACCAGCATTGGCGAAAGCCGTTCGCCGAGCAGTCAGATTCTGCTGAACCGCGCCGAAGCTGCAGCGCCGGCATTGGCGGCAGCGAGTCAGCCCCAGCCAGTGCGGGAGAATGCCGTGGCCCCGGCTTCCAGACCGGAGGTGAAGAAGGCCAAATCCGACCCGTTCCCAGCATCGGGGGCTGTGACCGGGTGGCAAAAGAGTGGCGAGACGCGCAACTTTGCCGCCAGTAATTTGTATGAGTACATTGATGGCGGCGCGGAGGAGTACATCGCAGCCGGCGTGGTGAACACCTCGACCTCTGACTACAAATACCAAGACAAGCTGGAGGCGACCGTAGACGTCTACACCATGGGTGGCGCGGCGGGCGCACGCAAGATTCTGGAGAAGAGCCAATCCAATGATGCCAAGCCAGTCAAGCTGGGCGATGCAGGCACCGCGCTTGCGCAGAGCGTGATTTTCCGCAAAGGCCCTTATCTGGTGCGCATTGTTGCTTACGATTCCACGCCCGAGGTGCCGCAGGCTCTGCTTGCGTTGGCTCGCGGCGTCGAAGCAAATCTGTGACTGTAACCGGGGTCTCAATGACTCCTCATCAATGGAAATAAGCGAGGATTGGCATGAACAACCGCAGGGATTTTCTGAAAGTTGCAGCTACGGGAGTTGTCGTGCTGGGGGCGCAGAGCAACTTGGCGTTGGCCGGCATGCTGGACGCGCAAAGCGAATCGGGCAAGTCCCGCGTAGTGGTGGCCAGGGATGCAGCCCTGCATGGGCCAGCTGGCAACACGACGTCGAAGCCGGATGAAAAGCGCGTACTGGCGCTGCTAGACCGCGCCATCGCTTCGTATACCGGACTCGACAACGCAGTGGAAGCCTGGAAGCACATTGTGCCCTCTGGCAAGGTGATCGGCCTCAAGGTCAACGGCCTGGGAGGCAGGGGGATTTCGACTCACGTGGCGCTTGTGACGGCAATCTGCGAGCGGATGCAGCAGGCGGGCGTGAAGCCGGGAAACATTATTGTGTGGGACCGCAACGCGCGCGATCTTGAAGCCTGCGGCCTCACGATCAACACCGACCCTGGCCGCGTGCGTTGTTATGGCAGCGACGTCTCGGGCTACGAGGAGCAGCCGATGACGTTTGGTTCGGCCAGCGTGATCCTCTCGAAGATTCTTACCCGCGAGTGCGACATGGTGATCGGCCTACCCATTCTGAAAGACCACGAGATGGCAGGCGTGACGTTCGCGATGAAGAACATGTACGGCGTGATCCAAAAACCATGGGAGATTCATGCCAACGGCTGCAATCCCGGCGTGGCCGATCTAAATTGCATTCCCGTCATCCGCGACAAGGTGCGCTTCACCATTGGCGACGCCATGTCTTCGGTGTACCAGGGCGGGCCGGGCTTCCACCCCGAGAACCTCTGGTATCCGAATACGCTTATCGTGGGCGAGGACCGTGTGGCCCTGGACCACACTGCCTGGCAGATGATCGAGCGCAAACGCGCCGAGGCGGGTGTGCCTACGCTGGAAGCCGCGGGCCGTAAGCCACGCTACATTGCTACCGCCGCCAATGCCACGCACCAGTTGGGCGTCGACGATCCGGCGCGCATACAGTTGATGGAAGTCTAACCTCTCGCAGATGGCTGACCGATGCGGGAGCAATGAAACGAAAAGATCCGCCATCCTGGGCGAAGCGTACCGGAGCCGAAGGACCTGCAGTTGCTTTTGAAAATGTGGCGCACCAATCAATGGAAGGAGCACCATGACCGAGGAGACCGATCGCAAGCTGCTTGAGGTGCCGTCCCTCACACGGCGCGAAGCCATGCTGCAACTGCTCCGGGTGGGCGGCGTGGCCGCGGGCGCGACGGGCCTCGGCGTATGGCTCAGCGAACACAGCTTCCGTCCGATTGTGCCAAAGGGCGAGCAAGCGAAGCGCGACCATCGCATCGCCGCCAACCCGCAATTCCCGCATTTGACCGTCGTGCAAGGCGGAGAACCGGCGGCACTCGTAGCCCGCGCGCTCTTTGACCTGGGCGGCATCAGCCGTTTTGTCGGCCGCAAGGATGTGGTGGTGATCAAGCCCAACATCGCCTGGGACCGCACGCCAGAACAGGCGGCCAACACGAATCCCGAAGCAGTGGCCGAGCTGGTGCGGCAGTGCTTGCAGGCTGGCGCCAAGCGGGTCATCGTCACCGATGTTAGTTGCAACGAGCCGCGCCGCTGCTTCCATCGCTCCGGAATTCAGGATGCGGCCCACGCCGCCGGCGCCGAGGTCATTCTGCCCGATCCCGCGCTCTTCCGCGAAGTGGACATAGGCGGCGTGGTGCTCAAGACGTGGCCGGTCTTCACGCCGTTTCTTGAGGCCGACAAGATCTTCAACATGCCCATCGCCAAGCACCACGTTCTCACCGGCGCAACGCTCGGGATGAAGAACTGGTACGGTATTCTGGGCGGGGAACGAAACCGTCTCCATCAGCAGATTCACCAGAGCCTGGTGGACCTGGCCAACTTCATGCTGCCCACGCTTACCATTCTGGACTGCTACCGCATCCTGCTGCGCAACGGCCCCACCGGAGGAAACCTGGAAGACGTGGCGACCAAGAAGACCGTGGTAGCCGGAACCGATCCGGTAGCCATTGACGCCTACGCAGCCAAGGCCTACTGGAACCTGGACCCCGAGCACATGCCGTATCTTCAAATGGCCGCCACACGCGGGCTCGGAACGGTGGAGTTTGACAATCTAGCGCTGAAGGTCAGTCAGTTGGGATAACGGCCCGGAGCACGATATTGCAAAATGCGGCAAGATTGACCGAATAGCGAGAAAACAATGCTGCCCAAAATTCAAATCGCTGACGCAGGAACAAATCGCCGAGCAGCATTGAAGAACTACGAAATGCGGGCTTCGGTTCACACGAAAATCTAGTTCCGGGCCAGTCACCTGCA
>Ga0182018_10004220_pt1 | contig 12270 bp, 10 predicted proteins | sample 812P2MmetaG_FD_120490 | JGI IMG/M metagenome (GOLD analysis project Ga0182018, IMG submission 120490) | Permafrost microbial communities from Stordalen Mire, Sweden - 812P2M metaG | ecosystem: Environmental > Terrestrial > Soil > Wetlands > Permafrost | place: Sweden: Stordalen | collected...
CGGAACCCGGTTCGTGCCCCGTCTTTCGCGGTCACGACGGGCGACGGCAACCGGCGCCGATTTATGCATGGAGTGGAACAGCACGGCTCCGATCGTTGGCCGGCGTTCTTCACGCGTCGAACCGCTTCAACTTCGAATTCGCGCGAATACCTCCGCAAAGCGAAACGAGAAAATAACGCCGTTTCTAACGGAAGGGGGCCCGGCAGCTACCGGACCCCCTTTTTGAGGTTGGATGTTTTGGGTTAGCGATCAGGTCTACGGAGAGAGGGCGATCCCGAGGTATAGGATGCTGCCGCTGCCATTGGCGCTTTTTTGGGATGGCCGGGAGTCGAACCCAAGCTCGGGACTCCAGCCGATCGCGTCCGTTACCGAAAGGCGTTGCGGCTACATGTTCGTAGCAATCGCTCCGTTGGCGATGATCGTCTTGCCATCGACAGTCACGGTGGAGCCGGGCTGCGTCCCGGAGAACCCAAACGGCGACGAATTCGTGCCCCCGTAGCCGATATCGCCACCCCAGCCGAGAGTTACCGAGCCGCCTGCAAACGTCGCCAGCATCAAACTACCGGGTATGTCCTTGGCGGCGTCGTTCACGCCGATATCGACGATGCTGAACGCATCGCGGCCCTCGCCGCCGGCCGAATAGGCGGCGTTCACTTTCGTCATGTCGGACGACGACGTCATCGATACGAGTTTACCGGCATTGAATGTGGCAGTGAGTCCTTTGAGAAGGTCCTTGCCCCAGAATGTGTTGTCAAATACGACTTTTCCGGACGCGGTTCCGGGAACCGGAATCACGAAAAGGTCGCCGGCCGGCAACGCGGCATAGCAGTTAATGCCAGCACAATCAGGGCTGATCGAGCCAGCGCTGACGATAAAGCGCGTGTCTTTGACGTCGAACGTCAGGTCGGTTCCGTTCGGATTGGTCACTCGCATCGTCGTTGCACCGGCGATGGTCGATTTTATGGCGTTAGCGTTGGCTTCAACCTTCGTGTAGTCGGCGTTCATCGCGGTCCAAAATGTATCAGCAAGCGCCGTCTGACTGACGCCGATGAGCGACGCATTTGGAGCATTAGGAAAGATGCCGTTTCCAACCTCAACATACCGGCGGTTGGAGCTAAGAAACTCCTGGAGGGCCACCGTGCCGGCCTTGGACTGAGCCGCGAGCCGGTTTTGGTCGGCTACCGCAAAAAAATTATAATCCTGTGCGCCGCCATAGTCAACGTTGATCTGCGTGTCGATCATTTTGTAAAGACCGAGCAGCAGCAAAGGCGACTGCGAGTCGTACGTCGACGGCACCTCGCTATACATGCGCTCGTTGTAATTGTCGCTCGTCACCCAAATCAGCGGGAAAGCGCCGAGGGAGCGAACCGCTACGGCCAAATCCTCAAGAAACGGGAAGTTCGTCGGATCGCTCGTCAGCAAGATGACTTGGTTTTGCTTAACTTGGGCCACCCGTACGACGCTCTTAGCGGCCGCGTTGAGGTCGACTGGCGAAGAGTCGGCACTGGCGCACGGCGAGCTCAGAGCGGCAGCTAGCGCCCAGAAACCAAGGGCGAAGACGCTTGAAAAACGACGGCTCACCGATAGACCTCCACTCGACAGCATCAGGCGCTGTGCGACTGAAAGCTTCGTCGGGGCGAGCAGGCGCCCCCCACGCGTCCCCTATCCTACGCTGAACGCCGATGTGACAGATCAACTCCGCTACGAAGAAATAAGCCCAATAAAATAACGCTTTTTCCTGGGATGGCCGGAAGTCGAACCCAAGCTCCGGGGCTCCGGGTAGTCCCGTCCGTTACCGATACCGTCCGTTCCCGGCCGTTCCCGACCGCTCCGTTAGAAAATGTTAGAAAATCACACGGACATCAGCTGCCCAACTTTGACATTTCCGAGCAGCTTCGTTAGATCTCGAGCCTGAATGTTTTCCAGCGAGAGCACCGCATCCTTAATCTCCCGGGCCAGCACATCGTCGACGCGGCCGGCGACGAGCCGGTCGAACTTCGCCACGGACTCTTCCCACGTGAACGGATCGGAAGCGAGGCCTGGGTAGTCCTGAACCTCGTGCTCGATCACTTGTCCGTCTTGCAGCCGGACCGTAATTTTGGCGGGCATTTTCGCCGGATACGCCTCGGTGAAATCACGGTTTGGCCGGACCGACACCTTTTTCAGCAGCCCCTGTACGTCGGATTTGATGATGCGGTCAGGCGCAAACTGCGCCGGCATCACATCGCCGTCGAGGAGGGCCACCGCAAGCAGGTACGGGAGGCTGTGATCCGCTTGTTCCTTCGTGCGGATGACTTTGTCAATTCCATACAGGCCACCACCGGCAAAGTCGTACGCGAGTTGAATCACCTCTGCCTCAACGGAGATCACCTTGCCCGGGTCGATTTTGTTATGGCTGGCAAGTTCGACCATACAATGGACGGCGGACTGCGTATGTATCATAGAGTTGTACTTCTTGATGCTGCTCTCCACGACGCCGTCATATCCCACCTTGTCCCAGTCGATATTGATTTGCATCCGTAGGAGGTGGTCGATGCCCATCGGCCCCTCGATCACTTGGAGCGGTCCCTCAACACCCCGGCGCGCAAGGAAGAGCGTGTTCATGGCGCCGAGCGCCGACTGCGCCGAAGCGAGGCCCTTCCATTGCGATAGTGGCTTCGCCCGAATGACGGCGAAGGAGGCGTCGCTCGCCGCGGCCATCGCGATGGCATTTGCGATCTGGTCGTCGCTGAGTCCCAGGAGTCGACCGGCAGCAGCGTTGTGCGAGAATGCCAGTTGTGCCGTATGATCGAAGCCGCTACTCATGAAGTTGGCGTGATCGACGAACCGCGACTGGACTGTGTAGGCCAGTGCCACCGCGAGCATGAGGGCGCGCCCGCTGGCCCCTACGTAGTCGGCGATCGTAAGCGCCACGCCGAAATTATCCGCCGTGTGGCACGTTTCCGTTGGCGCAAGGAAGTTGTCCATGAAATCGACGTAGCGCACGAGAGCAGTGTGCCAGAATGCTGCGTAAACCGGGTTTGCCTTTCCGCCGCCAATCAGCGCACACGGGCCGATACCCCCGAACTCGCCGACCTGATCGCGACAGGCGTCAACGGGACCGGCGCCTAGGGCCGCAATACAGCACCCCAGCGAGTCCAAGATGTGGATCGGCAGCTGCTTGCGCGATTGCGCCGAGAGATCGGCGAAGGAGGCGCCGACCGCATATTTGGCGAGGGCTTCAACCTGAGTCATGATTTGAATCCTCTCTTGGTTCGTGAGTGTACTTGTCTATCGTGTTAGGGCGATGAAGGCGCCCATCGTGATGACCGAGCCGATCACGCTGAGGAATACAGCGGAAGCGGCCTCTTTCTGCACGACGCGGTACTGCAGAGCGAGCATGATCACAATGGGCATGGTTGGAATGGCCGTGGTCAGAACTGCCTCGCTGACAGTGGGATTGCCATAGCCGAGCCATCGCATACCGCCCAGGACCACTGCGGGCTGCATAATATTTTTTAGGAATACGAGTAACAGGACGAGCCGGTTGATTGTGATTTTGCCTGACGCAAGAACGATTCCGGCGGCGAACAGCGCGACGCCGCCTGATGCATTTCCCAGCAAGAAGAGCGAGTGGACGATGAGCGCAGGAAAGCGGAAGCCGCTCAGCACGATCACAAAAGCGAGAACTGGTGCCCAAACGATCGGTTCCTTCAGCGTCTCGGCGAGCTTGGACGTAACTGAATCTCCCTGTGCTGTACCCAATGCGAGCAAGAGAATGGTGATTGGTACTACCGTGAGGTTGATGATGAGGCTGGCGATCGCGATCGGGATGGCGCTGACGCCACCGAATAGGTCGCCGAGAACGGCGGGACCTATAAAGGGAACCGCCGGCGCTGAAGCCGTCAGCGCAGCCAGCGCGCTGATGCCCACTTGTAGCCGGAAAGCGATACGGCACAACGCAAACACTGCGCCGTACAAGCCGACGATGCCGACGCATAACGCGATGACCAGTGGGATATCCGCAATCAGCGCCGCGCGCGATGTCGTAACGGTTCCGGCAAAGAGCACCAACGGCACGGCGTAAAGCAGAACCATCCGATTCAGCGTCGTGGCATCTTTCGACCCAAAATCGCGTCGCCATGATGCCACGAAGCCAAGAAGAAAGGTGATGACCGCCGGGAGTAGTGCAGTTAAAACGGTGTTTAACATTAGCGGCGCCCTTGGTTACCAAGCGTCTCATCCGACCCGCTAGGCCAGCACTTGCGCTACCGCTTTGCGCTCGAGCGATGCGCCCAGCAATTGGGCGAGCTCGAGCGTAGATTCAAAGCAGCGATTCGAGTGGCGAGTCATTTGAATGAAAGCGTGCGGCAGATCGTCATAGTGAACGTACGTTAAGTCGTTACCGGCGGCGGCAAGCTTACGCGCATAGGCGTGCGCTACATCCCGCAACATATCGAAGCCGCATGTGACGAGAAGCGCCTTTGGAAGATCGGCATGGCTGGGCGCATTGAGTGGCGTGATGTACGGCTGTGAGTAGTCCGCCCCTTGGGGAATATACGACCAGGCGAAGAGCAGCACGCCCGCGGTGTCGACGTACGCTCCGCTGCGATTCTCAACGCCGGCCTTCGTTGCAAAGGGCAAGCCCGCCTCAGGATAGATCGGCATCTGCAAGGCAAGTTTCGGACCGCGTTCATCGCGCAGCTTTAGAGCGACGACGCACGTCATGTTGCCGCCGGCCGAGTCGCCGCCGACGGCAACGCGATCTGCGTCAACACCGCGTGCTTCCGCATGATCGATGAGCCAGCGAACGACGAACTCGGCTTCTGCGATCTGCACCGGGAATTGATATTCCGGAGCGAGCTTATAGTCGACGGCATAGACTTGTGCACCGCTGTTCTCGGCAAAGAGGCGCATCGCCGTATCGAATTGATCGAGCGATCCTACGATATAACCTCCGCCGTGCAGATAGACGAGCGCACCGCCTTCGGCCGCGCCGGGTTTTGAAGGATGATAACAGCGGACGGGGATCGTGCCGTGTGGGCCGTCGAGGCCGAGAAACTCCACCCTGCCGATAGGCGGCTTGTCAGCATCGATGAACGCATCGTGCGCCGCGCGCTGGACGTGAATCGGCTCGTGTGCTCCGAGCACGGGTCCGGTCTTCAACCAGGCCTTGATCTCGGGATCCATGATTCCCGAGCGAACTTGCTCCGGAATGGTCTGGCGTGTGTATATGGCCATGTTTTACTCCACTCTTTTCGAATGCGGCGGTTAAAGCGGTTTTTGGAACACTTCAGATGGGGGACGTCCGGTTTCCGATTTTGTCGATCGTTTCCAACGGCACCCTACACCCGTTCAGGAACCGGCTAAGAAGATTGAACCAAGCGATTATGAGCACGAACTTCCGGCAGATCACCTCATCGTATCTCTCCAGCATCTCGCTCAGGGTCTCATCGGTCAAAGTGGCCGTGGTCGAGAGCTCGTCGGTTGCCTTACACAGAAGCACATACTCCGGATTGATCCCGCTTACGGGACCCTCTTGGGCGGCGGCTTCAATTTCTGCGCTCGAGAGGCCGGCGTTGGCAGCCATCTTCGTGTTAGCTTGCGCCTCGTACGGGACGCTCAGAATCTTTGCTGACCGTAAGATGATCATCTCTCTGGCCTTTGGATCGATGCCCTTGGCGCGAAAGACGGCGTTCACTAAACCGATGGTCGCCGCGTATAGGTCATCCGCTCCGGCGAACATCTTGATGACATTGAGCGTGGTGTTCGAGTCGTACGTGTCACCGATGATCCTTCTAACTTCCTCGTCGGAGGGCAGCGGAACTGAAACCTTTGAGGTATAGCTTGTCGGGAATGCTCCAGCGCGAGTTTGTTGAATCATTTCATTCCTTCTTTACAGAGATGAGCGAGTCGAGGTTCGCGTGCGAGAGTCAGGGCTGCGCGTGCTGCGCGGCCTCTTCGATCACGGCCGCCACGGTCTGCGGGCGCGATTCGTAGACGGAATGGCTCGCGCCGGGCGCGACGATCGTGTGGCTGTGGGCACGCGCGTAGTACCATCTCTCGAGATTGGGATTAATGATCTTGTCCGCGCCGGCGACAATCGCCCAACTCGGCTTCGTTCTCCAGGCGGCTGCGGTCAGGGGCGTGTTGAAGACCTTACCTGCCGTCAAGATCTGAGACTGTGCCTCGAATACGGCTTGCTCATGCGGCAGATCGGGGGCGAAGTCCGCGGGAAAGTCTGCGCGGTTCAGGTAGGTGAAGCCGTCCGGCGTCGCCACGATCGCTCCCTTTTGCTTCGCCGTAAAGCTAGGCATGCGGTTTGCAAGCTCGCCTTCGTCCTCTCCGACATCGGCGGCCGTTGCGGCAACGTATACCAGGCCGACGACCTTCGGATCGACGCCGGCCTCGGTGATGACGGATCCGCCGTAGCTGTGACCGACGAGAATCGTGGGGCCACTCTGTTGGTCGAGGATTCGCTTCGTCGCGGCGACGTCGTCTTGAAGCGAAGTGAGCGGTTCCTGCACCATGGTCACGTGGTAGCCGTCCTTGACGAGTATCTGGTAGACGGGCTTCCACCCTGAAGCATCCACCCAAGCGCCGTGCACGAGCACGATGTTCTTCACTGGCGCCGCGACCGCTGGCGCGGTTATGCCTAGCAAAAAGATTGCGGCAATGCCTAAGTTACGAGACAATGATTTTTTCACGAGAAGTTTCCTTTCTAAAGCGTCCAGGCGTCACGCCGACGTATCGAACGAATTGGCGCGTAAAGTAGCAGAGGTCGGTGAATCCAACGGCCTCGGAAGCTCCAGCGACCGTCACGGTGCCTTCGCCAAGTAGTTCGCGTGCGGCGTCAATGCGGCGTTTGATGATCCATGCGGTCACCGGGCTGCCGGTGGCCAGACGAAACGCGGTTGTCAAGTGACTCGGAGAGTATCCGATAGCGGAAGCGACATCGCGGAGGCTTATCGGAGCCGTATAATGTCGTTCGACGTATTCCAGAACGCGGTCGGTCACTGAGTTGGAAGGCATGGGCACAGCGTAGCGCGGCCACGGCTGCCCCTCCACGCTCAATCGTAACAAAAGCACGCACTTTTGGAGCAAGAGAGCAACCGGCGGGAGCCGTTAGGGTGGTCGCGAAAGCCGTCTGTCCGTCACAGGGGCGAGGGCCATGGCAATATGACGAGCGAGTTCGGAGAGCTATTGAGGCGCCATCGCCGGGCGGCCGGGTTCTCTCAGGAGTATTTGGCCGAGCGTGCGCTTCTTAGTACCACCGCTATCGGCTTACTGGAGCGTGGCCTTCGTCATGCTCCGCGTCGCGAAACCATCGCTCTTCTCGTGCAGGCCTTGGACCTTTCGCAAGCGGAAAGCGCCGAGCTCGAGAACGCTGCGAACTCCGGCCGCGCACGGCTCGGTCGCGATATTCACGACGAGCTTCCCGAGCCGATCACCAGCTTCGTCGGTCGCGCGGACGAAATCGTAACTCTTTGTGGCCTCGTACTTGGAAACGAACAACGCCTGATCACGATCACGGGGCCTGGTGGCGTCGGAAAGAGCCGTTTCGCCCTCGAGACGGCACGACGAGTCGTCTACGGCTTCGAGGACGGCGCTTACGTCGTACCGCTCGCCGGCATTACCGATCTGCAACTCGTTGCCCTGGCGATCGTCAACGCCGTCGGAGCACGCGAACGGGCCGACCGTTCGCTCATCGAACTCTTGCAGCGAACGCTTAAAAACCGAAGCGCGCTTATCGTGTTGGACAACTGCGAACACCTTCTCGAGAGCGTCGCGCAAGTTGCCGCCTCTATTGTCACGGCATGCCCCCGAATCCGTTTGCTCGCGACGAGTCGCGAACGCCTCCGGGTTGCCGGCGAGCTTACCTTCAACTTGTCGGCGCTCCCGTACCCGCTCGTAGTCCCGCGAACTTCGGCCGAAGCCAAAGCGTATTCGGCCGTTCAACTGTTCCTGGATCGCGCTTCGCATCTCTGCGCAGATCGGCTCGAAATCGACGAGAGCGGTATTGCCGCCGTAGCAGAAATTGTCCGCAAGCTCGATGGCCTGCCGCTTGCCATCGAACTCGCCGTCCCGATGCTGCAAGTCCTTAGCATGGGCGACCTGGCAAAGCAGCTGAAGCATCGTTTCCGATTACTGGCGACCGGCGAACGCGACGCGTTACCCCATCACCAGTCGCTGCGCGGGATGATCGACTGGAGCAACGAGCGGTTGTCTGAAGAAGAACGCGCCCTGTTCCGGCGCTGTTCGGTCTTCGCCGGAAGCTTTTCGCTTGCAGCAATTAGTGCTGTCTGCAGCGATTCTATCCACGAGCCGGACGTGCTGGGCCTATTTTCGGCGCTTGTTGACAAATCGCTTATTCGAGTTGTAGACAGGGCTCAAGGTCGATATGAACTGTTGGATGTCATTAGAGAATACGCTCAGCACTTAGTGCGCGATACGGCCGAGCAAAACGAGCTCTCGCGAAGGCATGCGGAGCACTATTTGGCAGTCGCAAGAGAAGCCAAAGCGATGAGCGAAGGCCCGGAGAGCCTCGAGTACTTCCGCCGGCTGAAGCTCGACGCGCGAAATCTCGAGTCGGCGCTGTCATGGGCATTGGTGGAGCGGGGCGCGCCCGACATAGGTGCCGAGCTGGCGATAGCGCTAGACTGGTTCTTTTTCCACGATTCCTATATGCGGTCACGACATTGGTTCGAGGCCGCGCTTGGAACATTGGATCGAGCGACGTCTCCCGAGCTCTTCGCGCGTCTGACAATCAAAATCTGTCTCTTTACGCAGTTGAGTCCCGACATAACAAATCAGATAGCGAATCTCGAACATGCCGTTTCATTCTACCGAGGCGCCAGCAACGCGAAGTCCCTAATGGATGCACTGGGCTGGCTCGGATTTGCGCTCGGCTCAGCCGGCGATTTCCAACGAGCGCAAATGGCCTCGAGCGAGGCGGTCGTCGTTTCACGAAACGCTAGCGCGAGGGACCGTGCCTGGGTTGCGCATCTGTACGCGCGAATTCTCATGTTAAGCGATCTTGAGAAGGCGCGCGAAGTGCTGGAAGAAAGTGTGGCGATCTGCGCGCTGGCGCCAAACCAGATTCTCAGCGACGCGCTTTCCACGCTGAGCGAAGTCCTGTTTCTCGGGGGCGATGTCGACCTTGCGATAGAGCACGTCCGGAAGGCGCTCGGTAACCTAACGGCCCATCCCGCCATGATAACAACGCAGTCCGCCGGATTCTTGGCGAACCTTGCCGGTTATCTCTTGTCGCGTGGGGACGTCGATGGCGGTATCGCCAAAGCGCAAGAAGCGTTAGAGCTAAGCCTAGGGATGGGCGATGCCTTCCTCATTGCCTGCATCATCCAGCATCTGGCGACCGCAAGTGTCCTGCGAGGCAACCCGCGTCGCGCCGCCCTTCTGCTCGGTTTCGTTCTTGCGCGAACGGGATCGGTCAACAAGCTCGCCATGCAGGTCGACCTCCATTTCCGCGTAAAGCTATCCGAGATGATCGCCTCCGCGCTTTCCGAAATCGAACGCTGCGCGCTGTTAAGAGAGGGTGCAGAGTGGAGCGAGGATCGCGCAGTCGAAGAGGCGCGCGCCGTTAGCTGAGGTCGGGAACGAACTGAGTGTCCGCGCCGGCCCTTAGGACCACGCAAACTCTCTTCCAAGGCTCGTCATTAGTGAGCCGCCATTTGTGACCCGAACCGTAGTGATCCATCATTAGCAAGATATCGCCCGGGTGGATCGTAAAGCTTTCGCCCCGTTGCGTCGCGAACTCGAGTACTCCCGCAATCGTGATAACATATTGAGTGAGTGGATCGTTATGCCAGTCCGAGGACGAGTATGCCGGCGTTTCCTTGAAGAACGTGGAGTCGGTTTCAACCAACGCGTTGTCGGCGATGCTTCCGCGCCGCACGTGGGAGTTGCCGTCAGGACCCGTGTACAGCCAAAAAGTTTTGATCATGTATGTGGCTCGACGCTCACCATGGTAGTTTTCCGGGGTAAGCGGAGAGTAGAGCTAATGTTTCGATTCGGGGGCCGATTACCCGGGCTGCTAACGGGAAAAGATTGTCGGCTTTCGCGCCTCGCAGTTTATTGCTATATTTGGAAGCGCTTTCACTTTTAGGAGGAGATTGGGCAATGCCTATCATTAAGACTAGCGACAATACCGAGATCTATTACAAAGATTGGGGCTCCGGACAGCCGGTGGTGTTTAGCCACGGTTGGCCGCTTGATGCCGACGCCTGGGAAGATCAGATGTTCTTTTTGGCGTCACGCGGGTATCGCTGCGTTGCTCACGATCGTCGTGGACACGGTCGGTCGAGCCAGCCTTGGACGGGCCAGGACATGGACACGTACGCGGACGATCTTGCCGTAGTAGTCGAAGCACTCGACTTGCGCGATGCGATTCACGTTGGCCACTCCACCGGCGGCGGTGAAGTTGCGCGTTATATCGCACGTCACGGCTCTAAACGAGTTTCCGGAGCGGTGCTCGTCAGCGCAGTCCCGCCGCTGATGCTGAAAACAACGGCTAATCCGGAAGGGACGCCGATGGAGGTCTTCGATAACCTGCGCGCGGGCGTACACGCGGACCGGTCGCAGTTTTTCAAAGACCTCAGCGCTCCGTTTTACGGCGCCAATCGGCCGGACGCGAAGGTCTCGCAAGGCGTGCGCGACACGTTTTGGCTTCAGGGCATGATCGCGAGTTTCAATGCCTCCTACGACTGCATCAAGGCATTCTCGGAGACCGACCAAACCGAAGACCTGAAGAAAATCGACGTTCCTACACTCATCATACAAGGCGACGACGATCAAATCGTACCGATCGCGGCGGCGGGATTGAAGCAGGCGAAGCTCGTTCCCAATGCAGAGCTGAAGGTCTACGAAGGTGCGCCACACGGACTACCCACTACGCTCAAAGATCGCTTGAACGCCGACCTGCTGGAGTTCTTCACCACGCGCGTCAAAGCAAGGGCCTACTCGAACTGAGGCTCCCTGACAACCGCCGGGACGCCCCGTAACGCCGGGGCGTCTCCTTTTTTCGTAGGAGCTCTAGAGCGACGAAAAAGCCTTTAAAAAGTAAGGACAAATTTGGGATGGCCGGGAGTCGAACCCAAGCTCGGGGATTCCAGCCGATCCGTCCGTTACCGAGAAGTGTTAATCCGTCAGGCCATTCCGCCGCACTGGTTCCCCGATCGTCCCTCCCAATCCCGACCGCTTCCCCGTCCGTGACAAAATGTGACACGGAGCCGCTAGCTCATTACGGCGGGGCCAACGAAGTCCATTCGGGCGACCCGGGCAAGTCTCAAGCGGTACAAGGCACGCGCCGATCGTCTTTTGAACGTGTCGCCATGGCGCTAAGAGCCCCGTTACCGACGGGGACGGTGACGCTGCTCTTTACCGATATCGAGGGCAGCACGCAGCATTGGGAAGAGCGGCCTGATGAGATGTCACTGGCGCTGCGTCGCCACGACGAACTGCTCCGCACCGCAATCGAGCGGCATGGTGGCCAAGTATTCAAGACGATGGGCGACCAGTTTTGCGCTGCATTCTCGCGAGCATCGGATGCGATCGCTGCCTCGGCAGAAGCGCAGCGTGCTCTCACGACCGCGGATTGGCGCGCTGTTGGCGGACTAACGGTTCGCATGGCGCTGCACAGCGGCGAAAGTGACGAGCGTGACCGAGACTACTTCGGCCCAGTGGTCAATCGTGTCGCACGGCTACTCGCGGCCGTTCACGGCGGTCAAGTCGTCGTTTCGAGCGTAACCGAGCATTTCTTGCGCGGCGGTATGCCGGCCGACACTAAACTGCGTGATCTCGGTGAGCACCGGCTTAAAGACCTCATAGAGCCGGAGCGCGTGTGGCAACTCGTTGCCCCAGGACTGCCCGATACGTTTCCGCCGCTTCAGTCACTAGGATCGCTGCCCAACAATTTGCCGCGCCAGGTCACACCTCTCATCGGCGGCGATGATATGCTGGCCGAGATCGAGCCGCTCGTGATCGAGCATCCGCTCGTAACGCTGACTGGAACGGGCGGCATCGGCAAGACGCGCCTCGCTCTTCAGGCTGGTGCGGATCTGCTCGATGGATCGGCCGACGGCGTTTGGTTCGTGGAACTTGCACCGTTGAGCGCCGGCGCGTCAGTCGCGCGCGCCGTCGCGTCTACCATTGGTCTGCGCGAACAACCGAACCGGACGATGCTCGAGGTGCTGGTGCAGTACCTGCGCTCGCGCCGGCTGCTGCTCATCTTGGATAACTGCGAGCACGTGATCGAGGAAGCAGCGCACACAG
>Ga0182018_10004222_pt1 | contig 12260 bp, 6 predicted proteins | sample 812P2MmetaG_FD_120490 | JGI IMG/M metagenome (GOLD analysis project Ga0182018, IMG submission 120490) | Permafrost microbial communities from Stordalen Mire, Sweden - 812P2M metaG | ecosystem: Environmental > Terrestrial > Soil > Wetlands > Permafrost | place: Sweden: Stordalen | collected...
CCTCGCCGTCGCCGTAGCCAACGCCATGCCCGAGGTAAAGCGCGCTGCGCACTACACCACCGCGCGCTCCGGCGGCGATGGCGCCGTCCGCGAAGTCGTCGAGTTACTGCTGAAAGCCCAAGGTCGCTGGGAAGAAATGATCGGTAAAGCGAGAGCCTGACTGATCGCGTCGTCGTCGTTGGAAGGCAATTAGCGAACCAACGGGAGGACGAGGGTGCCGCACCCTTCGGTTTCAAGGCCGAAGGTTCGCCGTGGCAGAGTGCGGTTCTTGAACTTTTCCCCGCGCGCGAATTCTCTCAACTCACCTTCTGCGCCAAATCATTAATGTCCCGCGTCTCGATCACTTTGTTCGCCGCGCCGTGCTTTGCGACTTCGATCATTGCTCGCCCCATGCGCTCGGTCGTCGTCACATATTTCGGAAACACGCGAATCAGCACGGGAATCACCCAGCCAGTCATCACATACATCACGCGATACAGCCGTGTTTTCGATCTCTCTCCATGCATCGGCTGAATCACTCCCGGCCGAAACATATACGCCGCAAGCGGCAACCGCAGCAACGCGTTCTCCGTCGCCCCTTTCACGCGCGCCCACATCGAGCGGCCGCGTTCAGTGCTGTCGGTCCCCGTCCCCGACACATAAATAAACGTCATCCCAGGATTTATCCGCGCCAACGCTTCCCCGGCCGCAAGAGCGAGATCGTAAGTCAAATGCCGATAGTTCGCCTCCGTCATCCCCGCCGAAGTTACGCCCAAACAAAAAAAGCACCCATCGTACCCCCGCAGCGGATCTTCAATGTCCGCGTAAGTGAACATATCCTCGCGCACAATCTCGCGCAGCTTCTCACGCGCGCGCCCCGTCGCCGTCCGCCCAATCGCCAGCACGCCCTCGATCTTCGCGTCCAGCAAACATTCCCGCAGCACCCCTTGCCCCACCATCCCCGTCGCGCCAAACAAAATAATCTTCACTAGAGACACTCCTTGCCTTCCGCAAGATGCCTTGATGAAGCTCCTCGATCGCCTATCGTAACTCCAGGTTCGCGTGCGCCCCTAGCGCCCGTCACGCCCCAGCCCACTCGCGTGGATGTGAGAAATATCGCGCGCAGCGCCAAGAAAAAGTGAGAAAATATCCGCGTTAAGTGCTCAAAATTGACGAGCCTCCAGGTGCCCACGTTGGCTACCCTCTTGCTGAAAAGTATTGCTCGCGTCCGAACGCGATATCTCGCAGCCGCATTCGCCCTGATCCCTTTCGCACTCACGATCGCGATCGTCACCGCGGTTCCGGCCCGCGCGCAAACTTCGCCACCACTTACCGCCGAGGAAAAATCCAGCGCCGCCGGCGACTCGCAGCCCGAAACTACGCCAATTGCCACAGATTTATCTCCCGAACTCAAGCGCGGAGAAGTTCTAAGAGCGATCAGAAAAGTAGCCGATTGGCAACTCGATCGCGCTCAACCCAAATTCAGTCAGGATTGGACCTACGCCGCACTCTACGCCGGGTTCATGGCCGTGCCGCAGGCGGCCGAAGGCGACAAATATCAAAAAGCCATGCAGGCCATGGGCGAAAGTTTCAATTGGCAGCTCGGTCCGCGCCCCACACATGCCGACGACGTCGCAATCGGCCAGACTTACCTCGAGCTCTATCTCAAGTCTCACGATCCGAGGATGCTCGCGGCCACCAAGCACCGCATGGACGATCTCATGAAGCTGCCCGATCCCACCGATAAGCCGCTCTGGTGGTGGTGCGACGCGCTTTTCATGGCGCCGCCCGTGCTCGCCCGGCTCTATAGCGCCACCGGCGGCGACCTTCACTATCTCGAATTCATGGATCATGAATGGTGGATCACCTCGAACCTCTTGTACGATCCGCAGCAACATCTTTTCTCGCGCGACGCGACGTACCTCGATAAACGTGAAGCCAACGGCAGCAATCTCTTCTGGGCGCGCGGAAATGGCTGGGTGATGGCCGGACTCGTTCGCGTGCTCCAATTCATGCCGGAAAATTATCCGAGCCGCGCGAAATATGTGCAGCAATTTAAAGAACTGGCAGCCGCCGTGGCTCCTCTTCAAGGCAAGGATGGTTTGTGGCGTCCCGGATTGCTCGATCAGGGCGCTTACCCATTGCCGGAAAATTCCGCCTCGGGATTTTTTACCTACGCCTTCGCATGGGGAGTCAACGAGGGAATTCTGGACCGGGCCACATATCAACCGGTAGTCGAAAAGGGCTGGGCCGGACTTCTCACGCACATCTATGCCGATGGCCGCCTGGGATCGATCCAGCCGGTCGGCGGTTCGCCGGGCCCGTTCACCGAAACTTCGAGCTACGTATACGGCGTAGGCGCGTTCCTGCTGGCTGGCTCCGAGGTCTATCGCCTCGCGCACTGATGCGAAGCGACTCCATTTCGCGAAGATCGTTCTGTACAGCGGCCGCCGGAACTGTCTTAGCGAGCGCACTCGGACCGCTTCGTCTCGATGCCGCGCAAGCCGGGGCAGGGAATGCGCCAGTAATTGATGTCGCCGCAATTGACCGCGACCGAATCCTAAGCGCCGCCAACCGTTATCTGCTCGAATCTCCAATCACCATCACCGCGTCCAGCAGCCCGCGCAGCGCGGGCGGCAAACACGATTATTTCTCCGAAGGCGATTACTGGTGGCCCGATCCCAAAAATCCCAGCGGCCCGTATATCCGCCGCGATGGCCTTTCCAATCCAGATAACTTCTCGGATCATCGCCTCGCGCTGATTCGTCTCGGCGTTCAGATGCCGGCGCTCACCGCCGCTTGGGTGCTCACCGGAGAATCGCGCTACGCAGTCCACGCCGCCAGCCATCTTCGTGCCTGGTTCGTCGAACCCGCCACGCGCATGAATCCGAACCTGCAATTCGCCCAGGCCATTCACGGTCTCTTCACCGGACGCGGCACAGGCATCATCGACACAATTCACCTCGTCGAAGTGGCGCGAGCGACTTATTTCTTGGAGGGTTCGCCCGCCTTCAGCGCCGCCGATGGCGATGCCGTGACAAAATGGTTCGCCGACTACTTAAATTGGATGAGCACATCACCAAACGGCATCGACGAGCGCGACGCCAAAAACAATCACGGCACATGTTGGGTGATGCAGGCAGCCGAATTTGCGAAATTTACGGAAAACGCAGAAGTGGTCGCGCAATGTGCCGATCGTTTCAAAACAACGCTCGTGCCGATACAGATCGCCGCGAACGGCAGATTTCCAGCCGAACTCGCGCGCACCAAGCCCTACGGCTATTCGCTCTTCAATCTCGACGCCATGGCCACCGTGTGCCAAATCCTCTCCGAGCCCGGCGAAGATCTCTGGGCATTTGAACTCCCCGATGGACGCGGCATGCAAGATGCCATGGCCTATATGTTCCCCTTCATCGGCGATAAGAAATCGTGGCCACTCCCTCCCGACGTCGAATATTTCGACCAGTGGCCCATGCGCCAGCCCAGCCTGCTTTTCGCCGGCCTGGCATACGCGCGCGAAGATTATCTAGATCTGTGGCGCAAACTCGAACCAGATCCAACTACCGCCGAGATTATCCGCAACAACCCAATTCGTCAGCCGCTGCTCTGGGTGAAAGGAAATTCAACTTCATGAAGCGATTCGCAATTGCTCTGCTTCTCTCCAGCCTCGCCCTAACCATCGGCGCCGTCGACGAACCGCCGCGCCCGCACATTCTCGGCATTTCGCACATGGCGCTCTATGTCAGCGACCTCGCGAAAGCGCGCTGGTTCTACGAAAATTTCCTCGGATACGCGGAGCCCTACAATCTGAAGCGCGACGACGGTTCGGTGCGCATTGCCTTCATCAAAATCAACGAGGATCAATATCTCGAACTCTTCACCGATCCGCCCAAGCAGGATGGCCAGTTAAGTCACATCGCCTTCTATACCGATTCCGCCGAAGGCATGCGCGCCTATCTCGCATCGCAAGGCGTCAAGGTTCCCGATAAAGTCGGCACGGGCAAAATTGGAAATTTGGAATTCAACGTCACCGACCCCGATGGGCACACAGTAGAAATTGTCCAGTACGAGCCCGATAGCTGGACGCGCCGCGAGCACGGCAACTTCCTGCCCGACACGCCCATTTCCACGCACATCCCGCACATTGGCGTGACCGTCCGCGCGCTCGATCCTGCCATGAAATTTTACGGCGGCATCCTGGGCTTCAATGAATTCTGGCGCGGCACCTCAAACGGAAAAGTTTTGAGCTGGGTGAATATGCGAGTGCCCGATGGGCAGGATTATCTGGAAATGATGCTCTATTCCGGCACGCTCGACGCGAAAAATCTCGGCACCAAGAATCATGTTTGTCTTGTCGTGCCCGACATCGAAAAAGCCGTCGCTGCGATCAAAGCGCGTCCCGCCGCCGGCGCCTACACGCTGCCAATTGAAATCAAAGTCGGCGTCAACGGCAAGCGCCAGGCAAATCTCTACGATCCCGATGGCACGCGCGTCGAATTGATGGAGCCAGATACGTTTGACCACAAGCCCGTGCCGCCGTCCACTGCTCCGCCGCCCGAATAGACCGCGACAATCGCGCGCGATCACGTGCCAACCCGCTTCCAGTTAGTTTGGAATTTGTTCCACGTGTGGTGCCGCGCGGAATCTTTTTCTAGCGCACGGCAACTTCGAATTGGCCGCGCAGAGCAATGTCGCGCGAAGAAGATCCCACGCCGACGCGAATCGTTCCCGGCAGGATCTCCCAGTCGTGCTTAGTAACATCCCAATATGAAAGCGCCCGCGCGTCAATCGCAAATTGAACGTGTGCCGTCTGCCCCGGATCAAGCGCCACTTTCGCAAATCCTTCGAGCTGCTGCGGCGGCTCAGGAACCATATCCGTCGCAGGCAATCCGAGATACAGTTGCGCAACCTCCGCACCCGTGACGCTGCCGGTGTTCGTCACGTCGCACGAAACCGTCACCGTCGAATCCGCCGCGCCGCCAAACCGCGCTCTCTCCGGCGAGATCGCAAGGTGATCGAACGAGAATGTGGTGTAAGACAACCCGAATCCAAATGGAAACAGCGGCTCGATCTTCTGCTCATCATAATATCGATAGCCGACGAATATCCCCTCGGTGTAATGCGCCTGCAAATCCACGCCAGGCCATTGCTCAGGCGTATGCGCCGGAGCGTCTTCCACGCGCTTCGGAAAAGAAATCGGCAGTTTGCCCGATGGATCGACGTCCCCGAACAGCACCGCCGCCACAGCGTTGCCATCCTCTTCGCCTGGATACCACGCCTCAAGCAGCGCCGGCACCTGGTCGATCCACGGCATCAGGATCGCGGAGCCCGTCTTGAGCACCAGAATGGTGTGCGGATTCGCGGCGGCCACGGCGGCAATCAGCGCGTCCTGATTGCCCTCGAGCGTCAGCAAATGATCTTTTCCTTCGGTCGCGTGGTCGCCCACCATCACAATGGCCACATCGGCCGAGCGCGCAAGATCGGCGGCCTTCGCAAGGTCGCTTCCATCGGCGTAGGTCACGCTAACGCCGGCTCCCGCGCGGCTCTGTATGCCATCGACCGGCTTCACGCTGTAGAGCGCCACCACGTGAGAGCTGCCGCCGCCACCGGTATTCGCGTCGCCCGCGTACGGCCCAATCACCGCGATCGATTTCAATTGCGCGGCATGGAGCGGCAGCAAGTTCCGCGAATTTTTCAGCAGCACCATGCCTTGTGCTGCGATGTCGCGCGCCTCGGCGCCGTCCTTCTGCGCCGGAATCGCTTGCGGCACCGGCGGATGATCGAACAATCCGTAGCGCATCAGCGTGCTGTAGCGTCGCACAAGCATCTGGTCAAGCGCGGCCTCCGGCAATTCGCCGGATTGCACCGCGGCCTTCAGCGAATCGCCGAAATAAATTCCGGTCGGCCACTCCATATCGAGCCCGGCCTTCACCGCCGGAACAACGCTGTGCGTGGCGCCGAAGTCCGAGATCACAAATCCCTGAAAGCCCCAATCCCCTCGCAAGATTTGCGCCAGCAGGGTCGAGTTCTCGCATGCGAAGACTCCGTTCACGCGCGGATAAGCGCACATCACGGTAGCCGCGTGTCCTTCTTTCACCGATGCCTCAAACGCCGGCAAATAAATTTCACGTAGCGTGCGCTCGTCCACGATCTCGTTCACCACAAAGCGATCGGTCTCCTGATTATTGGCCGCGAAATGCTTCACGTTGGCCAGAATGCCCTGGCTCTGAATCCCGGTGATGGTGGCAACCGATAGGCGCCCGCTAAGGTAGGGGTCCTCTCCATATCCTTCAAACGTGCGTCCATTCTGCGGCACGCGCGCGATATTGATCGTGGGAGCTTCAAGCAAACTGTTTCCGATGTCCTTGGCCTCCGCACCGGCGATCTCGCCGTAGCGCTGCGCCAGCTTCACGTCCCAGGACGCCGCGAGCCCAATCGGCGAGGGCAGGGCAGTCGCCGGAACCTGCGTACCCGCGCCGCCAGGTCCCGCGCCCGCCGGCCCATTCGTGATGTGGAAATCCGGAATGCCGAGATGCGGAATTCCCGGCACCATGCGGAATTGCGTATCGTTATGAACGCCGTGCACCTGTTCGATTTTTTCGTCCAGCGTCATCTGCGCAACAAGCGCCTTGGCCCGCGCGACCGGGTCCTCTTGCGCTTGCGCGCGAACCAGATGCGCACCCCACACGAAAGCGAGCGCGGCAATCGCCACCGCGCCGCCAATTCCTCGTCTCGTCCACAGAAAATTGCGGCGATAAAGTTTATCGAACACCATCGACTCCATCTCCCCAGGTCTCTATTTCAATCATTAGCGTCGTCAACCACACCATCGTTACTTCCTCAGGCGCTCAGGATACTCGTGCTGAAGGTAGGTTCACCGCAGAGCGGCAACGCCGCTAGGAGGTCGGCGCTGCCGAGCCCTGCCGGTGATTCTTGCGGCGCTCCAGACCGTCCGCGGGCCGGGTCCATCTGGCCCGTTCCCGCGGACGAACCGGGGTGGGGTGCTGCAAGCTCCGAATGCTAACTTCGCGCCGTGGTGCACATTTCGCGGCGGATCGTTGTTTTTTATTTGGCCGAAACTTCTCCGCTCCTCTTTCCGATTAGAACGTCAGTCGCAGACCAATCTGAATCTGCCGGTTCACGCCGGCAGCGCTGGTGATCTCTCCGAAAGTGGAGGAAGACATCGTCGCAACCGGATTGGCCAGGTTGAACAAGTTGAAAGCGTTTTGGGCTTCGGCTCGAGCTTGCAGCACCCAGCTTTCGTGGATTGTGAAGTTACGGAAAATCGCCATGTCGACGTTGAAGAAGGTCGGGCCACTCAGGACGTTGCGCGGCACATTGCCATCCTGTCCGTTCGGCCCGACACCAGTGACGCCGGCCGGGCACGCGTATGTGCCGGTCTCGCCGTTGTTAAAGCAAAACGCTCCGGTGTTGAAAAACTCCTTCTCTTCTTGATTCAGCGTGAGTGCCTTCTCGGAGGTCGGCACGCCCGGCACGAAATCCGGCCGGTTGTTTGACGAACTTCCGTTTCCGTTATTGTCCGATCCGGTTGTGATCGTGACCGGCAGGCCGCTCTCCAGCGTGAACACCGGCGAAACCTGCCATCCGTTGGCGAGTGCGCGAACCAGGCGATTCGTGCCCTGGTAATAGCTGGAGTTCCAAACGAACGCAGTCACGAACATGTCGCGAATGTCGTCGTCTGTGCGTCCGGCCTCCTCCCTCAAGTAGAGATAGTCTTGAGGAACCTGGCCGCCGCCGGTCGGGTTGGTCGTGTTGTTCTCAAGCTCGGCGCTCTCGAGGTTCTTGCTGTACGTGAAGAAACCATTGAGCGTGAGATGTTGTTGCAGCCGCTCGACCCAGGTGACCTGCAAAGAGTGATACGAAGCGGTTTGGTTGGACTGCACCTGGAATACCTGGCCGAACGCGCTGGCCGTGCCTGGCGCAGTGTTGCTCACGTACAGCGTAGTGTTGTCGATCGGGCGCCGGTTATTGAGGTCCGAGTCGCAAGTCTTGTACGTGCTCGCCGATTCCAGGCCGCAGAAGACCGTCGCGGCGTTCAAATCCGTGGCGAACGGCAGATCGTGGGCCAGCGTCCCCACGTATCCGACGGAGATCGTCGGTCCGTTGTTTCCGAACTGATGTTGGACCATCAAGTTGAATTGGTAGGTGTAGGGCCACTGGAAATTCGGCGCAACTCCGAACGTTGATCCGCCGGGAATGAACGCGCCGCATGCCGCGTTCGGATACGGGAAGGGAACCGCCGGGGCCCCGCCGCAGGTGTAACCCGCGTAGGGGTTGGTCAGCGTGGCGTAGTTCCCCGGCGCTTTTGTGTTGGAGTAATAGTTCGGCCACGATGTCAGGCGAACCGTGAAAGGTTCGTAGTTCGACGTCGTGTTCCACTCATTTCCGGAAACGTTGCCGTAAAACACTCCCGCGCCCGCCCGGATTGAGGTTTTGCCCTTTCCGGTCGGATCCCACGCGACGCCCAGACGCGGGGCGATGTGGTGATAGCGCGTGTCCACAATCCCCGACCCGTTGACTCCGGCATCGCCGGGGAATATCAGGCCGAGCGGCGCCGTTGGATATACCTTGGACTGTTGCCCCGCGACGAACTCCGAAGCGAAATTGTTCGAGCTAGTCGGCGGCGTCTGCACGTCCCAACGCAAGCCAAGATTGAACGTCAGGCGCGAAGTAGCCCGGAAGTTATCCTGCACGAACAGCGCATAATAAATGCTGTCCGTGTAGGGCGTCACCGGTTGGTCCTGTTCCTGTGTGCTTTGGATGCCGAGAAGGAAATCGGCCAGGTCGTTTCCGGAATCCTTGCCCGCAAACGTGAACACGCCGTAATTGTCGAGGTTGGTTTGTTGCTTATCGATGTCGTGGGAAATCTCTCCGCCGAACTCGAATCCGTTCTTTCCCTTGGTCCAGTTGTAGACGTCGCGGAAAGTCAGGATATTCGAGCCAGTGGCCGGCCCGGAGATCGCATTGGTCAGCGTGAAGTAGCCGCTCACCGCAATCTGCGGAAGGTCCGGCGTCCCTTGCCCTTGGTACAAGTTTGGACTCGCCGACGTTCCGAGTTGGCCCAGCGAAACCTCCGGAATCGGCGTGCGGCCGCCGAAGTTTCGCACGAAACTCAAATAGGCCTGGTTGATCGAATTAGGATTAAGCGTCCAAGTGTGGCTCACATTCACGTTCTGTTGCCGCCACGTGTAATCGAGGTAGGAATACGGAGTGCTGCCTTCCGATACGATGTTGCTCCCCTGATTGATGAAGTAGCTGGCGGTGAGATTCTGCTTGCTCGTCAAGCCGATGTCGAACTTGGCCAGATATTCGTCGAAGTTATACGGACTCGGATTCTGATAGCCATCCCACTCGTTCTCCACGCCCGCGGAGTTCGTTTCGTTTGGCGCCGGCACATACTTCGAAAGAATGTTGCCCGCCGTGGCGTTCCACATCGAAGGCGGCACAAACGCGCCACCCGCCGCGATCTGCGCTGCGGTGCACGACACCGGCGCGCCGTTCACAGTTCCGCTCGTCGGCAATGGACCTCCGCCGAGGATCGGATTCTTCATTCCCGTATCCGCGCAGAAATCGCCAGCCTGCTCTTGCGCGGTTCCGACCACCACGCCGGAATGGAAGTTCGGGGTGATCTGCCGCAGCCCATCGTACGATCCGAAGAAAAATATCTTGTTCTTGCGAATCGGACCGCCGAGCGTTCCCCCGTACTGATTGCGATGCAACGCCGGGGTCGCGCTCGAGCTGAACGCCGTATTCGCGTCCAGGATCGTGTTGCGCACGAATTCAAATATCGATCCGTGCAGATCGTTCGTGCCGGACTTGGTGATCACGTTCACGATTCCCGAAGCGGAGCGCCCGTATTCGGCGTTGTAATTGTTCGTCTCCACGCGGAATTCCTGAATCGCGTCCGGGCTCGGGATCGCATTGCCCGTATTGCGAATTCCGGTTTGGTTCAATCCGCCGTCAAGGTAATAGCCCACAGAGCCGGCGCCGCCATCGGTGCCGCCATTGATCATGGTCACTTGTTGTTGGAAGCCGACAGCCGTGTCCGTAAACGCCGACGATTGCACGCCCGGAGTCAGCTCCAGCAGCGTGTACACGTTGCGCCCGACGATCGGAAGGTTCTCGACCTGTGCATTGTCCACGGTAGTGCCAACTTCGGCATTCGTGGTGTTCACAGTCGAAGGCGCGCCCGTCACGTTCACGGTTTCGCTGATGCTGCCGATCGCCAGCGTCACGTCCACGGTCGCGACCTGGTTAATCGTGAGCACCACGCCTTTTTGGTCGTATTTTTTGAAGCCGGGAGCGGTCACGTCCAAAACGTAATCGCCGATCGGAAGCAAATCGAATCGGTATTGTCCCGAAGTATTCGTCTCGCCGCCCCGCGCGAGCCCGGTGTCCGCATTCGTAATCTCCACCTGCGCGTTCACAACGGCCGCGCCGGTGTTGTCGGTCACCGTGCCCACCACAGTTGCAGTTGTGACTTGAGCGAAGCTGGGTGCAGCGAGACACAAAACGAAAACAACAACGATTGCCAGCATCGAAAGGCCCCAAGCCCGCCCCCTCGACGCAGTTCCCCCTAATTCACGGTCATACATGGACACGCCTCCTTAGTTTCACACCCCACAAATTTTCGAACCAAGCCCCGTTACCCGAACCAACTTTTCGAGGTTGTATTCGAGCCCACCCACAATACGAATCTTGCCGCTCTTCTAATCTGCTTCGAGCCGCAAGGGAAGTTAGACAACGGTTAATTAACGGTTATCCGTTTCGCCAAAAGGTTATTCGTCACGCGTTACGCCTTAAGGCTGAGTAACTTACGCCCAATCGCCAGCCTTCTCTGCGCGGCATCTCGCGGCCCTCCATCCGTTACCAAAACGGCGCACGATCCGCCCGCGTTTCAATATTTGAGTTATACTCGCCCCCACTGGCACGCGGTGAATCGAGCTCGCTGCGCGCTTTCCGGGGAGCGACGCTGTGGATTTAGCGGCTACCAAGTTTGAAGCCGAACGCGCTGAGCTTGACGCGCTCCTGAACTCGGAGACCTTCGGCCGCGTTGGCAATGTCGCGAAAACTCTCAGCTACGTCTGCGAAAAATATTTCGATGGTTCCACCGACGACGTAAAAGAATACGACATCGCGGTTCACGGCCTCGGCCGCTCCAAAGATTTCGATCCGCGAATTGACACCATCGTGCGCGTCACCGCGCATTTCCTGCGCCGCCGCCTCGAACATTACTATCAGACCGAAGGCGCCGAGCACGCCGTTCATATTTACTTGCCGCCCGGCCGCTACGTTCCCAAATTTGTCCGCAAGGAAGATCTGCACACCGAAAAACTTTACCTCGGCGCGCGAGAGGGAACCGAGCCCGCCGGAAACGGTGGCGCACACGCCCTCTCCGCCGCGATCACTGAATCCCAGCTCGCACCGCAGCCAAGTAAACAGAAATCGCTGTTGGGCGTGCTCGATCCGCCGCCCGCCGCCGCGCGACGCAGTTTCCGCATCTCGATCGCGCTAGCGCTGATCATTCTGTCAGCCTGCGCGGTCGTCGCCGTCGTCGCCTACGTGCGCATCCGAGATCGCAATATGGCGCTCCACTCGCAGTCCGAAGCCCCGCTCAATATCCCGGCCGCCACTCCAACAAACACCGTCTTCGCCCAAGTCGGAGACGCCCGCGCCCCCTACATGGATCACGCCGGCCAAACCTGGTCCAGCGACACCGCCTGCACCGGCGGCACATCCTTCACCGTCCCCGTCCGCCCGATTCAAGGCACCTGGGATCCGCAATTATTCCTCGGCGGACGCCGCGGCCTGTTCCACTGCGCCTACTCCGTCCCCGCCGGCACCTACGAATTGCATTTGTTGTTCGCCGAAACCAGCGGCCTTGAAGAAACGGCGCGCATCGACGTCTTCTCTCTCAACGGCGCGCCTTCCACCAGCCTCGATGTAGTCGACGACGCCAGCGGTGACGACACCGAAACCGAAAAAGTTTTCGTCAACGTTCATCCTGAAGACGACGGCAAAATCCATCTCGATTTCCCCTCCACCGATTCCTACGTGAACGCGGTAGAAATTCTCCCCGGCCTCCCGAATCAAATGTTGCCGCTCAGAATTTCCGCCGGCCACACTCCCTACCGCGATTCCGAAGGCAAGCTCTGGCTTCCCAATCGATATTTCTTCGGCGGGCGCGCCAGCCGCTTCGAAGTGCCAGACGCCGCCAGCGTCACCGACGGCGCCCTCTACGCCTCCGAATGGATCGGCCA
>Ga0182018_10004223_pt1 | contig 12260 bp, 8 predicted proteins | sample 812P2MmetaG_FD_120490 | JGI IMG/M metagenome (GOLD analysis project Ga0182018, IMG submission 120490) | Permafrost microbial communities from Stordalen Mire, Sweden - 812P2M metaG | ecosystem: Environmental > Terrestrial > Soil > Wetlands > Permafrost | place: Sweden: Stordalen | collected...
ATTTACATGTACCGGAACCACGATCCAGGGGCATTTGAACCAATCTTCGAGGGGCTCGAGCGGGCGCGGGAACGGGGACTCGCGAAGTTGGGACTGTCGCTCTATTGGATCTTCGACGCGGTGAGGCACTTCACGGTGGCCGAGGCGGAGCGGGTGTTCAAAAAAGCGGCGGAGATGCAGCCGAGGTACCCCTCGATCGTCGGAATCGGGCTCGGAGGAGACGAGCGGCAGGCGGGTTCGGAGCCGTTCAGGGCTCTCTACGCTGAGGCGGCCCGGGCCGGGCTGCGGCTTACCAATCACGCCGGCGAGACGACCGGCTCAGGGGCGATTTGGGAAGCTCTGGCGATCGGGTCGGAGCGGATCGGGCATGCGGTCTCAGCGGGCAAAGATTCGGGCTTGATTCTTGAGCTGAAGGAGCGCCACACCCCGCTCGAGCTCAACCCGACATCGAACGTTCGAACCGGCGTGTGCAAGTCGTTCCGGGAGCATCCGCTGCGAAAGTACTTCGACGCCGGGCTGCTGGTCACGTTGAATTCCGACGATCCGGCATTCTTCGACTCGGACCTGGCGGGCGAGTATCTGCTGGCGCATACCGAACATGGATTTACGAAAAAGGAGCTGCGGCAGCTTGCGGCCAACTCGATCCGCGCCAGCTTTTTGCCGGAAGCGGAAAAAACCGAATGGCTCTTCCGAATTGACACAATCCAGTAATCACAACAGCACGTATTGACAGAGAGGACGAAGCGAATCACAGCCGATCTGCGGTATCATGCGGTCATGGTGTTGGATGCAATAAGGAGGAACTCCCCATGTCTACCGAACCGGAAGTACGCGCGGCCCTGGAAGAGGCCGAGGAAGAAAAGACCGACCGGAGCACGCTACGCGTGATCGGCTGGTTTTCGGTGGGGATGGTTGTGGCCACGCTGGGCATCTACCTGGGCAAGGAACTGCTCAGCCGCTATAAGTTCAACAGGCGGACTCCGTACGACTTCTACACGAATGCCGATGAACAGCAAATGGGTGAGTTCGGCGTAGGGATCTAGGCCGCAGGAATTTCGAAGTAAACAGAAAAGGCATCCGCGATTGCGGATGCCTTTTCCCTTTGCCGTTTGGGGGAGGGCCGAAAAGGGCGGCTGGTTTACTGGCCCACTGGTGCATAGCTGGGCGCCGTCTCTTCGTTCTTCCTGGTCTTTTCGGTCAACTGCGGAGTGGTCAGCGCGCCATACTGGATGGACTGCAGAGCGTGGTCCTGACCTTGCTCTTTGAACCGCAGGGTCACGCGCGGATCGGCTTTTGCGGTCTCATAGGCGTTCCAGAGGAAGGTCTCGATCGCATTGCCGTTCTGAATCGTGACAAAGTTGCCGGTGCCATCCCAACGAACCTGGTACGTGCCGGCAGGGAGGCTCTTTCCGTGCACTGTGAAGCTGAACGGGACGTTGATTCTGACTGAGTCCGAGGTTGCGGCCATTGCGGGGATTGATGTGAAGGCCGCTGCTGCTGCCACGACTGCCGACGCCATAACGAATTTGCTGAATGTGCTCTTCATTGAAGTGTCCTCCTGACTACGAAAACCACAATAGCGGTAATCAAAAACAAAGGTGTCGAATTACCGTCTGGAAAACGTCAAACTTTCGTGAATGATTTTTCAGGTTCATTTTTTGCGTGAAAGAGCAGGCGCACGAGCGCGGCAAAGCGGACACGAGTCGCTGGGTCGCGGATGTTCCACGCTTGATTTGAGAATGTGTTTTCTTCAATAAATGCGGGGGGTTCAGCGAAGTGACGACATCAGCAGACACGCTCCGGAGCGGGCCTGTTCAAGGCTGTTAGTGCGGTCACGGCGCGTTCCGGTTCGCCCGCGGCCTCGTAGTGCATGGCCATTTCGCGCGCCACGTCTGCTTCGCGCCCGGCAAACAACTCGCCCAGGCGGTCCGCGATCCGCATATGACGGCGAGCGCGCCGCGCGGCGACCTGACGCAGATACAGGAATTCGCGATAAAGCCCGTGCGCAAAAACATAGAAGGTCGACCGCGTGCCGTCCGGAAGTTCGTCCTGGCCGACGCGCACGACAAAATGCAACCTGCGCGCTAATGCATCACAGGCCTCCTCTGTCTCGACGGAGTCCTTCTCGAGAGCCGCGGCAACGGCCCACACGGGAAAAGCAAAGCTCATCAGGCTTGCCGCCTCCAGAACGCGCTGATCTTCCTCACTCAGTCGCTCAATCTCCAACTCGATCATGCGCGCCAGTGAATCGGGCACCCCGTCTTCCATTTCAGGGAAGGGCAGGCATTGCTCCCATTGGTCCGTACCGTTTTCGCCGCGGCGGGTAAGGACGCCCCGCGCGATCAGGTGCTCGACAACCGCGATCACGAATAGCGGATTGCCCTCGGAGCGCTGGAAAACAAAATCGGGCAGCTCGGGCGGCAGAACTTCCTGCGCCAACTTCCTGCCGATCAAGGCTCGAACGGCGGTCTTCCGCAGCGGCGCGAGCGCCAATTCCGTGCACAGGCGGCGCATGAGCAGATCCAGCTGCAATCCCTTCAACGAATCGACGTTCGGCCCACGCCGCGAGCAGGATGTGGCCAGTACCATCAGTTGCGCATGGCCGCGACGCCGCGCGAGAGCCGAGATCAGGTTGAGCGTGGAATCGTCCGCCCAGTGCAGGTCTTCGAAGATGAGGATCAGCGGCTTCTCCGCCGCCATCTCTTCCAGCGCCGCAGAGAGATCGCCGAGCGTCCGTTCCTGAGCGGCGAAACGCGGCGCGGCGGCATCTGCAGCTTCACCGTTCCGGCCGGGCTCAAGCCATGCAGGCGCTCTGCGAGCAAGAATCCGGTGAAGGTCTTCTCCGTAGGTACCGGAGGCAAGCTGAGAGAGGGCTTCCGTCACGGGATAGTACTCCTCTGCCGCTCCAAAACGCTGCACGCACTGTCCACGGCCCACGCTGGCGCCGATGGACGCTTCGATGCGCTGGCAGTAGGAGTCCACGAGCGCGGTCTTGCCAATGCCCGCGTCTCCGGTCACAAAGACCACGCGGCGCTGTCCGTTGGCCAGCAAGTCAAGTTGGTTCTTCAGGAAATCCAGTTCTTCGTCACGGCCGATGATTGCTTCGGTGCGGGGGGCGTGCGACCCCATCTCCATTCTGGGGCGGTGTGCTTCAATATGCTCGGTCACTGGCGCGACAAAGCGGTAGCCGCGCTTGGGCAGGGTTTGAATGAAGCGGGGCTGTGCGGCGTCGTCGCCAAGCACTTTACGCAATTCCAGAACGTAAGTCCGCAGCACCTGGGGCTGCACGTAGGTTTCCGGCCAGAGCGCATCGAGCAGTTCGTCATGCGTGACCAGACGTCCCGGATTCTCAACCAGGTAGCGCAACACAGCAAAAAGCTTGGGAGCTAAATCGATCTGCGTCCCTTGATGTAGCAGACACTGATTGGATGTATCCAGCCCAAAAGATTGAAACTGCTTCATTCCGACTGGACCTCCGGGGAAAAGCCAGCTCTGGTTTGCTGGAAGCAATCGGCTCGCCACACTCACCGATCATGATTCTAACCGCATCTCAAGTCAATCATGGGGTATAGCAGCGGGGAACATGTTTAGTTATGCCAGGCACGGGCGCATCGGCGTTCATTTTCGAACAATGATGTTCGTGCACGGACTGAATTCGGTTGACTGAATGGCAGAAAGGCGCACGAAAAGCTATACGCTGCGGCGCTCGAGAACGTTCCGTTGCCGCAAGCCGCAACTCTTTTGACTGTTGAGGCGCAAATTCGGATTCGCGAATCGATTTGAATTTCCTGCGAATCGCGCGAGACGGCTGGCCTAGTTGTTTCTCAGCGCCACCATCGGGTTAATCCGCGAGGCCCTCCGCGCTGGAATCCATCCCGCCGCGAGCGACACGCCCGCCAACAAGACAATCATCCCTGCAAACGCCGCCAGGTCGGTAGGCGCAGTGCCGAACAGTAGCGCCGCAATCGCCCTCGCCGCCAGCAGCGAACCAATCGTGCCCAGCCCAATCCCGACCAACGCCAGCTTGAGCGTTTTCCAGATTACGTCCAGCTGTACCTGTCCCAGCGTTGCGCCCAAGGCCATGCGCACGCCGATCTCCTGTGTCCTTTGGGTCACGGAATATGAGATCACGCCGTAGATGCCAATAGCCGCAAGCAGCAGCCCGAGCCCGGCGAATGCGGCGACGAGGAGCATAAAGAACTGGCGCGGAGAGTTGGCGTGGCTCACCAACATCTGGATTGGCTTGAATTCTGCGGCCGGTTGCTTTGGATTGAGTTCACGCAGCGCGCCAAGTACGCTGGCTGCGAGGGCAGCCGGTGGCATTCTTGTTCGGATCGCAAGTTCCGCTCCCGAAGGACTTGCCTGCGTCATTGGGTAGTAAATTTGCCATCCGCCCAACGATTCAGTACTTTCCTCGTGAACGTCGTCGACGATGCCTACGATACGCGAGCCGGTGCCTCCTGTGGCAAGCATTTGGCCAAGAGCATTGCCGTTTGGCCAGTTGGCCAATTTGGCAAAGTACTGTGCAAGCGACCTGTCGATCATGACAACACTCTGATCCGTGGGCCCGTCGTCCCAGGTGAAGTCGCGACCCTCGATTCTTGTCCCCATGGCATGCAAGTATCCCGGAGAAATCACATAGACGAGTGGAGAGTCCGGGCCTTTGTCAGGTGGCTTAATACCCTTGGGCCAGGGCATTCCCCAACTCCGATTCTGCCCAAGCGGCAGATAGTCAGTGGTGCCCGCAGCCTCCACCCCGGGAATGGCACTGACCCGCGCAATTACTTGCTGAATAATGGTGGCGCGTTTGTGTGCGCTTGCGTTCCCGTCGGGAGCAGAGTCGTCGTAGAGCACTTTTATGGCCGCTGCGCGCTCAGGTTGGAAGCCCAGATCGACATCCAAAACATTCATGAAGCTGCGCAGCAAGAGCCCCGCACCGACGAGGAGTACACAGGCCAGTGCAACCTCTGAAACGACAAGAATGGAGCGCACCCGGTCATGCTTTCGGCTCTGCCCCGAGCCTTGACCTGAGTCCTTCAAGGACTCAGTCAGGTTGGTGCCTGCCATGCGGAGTCCCGGGAAGACACCAAACAACGTGGCCGCAAATACCGCGATCAGGAGGGTCCACGACAAGGCCGCTCCGTCAATCCGCAAAGTACTCAGCAATGGGAGAGCGATCGCTCCCTGGTGCGCGAGCCACGAGACGACAATCCAGGCGAGCGCCAATCCGCACGTTGCACCGCAGAGCGAAAGGACAAGGCTTTCGGTTAGAAGCTGACTGACGATCCTTAGGCGGCTGGCTCCGAGAGCGCCTCGCATGGCGAACTCCTTTGAGCGGGACGCGGCACGCGCAAGGAGCAAGTTCGAGAGATTTACGCAGGCAATGAGGAGAATAGTGCCGACCGCCGACCAGAGCACGACCAGCGATCGGCGCAGCTTTCCGCTTACGTAGTCTTTCAGCAGCACAGGAACCACGCCGCCTTCTCCGTTCTTCGGAGCATAAGAACCGCAAGACTGCGGAATCGTGTTCCTCCAGCACATGTGTGGCGCGGCCATCGCAGCGTCCTGTTGTGCCTGAGCATTGGTGACACCGGGCTTCACGCGGCCAATCATAGTGATGATGTTTCCCCAATTACGGGGAGGACCATAAAGATCGAGAGGTGTGATGGCATCGATCTTGGCACCGGGTGAGAACACTGCGCCAAAGTCGAAACTCTTTGGCAAAACGCCAATCACGGTCGTCTGCCGACCGTTCATTTCGAAAGCTTTGCCTACGATATTTGGATCACCGCTGAACTGCGTCTTCCACCATGCATCCGTGAGCAGGACAACGGGCGCAGCGCCATCAAGGGCATCCTCCGCCCGGAAGGTGCGACCCAGAGCCGGCTCCACTCCAAGCACCTGAAAGAAGTTGGCGATGACGTCGATGCTCGTGGCAGGTATAGGAGCGCCGCCTCTGTTCAGGCTCAGGTTTCCGGGACCGGAAAACGCGAAGTACCCGGTGACATCTTGAAAGGTACGGCTGTACATGCGGAATTCGTCGTATGCGTCGGTGGAATAGGTGGCACATGATTGTCCACACTTGGTCGGTGGGGGCGCGATCCACACAAGCTGCTCAGAATGGGTAAACGGCAACGGCCGAAGCAGCAGCGTATTGACCACGCTGAAGACGGCGACATTTGCGCCAATTCCCAGCCCGAGGATAAGAACGGCAACAATGGTGAAACCGGGGTCGCGGCCCAGCGAGCGAACCGTGTAACGCAAATCCTGCATCAGAATGTCGAGTTTCATGAGCCCTCTCGCCTCGCGTTGTTGGTCCTTCGCCATGTTCATGCCGCCGAATTCGACGAGCGCCTGCCGACGTGCCTCCATCGGTGTCATCCCCAGCCGCAGGTTTTCATCCGTCGCGAGAGCAATGTGTGCAGCGATTTCCGCCTCAAGCTCTGCACCGAGCCGCGGCTTGCTCCAGAACGCCAGCCATCTCTCTCTCGCCCTGCGGAGCGTGCTCATGCCGGTTCCTCTCCGACGTTGCCGCGCTGCATCGCCATCACCTTGTCCATCACTCCCGCCAGACGTTCCCAATACTCCGTCTCTTTTGCCAGCTGCCGCCGGCCGGCATCGGTAATTGCATAAAACTTTGCTTTGCGATTGTTCTCTGAGGTGCCCCAGCTGGACGCGATCCATCCGCGCTGTTCGACCCGCATCAGCGATGCGTAAATCGTTCCCTGGTTGAGCAGGACCTCGTGGCCGCTTACCCGCTCAATCCGCCGCGCGATGCCATACCCATGCATCGACCCCATCGCGGCCAGCGTCTTCAGCACCATCACGTCCAAAGTCCCCTGCAACAAATCCAGCTTTTCGAAAGGCAAAATCCCCTCCTGTGGTGTCGCCACAGAAGTATGACACAGCTTGTGTGGTATAGCCACAGGAATTCTAAAGACAGTGAAAGAGTGGAGAAGTGAAGCAGTGAATTGAGGACCCGGATCAGAGATCGAAGGCGGCGCGACCGTAAGCCGGGAATTGGCGACGCAAAGCTCCGCACCGGGACATTTTCCATTTGTGCTGGTTTTTCAACCGCAGGACGCTTCCCTTCTCCGCGATACTCTTAGACGTTATGGGCCGCATCCGCGTTCTCTCAGACCAGGTAGCCAACCAGATTGCCGCCGGCGAGGTGGTGGACCGGCCTGCGTCTGTCGTGAAGGAGTTGCTGGAGAATGCGCTGGATGCCGGGGCAAATCGCATTCGGATCGAGGTGGAGGCGGGCGGGCGCAAGCTCATCCGGATCAGCGACGACGGCTGCGGCATGAACCGCGACGATGCGCTGCTGGCATTCGAGCGGCACGCGACTTCAAAACTGCGGACGGCGGACGATCTGCTGTCGATCGCAACTCTCGGGTTCCGCGGAGAGGCGCTGCCCTCGATTGCTTCTGTGGCGCGGGTGACGCTCGAGACGGCAACCGGGGACGAGACGGCGGGAACCCCCCAGATCGGAACCAGGATCGAAATTGCTGGCGGAAAGATCCGGCATGTGGAAGATGCAGCGCTTCCTCGCGGCACGACGATCACGGTAGCCGATCTTTTCTTCAATACCCCGGCGCGGCGCAAGTTTCTGCGAGCGGAATCGACAGAACTGGCACACGTGACTGCGCTGGTGACGCACTACGCGCTCGCTCACCCGGAGAAGCACTTCGAACTGCTTTCGGCGAGCCACACGCTGGTGTTAGCGCCGCCGGTAGCGCGCACAGCGGAACGGATCTACCAGATCTTCGGCAAAGACACGCTGGCCCAGCTTTTGCCGGTTGCGGCGGAGATGCCGCTAGATCGGGCGGGTCTGCCCGAGCCGCCGCCGTGGAAGCGCGATCCGGATGAACCGAAGCGGGATCCCGGCATGGTGAGGGTGAGCGGCTTCTATTCCAAGCCCGAGTTGCAGAAGCTGAACCGGAACTCGATCTACGTGTTTGTGAACAAGCGGCTTATCCGCGATCGGCTGATGATGCATGCGATCTCTGAGGCGTACCGGAACGTGATTCCGCCGACGAGCTTCCCGGTGGTGCTGCTGTTTCTGGAGTTGCCTGCTGAGGAGGTGGACGTGAACGTCCACCCGGCGAAGACGGAGGTGCGATTCCGGCAGCAGAGCCTGATGCACGACTTTGTGCGTGACAGCCTGCGGACGGCGCTGATCAAAGCGCGACCGGCGGCGGGGTTCCTGGCGGCTGGGGCGGCGCCGGCGGCAAGCCCATCGCTGATGCCACCAGGAATTACGCCCCTGCCCGGCTCGCCGGAGGACGGGTTGGAAACGCGGAAGCCAGTCGAGGAGTCAGAACCGGTGGCCGGAGCCGGGGATGCGGAGCCGTTTGAGCTGACGCCGCAGATGCCGGCGCAAGTGACAGGGCGGCTGGCTTTCACTTCGGCGGAGACGGGGACAGAAGGCTGGCAGAACCAGCCCGCATGGGGCGAGGCTCTTGTTGCAATGCTTGTTTCAGGCGAGTCGCAGGGAAGCGGAAATGGGGCGTTGGGGCCCGCCGGCGTTCCTGGGTTCCAGGGGTGTTCGCCTAGCCAGATCCGGACTGGAATGACCGGGACGGCCGCGGCGGTGGCGGCTGCTACCGAGCAGGTTGAAGCCGAGCAGTCGGCTCGTAACCTGAACCATTTAAGCAATTTAAGACCACTGGGGCAACTGAAAGAGTCGTTTATTCTGGCCGCAGGGGACGACGGTTTGTGGATCATCGACCAGCATGTGGCCCACGAGCGGGTTCTGTTTGAAAAAATTCTACGGGACCGGCAAGTGGAGCGGGTGCAGAGACAGCGGTTCTTGATGCCGATGCTGGTGGAGCTGAAGCCGTGGCAAATGGTTATTTTTGCGGAAATTGCAGAGGAACTCGAAAGGAACGGATTTGAGGTAGAACCCTTTGGCCCTCAAACACTTGCGGTAAAGGCGGCACCAGTGGGGCTGGAGGGCGCGGCGCTGGAGCGCATGCTCAATGAGGTGATCGAGCAGTCGTCTCCGGAAAGTGCAGAACCTACACGGAATGAGGATCTTACGACGCTCCGATCACGCGTGGCTGCGTCCATTGCATGCCACTCGGCCATCAAGGTCAATACCGCTCTTGACCCCGCTCGAATGGAGTGGTTACTCTTAGAACTTGCCAAGACGAACCACCCGACAAGTTGCCCGCATGGACGTCCAATAGCTTTGCTGTATTCTTGGAAGGAGATCCAGCGGGCCTTCCATCGCATCTAATCGCACATGGAAGGTGGCAAACCCTCCTCTCAGGGGAGAGGGCAGCCCGGCGCCAATGGCAGTCTGGAAGTGAGGTTTTTTCTTTGACAGCAGAGCAATTGGAAGCGTCGCGCGCCGAAAGGATGCGCCACAACGGACATGGACCCCTCACCCTTGAGGACTCCCGAACGTGGATCGAGGAGACCGGTTTGTGTCTCTTTCTACCCAGACGGCAATTTACTTCATCTGTAGCGCCATCCTTTGTTGAAGCCGTAGGAGGCCACCGGGAATCGACCCCCGATCCCAAACACATTTCGCTCGCGGAAGAGTTGCTGGTTCGCCTGGAAACGGACGATGTGGCGGTGCGCCTGAATCTTCTGGGCCAACCGGGCGAGCATCCCGACTACGTGGTGGCGACCTGGGTCCTGCCGTATGTGTACGCGCTGCGCGGAGATCGCGACTGGCGCCGCAGCCCGCAATTGACCGGTTCGCGCCAGGTGTCTCAACTGGCAGTGCAGGCCTACAAGCTGCTTGAGGCAGGCGACGCGACAATTCCAAGCCTGAAGCATGCACTCGGCCGGGAAGTGACCGAAGGGGCAGTGCTGCGGGCGATCACCGAGCTGTGGCAGCAACTGAGGATCATTCCCGTTGTCGCTGCGCCGGGCCAGGCTCCCAAGTGGCAGCTTCTGCGCCATCGCTTTCAGAAAGCCATTGCGGAGGGTGCGTCGACCTCGCAGGTGACTGCGATCTCGGTGCTGGCTTCAATCTATCTGCAGGCCGTGATTGCCGCCAGTATGGAAGAGGTCGAACTCTTCCTCGCTCCGCTGACGGCTCGCAGCAAAGTGCGCGAAGTGCTGCGCGGGCTGGTTGCGACGCGCCAGATTCACACGCTTTCCGTGGGCCATGCGCCCCACTTCTACGTGGCCGGCACGCTGCCCGCATTCACAGTGGCTCCGACGCTCTACGCGAGCTCGTCCATGTCGGGCTCGTATTTCCCGTATTCGCGCGATCACGAGGAGGAGACACACCGCGAGGCTCCCAGGACCCAGCCTCCTGCTTACGCGCCGGTACCCGAGACAAATCGCTCGGCAGACATTCATCCTTCGGCCCAGACGCCAGCTCATGCGGCGCATCACCCGGCAAACCACGTTCCGACTCACACGCCGCGAATTGCACCGCCACGGAAACCTGCAGCCAGCGGGAAGCCGGCAACGGCACGCCCGCACTTCAGCCGGACTGCGACACCCTCGCGAAATCGCAAGCCCGGGCAGTCCTCCGCTGCAAACAGACCAGTTCGGCGCGCGGGCAGCGATGCCCGGACAGCGGGAGCACGGCCTGGTGCTCCGCGTCAGGCGGGACCGGCGCGCACATCCAACACTCAGCGCAAGCCAGGCGCGCCGCGGCCAGCTAGCGCCCCGCGTTGGAGCGCAAGCAGCACGGCAAGCAAGAACGGAAAGAGAACACATACCGCAAACGGCTCGAGCATTGGAGCCCGGACGAATGGCGCCAAGAGCAGGCCGGTAAACGGCAGCAAGAGCAGGCCCTTCAACGGCACTTCAGGGCGTGGAACAAAGCCTGCATCCTGGACCCGGAACGGGCATGGCAATGGAGCCAAAGCGGCAGCTAAACCGGCCGCAAACGGGCGCAGCAACGGCCTGAAACGGAAGGACTCACGGTCAGATCACCGCAAACCCGCGTTGACAGCCGGGGCCAAGGCCGGCAACAGCAAGCGCTACGGCTTTACCGCGCGGCCCAAGCCGGAGTCGAAGAAGCGCGGATGAGCCTGGAAACATGAGTCTGGAAAGCAGCTGCCAGGGTCTGCCGGAAGCCAAGCGAGAGATCATTGTTGCGATTGATGGGCCGGCAGGCGCGGGCAAGAGCACGATTGCGCGGCATCTGGCCCGGCATTTCGGACTTCTCAACCTGGAGACGGGAGCCATGTATCGCGCCTTCGCCCTGAAGGCGTTGCGTGCCGATGTGCCTCTGGACCAAACCAAGGCTCTTGAAGAGTTGGCCGCCGAAACGTCGATTCGACTGGAAGCTGGCGACGCCGAGAACCGCGTCTTCGTCGACGGTGAAGACGTGACCGGACTGATTCGCAATCCTGCGGTCACCGACGCGGCCTCGCGGGTGAGTGTGCATCCTGCCATCCGGGCCTGGATGGTGAAGCTCCAGCAGCAACTGGGCGCCAGGGGCGGCGTGGTGATGGAAGGGCGAGACATCGGAACCGTCGTCTTTCCGCACGCCGCGGTGAAGATCTTTCTGGATGCGGCTCCGGAGGTAAGGGGACAACGGCGGTTTGAGCAGCTGGGCCCTGCGCCAGCCGTGCAACCCGATGAAGTGATCCGGGACCTGCGGGCGCGGGACGAACGGGATCGCAACCGGACGGATTCGCCGCTCAAGCCCGCGGAAGACGCTGTTCTTCTGGATTCAACGAACATGACACTGGACGAGGCGGTTCGCGCTGCGGAGGCGATTGTAGGGGCGAAGCTCACAGGAGAGGCTTCGCCTGGCTGAAGGTCTGGTCGGAGTCTTCCCCCCCGGATGCGATAGGCTCATAGATGTATGGAAATCACCTGCACCCGTTGCCACCAGACAATCGAGACCGACAACTGCTACTGCCCGGCCTGCGGACTGCCGCAGCTGGTTTGGTCGGCTGAAGGCGGAACAAGCGCGGGCGTGGCCGAGCGCTTGAATGAGCCGGTGCGCGACGCAAGCAGTGTGGATTGGAAAGCGGCCTTGAGGGTGGTATTGATGCTGGCGGTTCCGGCCGGGATCCTTTCGAGCGAGGCCACGGCGTTCGGCCTCTTCGGGATGTTCTGGATGGCCGGGGCTGCAGCGCTGGCGGTGCTCGTCTATATGCGCAGGCAGCGTCCGGGATGGATCACGATGGGGGCGGGGGTGCGGATCGGGCTGGTAACCGGGCTGCTGGGCAGTTGGCTGGCCTTTGCCATTAGTGGCAGTTCGCTCTTCGTGCAGCGTTTTGTCTTTCACCAGGCTGACCAGATTGACGGCGAGTGGAAGACCGCGCTGCTGGCAA
>Ga0182018_10004224_pt1 | contig 12258 bp, 6 predicted proteins | sample 812P2MmetaG_FD_120490 | JGI IMG/M metagenome (GOLD analysis project Ga0182018, IMG submission 120490) | Permafrost microbial communities from Stordalen Mire, Sweden - 812P2M metaG | ecosystem: Environmental > Terrestrial > Soil > Wetlands > Permafrost | place: Sweden: Stordalen | collected...
CCCGCGAACGCCGCGCAGGTTTTCGCGTCCGGTAACGCGCGGCCAGCCCAGAAGAAGCATCGCCGGGCGTGCCAGCAGATAGTGCGACGCCAGGCGCAGCCACGTGGTCGGCCAGCGCAGCGTCCATCTTGGATAGTGAAAGGCCGGATGACGAAACTCTCGCCGCTGCAACTTGGGATCGGAAACATCGCGATCACCCACATCGCAGCGACCACCTCGTTCTCTCTGCAACAGTTTTTCCAGATCGCCGACGGTCGCTGCATTCGCAAACCTGGTTTCGAACTCTGTTTCGCTGAGGTCGACCTGATACCGGTCTTCAAGCGCACTGAGCAGTTCGACGCGTTCCAGAGAACTCAGCCCCAAGCCGCTTTCCAGGTTGGCGTCTGGCGTCAGGTTCTGCAAGTTCTGAATCCTGCGGCCGGTAATTCGTGTCAGCAGTTCGGACAATGGGCTGGTTGCGTTCGCCAGCGCTTGACCGCGGAGTGCCGCCTCGACCGCGTCGCGAATCACGTTTCGGCGCGGTTTCTGCGTTGAACTCCGGGGGAAATCTTCGTCGGGCCACACGAACCAGGTGGGCATCCGCTGATATTCAGCCAGCGTTTCATTGGCGCGCTCGACAATTTGCCGCGCATCAGCCTGCTGCGCGACTTTGGCCGATGCTGCCGGCGTGCGGTCGCGCAGAATCAGCACGGCGCACGGCTCGGCGTTTCCGCCGTGCTCAAGGCCGACGACCACGCAATCCCGCACTTCTTTCTGACCTCGCAACGCCGCTTCCAGATCCTCGGGATAAATATTCATGCCTGCGGGCGTAACGATCACTTCTTTCTTGCGTCCCTTGAAAAAAAGATTGCCCTGCCCGTCGAGCGCGCCCAAGTCGCCGGTGCGATACCAGCCTTCATCTTCCGAACGCGCCACCTGTTGCAGTTCGCGGCCGTTCCAATAGCCGCTGGCGACGCCGCTGCCGCGCACCAGAATCTCTCCATCGTCCGCCAGCTTGATTTCGCGTCCTGGCAGAACCTTGCCGATGGAGCCGCGGCTAGTGTGAAAAGGATGGTTCAAGCTGATCAGCGAAGTCGTTTCAGTCAATCCGTAACCTTGGACCACAGCGTATCCCAGTCGATGCCAGAACTCTTCGGTTTCGCGATCAAGTGCCGCGCCGCCGCTGATCATGGCCCAGAATTTCCATCCGAACCGGCGGCGCACGTCGCGGAAGGTCCACCAGCGCCGCAGAAAATGCTGGCTCGCGGCGGCAGAGTAGCGCATGGCAAAACTCTCGCGGCGGCCAGCATTGGAACTGTCCTCGAGATCGCGTTCGATCTTTTGCTTTAGCGATTCAATCATGCGCGGGACGGCCACCAGCACCGAGACGCGTTCGCGCCGGATCGTCGCCATAACTTCCGTTGGATTGAAGGTATTTTCGAACACGACCATGCCGCCGAGCAGCGGAGGAAGAAAAATTCCCAGGAATTGTCCGAAAACGTGGCTCAGGGGCAACAGGTTTAAAAAGCGAATCGGATGCACCAGCCTTTCATACTTCAGATATTTTCTGATTTCAGCTTCGATCGGGATCAAGTTGCCGACCACGTTGGCATGGGTAAGCACAACACCCTTGGGCTCAGCCGTCGTGCCCGACGTGAAAACAATTTCGAGCGCATCGGAAGGCTGAATCGGAATGGGACGAAAGCGTTGCGATGAATGTTCTGCGACGGCAACCGCCAGGTCGGCGGGGTCGATCGTTACAATCCTTCCCGCGACGACGTTTTCAGCCTCTTTAAAAAATGTGGCCCGCTCGCGCGGACACAGCACAATCCTGGTTCGCACCTGTCCACTGATGCGCTGCGCAAAATCGGGGCTGGCCGCATCGTCAACGGGAACAGCAATGACCCCGCAAAGCGCGCATCCGAGGAACGCCGCTACCCACTCGGCACAGTTCGGACTCCACAACAGCACCGCATCGCCCTTGGCAATCCTGCGCGCCTCAAGCTCGCGCGCAAACTGATACGCGAGTCCAGCGACGCGCTGGTAGCTCCAACGCTCATGCCGATAGCCTCGCGGAAACACGTAGGCGCAATCGTCACCCCAGCGCTCAAAGTCGTCCAGCGAATCCAGCACACTTGCCCGCACACCCTGTTTAGTAGCACAATTCCCAGAACTTTACAGTACTGACCGCGCTGGGGCGGTAGTCTGGGGCGGGATGACAAGATTGTTTCCAGTTCGTAGCGTTATCGTTCGTGCCGTTCTCGGGCTGGCCCTCTGCGGCCTGATCTCGTGCTCACCCCCTGCTGCCACGAATGGGGGTACGGCGTCATCTTCCGCCACCGGTTCCGCCAGCTTTCGGTTGGAGACCCACTCGACCAATGGTCCGGTCCGCGACCTCCGCCAGGACGAGGCCGCCGGCGGACACATTCTGCGCAAGCATGTTGGACAGACCGAGGAGCAACTGCGCGAGCGCCTGGAGCGGGAGCGCGATATTACCGGCGCGTCGACCTATACCGACCGTTCGACTGCGGAGCACGCCGTGGGCGCCGCCATCGCACAATCGCAGGGCCAAATCCAGAACTGGCTCGGCCAGCCGGGGAGACACTCCAACCTAGTACTGGACTATGACACCGACGTTCCGATCGGCCGCACCATGAATCGCGGCGAAAATCACTCGCGTGTGTGCGAGCACGCGCTGGTCGTACTGAAATATAAAGGGCCCAACGAGTACTATGTCTTGACTTCTTACCCGGAGTGCCGCTGATGAACTCGAAACCGGAAATCACCGCCGCTAACTTTCCCGCGCTGCATACCTTTCTCCGGGGCTACTTTCACGAGGATGTTGCCGACGAGTACGGAACTCCTCCAGAGGCGGCCGATCAGTTTTGCGAAGACGCCGAAACTGACGAGCGCGTTCCTGTCGCGCGGGAGTGGCAGCAGCTCGCGGAACTGACGGGAACACAGCCCGCGGCCTTGAATGCGGCGTTGAAGAAACTGGGCAGCGCGATTCGGCTGAATGAAGAGGAGATTCCGCAGGTCTCGGCGATCTTCGCTCGTTGCCTGGCAGTGAAATCGCATCGTCGCGCGGCCAACGAGTGAGGATCCGACCTATTCCCGGCCCACGCCCAACGCGTCGGCCACACGGTTAATGTAATTGAACCATGAAGCAATCAGCGTAATCTGCAGGATGGCTTGATCCTCGAAACCCGCCGCCCGTAATTTCTCGTGATCGTCTTTCCAGACCTTGGTCGCGTCTTGGGTGAGTTTCACGACGTAATCGATCATCACGCGCTCCTGCGGCGTGATGGGAGCGGTGGTGTAATCGCGTTCCAGCGCTTCGACCAGTTCTTTATCCAGGGTGACGCGACGCAGAAACTCTGCGTGAGACTCGATTCAATACACGCACCGGTTGGTCACCGAGACCATGGTGGCGATCATCTCGTGATGACGCCGCTGGAGCGGCAGGTCGGGAGACATCAGCGCGCCGAAGGTCGAGAATGCGTGGTAGAGCGCCTGCGGAATCAAGGAGTGCGAGGCGACGATAAGAGATCCGCCGCCTGCGGCAGGATGAATCGGAACCGCGTACTCCTGCGGATAAAGCGCCTTCTGCGCTTCCATCGCCAGTCGCAGTTCGTCGTCAGCTTCCGAGAACGGAATGGTGTGAATCCAGGTCATTTTGCATTAGGCAATCAACGTTTGGGGGATAATCTCAGACACAACTTCACTCGCGGTGTAGAGAGGGTAGTACTCTCTTAGCACCTTTCGAAAAGTAGCCTTCAGATTCCACAGCGCGTCAACCACGCTAACGGTTGACGTCACGCATCGCTAGGAACTCACGACGATTACGGTGCCTTTGCCGCTGCCGCCACCTCCCTGGATCGACGCGCTTGAGACTGTGTACGGGTACTCGTCAGGGGCATCTAGGGGGTTCTCCGTGTGGGGAGTACTGTCGACAGTCGACATCGGAACCGTAAACGGGTCGTTCTCATCGGTCCAATCAACGTCGTATTTGTTGGTGCTGAGGGCGGGTTGCATCTGCAGGTTGCCACCAACAGGAATCGCGACCGGATCGGGACTAGGTGTGATGTTGCTGCCGGTGCCGGTGACCGTGACAACCATGTAGCCGTTCCCCAGCTGGATAGCATAGGGCCCGTTTGGGTTTGGGTTTGTCCCCACGGTTACGCTATAGTTCACGCTCCCCTGGTAATTGGGCACGCTCCCAGGCGCCGGGAGCGTCAGAGAAGGGCTGGTTTGGCCCTGAGTAAGAGTTATGGGATTGAATATGCCGGGGTTAAACGCGATGGTGATCTGGGGACCACCGGCATTGTTGGTGAAGGTGACGGCGTTCTGCACCGCCGTGAGTATGCATCCCTCGGGCGTGGCGTCGGTAGCGGTGATGCTGATGTTCTGACCTGTAGCACTATCTTCAAACGGAATAACGCGTGCGGCCATGGCTGGCTCCTTTTCGAATTGAATTTACTTTCCGCTGGGCCGAAAACTGGGATCTGACAACAAGCCTTGTAGGTCCGGAATTTTCTTCAAGTCCCCAAGGGCATAGCCTTTTTGCAGGCTCTTCTCGATGTACTGCAATGCCTGGGCGCGATCGCCCAGGTCTTCGTAGACCTCGCCGGCGAATTCTAGAACGTTGGGGTCGTCCGGCGAAAGCGCGAGTGCCGATTGTATGCGAGGAATGGCCTTTTCGCGAAGCTTTTTCTTGGCATAGACCGCCGCTAAATAGGACTGCGCAGTGGCGTCGCGCGGAGTGTCACGGACCGCCTGTTCGAGCAAAACGGTCTCGCGGTCCTGTGCTTTGCCTGCCTTTTCTTTGTCTTTGAGGCATGCGTAGGCAAACTCCAGGTCGCTCCATACCACGTAATCCTTGTCATTCAGTCGCAGGGCCTTCTCCAGCGCATCCGCGGCTTCGGCGTAGTTTCGCTGCTGGTTGTAGAGAGCTCCAAGATTGGTGTAGGCGGGATAGCTGGGTTCAAGGGCAAGCGATTTCCGAAGCATCTGTTCGGCCTCGGCGTAGTGCTTGTCTCCCATGTTGATATAGACGGCGCCTAAATTTAGATAGAGGGCCGCGTTGTCCGGAGTGAGTTCGATGGCGTGGCGATACTGCGCAACTGCTTCGTCGTAGCGCTGATGACTAAACAAGAACCCCCCGAGTTGGTTGTAACCGTCCCAGGAATCTGGACGAAGCGCGATGGCCTTCCTGAAGGCAGCTTCGGCATCGGCGGTGCGTCCCGCACTGTCGTAGGACGTGGCCAGACCGATGACCGCGTCCGCATTGCGCGGGTCGAGTTGCAGCGCCCGCTGGTACTCCTGCAAGGCGAGATCGTACTTTCCCGTCGTGCGGTGGATTTTCCCCAGTGTCACGTAGACTGTGGGCAGGCGATCATTCAGTTGCTGCGCCTTCTGGCAATTCGCCAGCGCTTCATCAATCCAGTTTTTGTCTTTGTCCAGCTGGAACTTCAGACGATAGGCTTCGCCAAGCTGGGCGAATCCCAGTGCAAACCGAGGGTCCGCCTTGACCGCATCGTTGAGCGCCGCGATGGCCAGGTCGAGATTCCCCGCCTTGTCGTAGCGCTGGGTGTAGCCGAGCGCCTTCAGGTACAACTCGTATGCCCCGGGAACTACCGCACCGCTCCCAGTTCGCAACATCTCTGGCGTCACCTCGACGCGTATCAGCTTGGCTATGCGTGCCACCGCCTCATCTTCCAGCGATGAAAAGTCTCCCGCACGGTCTTCCAGCGCCACCGAGCCGATCTGGCGCAGGTTCTTCGAGTTGACGACATTCACCGTCAGATGGATCGTCTGCCCCTCGCGCCGAAGACTGCCTTCCACCGCAACCGTCGCGCCCAGTTCCCGAAACGCCGACGACGGATCGGTAATCTTTCGCCGCCGCACTTCGCTCGCAGGCACCACCCATAACGACTGCTTGCCCACATCGAGGTTCGATAGGCGGCTGGTCAGGTTGTCCATCAGGCCGTCAGAAACCGCCTGATTCGCCGGGTCATTGTTCGCCGGATCATTCCCCACATTCTCGAACGGCAGCACCGCAATGTGCTCCTCCGGACGGCTAAACCATCCGGAAACGCGGTCGCGAACCGGCGGCAGAAACGAGAGCACCGCCAGCACCGCCACCGCCACGCCCACCCCGGCCAGCCACCGGTTCCACCTCGACACCGGCGTAGCAGCCGATCCCCACACTGGGCGCGACGCTTGTTCAATCTGCTTCCTTAGTTCCGACGCGGTCGAGGCGGATGTTCGGGACGACGTCCGGGACGGTGCTCGCGAAGATGGTCGGCCGGTAGTGTCCGCCGCCGTCGCCTCGGGCTCAAGCCGGCTGCGGACATCCTTCAAATCGTCCACCATCTCGCGGCAATTCTGATAGCGCGTCGCCGGCTCTTTCGACAGCGCACGATATATCACGCGCAGCAGATCGAGCGGGATCTCGTCCATCGGCAGCGGCGGATCGTTCAGGATCGCGAAAATCGTCGCTGCCGGCGTCTCCCGCAGAAAGGGATTCTTCCCCGTCACCATCTCCACCAGCACGATCCCCAACGCCCATATATCGGTACGCTGGTCCACAAACTTTCCGACCGTCTGTTCCGGCGACATGTACCCGATCGTTCCCGCCGTGCTCATGCTCTGCGTGCTGCCCGTCGACGCCAGCCGCGCCAGTCCGAAGTCCACGATCTTCGCCACGCCACTCTGCGTCAGGATGACATTCGAAGGCTTGATGTCGCGATGCACCACCGTGGCCGCATGGGCTGCCGCCAGGCCCTCTCCCATCTGGATGGCAATGTCCACCGCTTCCGCCAGGGGAAGCGGTCCGCGCCGCATCTTCCCCGCCAGCGCTTCCCCCGCGTAATACGCCATCACGATGAAGGTGCGCCCGTCGCTGGTTTCCTCCAGCCCGTGGATCACGCCGATGTTGGGATGGTCGAGCGAAGAGGCGAAGCGCGCTTCCCGCAAGAACCGCTCTTTGTCTTCGCTGCTGGAAGCTACATGCTCGGGAAGAAATTTCAGCGCGACCGTGCGCTCCAGCTTTACATCGAGCGCGCGATACACCACGCCCATGCCTCCGGCTCCGGCCAACCCGAGGATCTTGTAGTTGCCGACCACATCGCCCGCGGATAATGTGCCGGTAGGGTTAGACACCGAGCATACCCCGATGGGGATCAACCCCGACTCCAGCGCGCGCAACCATGGTCAGTACGATTGTGGATACCAGGACGGGATGGATCTGGCTCCGCGCCACAATATACGCTACCGCATTTTCCATCTACAAGAAAGTGGTCGCGGAAGGACGCGATGCCGTGGAGACAGCGATCACGCTACCTTGCGGAATAATCTCATATACCACTCCGCAGCCGTGGTGGCACTCTTTTTTCCCGCCGCCGGTTGGAACATCCACTCCACCCCGCCGTCGTCCGCGAAAACTTCGTCGTCCGCAGTCCCGGAAGGTAACAAAACTCTACAGTTCGGGGTGGGTGAGAGCGGTATGATTCGATCCAGACGGCGCCGACTGTGCGCGATGCTATGAGGGGTTCCGGTCTTCGGTTTCTGGTGGTCAAGGGCAGGCTGCGCCCGGAGTTCGTCTTTCAGTTCATTTTCTTGTTTCATGTCTTCGTGTTTCACCCGCATTTGCGGGGGCAGTCGGTTGCGCCAGCACTTGGAGGGCGAACGATTCACGGCATCGTGAAGTCGGGGAGTATGCCGATTCCTGGCGCTGGAGTTTCCGCGACGAATGCGGCCACGAAGGAACAAGTCAATACTTCGACGGATGTGGACGGCAGCTACTCGTTGCGGATTCCCGCCGATGGGGGCTATACCGTGCGGGTGCAGATGGCGGCGTTTGCCGTTGGCGTGCAAGAAGTATTGCTGGACGCAACCCATCAGGACGTGCCGGCGAATTTTGAATTGGTGCTGCAGTCGCGGGTGCGCGAGGCCCGCACCGAAAAAGACCAGCAGCAGCGCGCGAATGCGGGCGGACGCGGTTTTCAGAATCTTTCCGTGTTTCAAAGTGAAGCCGGGCAGGATGCGTCCGGTGGTTCGGCGGGCAGTTCGGCAGGCGGTTCGATGAGCGATGTAGCGCCTGCCGGCATGCCGGTTCCGGGGATTGCGCCGAACGGCGCCACGGAATCTGTGGCGGTTTCGGGCAAAACTTCCAATTCATTCAATACGATGAGCGCTGACGAAATGCAGCAACGCTTCAACGATGCCCGCCAGCAAGGGGGAGGGTTCGGAGGCGGATTTGGAGGTCCGGGAGGTGGTCGCGGTGGCGGCGGATTTGGGCGGCGGGGGTTTGACATCAATCGCCCGCATGGATCGTTATATTACGGCGTCGGCGATTCGGCTCTGAATGCGTCGCCGTTTGCGCTCACCGGGGCGCCGACGGAAAAACCGGCGTATTTGCAGAACAGTTTCGGGGGTTCCGTAGGCGGACCGCTGAACATTCCTCATATCTACCACGGGGGGAGCAAGACCTTTTACTTCATCAACTTCAATGGCAAGCACGGAGAAAATCCTTTCGATGATTTTTCGACGGTGCCGACATTGCAGGAGCGGCAGGGAAACTTTTCCGGCATCGACTACACTTCGGGGCCCGACAAAGGACAACCAGTACAACTTTTCAATCCCCTGACCAACGTCCCGTACGCCAACCCGATTCCGATCAGCTCGGCGGCGCTGGGATTGTTGCCATATATTCCGTTACCGAATTTTCAGGGCAGCAATTATCAAAACTTCCACTTCGTGACTTCCGCCAACAGCGACAGCGACGATCTGAACATACGTGTGAACCACAGCTTTGGCGCAGCGCCCGCAGGCGGACGCCGAGGCGGAGGCCGCAACGGTCCGCGCAACAGCCTGCAGTTTGGCTTTCACTACCATCAATCGAGCGCCACGCTGACGAACCCGTTCCCCAGCGTAGGTGGCAGCACGACGGTCCGCAGCTTTGACATTCCCGTCTCTTACACTCGCAGCATCGGAAAGCTGACCAACATTATTCGCGCCGACTTTAACCGCAGCCGCACGCGCACGCAGAATCTGTACGCTTTCAACAACGACATTACAAGTACACTGGGAATCACGGGGGTCTCAACGAATCCGTTCGACTGGGGCCTGCCAAATCTGTCCTTCACAAACTTCGCCAGTCTTCAAGACACGACTCCGCAGCTTAACCGAAGCCAGACCTACACCTTTTCCGACAATGTGATCTGGAATCACGGCAAGCACACCTGGCGCTGGGGCGTGGATTTCCGGCGGGTGCAGGCGAACACGGAAACTGACAGCAACCCGCGAGGATCCTTTGTCTTCACCGGTGCCAATACTTCGGAGATGAGTGCTGGCCAGCCCGTGCCCGGCACTGGATATGACTTTGCCGACTTTCTGCTCGGATATCCGCAGCAAACTTCCGTGCAGTTTGGACAAGGCGCGTACTTCCGCGGCAACTACTGGGATTTGTATGCGCAAGATGAGTGGAAGATGCGCGCGAATCTGACGCTTAATCTCGGGGTGCGCTACGAGTATGTTTCGCCGCTTACAGAAATCAACAATCGCATCGTGAACCTCGAGCTTTCTCCCAACCTATTGACTCAGACGCTGCCACTGAATGCGACGGACGTGACGCCGATTCAGCCGGGCTATAGCGGCCTGCCGGACAGCCTGGTGCGTCTGGATCGCAACAACTTTGCACCGCGGATTGGTTTTGCCTGGAAGCCGCTTCCCAATACGGTGGTACGCGGCGGATATGGTATCAACTACAACACCGGCGCTTATCAGGGTATCGCGCAGCAGCTCGCCATGCAGCCGCCGTTCGCCACCACAGCGACGAACGTTCAGGCGAACCCTGGAGAACTGACGCTGGAATGCGGGTTCCCCACGTCTCCCGTCGTCCCCCCTCAATGCGTATATCCCCCTGTGCCTCCCGGCACCATCACCAATAATTATGCGGTGAATCCGAATTACCGTCTGGGCTACGTGCAGATTCGCAATCTGGACATTCAACAGCAGATTCGCCCCACCCTGCTGTTGAATCTTGACTACACCGGGACCAAGGGGACGGATCTGGACATTCTGGAAGCGCCGAATCGAACCGCGAACGGAATTCTTATTAACGGCGTTGACGCCTTCACCTACGAAAGCTCAGTGGCGGATCAGGAGGCCAACGCGGTATCGGTGCGGCTGCGCAAGCGCTTGGCGGCCGGATTCGCGACCGGCGGCACCTACACGTTTTCCAAGTCGCTGGATGACGCATCTTCCATCGGCGCCGGAGCAACCTCGGGGGCGAATACTCCCGGCCTGGGCGGGGGCGGTACCGGCGCTGCCGGAGGTGGCGCTTCGACGAGCGGAGCTACGGCCAATGTTGCGCAGAATCCCCTCAATCTGTCTGCGGAGCGAGGCCTTTCCAGCTTCAACCAGACCCATAAGTTCACCGCCGATTACTTGTATGAACTCCCCTTTGGTCACGACAAGCGCTGGCTCACCGGAAATACTCCATGGCGGCCCATCGTCGGCGATTGGCAATGGAGCGGCGATTGGACAATCACATCGGGCCTGCCGTTTACGCCGCGACTGCTGAACAACAGCTGTAGCGTAAACGGGGGAACGAACGGCACACTGCGGCCGAACGTGGTTCCCGGGATATCGGTGAGCCTGCCGAACCCTTCGATTGCGGAGTGGTTCAATATCGCCGCGTTCAAAGAGCAGACCACATGTACCTACGGCAATGCGCGACGCAACAGCATCATCGGCCCGGGCAGCAAGGTATTTGACATGGCATTTACAAAAGTCTTTCCCCTGAAAGAAGCGCGTGTGTTGGAGTTCCGGGTGCAGGCCACCAACATTTTCAACTTAGTGAACTACTCTTCGATTGACGCGAATATCACCTCGCCCACTTTTGGCCGGGTTATGGCGGCTGGGGCCATGCGTCAGTTCACGATTACGTCGCGCTTTCGTTTCTAAGGAGGACGCGGCCGCGGGCTAGAAGGCTGCGGGAAAAACTCGAGATTCGTATCAGGGTATCGCTTTAGCGAGATCGGGAGTCTTTAACAATCAGATACTCCTTTAGGGGCTGGGCGTGGGGTGTCGACTTTTTCCGCAGCCTGTTAAAAAAGGATCGCCATGATTTTCACTTCAAACCGATTCACCGATAAAGCCGTAGCGCTTCTGCTGATGCTGGTGCTCCTGGGCCCGGCCGCGTCGCAGCAGCAAACGGACTACGTCTTTCATGCGGAATCGGACCTCGTGCTGGTAAACGTAACGGTGCGAGACAAGAGCGGAAATTTTGTGCCCGGATTGAAACCGGAAAACTTCTCGATTCTCGAAGACAACAAGCCGCAGAAGATTGTGTCCTTCGATGTGGAGAACGTGGATACCGCGCCCCAGTCAGATGTGGCGCAGGCGAAGCCGCTGCCGGAGTCAGCCTCTGGGCCGGCGAGTCCGCCGGCTTCCGTGGCAAATAAAACAGACCAGTTCAAAGATCGACGTCTGATAGTTTTGTTCTTCGATCTCTCCGCCATGGAACCGGATGAAATCGATCGCGCAGTTACGTCAGCCGAACACTATGTCGATTCACAAATGGCGCCCGCGGACCTGGTGTCGATTGTTTCGCTGGGAAGTTCGCTGCTGGTGAATCAGGACTTTACAACCGATCGCGCGCTGCTGAAAAAACAGTTGGACGCATTCAGCTCGGGCAGCGGCCAAGGTTTCGAGGAAGGCACCACCGGCACGACCGAGGGGACGCCCGACACCGGCCAGCCATTTACTGCCGACGATACGGAATACAACATCTTCAACACCGACCGGCGGCTGGAGGCGTTGCGCTCAGTTGCTGAAAAGCTTTCGCACGTTCAGCAAAAGAAATCGCTGATTTATTTTTCCAGCGGCATGGACCGCACCGGCATCGAGAATCAATCGGAACTGCGCGCGGCGGTGAACGCGGCGGTGCGTTCCAACCTGGCGATTTACACCATGGACATGCGCGGCCTGCAGGCGCTGGTTGCGGGCGGTGAGGCACAAAATGCCAGCCTGCGCGGCGTTTCGGCATATTCCGGACAGGCGACGCTCAATGCGCTGAATTCCAATTTCACCACGCAGGAAACGCTGGTGACGCTTGCGAGCGATACCGGCGGACGCGCTTTTCTCGACTCCAACGACTTCAGCAAGATTTTCAAAGGAGTCCAGCAGGATACGTCAACTTACTACCTGCTCGGCTATCACAGCACTAACCTCGCGCGCGACGGGCGTTACCGGCACATCGTCGTGAAGACC
>Ga0182018_10004225_pt1 | contig 12257 bp, 14 predicted proteins | sample 812P2MmetaG_FD_120490 | JGI IMG/M metagenome (GOLD analysis project Ga0182018, IMG submission 120490) | Permafrost microbial communities from Stordalen Mire, Sweden - 812P2M metaG | ecosystem: Environmental > Terrestrial > Soil > Wetlands > Permafrost | place: Sweden: Stordalen | collected...
AGCATCCCTTCGATGGTCTGTACGCGGCCGTCGAGGAGACCCAGCTCGCGCCTGGCATCGTGGTAGGCGAAGTTTTCGCGCAGATCACCCTCGGCGCGGGCGGTCGCAACCCGCTGGACGATTTCAGGACGCTTGGTATCGATGAGCGCGCGCATTTCGGCGATGAGCGCGGCTTGGCCGTCTGCTGTGAGCAGGACTGGTCTACCGAGTGCCATTTGCTGATCTCCGGAACGGGCGGCGCTACGGAAGGTCCTTAGTGTGCCATGGCCTGCTGTTCGCCGCGTTGGTCGCTTGCCCAATGTCACCGCCTGGAAGGAGCGGAGGTGCCTTCTCCCAGAACGAATCGGGTGACTGTTTGACGGTAGACAAAGCAGGGTCCGCATGATGACGACTCCGTTCTGATTGAACCCTCGGGTTCGCACATTCACATTCGCGATGTCACGCGGGATTTCGATACGCGTAGCCCCAGAATCCGCTGCGGCATAACTCGTGTCACCTTCGAATACCGGCGCGGGCATACACACCTCGTCCTGATGCTAGTCCCCGCAGGATGGACGGCGCTGGAAATCCCTGCACTGAGATCAAATTGCGCGTCCGTCGGGAAGACAGGACTCGAACCTGCGACCCCTGGTCCCCCAGACCAGCACTCATTTCTCGATTCGGATTGAGTTCGAGTTAGAGGACTTTCGTCGGGAAACGGTTGGAATGACGACTAGAGCGTGCTTCTTGGAATCCGTTGGAATCGCGTGGACATGATGCGTGTAAGGGGCGCGGCGGACCACCTCTCTCAGTTTCTCGCCATCAGCTCGAAGTCGGCGACGGAGCTGATGTTGACGCCGCTATGCACCCCGAGCGCGAGTAGGTCGGCGTGCACTCGACGACATCGGTGTCACTGAGCCGCTTGTCGATCAACTCGCGGGCCGTCTTCTCCATGTAATCGCGGCCTTTCCCCCCTCGGTGACCGGATCGTCCTGCTGATGGCGGCACTGGTGCTCCACGACCCGAGAGCGCTCGACGACCGCGAGCAGCGCTCAGCCTCCGGCAGGGTCACGAAGTTTTCTGGTGAACCACTCGAGGATGATATCGGCACGCTGCATCCGGTGGGCGGGACTGCCTGAACGCGACAGCTCGTGATTTTCTCCTGGGAAGCGAACCAACTCTGGGTTCCGCCCGAGCAGACGCAGCCCGACGAACAACTCCTCCGCCTGGCTGATCGGGCACCGCAAGTCGTCCTCGGAGTGGATCAGCAGCATCGGCGTGTGCATGCTGGCGACGTACGACGAGGGCGAGTGGCGTGTGTAGGGCTCGGATCGATCCAGATGGGTGAACCCAACTTCAGTGCGGAAGCTACCAGCCGCGTCGGAGCTGCATTCGAGCAGGAGCAGATTGTTCGCCGCCCGCTCGGAACACGCTGCGACAAAGCGATCCGTGTGACCAACGATCCACGAGGTCATATAGCCGCCATACGAGCCGCCCTGGACTCCGAGCCGTGCATCGTCGATCCAGTCGAACCGTTTGCATGCCTCATCCACGCATGCCATGACGTCGTCGTAGTCCACCCCACCCCACCCCGAACCCGGGTCGGTCTCGGCTTCAGGCCAGCGGATGGCGCGCCCCCATGCCTCGCTGTAGCCGGAGCTGCCGCGCGGGTTGCAGTAGATGACCCCGAAGCCGGCGCTGACTTGGAGTTGGAACTCGTCGAAGAAAAACCATCCGTAGGAGGTGAACGGGCCTCCGTGGATGTTGAGGATCGTGGGGGCACGCTCGCCAGCCGCGACACCACGCGGAGCCATGGCCCAGCACTCCACCTCCACCCCATCGGCCGACACCGCGGTGAAGCGCTCGGGTGCGATCAGCTCCACTCGTTCTCGCAGCGACCGCGTCAGGTCGGTGAGCCGGCGAGGAGCCTCGCCGGCCACGGAGGCGTAGACCTCGGTCAGCTCGATGGGATCGGTGATCGCAGCGGCCAGAACGCGAGTGGCGCCTGAAACCTCAATCACATCGAACGCTCGCACAACACGTTTGCCACCCAGCATCAGCGTGGGAATCCCCCCGCCCGCGTCCACGCGGTAGACGTGGATGGCTCCATCCTCCTCGACGCGGAACCAGACGTCGCTGCCAGTCCAGACTGGCGCAGACTGGTTCGGATAGGGCGAGGCGTTGCGGTCGAGCACCGTGCTGAGCTCGCGCCGGTTACCCGTCTCAATGTCGAGCACGCCGACCCGGCCGTGCCGGGGCTCGTCCCCGGGGGTGGGGTCGTACGTGAACGCGAGCCGGTTCCCGTCGGGTGACCATGACAGCAACGCCCAGGACGCGGACGTGTCGGTCAGCGCCTCAGGTATGCCGCCCAAAGCGCTCACGACCCAGATGTCGTTGCAGAGATCCAGGTCCCAGTCCTCGTGACGCGCCGATACGAACGCGAGCCGGGTGCCGTCTGGCGACCACGCCGGGCTACTCGCCGCCCAGGGTCCCTCAGTCAGGTCCTGTGGTGAGGCGGAGCCATCGACGGGCACCACGAGGACGTGGGTCGGCCGGTCGTAGATCCATCCATGAGCATTGAGAGTGCTGAACAGCTGGTTGATTCGCCGCGGTGGCAGCGCACCAACCGGTGGCCGCTTGCCAGGAGTGCCGTAGCGAGCGGGATCAGGCACGCGAGCGACGACGGCAAGCTGGGTACCGTCAGGCGACCATGCGAGGTCGGTGATTTCGTCCGGCCGCGAGCATAGCTGACTGATCTCTCCAGGTCCGTCAACCGGCACGATCCACAAGGCGGCCTCCTCGCCCAGTCCGGCACTCCGCGCGAACGCGAGCGAGCGCCCATCGGGAGACCAGCGCGGCATCGTGTCCGCCCACGCGCCTGCTGTGAGCGGCCGCGGCGGGGCTGACGCGTTGACGTTGGCCAGCCAGATCCGGGTGCGATATCTGTTGGCCTGAGTATCCGCCGTGATGACGGTGTATGCAATCCGCCGGCCGTCCGGAGCCACGCGAACCTCGCCCGCGTGAGCGAGGATCGACAGGTCGCGCGCTGTCATCCCGGTCATACGACATCCTTTGGTAGGAAGGTACCTATCCGACGCTCTGCGCAGATGCGCCCGCCGGCGCCATCTGCGCGCCCCGAGCAGACCCATGGACAGCGAAATCCTACGTTTTTGGCTAGGCGCGTCGGCTGGTGACCACCACCCTTCTTCGCCGGGCGGGCCTGACGCCAGTTGCACCGCCGCAGGGCGTCCTGGTTTGCCGGCGGTCTCGTGGCCTCGGTGGGTCCTGTCGATGACACAGGCGGTGCTGCGGAAATCATCGATCTGCACGGGAGGTTTGTGCTGTTCGGATTGTGACCGCCATGTGCATTTCAACCAATGGCTCAGGTCAGGGTCCGTATCGATCTGTCGCCTGCGGATTCTGCAGCAGGGAGTTGCGCGCTTGGGGGCCGCGTTCATCGCGCAGCCCGAGAGCCGTCAGGTGAATCCGGTGGTCGGCTAAGGACGAGCGGACTAGAAGGAGGTCGGCTGCGTCAAACAAACGTCGCCCGGATTCTCGAGCGTCGGGCGCAAACCGCGGTCTTCGGGGGCCGGTGGTCGTCCGGTGGCGTTTGGCCTATCCGGCGCGGTCGTGGAGAGTGAGCTGGTAGCCGTCGGGGTCGGCGAAGGTGAAGTTCGACCGAAGGGGCCGTCGATCGGTGCGGAGACGATGGTGTGACCGTAAGCTCATCCCCCTGCTCGCCAGCAGCCACCGGGTGTTCGCGGTGGACCTCCGCGGCTTCGGTGATTCTGACCACGGGGCAGGTACCTACGACAGGAAGGCGTCCGCAGAAGACCTGCACCTCCTCATCGAAACCCTCAACCTTGGCCCCGTTCACCTCACGGGCCAGGACATCAGTGGGGCAACCGTTTTCCGCCTCGCCGCCACCCACCCCGACGACGTGCTCAGCTTCAGCGCGATCGAGATGGGGCTGCCGGGCTTCGGCCTCGAGATGCTGGCTGACATTACCCACGGGGGAAGCTGGCACATCGGCGTTCTCGCCGCTCCGAACATCCCCGAGATGCTGCTGACCGGACGCGAGCGCGAGTTCCTCGGGCAATTCGCCTTCCCGGCCATGAGCGCCACTCCCGGTGCGATCACCAGAGCCGATATCGACGAGTTCGTCCGCACTTACTCCCGTCCCGACGGCTGGCGTGGCGCCATCGGCCTCTACCAGTCCATGCTCCAAGAAGGTGAAGACATCGGGGGCCTTGTCGCCGCCGGCAAGCTGCGCATGCCCGTACTGGCGATCGGGGCCGGAGGCGGCGAGTTCACCTTCGCGACCATGACCCAGGTCGCCGCCGACCCGGTTCGGTCAATCAGCCTCGAAGGCGTCGGCCACTACGCAGCACTGGAGGCGCCCGGAAAGTTGGCAGACGCCCTTGTCGACTTCTTCAAGACTGTTGACGCCGCCTGAAGCTCGCCATGCTCTGCCGAAGCGAGGTCCTCATGTGCGGCTACGCCCCCCGCGCGAAGACGCCTGCACAACAGCAGACGGCGTTGGGTGCGGACAGGCCAGGCCTTGAGGCATGACCACTCATCTGCCGACTCTCACATAGACGAGCGCGGCCAAAACGGTAAGCGCGATGTATGCGCTGGACTGACACAATCTCTTGCTATGAGCAGCCGCATCCGGCCACAACCGTGGGGATTGATATCTTTTGCAGGAAAAGCCATTATTCCTGGTTAGAGCACTACACCCCGTGGCCCGCAGGCGCCCAAAGCACCTCGCAACCTCTCTACGCGAACTCAGATTTGGCGTCCGTCGGGGAGACAGGACTCGAACCTGCGACCCCTGGTCCCCCAGACCAGCACTCATTTTCCGCCGCGGGACGAGTGCGGTTTGGAGTGGTTTCGTCGGAAACGGTTGGAAAGAGTACTAGTCCCTCCGTTTTGAAGAGGGCTGGAATCGAATGCAGCTGAATGGAAGTCAGGCGACCCGGTATCGCCGGAGGTTCGCAACCGGCGGTCAGGTCAGCTCGTGGTCGACGAGCCCTCGATCGTCGAGTGTTGATGGCGCAGGTGATCGTGGACCACCACCTGTCTAAGGTCATAGTGGTCGATTTCGATGGGTACACCGATTCTCCTATTTGCTTGACATGTCAGTGACCTAGCAGTAGGCTGTAGCTGACGCATCAGATAACTGGAGGCTCGAACATGGCAGCACCAGAATCGGCCCAGATGTTCACGACCGGACATCGTCAGCGGAGCGCTCCAGCCCAGGTCATCGCTGCGGCGACGACGCCGACGTCCGGCCATGTCCATCGGAAGCACGAGCGTGCGGGCAACAGCGTGTTTCTCCGCGAAGCGCGCACTGGCTCTCGCGGCGTAGCGCTGGCCCGCGGTACTACATCAGTAACCAGTCACAGGGGCAGAAGGTGAAGTCAATGATCCGCCGGGTCGGAGTGGCCGGTTCCGCAGCCGCTGTCATGGGTACCATGATGGCCGGATGCGCTGCCTCCAAAAACGCCAGCTACGTCGCGCCTGTCACGCCGGAGTGCGCGTGGCCGATTGCGACGAACGCCCAGACCATCAGCGAGAACCATTTGCTGAACATCAGCAATCCAGACACCGCATCTGACTATTGGCTCATGGCTTTCAGCGTCCAAAACGGCCTGCGCATCACCCTTTCCGGGCACTACCCGGCGAGCCGGTACATGTCTTTCGCGGTTTACAACTCGCACGGCACACCGTTCACAACGGACGGTGTCGAATCGACCCTCACGGACTATCGCATCGAGCCCGACCCAGGCAGCATCAACCCGTGGCAGCACCCAGCCCCGCCCGGCGGCAAGTTCACCGTGACCCTGCGAGCCGACGCGACGCCGAGTGAGATCAACACGCTGCCCCTCGCCCCTAGAGGGACACCCGTCGGTACCGCCGGCCTCCTGTTCCTCCGCGTTTACGCGTCCGCCCAGACGAGCCCCGACACGATATCGCTGCCCGCCGTCAGCATTACCTTCAAGGGGGTCTCCAAGCCGCTCCTTGCGTGCCCCGCTACTGCGACCCCGACCGGTGCGGCTGTACAAGAAGTGCTCCACGTCCTGGGTCTGCCAGCCAACTATCTGCAGTCGGGCCTCCCTAAGACCGCAGCGCCTCCCGCGAAACCCGGCGCTGCGGGCACAATCGTTCCCTTCGCCGTGTACCCCGCCGGCATGGGCGGGACCGTAGACGCCGATATCGCTTACCTGTCAGCGACGGTCGTCCCGCCGCAAAACGGTGATGTGCTGGTCATCCGGGGCGAGGCGCCGAGCACACCCAAGGGGAACAACCCCGCTCCGTGGCCCGGCACCAGTGATGACTTGCGCTACTGGTCCATCTGTGACGACCTGCGACCACCGCCGACTCCGGTTGTTGTCAACCGCCTGCCCGACGGGAAGGTCGACGAGGCATGCCGCTACGACAGCCAGCTGACGCTCGACCAGGACGGTTACTACACCATCGTCGTCGGGACCGAGGCTCAAAGCGCGTCCATCGAAGCGATCCCCGGCGCCACCTTCCTGCCCTTTTCGACCGCCGAGCCGACCCAGCTGTACAAGCTGAACATGCGCAACATGCTCCCAAGCCCGGACTTTCATAACGCCATCCAAAACGTCCCGGCGAACGGAAAACCGTCATCGGCGGCGGCGGTTATGGGCCCCTACTACCCCCGAGCGGCCTTCTGCTCACTTGCTACGCTGGCCAGCGGCGGAGCCAACGCATGCGTCGCAGGCACGACGTGACCTCATCCACTCGGAAAGCGATCGCTGCCCACTCCGGTCGTGTGCGTGACAGCAAGCTTAAAGTGCCGGCTGTCGCGGCCGCACCAAAGACCGCCAAACCGATCAGTGCTCGGGATTCAGCGCCGCGCTCGCGAAATCCAGAGCTACCGAGGCCTGGTCGTGCGCGATGAGCAAAATCGCCGTCGATCTTCCGAAAGCGGAACGTCGCGCGAACCCAGACACCGCTGCTCATACTCCCGTTCTTCCGAGGCGTTACCCCGCGACGGCTTTGCGTGCGTCCAGCCTTGCCACTTTAGCCAAAAGACGCCTGCCGCTTAACCACACGCAGGGTGAGTCCTCTCCACATGGCGCGTCGCCATGAAGGAAAGTACATTGCATGAGTCGTCAGTCGTGCCCTTCGAGTTGCCCTTCAGCACGAACGGAAGCCGCGTCTACACCAAATACCATTCACCACAAAAGGAGCCGACCATGTCCTTTCTCGGTCGCATCCGCTACGGCCCATTCATCTACGTCGGGTTAGGCGTTGCTCTCGTCATTTTTGCCCTCGTCGTCACCTCGGCGTCGAGGCTCGTCCTGGTCGTCGGTGGCGTAGCGATCGTGGCGGGTGTCGCCAATGGGATCGCTCGCCGAGGGTCGCACGCCGGGAGCAGCGCAGGCGCGCCTGACCGGTAAGGGCAGTTGCCGTCGGAACAACGCACAAAACGTGCCGAGGACTTCAGCGCGGTTGACTCGCCCCGCTTCGACGTGGGCCTCGTCGAGGCGTATTTCCCCGCGCGACAAGTGGCTATTGACTGTCTGGTGCGATCGGGCCTGTAATCACCGTCGCTAGTCGGCCGTGTGGGTCGGGATAGGAATGCCTGTGAACGACTTGCTGTCTGCCACCTTCGACGAGCCCGCTGCGCTTGGCTGTGAGGCCTCGACGCTCAAGAAGCTGCCGCGATGATCCGTTTGCTCATCAGCGAAGTGCGGTTTGCACGAGGACGCGCTGCCGCGCTCGGCGCGGGGATGATTGTTGCCGCGGTCGCATTCTGCCTGTTGACGGCGTCCGTCGACGTCGGACTGGCGCGCATCAACGGAGTCGTCGATCAGAACTGGCGTGGAACGTACGACCTGCTCGTACTCCCGGCCGGATCGAGTCCAGCGAGCTCGAGCGGCCATTTAGTCGAAGTCAACTACCTCTCAACCGCGACGGGCGGCATCACCAGCACCCAGTACTCACGGATCGAAAAACTGCCCGGCGTCGGGGTCGCCGCACCCTTGGAGATCGTCGGCTACGTGCTCGAGACGGCGCTCATCTATGTGGGCATGTCAGCGGTCGCCGGCCCCTCAGGTGAATCGGCTCGCTCTGTTCACGCCAGATCGCCTCGTATTCTCCGACTGCCTCCCCCAGGATCGCTCGGTCGCGTCGCAGCAAGGCCGTCACGGGGTGGTCGGATTCGCCAGGCTGTCATGGATCCGAGCCGCCTACCTGACATGTCATACAGATGTGGGTATGATCATCGCATGGCAACTCCACGCTGGCTTGATAAGGATGAGCAGGCCGCCTGGACCGCATACCGGCAGATGAACCGGGCGCTCTACGCGGACCTGGCTCGCGATCTCACCCGGGACACCGGCCTCTCCGACCCGGACTACGAGGTCCTCTCAACGCTCAGCGAGTCGGCCAGTCCTTCCTTGCGCGCCAGCGAGCTCGGGCTCCTCCTGCAGTGGTCGACCAGTCGGGTGGCCCACCATATTGGCCGCATGGAGCGACGCGGGCTTGTGCGTCGCGTGGCCTGCGAAGACGACGGGCGAGGAGCGATCATCCAGCTGACCAAGCTTGGGCTCCGCACGATCGAAAAAGCAGCACCTCATCATGTGGCTGCGGTGCGTCGTCGTTTCATCGGTCCCCTCACGCCCGAGCAGCTGAGCGCTCTTCGGGGCATCGCTCGAACCATCACCAGTCACCTGATCGATATGGAATCCGAAAGATGAGAGGCAAGGGCGCGATCCAGATCATGACCCTGAGCGATTTGGGCGGCTCGCTCAGCCTCCTCGGCGTCTACCTGGAGCGACCGAGGTCGCTGCCGCTGAAAACCCTCTGAGGCACCCACCTCCGGGGTTCGGGCACCGGCAACACTCGACGTCGAAGCGCGTGTCTTGAGGATGTCGCCGCGACGATGAAACGCCTATTGACATGTCAGGTAATTTGCCTTACGATCTAGCTGATACGTCAGCCAAAGGAGTGGAACGTGACGGCAGCAGATCCAACCGTCGTGCGCGGCGAGCTATCCGTCCATTCGCATGGTCTTCGCTTTCGCTCGGCGCAGCTGTTCGCAGGCCTGGCGCTCTTCGGGATCAGTATCAGCCTGCTGGTGCGCGCCCGTCTCGGTCTCGACCCCTGGGATGTTCTCCACCAGGGTCTGGCGCAACGAACGGGCATACAGATCGGGTGGATCGTCGACATCGTTGGTGCGATCGTGGTGCTCGCCTGGATTCCGCTCCGCCAAAAGCCGGGCTTCGGCACATTTGCGAACGTCGTCGTCGTTGGGATCGTGGCAAATGCGGCCCTCTCCATCGTTCCGGCGCCGCCGGCGCTGGCGCTGCGGGTGATCCTTCTTGGCACGGGGATCGCCCTCAATGGGGTCGCCACCGGTCTGTACATCGGCGCTGGTCTTGGCCCCGGGCCACGCGACGGTTTGATGACAGGATTGGGCCGCTACGGATTGTCTATCCGCCGGGCTCGCGTCATGATCGAGTTAGGCGTATTGGCGACTGGATTTGCTCTCGGTGGCAACGTCGGCGTCGGCACCGTGGTGTACGCCGTTGCTATCGGGCCGCTCGCCGACTTCTTCATCCTCCGATTCAGCATCGGCCCAAGAACGCGGCAAGGAACATCCCGAGCACGCAAGAAAGAGCAGGTTGCCCGAGCACGCAAGAAAGAGCAGGTTGCCCGATCACGTCGCGGCCCCCGAACCTCCAGCATGGCTCAGTGGCTTAGTCGGTTCGTCTCCAGATCGTTCTCGTCGAGAGCAGGTCAGTCGAGGGCAGGCTCAGTCCACGCGGGAACTCGTTGGCGAGCGGCAGACGCCGAATGGGTCGCCGATCCAGGCGCTATCGCATGGGCACGATATGGAGAACTGCCAGCATGAGACCAGGACGACGAGCGGCCTCGCGTTTCCCCGCGCAGTACGCACGCACTGCGCGGTTCACATTGGGAGTCGCGCGCCGGTTCACGGTTAGTCCGGATGGCGCACGCGTGGTCTTCTGCCGCTCCATCAGCGGTTCAGACCCGATGACCTGTCTCTACGCGCTCGACGTGGAAACGGGAGCTGAACACGTCGTGGCCGATCCTCGCAGCTTGCGAGTCGACGAGTCTCTCCACGAAGAGCTTGTGCGTCGAGAGCGGATGCGCGAGCCGGCAACGGGATTGACTGCGTACGCGACGGATCGGTCCGTTGACATGGCCGCATTCGCCCTCGGCGGTCGACTGTGGGCGGTCGATCTCGACGGTGAGCCACCGCATGAGCTTCCCACGGTTGGTCCGGTTGTCGACCCCCGACCCAGCCCTTCGGGAGATGTCATCGCTTACGTCTCCGACGGCGCGCTCCGAATTCTCTTCCGAGATGGCTCCGGAGATCGGGCCCTTGCCGTGCCCGAGGGGCCCAACGTTGTCTACGGGTTGCCGGAGCACGTGGCGGCGGAGGAGATGAATCGCCTGCGCGGATATTGGTGGGCTCCGTCAGGCGATCGGCTGATCGTCGCACGCGTCGATAACAGCCCGGTTGAGACCTGGTACGTCAGTGATCCGGCGAATCCAACCACGTCTCCGGTGGCGATGCGGTACCCGTCGGCGGGTACCGCGAATGCCGATGTCACCCTCTGGATCGCGGACCTCGATGGCGTGCATGTTGCTGTGGACTGGGATCGCCAGAAATTCGAGTACGTCAGTGCTGTCAACTGGGATCAGTCCGACCTGCTCGTGGTTGTCCAGAATCGATCACAAACGTTGATGCGTATCCTCGCTGTGGATTCCTCGTCGGGAAAGACCCGCGTCGTCCGCGAAGATCAGCACGAGACATGGGTGCCGATCATTGGAGGTCTTCCTGCGCACCTTGATCGCGGGGAACTCGTGTGGACGGCCGATGTCGCCGGTACCCGGCACCTGCTCGTGAACGGCGTGGCGATTACGCCGCCAGAGCTACAGGTGCACGAGGTGTTCGACGTCTACGCGGATACGGTCCTGTTCTCCGCATCACATGAGCCGACCGAAATTCCCGCGTGGACGTGGAACCACAACGTCGGACTCAGGCGCCTTACGAATCGGCCCGGTGTCCACCGCGCCGTTGGCACACAACGAGTCACCGTGATCACGTCAGAATCGCTCGACTACGAGGGAACGCGCGTCACGGTCACCGACGGCACCGGAGCTGTACATGAGATCACGTCTGTTGCGGAGCATCCGGTGCTCACTCCGCGAGCACACCTCTTCTCTGGTGGCGAACGAGAACTGAGGATCGCGGTACTGCTGCCGCACTGGTACACCGTCGGCAAGTTGCCCGTGCTCATGGATCCGTACGGCGGCCCCGGGGGACAGCGCGTACTCTCCGCCCAGTCGGCTTACCTCGTTTCGCAGTGGTTTGCAGATCAGGGGTTCGTGGTGGTGGTCGCCGACGGCCGCGGAACTCCGGGGCGCGGACCGGAATGGGAACGTGCCATCTATCTTGATGAGGACGGACTCGCATTGGAGGATCAGATGGTCGCCCTCCGAGCGGCTGCCACCCGGTATCCTCAGATGGATCTCTCCCGGGTCGGCATTCGCGGTTGGTCTTTTGGCGGGACGCTCGCCGCCATGGCAGTGCTGCGCAAGCCGGACGTCTTCCACGCCGCGGTGGCCGGAGCGGCGGTCACGGATCAGCTGCTCTCAAGTACCCACTGGCAGGAACGCTATCTTGGGCATCCGGACGAGCATCCGGACGTCTACCGTCGGCGCGCACCCATCACCTATGCGGCGGACCTGCAACGCCCACTCATGCTCATCCACGGGCTCGCCGACGACAACGTATTCCCGGTGCACACCATGAGACTCTCGGCGGCGCTGCTGGTGGCCGGCCGTCCACACACCGTGCTGCCACTCACGGGCACCGGCCACATGGCATCGCAACAGGGCATCGCCGACAACATGCTCATTCTTCAGGCTGAGTTCTTCAAGCGGTCTCTGGGCTAGGCGGACAGAGATTGCCTCGTGCCGGTCATCAGCCGCGACCCGCTTGGCGACCGCGAAACCAGGACTCAACCCGACGAAGCCGTTCCGATGGGGTACACCGATTCTCCTATTTGCTTGACATGTCAGTTATCTAGCGGTAGGCTGTAGCTGATATATCAGATAACTGGAGACTCGCACATGGCAGCAACAGAATTGGCCAAGATGTTCACGACCAGACCTCGTCAGTGGAGCGCTCCGGCCCAGGCCGTCGCTGCGACGTCGACGACGCCTAGGTCCGACCATGTCCATCGGGAGCATGACCGTGCGGACAA